>Ga0335078_10015232_pt1 | contig 11411 bp, 14 predicted proteins | sample Lox_Sample_32_FD_206711 | JGI IMG/M metagenome (GOLD analysis project Ga0335078, IMG submission 206711) | Soil microbial communities from Loxahatchee National Wildlife Refuge, Florida, United States - Lox_Sample_3.2 | ecosystem: Environmental > Terrestrial > Soil > Wetlands | place: USA...
GGGGTGATCGTGTTCGACGACATGGGTGAGATCCTGCCCGGCGGCCGGGTGCTTCCCCCGCACCGCCCGGCCCACGTCCGGCTTCCCGCCGCGGCGTGAGGAACGCGCGAGGGCGCTCGCGATGCGCCAGATCCGGTCCGCAACCGCCAGCAACTTCGTGCCCATGCCGCCCGGAAGATTCCACCGGGATCGGCACCTTCGGGTGACGCCCGGCACGGGGGCGCTCGTAGCGTGGCGGGTGAAGGACAATCCAGGAGCTTAGAACGCTCCCGATGTCACGACGATGATGAGATGGCGGCCATGGCCGAAGAACCGAAGCGGGACCCGTGCGCAGCCTCTCGAACCGGATCTTTTTAACGATCTCGGGAAAGTGGCTTCGGGCGTACTCCATCTTGCGGCACGTGGGCCGCACCTCGGGCCGACAGTACCGCAATCCGGTCTCCGCCTATCCGCTCGGAGACGGGTTCGTTATCGCTGTCCTCTACGGGGCCGAGTCGAACCGGGTCCGCAACGTCATGGCCGCTGGCGGATTCACGCTCCAGACCAAGGGCCGCGACTACCGGCTGGAACGGCCCGAGATCATCACGCCCGCGCAGACCCTGCCCGCCTATCCGGTCTTATATCGCAGGAAGATGCGGTCACGCAACATCCAGGACTTCGTCTGGGCGCACCGGGCAGCAGCGCGCTGACCGGCGGCATCGGTCGGCAACTCCTCGAGCACGCCGTCGCCGCAGTCCACGACGTCACAGCGATGGTACGGAACGCGGACAAGCTGACCCGGCAGGTGCGCACGTTACCGCCGACCAGGCCGGATGATTCGCCTGGGATCCGGGAGGAGGCCACAATATTCTCGGCTAGCGGTGCCTGGCAACGGCCTGATGATTGACCTGTCCCTGGTGGGCACTGTCCGGGTCGACCCGGGCCGGCGCCTGGCCCTGGTGCAGGGGGGCGCGCTGCTCGGCGCCTTGGACCGGGCCGCCCAGTCGTCCGGGCTGGCCACCACGGCCGACAACGTCTCCACACCGGCATCGGCGGCCTGACCCTCGGCGGGGGAATGGGCTGGCTTGCCCGGCAGTTCGGCCTGGCCTGCCGCCGAGGTCCCGTTCGGCTACCTGGCCCGGCTCCAGCGGGCCTTCGGCCTCGGGCGACCAGCGCGCGATCCCGTCCCTTCCGGCATCGTCGACCCGCTGACCAGCCGCGAGCTGGTGGCGGTGAAGATGCTGGCGGCGGGCAGGTCAAACCAGGCCATCGCCGGCGAGCTCGCCGTCACCTGGACACGGTCAAGAAGCACGTGAGCCATGTCCTGGGCAAGCTCGGCGCGGCCAACCGCACCGAGGCCGTCGCCCGGGGCCGCGAACTGAGCCTCATCCCCTGACGCGCCGCCCGTCACCGTCGGGCGGCGGACAGCGGCACCAGGGTGCCGCGCGGAACCCGGCCGTCAGGCGCCGTCAGGGGCCCCTGCCCAGTTGCGGGCCGTCGCCGCCGGTCACTGCATCCCACGACGGCCAGGCGCAAACGCCGGGCGAGGGTACACCTTGGTGCCCGGTGCCCCCAGGAAGATTCCACCCGGCATGTCCACTTTCGGGTGACGTCTGGCCCGCCGGATCTTCCTAGCGTGCGGAGGACGAAACGCACACCGAAAGGAAGAAGCGCAATGGCCACCGTCAAGCTCGACCCGTCCAACGGCGGCACCGTCGGCGCCGCGAGCGGCTCACCAGCGGCGCTCGCTGTACTCGCGGCACGTGATCGTGGCCGTCCAGGCCGCGGCGATGGCGAAAGGAGCAGCATGAACCGCGCGATCACGGCCACCGGGCTGCGCAAGTCATTCGGTGGCAGGGCCGTGCTCGATGGCATCGACTTTGATGTTCGTGCGGGTACGGTTTTTTCCCTGCTCGGACCGAACGGGGCGGGCAAGACGACGACGGTGAACGTGCTGACCACGTTGATGAAGGCCGACGGCGGGACGGTCCGCGTTGCCGGGCATGATGTCGCGACCGAGACCAGAGAGGTGCGCGCGGTCATCGGGGTCACCGGTCAGTTCGCGGCGGTGGACGACCTGCTGACAGGCCAGGAGAACCTGCAGCTGATGGCGGATCTGCACCATCTGCCGGTCGGCGAGGGCAAGCGGGTGGTCACCTCGCTGCTGGAACGGTTCGAGCTGGCGGAGTCGGCGCAGAAGACGGCGGCGACCTATTCCGGCGGCATGCGCCGGAAGCTGGACCTGGCGATGACGCTGGTCACCAGGCCGCAGATCATCTTCCTGGACGAGCCGACGGCGGGACTGGATCCGCGCAGCCGCCGCACGATGTGGAACATCGTCCGCGAACTGGTGGCCGATGGCGTCACCGTTTTCCTTACCACCCAGCACCTTGACGAAGCCGATCAGCTCGCCGACCTGATCGCGGTACTCGACCAGGGCCACCTGGTCGCCCAGGGCACTCCCGACGACCTCAAGCGCCAGGTTCCCGGCAGCCACGTCCGGCTCCGGTTCACCGACGCCGCAGAACTCGACGTGGCGGCGCGGGTCCTGACCGGCTCCACGCGGGACGACGAGGACCTGACCCTGCGGGTTCCCGGCGATGGCAGAGCGAAGTCGCTGAGGGCTCTGCTGGATCGGCTCGATGAGTACTCGATCGAAGTCGAGGATCTCTCCGTGCACACGCCGGACCTCGATGACGTTTTCCTCGCCCTGACCAGTCACTCGAGCACGGAGGCCATCGCGCCATGAGCACCACTTCAGCACCGCTGACCGATGCGCGGATCATGCTGCGCCGCAACTTCAAGCACATCCTCCGGAATCCGGTCACGCTATTCAACGGGGCCTTGATGCCGGTCGTGATCATGCTGATGTTCGTCTACGTGCTCGGCAACGCATTCAATGTCGGCGAGCACTACATCGAATACGCAACACCAGGCCTGATCCTGCTGGCCATCAGCTACGGGCTGTCGGGCACTGCGGTGTCGGTGAACTCCGACATGACGAAGGGCATCATCAACCGGTTCAAGGTGATGAACGTCTCCCGCGGTGCCGTCCTGAACGGTCACGTCGCGGCCACCATGGCGGGCAGTGCTATCGCCATCGCCGTCATCATCGGAATGGCCTTCGCGCTCGGGTTCCGGTCGCCTGCGACCCCCCTCGAATGGCTCGGCGCGATCGGCATAATCGCGGCGACAGCTTTCGCCGCCGCGTGGCTCACGGTCGCGCTGGGAATAGCTGCGAAAACTCCGGAATCCGCAGGCATGACCGTCGTGCCGCTGCTCCTGCTGCCATTCGTGAGCAGCGCAATCGTGCCGGCCGACAAGATGGGAGCTGGTGTCCGGCAATTCGCGGAGTATCAGCCCTTCACGCCGATTATCGAATCGGTGCGCGGGCTGCTCGCCGGCACCCCGTCAGGCGGCTACGCGGCCGCCGCTCTCGCCTGGTGCGCCGCGATCGCCCTCGTCGGGTACCTGTGGTCGCGTGCCACGTTCAAGAAGCGAGCCTGACCTCCCGGGCGTCGGTTGAGCCGCCCACCAAACAGATCAGGTAAGAGACAAGAGGAGACGTTTTCATGCCTGTATTCGCTACGCCGGGGCCCATCGCCGCCACCGTGGCAGTCGCCGGTGCCCAGGTGCGGGTCACCGCGAGCGACCGGACCGACACCGTGGTGCTGGTCGAACCCATCAACGAGGCGAGCCGGTCGGACGTCAAGGTGGCCAGCAGGACCAAGGTCGGCTTCGCCGGCGGTCAGCTCTCGGTCAAAACGACCACCTCCGGGGACAAGAGCGGCTCGGTCGCCATCACGATCGACCTGCCCGCCGGCTCCAGCCTGGCCGCGTACCTGGCGCACTCGAGCGTTCACGTTGACGGCCCAGTCGGCCGGTGCGAGCTGCACCTGGCATCGGGTCAGGTCCAGCTGGACCGCATCGACGCGCTGCAGGCGAGCATCGCGTCCGGTGAGGTCGCCATCGGCCGCATCGCCGGGCGCGCCAGCATCGACGGCGGGAAGTTCGCGATGCGGATCGGCGAGGTCAACGGCACGGTCGGGCTCTCGAGCTCGGGCGGGCAGGCCTGGATCGGCCACGCCTCGGCCGACCTCGATCTCAGCAGCGGCAGCGGCGGCTTCGACATCGGCCGCGCCGACGGCAGCATCACCGCCACGACAGCCAGCGGTGCCATCCGGATCGGCCGGATGACACACGGTCAGGCCAAGCTGATGAACGGCTCGGGAAACATCGAGGTCGGCATCGGCGAGGGCACCGCTGCCTCCATCGACGCCAACAGCGAGCGAGGGGCGGTGCACGACTTCGTTTCGCCGCAGGGAACCGCTGACCCGCCGGACCGCAAGGTCATGGTTCACGCCCGCACGCGGCACGGCGACATCATCATTCAGCGCGCAGCAAGCTGACCGTCAGGAAGCGAGCGCGACCTCGACCAGCTGAGACCAGCTCGTCTGCGTACCCTCCTGCGTCACGGGGTGATCTTCGCCAACATGGCCTTATGGGCCCGTTCGCCCAGCACAGCGGGTTCGACTGGAAAGACCTCGGCGTACTGCTGACCTGGGGCGCCGCATGAACCCCTCATCGCCGTCCGCCGCTTCCGCTGGAACCCCCGACCAGAATGACCGCCGCTCCATAAGGAGGTGGGCAAATGTGTCACCATCTACCCGCGTGCCCGCCGACTGACCGCCCGGATCGTGCCGCCGCCCGCACCGTGCCCTGTCACCCCGAGAAGGGGTGGAGCCTGCTCTGCAACGGCGTGATCGTGTTCGACGACTTGGGCGAGATCCTGCCCGGGGGCCGGGTCACTCCTCCTCCGCGCCGCATGGCGCGCTCCCGGCTACCCGCGGCGGCGTGACCGATCCGGCCGGAGGAGCCTGTCCGCGTTCCTCGTGTCGCTGACCAGGGCGGACGTCCTGACCTCAACGAGTCTGCGTGAAGGAATACCGGCGAAGGCCATTTGCTGGATGCGGACAGCGACAGGTCTTCTGAATCCGTGACCTGGGGATTTGCTTGAAGGGCTTCGGGGGGTCTGCGTGCTGGGCCAGTTGAGGTCCGCTAGCGGCCCACTGAGCAGCTGTTGGCATCTGCCCAGGTCGCAGCCGTAGGCGCTGCTCGGCAAGAAGCCCTGGCCTCAACGGGATTACCTTCCCGGGAATCGAGGCTAAGGGATCAGCCCTAGTTCCCGCGCCCGGGTGACGGCCTCGGTGCGGTTGGCCGCGCCGAGCTTGCCCAGCAGGTGGCTGACATGCTTCTTGACCGTGTCGAGCGTAACGAAGAGCTCGCCGGCGATGGACTGGTTCGGCCTGCCCGCCGCCAGCATCGCCAGCACCTCTAGCTCGCGGCTGGTCAGCGGGTTCACGATGCCGGGCACCGCGACGGTGTCCCGGCCTGATCCCGGCGCGGGAGGCCCGGCGCCGAAGGCCCGCTGGAGCCGGGCCAGGCAGCCGAGCGGGACCCCCGGGGCGTCGGCCCGCTGGGCCGCGATCAGCCGTCCCAGCAGCGCGGCCATCGGCGGCCCCTCGTCGGCGAAGACCCGGACATAGCCCTGCGGGCAGGCCAGCGTGAGCACGTCGGCAAGGGCGTTCATCGCGTCGGCGTCCTGGCCGCAGGCGGCCAGCGCCAGCGCCCGCAGCGCACCGACCTCGATCACGCTGCCGACCCGGTCCTGGGCGACCGCCGCGGCGCGCAGCCGGTCCAGCAACGCGAGCGCCTCGGCGGGCCGCTGCTGGGCCAGCAGCACGCGGGCCAGCAGCAGGTATCCCGGCTCGCGCGGGTAGTGCGGCTCATCGCCGGCGCGCAGGCCGGACTCATGCGTCCACCGCGCGGCCGCGGCCACGTCACCCTGGGCCAGCAGCAGCCGCGCCCGCTGCGACGGGAACGGGTTGAGCAGGTCAGCCGTCGTCCGCCAGGCATACTCGGCTTCGCCGATCGCCTCCAGCGCTCCGGCAGGATCGCCGGTGGCCTGCCGGATCCACGCCAGCGTGGCCAGGCCGGCAGCCAACGGCGCCTTGTATACGAACGGGCGGCACAGCGTGATGCCCTCGGTGACATATCGGAGGGCGCTGTCGAGCTCGTTCCGCTGGTAGGCCACCTCCGCCAGGCCCACATACACGAGGCCGAGGGCCGGCGCAGATTCCCGACCGGGCGCTGTGGCGGCGTGCAGCGCCCGCTCGAACGTCTCGACTGCCGCATCCAGGCGCCCCTGGGCGCGCTGAACCTGGCCGAGCTGATAGACCACCCATGCGGTCAACGTGGGCTGGCCCAGTGCCCGCCACCCGGGGATGCAGGCCACGAAAACGCCCTCAGCCTCCGCCACCCGGCCACGAAGCCACTCACCTGCAGCCAGATTCCACCGCGCGACCAACCCCAGCAGCCACTCGTCCTCGCCGGACTCGGCCATCGCCCGGGAAGCGAATGCGACCGTGGCCTCAGCGTCACCGCGGAGCTGGGCGAGAAAGCTACGACGGAGTGCGATCAGCGCGGGTATGTTCACCAGCAAGCTGCGGGCCCGGCCGACAGTAGGCTCAAATGGCTCATCGGCCCAGCCCGGGGATGCTCGCTCGGCCGCATCGAGCAGCGGCTCTACCGCCTCCAGCTGGCCGCTGTAGGACGCCAGGAAGGACTGCGCCAGCAATAGCCGGGGCCGGGACCGGACAAGCTCGCCGGGGAGCGCCGAAATCCAGCGTTGAATCGTCGCATCTTCGCCGTGCAGATAGACAAGCGCGTCGAAATGCTGCTCTACCAGCCCGGCGGCCGACGCCATCTCTCCGGCGGCCACCGCGTGCCGGATCGCGTCATCGGCCAGTCCGTGCTCCTGGCACCACGCGGCGGCATTGCGGTGCAGTTGCGCCACCCGGCGGGGCTGTTCGGCCTGCAGGCGGGCGCGAAGCAGGTCGGCGAACAGGTGGTGGTAGCGCCACCAGCCGCGCACCTCATCCAGCGGAGTGAGGAACAGCCCCGCCCGTTCCACCTGCTCCAGCAGCGCCTGGCTGCCGGGACGGCCGGTGACCGTGTCGCACAGCTCCCCTGACAGCCGCTCCAGCACAGAGGTCTCCAGCAGGAACGTGCGCACCTGCTCACTCTGGTGCTCGAGCACTTCTTCGGCCAGGAAGTCCAGCACGTAGCGGTGGCTGCCGGTTAACGCGGCCGTGAACCCGGCGGTATCGGGCTGCCCGCGCAGCGATAGGCTGGCCAACTGCAGCCCGGCGGCCCACCCCTCGGTGCGGGCGGCCAGCGCCGCCACTGCCGTTTCCGGCAGGGCCACGCCAGAGACGGCCGTCCCCTGCCGCAGCAGCTCCGCCGCCTCGTCCGCGGTGAAGCGCAGCTGATCGGCGCGCAGCTCGGCCAGCTGCCCGCGGGCCCGCAACCGCGCCAGCGCCAGCGGCGGGTCACTGCGGCTGGCCAGCACCAGGGGCAGTCCCGGCGGCCGGTGCTCGAGCAAGAACCCGAGCGAGGCGTGCACGGCCTCGGAGTCAATCAGGTGGTAGTCGTCGAGCACCAGCAGCGCCTGGTCCGCATCCGGTTCGGCGGCCAGTTCGTTGATCAGCGCGGTCACCAGTCCCTCGTACGACGCAGGCGCGGGCGGGCCGAGCAGCGGCCCCACCCGTTCGGCGAGCCCCGGCCGGCCCTGATCCAGCGCGGCCACGCCATGGCGCCAGAACCGCGCCGGGTCGTTATCGCCGACGTCCAGCGACAGCCACGCCACCGGCTGCTGGCCGCGCCGCGCCCAGTCGGCCAGCAGGGCCGTCTTGCCGTACCCCGCCGGGGCGCAGACCAGCATCAGCCCGCGCGCCAGGCCCTCATCGAGCCGTTCCGCCAGACGCGGGCGCGGCACCAGTCCCGGCCGCGAACCGGGAACATGCAGCTTGGTGGCCAGCAGGACATCCCGCTCGGATGCGGCAACCTCAGGTAGGGTCGCCGCGGGCAACTCAGCCATCGGGAACCTGCATGCTCTGCGCCTCCAGCGATCCTCCGTGTCGTTGCTGGAAGGAACCCCACCGTAAGCCGGCCAGCGAGCACCGCCTAAGGCTGCGCTGTCACCTGTCCGGCCATCCCATTTCACTGCTCGGGCCGTCCTCCGGTTTCCCCTCGATATTCGTCTGTAAACCTGGCACAGCCGCTACGGGCGCATGGGAGCGGCAGGCATGAAGGCCCTCCTCCACGCACACCAAGCCGCCGCTACCCGGCGGGGCTGCCTAGCGTCCCCGGCCCGGGCGCCTTGGTGCCCGGTGCCGCTGCGGAAGATTCCACCCCATGGGCACTTTCGGGTGACGCCAGGCCCGCGGTGCCCTTCGTAGCGTGCAGATCACGTCGAACAGACCTAAGGACGGTAGAAGTGGCTGAACTCAGGCTCGAACGCTGCACGACCAGCGCGCCGGCTTCGATGAGCTGGCCGCCACAGAGCGTAGGGCCGTGAGCGGCATGGCACGGCAATCGCATTACGAGATCCCGGTCAAAGGCGTCCTCGACGGGCGCTGGACCGCCTGGTCCGAGGGCCTGCAGGTCAATAGCGACGGCAGCCACACGGTCACCTCCGGCCCGGCAGCCGATCAGGCCGCCCTGCACGGGTTGCTGACCAAGGTGCGTGACCTCGGCCTGGTCCTGATCTCGATGCGTCGACTTGATCCAGATTGACCACCGCGCGGCGCAGGCCACTGCGGCCGACCGCGCAGCCACGCCAGGAGGAGATCATGCACCCAGTGATACTGCAGCAGTTCGCCGCCGAGCGGATCAAGGAGATGATCGCAGACGCCGATGATACACGCCGTGCACATCAGGCGCGCCGTCCCCGGCGGGGACCGTCCACGCAACTGAGGCGATCCGGTCGGCCAGGCATTCGCCGCGAATTGGAGCGAGTCACAGCAGCCATCGCGGCGGACCCGGGACTTTCGTGCCCGTCGGCCGGCCGCAGTCTGGTTAGGCAAGGCCCGAAAGACCGGACGGCCGGCGATGTAGCGGGATGCCCGCCATGAGCGCCTCGGCCGCGGTGTCACGGACCGAGCCCGGATCAGCGGGCGCGGTAAGGGCTATGGCGGTGATCAGCACCGGGACCGTGCAAATTCACCCCGAACACCCCTACGGCACCCGCAAGCCGCTGTACTGGTGGCTGTCCGGGGCCGCGCCGGAACTGCGTGGTGTCCAGCGTAGGCACATCCAGGTCCCGGGTTTGAAATGGCATCACATCAGAATGGAGCCGGCCAGCGATCCCTCGCCGGCGCCCTTCACCAAGTCGCTGGATGTCATGGGGGACGGCTCGCTCGTGCTGCTCCCCGCCCCCGGCCACACGGCTGGCTCGATATCGCTACTGGTCCGGCGGGGAACGAAAACGCTCCTGTTGCTGGCCGGCGACCTCACCTACGGGGCCAGCATCCTTGAACACCACCAGCTTCCCGGCGTAGGCAACAAGCGCCGCCTCGGTGGGACCAGCCACAAGGTCCTCGATCTCAAAAAGCAGATGCCGGACCTGGCCATCCTGCCAGCCCACGATCCGGCAGCCGCCGCGCGGCTGCCCGGAAGCTGACGCTGAACTTCTGGCCGGAAGGGTGATGACGATGACAACGCAGGGCACGGCAGTGCGCACGCTGCCGTCACGGTTGATGGCGGGGCGGGCGGGCGGTGCGGGGCGGGTACCGAGCTGGCTGGGGGTCGGCCTGGCGGTCTGCATGGTCGGCTGGGGCCCTAATCAATTCACGCCGCTGCTGCTGGTGTACCGGTCCAGGCTGGGATTGACCGGGGCGGCCGTGGTGCGATCAGCCGAAGAGTTCTCGTAGGACTGCGTCTGTCCTTGGGGGTATCGGCTCGTCGGGATAGAAGTCCGCGCAGATCTGGAGTGCGGCATCGGCGGTCTCGATGCCGATCATGCCCGCGAGCAGCCTCAGATCGTCGATGTCGCGTGTCCTGGCCGCCAATGCTTTCATGGCGAGACGTGCTCGGGTGATGCGGCCATCACTCGCAGCCCCGGATGATCGAAGACCCGGCGCTTGCCTGGGTCATCTTTCCCGGAGATATAGGCGGTTGCCTGCTCGTTCAGCCACCACGGCGGCAGCCCCGAATCCTTGGCCACTTGCCTGGCCTCGTCCAGGACAATGCCGTGCGGCACGAACCGCGCATCAACATCGCGGGTCACGCGTTCGGCGTCGTAGGCCAGGGCCATGGCGGCACCGCCCACTACGAACACGTCCGCGACGACGCCTCGGCGGGCAAGTCGCTCCCCCAGGGCAGTGAACGCCCGTTCGAGTTCGGCCCGGCCGAGGAGGACATCGCCAGGATCGCTCACGCGGCCTCCAGGTCCCGGGCCGAGAGGTACACCCCGTGCTTGCGGAAGGCCGCTGGTGCCCATACCAGCGCCTCAGCCCGCTGAATCTGCAGTTCGGCGGGGAACCACGGTCGGCGCAGCACCCGAAGCTCCGCCCATGGCGGCGGGGCAGCATCGTGCGCAGCGGCCAGGTGCTCAGCCAGTGCCGCCAGCAGAGTGTCCCACCGTTCATCTCCCGTCGGCGGTGGCTCCTCTTGTAGCAGAGCAAGCTGAACGTCGGCTGGCTCCCACCGGGACTCTTCGAGGAATTCCCACACCAACTTCCAGCGGACCTTTCCATCACCGGTCCGTGCGAGACGGCTAGCCAGGTCGGCCAGGGTCATAGGACGGTAGCCACTCACGGCGGGTCCCTCCACTGCCCGGGAATGCTTTCGACCGAGCATACGGGGTAGCGCTAGCCTTGCTTGGACTGCTGCGGCTCGTCTGTGCTGGTCATGAGCCGAAGCGACCGCAGCGGCGGGGGAACGGTACAGCACGAAAGTACTGCAACCGGCCCGGACGGAGGCGCACTATGGGAGACGCTCCAGGACGGTGACCTGCACGGATGGACGCGGGAGGATGTGCTGCCTGCTGATGGCATGCAAGAGGCCAGGGGTTCGAGTCCCCTTAGCTCCACTGGTCAGACGCCTGTTGCGATCTTTGGAAGATCAGCGGACAGCCAAACTGACTGCCAAGTTCATGATCGCTGCCCGAAGATCCGGCCCATGCGCTCGGCGCCGGTCCACAAACCGTGCCCGATCAGCAGGTCAACCGCAGCCTCGGCGGTGAACAGGCCTTTCGCCCACCTGCGAAGCGCCGCCGACAAGTCATCGAAGCAGGTAGTAAGTCGGTGAGTCCTTCGGCAGTCTCAGTCACGAGGTCCTTCTCGGGATACTGGCGGAGAAAATCCAGGATCAGCGGTTCCTGAGGCTTATCCGAAACATGCTGAAAGCCGGGTACCTGGAAGACTGGGAATACCGCGAAACGCTGAGCGGATGTCCGCAAGGCGGCGTGGTTACGCCCCCAACGCAATAGGCAACTTCTGCTTTGAGGTGACGCTGGGTTACCGGCGGCTGGAGCGTGGCCGGTGACGGCGCGGGTGCCGTGCGGGCCGGTGGAGGTCCCGCCTGCCGGG
>Ga0335078_10015233_pt1 | contig 11411 bp, 12 predicted proteins | sample Lox_Sample_32_FD_206711 | JGI IMG/M metagenome (GOLD analysis project Ga0335078, IMG submission 206711) | Soil microbial communities from Loxahatchee National Wildlife Refuge, Florida, United States - Lox_Sample_3.2 | ecosystem: Environmental > Terrestrial > Soil > Wetlands | place: USA...
TGGGCGCCGGGAGCCGTATCGGCGACGTACAGATACAACGGCCAGCCGGCATACGTGAGCACCTTGCCGCCGCTCGGGTCGGGATCGCTGCCGAGCAGCGAGGCCTTCACCCCACCGGAGCCGACCGCCTTCGCTCCAGCGGCGAGCATCACCGGCGGCCACACCGAGGCGCAGCCGCCAACGCAGGTGACCTTCTTGGCCTTGTCGGGGGCGAACGTGTAGAGCGTGCGTCCAGCGGGGTTGACGAGCACCGGGCCTAGACCGGGGATCGTTTTGGCGGAGATGGTCACCGTTGCTGGTGCGGCCGCCGACGTCGAGCTCGCAGCCGACGGCGTCGAGCTCGCCGGCGCGGCGGCGCTGCTTGTGCTCGAGTTGCTCGACTTGGAACTGCCACACGCGGCGAGGGCGAGCGCGATCGCGGGCAGGGCCAAGAATGCGAACGATTTACGCATCGAGCCTCCTTTCGATTTGATCATAGGTCCGCCAGGACCGTGGTCGTCAAGACCCTAACGAGGAGCAAACGGACCCCCTCCTCACCGGAGCGAGCGCTGGACGAGCGCCCCCGGCGGTGGCTTTCCTGCGTCTTCTACGGCGCTGGGTCGACCGGCGCGGGCGGGGATCTCCCTGTGCGAAATTCGGTCGTGGAGAGCGCGCGGATCTTGAGGCGGCTTTGGTGCGAGAGCGGCACAGAGGATGACTTACCGCTGGCGATCGGTGCTCGGCTGCGCCACAGTTTGCGTACTTCCGGGCGCGCGGCGCGAGGACCAGCACGTCCAACTGCTTGTGATCGCCCTGCCAGACCTCGTTGCGATGATCGGGCTCCCAGTCCACGTACAGCCCGTGCGCCCCGATCCCCGACTCCCCGGTTCGGACCGCTGCGCGCTCGGCCGGCCACAGCTCGCGCACGAACGCGCGCTGCAGCGTCCGCAGACTCGGCAGCACCCGTCCCGCTCGGTCAGCTCGCGGTGCACCGCCGCGACGTTCCCATGCCAGCGCACGTACTCGCGATACAGCGTCTGGTCGATCACCCGCGATGGCTCCCGTCCCACTCCCGAGCCCGCGGCCAGCCAGCGCCGTAACGACCGCGGCGAGCATCCCAGCTCCTCGGCGGCCGCCCGCACCACCCGCTGGGGCGGCATCCCGTCGCGCTCGCGCTGCGTGCGTAGGTCCGCCAGCGCCAGCTCGCGCGCGAGCGTCCAGACCTCCCTCTCCGCTGGCGACTGCGGACGCGTTCGATCCTCTCCTCAACGCCACGCTACCGCTCACGGCGCCGCCCGCTAGCGGAGCTTCCCGCGTCCACCGAGGAAAACCATCTATCGCGTCGCGTCGGCCTGGCGGGGGGCGAGATGGCGATAGATCGTCGGTCGGCTGACCCCGAACTCGGCCCGCGATCTGCGCCACCGTGTAGCGGCGCTTGCCGTCAGCGCCGATCTCGTCGTACATCTGGCGCGCCAGCTTCACCTGGCGTGGCCCAAGCTTCGGTTTCTGACCTCCGGTCCGCCCCCGGGCTCGAGCGGCCGCCAGTCCGCCCATCGTGCGCTCGGACATCAACGCATGTTCAAACTCGGCGATCGCGCCGATTACCTGGACGAACAGCCGGCCCACCGCGGTGGAGGTGTCGATGCCCTGGTCGAGCACGACGAGATCCACGCCGCGGCCCTGGAGCAGCTTGGAGAGCTCGATCAGGTGCTTCAGCGAGCGACCGAGCCGATCGAGCTTGGTCACCACCAACTGGTCGCCCGCCCGGTTCTCGCTCAGCAGCGCCTTTTCGAGCTCGGGCCATCGCGCCAGCTTCCCCGACGCCTTGTCGATGAAGATCTCGTCGCAACCGACGGCCGTCAGCGCGTCGCGCTGCGCCTCGGGATGCTGATCCCTCGGCAGATCAGATCTGGGTCGTAGGTCCCCGCCTCCGAGATCCTCGCTGCGGCCTGCTGGCGCAAGGAGATCTCGTCCATCGTCGTCGCTGTTCCCCCTGTCCGGAGCAGATCGTCGGAGGCGGGTTGTACCCATTGGGCCGAACGCCTTGCCAGGCGTCCTCGCCGATGGTCGACAACGCCTTCCACATCGCTTGGCTTCTGGGCACCGAGACGGTGAACCGTGCCCGCTCACGGCGTAGCCGCGCAAGCAGCTCGAGCTGGTAGTAGGCGGAGTCGATCCGAAACGTCACCACGCGGTGCGCGGCGGGCAACAGCGACAGCGCCCGGGTGGCGATCCGTGCGCACTCCGAGCCGGTCAGCTTCTCGGAGGGCGTCACACTTCCTGTGTAAGTCTATTGAGTTAGTGTAACTGTTGGGTCCTGTGTGGTCAAGGTGTGACTGTCAGGTCGCGCCGTCGGGGATGCGGTCGCCGAAGTGGATGCGGAAGGCGGTGAGGGCTCGGAGCAGTACCGTGCGTCCTGGCGCGGTGACGCAAAGGCCTTCTCCTTGGATAGCTGTCCCCAGCCGCAAAGTAGGCGAGTTGATCAAAGAGCGCTCGTGTACGAGCGACGAGTAGTCCCTCGATTAGCGCGGTGGAGTGGCTTGCTGATGAAATAGCGAAGCCACTCCATCCGCGCGATGATTCATCTCAACGGCGTGCCTTTCGTAACCTCTAGCTCGTTACGGATGAACTGGTGGCTACGTCAGCTACTGGCTGGTTGCAGTAGAAGGGCGGTTCCATTGAGCATCCAGCGTGACCGTTCGGCTCGAGCAGGACCACGTTCGCGACTACGCGAAACGCGTGGCCGGGCTGGATCGTCTGCTGTCCGAAGACCTGCTGGGTAGCGAACCCAGACACGATGGCGGTCGACGATCGGCTGTACCAGGTCTTGTGATCAGGACCGAGGATCTGCAGCTGGGCTGAGATCGTCTTGCGAGTCATGCTCTGGTAGGCGCCGGCGCAGGAGGTCCCGCCACCATAGTGGATGACTCCGTTTGTGATCTGCGGACCGAATGCGGTTGCTGAGCACTGCCCAGGGCCGGTTGATGCTTGCGCCGTGGTTGCTGGAGACGGTCGAGCCACAGCGACTGCTGTAGCTGCGAGTGCCATAGCGGTTGTGGCGCCGATAAAGCTAAGGAGTCTCATTGTTCACCTCCTTTCGGTGTATTAGCATTGGTTCTAGTGCGCCGGTACGTACGGCCAGCGGTGGAGACGCTTTAAGGCCCGCTCTCGACTGTACGAGGCCCGGCGTCTACTGCGTCCCCTCCCCGCCGCCCTTTGTTGCAGATCCGCGACAGCGCGCATCAGATGTGCGTCAATCCGCGGCCCCACTCCCGTCGGCGGCCGGTGCGGCGGCGAAGATCCCCACATCCATGAGATTCAGCCCATCACCCACCGTGGGCGAGTGGCCGCGATCGTCGCCGACGGGCGCGCGATCATCCCCGACAGCGTGCCCGACAGTGAGCTGCTCCAGGCGATGTGCCTCGTCGTCGTGGCCGGTGATGATGTTGCGGCCTGCCACCTTGACCCCCGGGATAGACGTGAGGATCTGTTCCACCAAACGCTCGGAGGCGAATCCTCGCGCGTGTCGAGCAGGCAGCTCATACAGCTCGTCCAGGCGCTCCGGGAGGGTCAGAGAGTCGAAGCTCATGATCGCGTCAACATAAACTGTGCGGGCGCGTGTGGTTGCTGTGATCTCGCATGCTCAGTGGCAGGGTTCTGATCACGCTCCATGGCCGGCGGTGGGGAGATCGATCCGCGCCGCGTGCGCTCTCGTTTGGGCGCAGAATCCGAGACCGCGCCGGCCCAATACCTGCGGCCACGAAGCGTGAACGATCCGAGGCCAGAGACCATGAAAGATCACGCCGCACGGCGTCTCACGCCAACTCTCGTGGAAACCGTCGGGGGGCGCCGGCGCTCGGTTCAGCCGACGGTGATGCCGGCGGCGGCGAGCTGCGCGCGCTCGGCGCGTTGGATGACACGGTAGACGGTGGCGCGGCTGACGGAGAACAGCTCAGCGAGCTCGGGGATTGTGTGCTCCCCGTCGCCCAGGAGCTTGAGCACGTGCTTTTGCTGGCTGGGCGACAGCTTGGGCGGCTTGCCCTTCAGGCGCCCTTTTGCGCGGGCGACGGCCATCCCCTCGCGGGTGCGGAGGCTCATTAGATCGGCCTCGAACTCGGCGAAGGTGGCGAGGACGTTGAAGAACATCTTGCCCATCGGATCCTTGGGGTCGTGGACCGTCGCGCCGAGTTGCAGGCGGGCGCCGCGTTGCTCGATCTCCTCGGCGATCGCGCGCGCGTCGGGGACTGAGCGGGCGAGCCGGTCAAGCTTGGGGACCACGAGCGTGAACCCTTCGTGGACGGCCGCGAGTGCCTTCTCCAGCCCGGGTCGCTGGCGGTTGCGGCCGGTCAGGCCCTTGTCGAAGTAGATACGGTCGCGGTCGACGCCGAGCTCGAGCAGGATCTGCTGCTGGGCGATCAGGTCCTACGCCGCCGAGGAGCAGCGCGCGTACCCGATCAGCGTCTTCGATGCCCCGCGGCGTCGCCTGGGGTCTTGGAGCTGGCCATCAGCGGCGGTATCCTGTGTGCTCGACAGTAGGACGCAGTCCACGAAGGCCTGGGTGATCGCCCGGGCCTTCCTCGGTTCCGGGGTGGCCCCGAGCGGCTCGGAGCCGAATCCGCCCAGGGCGTGTGGATCTGCGTCCGGCGCTACCGCCGCATCGCCCGGTCGATGACGACCAGGAGCGCGATCAGCAGCGCGATCGACAGTAGGGCGCTGTCCACGTTTCCCTCCGGTGCGGCTGTGAGGCCGCGTTCCCACGGAGCCGTCGGCTCCGTGGGACTCGGCGAGAACGGAGAAATGACGAACGGCGCCAACCACGGACCGGCACGCTATCGGCGCCCTCGGACGGTTCGCCCAGCCCGCCTTCGGCGCGACTTTGGCTGGACACCACATCCGCAACACCCCGGGCCCAGCCATCCCGGGCTGGCGGTCGTCGCTCCGGGTTGTTCGCTGGTGGATCCCCAAACGCCCAGGATCCGGCGGTGCGGACGGGTCCGAGAATTGCCCTTCTCGGACCCTACTCAGCGCGTCGCGACCTGAGATCGGCGGTGGGACCGTCGACAGCGGTGCGAGCCTTCCGCGCAACTCAGGAGCCGGAGGCGCGGACCGCGAGATATGCGCCGCGTGAGAAAACCAGGACGACTCGACCTCGCGCAACCCGCGAACCGTGCGCCGGCCGCCGGCCGAGCCCGAGGCGGCGCCGACACCGGAGCCTGAGCGATGGTGCCCATCATGCCCGAGCCGCCCGCGGCTAGCGGCGCCGAAGGTAGCCTCCCGGGTTGAACGTCATCAGCAGCCGCTCGCATGCACCGTCGAGCTCGAACTCCGGGTGCGTGTCCAGAAACGCTCGCGCAGCCTCGAGCGGCCCGGGCCCGAATTCCGGCAGCACCGGGTGACCGTTGACGTTCGTATCCTCTACCGCCAAATAGCAGCCGGACGCGACGTACGGCGCATAGATGCCGAGCTCAGCGAGCACATGGTCGCGGCCGTGGTCGGAGTCGAGAATCACCATCACCTGCGCCGCTTCCGGAACCAACTCCTCGAGCACCCGGCGGCTCACCGCCGGGTCGGTGGAGGATCCCGACAGGTATTCGATCCGCGAGTGTTGTGGCCGGCCGGCGCGCTCGGCGATCTCGATGGTGATCACGCGGCCGGCGCCAAGCAGGTCGAACACCGAGGCGAGGTAGAGCGCGCTGCCGCCACCCCAGGTGCCGGTCTCGATCACCACCGTCGGCCTCGTGTCGGTCAGGATCTCCTGGTAGATCCAGAGGTCGAGTGGGCACTTCTGCACCGGCACTCCGAGCCATCGGGTGGACCGCCACGTCCGCTGTTCGCTTTCGTAGTAGAGGCGGTGGAACGCGGCGGCTGCTTCCGCCGGCGCGGGTCCCGGGCTTCGAGGCTGCTGATCCGCTCGGCCTGGTCGCGCAACAGCGTCTCGATCCGGTCGGCCTGGGAGAGACGGGCGCGAATCACGGCGAACGGCCTCACCGCCGCGCAGCATAAACGGTCAGCACGCCCGGGGATCGGCTTCTTCGCGCTCGCCCCGAGGTAGCGCCGTCGTCCGGCCCGCAGCCGCACAGCAGCCGCTCCTCGGAGACCTCGAGCGCGCGCGGGCGACCGTCAGCAGGCCCGCGTCGTCGGAAACGACTTACCAAGCTCCCACCGGCCGCCCTCTAGGTGCCTCGGCAGCAGCCGCCCCAGCGCCGCCTGCTACAACCCGAACTCCCGCCGGCGCCCAGCGATCCACGGGCCAACCAGAGTGCACGCACCGGGCAAAGCAGGCTCGGCGACCCGATCTAACTGACCTCCTCAGCTGAATGAGAACCATGTGGGTGCGCCCCCTTCGCCAGCGTGCCGCCGGAACGTCCGAGAATGCCCTTCCCCGGATGTGCGGCTGCCGCTCGGCCTCCGGAGGCGCCGACGATTCCGCGCTCGTCGGCGATGGATTCTCGGGACGTTTTTCGCGCTGTAAGCTGTAGGCGAGATCCGGGGCTGGCGGAGATCCTCAAGCTGATCTTGATGGCGGGCTTCGACGACGTCACGGTGTTGTGGGCGAGCCTACGCGCGGCGTCTCATAACCCAGGCGATTTCGCAGCGCTGCCAGCGAGCGTCGTTTCAAAACCCCGTTTAGAACGGCGGCGGGCGCCGGTGGCCGGGCCTCGTCTCACAATGGGCCGTATACGAGACGCTAGAGCGGCCGAAGCCGCTTGCAGGAACTTCGTGTGTCCGAAACGCGTGCCCGAAATCAGCGTCTCACCCAAGTTCGCCGGAACGAGTTCTGAGACGAAGGTCGACTGTGCTGCTTCTCGATCATTGCGACAGAGGAAAGAGGCGACCGTCGACACGGTGGCGCCGACGCGCGTGTGGTGCTTTGCGGCGACCCTCCGTGACCCCGTGGGTCGTTGGCGATTCAATCCCGTGCCAGCGACAATCCTTGCCGATGTCCGACCCTCTCGACCGCGCTCGAGGTCGCCCTGGGACTGGGCGTCGCGTCTGTGGGCAATTACGATTGAGTTTCGTCTGCAACAGAGGGAGGTAGCGTTGACCGCGGGAAGATCGTCGGCACCGGTTGCTGCGTTGGCCGCGATCGCGTTGGCAGGCTGCGGGGTATCTGGCTCGGCTCATAGTTCTGCGGCGAGCAGCGGGCGTTCTAAAACGACAGCGTCATCTCCAGCGGATTCGGCAGCTGCGGCGGCATCGGCGTACGCGATCGCTTTCAACGCGATGAGTGATGCCGCCAGCGCCGGGATCACGAAGGAGAACTCACAGGACCCGAGGACTTCTTCCAGTGGGATCCAGGCGCGCATAAGGGCCCGCGAGAAGTTCGACGCTTCCGTGCGCGCCATCCATATACCGGCGTCCCTCAACTCGGACGCGCAAGCGGTGCTTACCAGCGATGCGGCACTGGAACACTCGCTGGAGGAACTGAAGGCGAACGTTGACGATGTCGCGAAGTACAACCAAGCTGTTCAGACGGTCGATCAGGAGGTTGGTCGGTTCGAAGCGGCGAACAGAACGCTGGCTGACGCGCTGGGGCTCACGGTCACCGGCGGCGGACCGGCGTCCACCGCGCAGTAGTGCGCGCAGGATTACATCAGCGTCCGCTTGGGCCATGCCGCGACGGCTCATTCTGCGTCGCGGCCCGCTCCTCTCATCCGACAGGGGCAAAGCTGCACGTCTCTGGGTTTAGCGACGACGGCTTGCACGTCACGGATGTGTGGGATTCCGAGCAATCCTTCAACTCGTTCATGGAACAGCGACTTGTGCGAGTGATGCAGGAGATCGGGATCCAGGGGCACCCGGATGTCAAGTTCTTTCCCATGCACGGCGTCTTCGCGCCGGCGCTTGGCGGGAACGAGCAAGTCTCGGACTTGTAGTAGCGCTTCTGGGTCGGGCTAAAGGGGCCAGCGCAGCCGGGATGGGCGAGTGCCTCGCGCCGGAGATCGCTCCGTTTCGATCCAAGGGAAGCTGCTGCGACCCTCGAGCTGGGGTGTCTGGCAGCGATCCGGCGCGCTTGACGAAAGTTCTTCGACGCGGGAGGATCGGCATGGCGACCGGAAGGAGGAACGATTATGGCCCGGATGATGGCCGATTGCCGCCGCTGGCCCAGCGAGACAAATTGCTCGCTGGTGATCATCGGCGAGGAGGATGAGGTGGTGCAGGCCGCGGCCGAGCACGCCGCCTCGGTGCACGGCCACCAGAGCAACGAGGAGATGCGCGCCCAGCTGCGCGATTTCCTCGAGCCGGCGGATCAGTACGCGCCGGAGCGCGAGGCGGAGGGAGCGCTTCCCGGCTGACGAGCAAATCCGGGGCGCGCCCCCAAGGCGCGCCCCCACACTGCTGACACGACACTGCTCCGTTGGGCTCATACGAGCAGCGCCGTCACTGCACTCAGGGCCGAGGCGCGAGCGAGATTTGAAGCCCGAGCGAGACTCCCGTCACTGTCAAAGTCGTTCGTCGTCTGGGCGATGACCTCCGACCCGTCCGGTTGGTTCTCGGGCTGGTGGCGGGCTGACTCTCGACTGCCGCGTCGACTGCTTGGCCTGACTGGCAAAGCTTGTGTCGCCCGTCGCCGCCCGAGGACCGCCGGCGTGACTTGATAGGAGCGTGGCCTAGTGCCTTGCGTGACGGTTGTCCGCCGGAGATCCGCTTCGTAGCCAAACATAACGAAGGGACGGTGCAGATGATCGTGATCGGCGCGGATACGCACAAGGGCAGCCAAGCGCTCTGTGCGGTGGATGCGGGAACCGGCCGGGTCCGCGGCAGCCGGGAGATCAAGGCTGACGACCCGGGGCATCTGGCCGCGGTGCGGTGGGCTCGCGGGCTGGACGGGAACGGGTATCGGCGATCGAGGACTGCCGGCACGTCTCGCGGCGGCTGGAGCAGGCGCTGTTGGCCGCGGGCGAGCAGGTCGTCAGGGTGCCGCCGCACCGGATTGGGCGCCTCCCGTAAGGGCGTTGCGGAAGTCTTGGTTGACCGGCTCGAGCGGCGTGTAGACGTCCTCGAACGTCGGGCGGCGCTTTTCGGTTTCGGCCAGCGCGAGCGCGCCGATCACCGCGTGCTCGAGGTATTGCTGGGAGGAGGCGAAGATCTGGTCCTCGTGGATGTCCAGCAGCGCGGCGACGACGTTCTCGGCGATCTCCGCGGCCTCGAGCGCGAGTGGCCGTGCGCCGAGGCGCACGAGCGGGTTCATCCCGAATGCGAGATGCCCGAAGTCGAGGTACCAGACGCGCTTGCCGCAGTCCGGTGGCGTGTTCGCCAGGCACAGTGGCGCCAGTTCGGGTCTTGCGTCGGCCACGATCGGGGTGGCATTCGGGTCGGCGATGTCGGTCAGGTAGAGGCCGATCAGCGCGCTGCTCTTCCCGGCGCCCTGCACGCCCGCGACGATCAACCCCGTACTTGCGGTCCGCTGGGCGGATCGCCACCGGCCCGTTCTCGGCGCGCAGCACGGGGTACAGTCCGCGGGGGGAGCCGTTGAGCGCGCCGGTCCGGCCGGCGTCGGCGACCGCGCCGCGGGTGGCGCGCTCGACCTCGGGCGGGGCGGGGATCCGCGGCAGCATCTGCCGGCGGACCGGCACTCCCTTCATCCGCGCGGTGGGGAGGGCGAGGAGGTGGGCGACCTCGGCCGCGGACACCAGAGACCGGGGTGACGGGATGAGCGGCCCGAGCGCTTTGGGGAAACGGTGGCGGTACAGGTGCTGGCGGACGGGCATGATCCGGCGGTGCAGTCGGTTCTCTCCGCGGCGGGACTGGGACGGCGGCCGCGATTGTCTTGCACGCCCGCGCGCTGTCTGCGGCGATGACCGCCTCGAGCCAGAACAGGCTGCGGTTCTGGGTGCGCCCGGCGCTCTGCATCTCTGAGCGGTTCAGCGTCAGCGACACGCCAGCAGTTCGGAGCTCCGGGTGCTCGCGGTGTGCGAGCCGCTGCTCGTGGGAGCGGAAGGCGCGGCGGGCGTAGTCCTCCAGCAGCGATGGGGTGGGGGTGAGCTGGAACCGAACGATCGATGGTTCGCCGAGCGCGACCTGGGCGCGGGCGATCTGCTCCAGGGGTGGTGAGGCGAGCTCATCGCCGGGGGCGAGCAGCGGGTACACGCAGCTTCGCTGCTTACGGAACCGCATCACGTAGCCCGGGGTCCGCAGCGCCCCTGTGCGTGGCTGTGGCTGTTCGGCGTGGCGTCGGCCGAGGCGCACGTCGGGGTAGGCGGCGGTGAACGCCCCATCGAGCGCCCGGGCGGCGGAGGGCTCGCAGCGGATGTTGATCGACCACTCGATCCCCGATCGTCCGTCGCCGCAGATCAGCTCGACCGCCAGGTACGGCTGGCCGTTGCGCAGCCGGTCGGCGGGGACCGCGCGGATGATGTTCGCGACCTGCTCGACCATGTCCTCGAGGTCCTGTGGCTTGGCCTGCTCGTGGGTGGATAGGTGCAGTTCGTAGAGCTCGTAGCGACGACGCGAGCGCTGTCGCGCGCGTCTGAGCACCAGCAGCACGAGCAGCAGGCAGCTCAGCGCCCCGCCGCCGGCGATCTCAAGCGCCGCGACCAGCCCCGCCGCCGGCGATCTCAAGCGCCGCGACCAGCAGGACCTTCAGCTCTCCGAGCCCGGGCACGCCACCCGATCCGCGCTGTCTGCGGGAGCGGTTGAGGACCGCGTTGACAGGTCCGGCCGCGGGGTGGCGCGCCTGGCGCGCGTGGCCAGCGCCCCGGCGCAGGGTGTCGCGGGCGCGCGGCGGGGAGTCCGGCCAGGGTGGGTCCGGTGAGCTGGTGTCGGCGTAGGGCCGGGCTGTAGCAGTCCGGTGACCGGGGTGGTCTGCGGGGTCGGTGTCGCGGGCTGGATCAGGCCGCCCTTGGTGGCGCCGGAGTGAAACCGGCCCTGGGCGGCGAGCTTGTGCAGATTGCTTGAGAGCAGCGGGACGCCGATCGCGACGCCCGCGGCAACTGCTACCAGCGCGAGGAGTGTCCGTCCCGGTGTCATAGGTTCACGAACGTCTCCAGCGCGGCGGCGAGCGCGAGCAGCGCCACGCACGCCATCACGGCTGTGGCCACGTACGGTGCGGGCAGGTCGCGGCGACGGTCTTGCAGGTAGAGCGCGAGGGCGAGTGAGTAGGCGGCCAGCTCGACGGGGCCGTGCGGCAGCAGCGCCAGCTGCATTCGCTCTCGGTAGGCGCCGAGTGCCGCGCCGACGACCACGATGTTGGTGGTGATGGCGCCGGCGAGGATCAGCTCGCCGAGCCCGACCGCGAGTCGCGCGGATCGCTGGTGGGGGCCGCGGGGCGCGAGTCGGGCGAAGATCAGCAGCACGAACACGCCGGAGAGGGAGCGCAGGTTGTGGGCGAAGCTCCCGACCGCGACCGCGGGTCGGGCCGCGACTCCGGGAAACGTGAAGCCGAGCCAGTCGCGTGCCTGCACGGGGGCCTCGACAGCGACCGCTGTCGT
>Ga0335078_10015235_pt1 | contig 11411 bp, 5 predicted proteins | sample Lox_Sample_32_FD_206711 | JGI IMG/M metagenome (GOLD analysis project Ga0335078, IMG submission 206711) | Soil microbial communities from Loxahatchee National Wildlife Refuge, Florida, United States - Lox_Sample_3.2 | ecosystem: Environmental > Terrestrial > Soil > Wetlands | place: USA: Florida...
CGTGGCCGGCGTGATGCCGCGCGGGTTCGCGTTCCCGCCCATGGGATCGGCGATCTATCGCCCTGTCATCTGGATGTCGCTGAATGTGCCGCCCGAACAGGAGCAAGCGCGCGGTGCGCATTCATTCTATGCGATCGCGCGCCTGAAAGCCGGCGGCTCCGCCGCGCAGACACGGGCGGAAATGGATGCCATCGCGGCGCGCCTGGCGAGCGCCTATCCGGGAGAGGATGGCGGCTGGGGCGTCAAGGTGAGCCGCCTCAACGAGGGCCGGCAGTTGGACGAGGTGCGGCCGGCATTGCTGCTCATTATGGGTGCTGCATCCGTCGTTCTGCTGATCGCTTGCGCCAATATCGCCAACCTGCTGGTGGCGCGGGCATGCGGCCGGGAGCGCGAAATGGCGATTCGGCGGGCGCTGGGAGCGACGCGCATCCGGCTGGCGCGCCAGGTTTTGACGGAGAGCGGAATACTCGCGCTCGCGGGCGGCGCGGCGGGTGTGGTGCTGGCATGCGGCGCGCTGCCGGTGCTGAAATCCGTGCTGCCGGCGGCAATGCCGCGGGCGAACCAAATCGGCATCGACGCGACGGTGCTGCTTTTTGGCGCAGGCATTTCGCTCGCCACGGGATTGCTGTTCGGCGCTCTCCCGGCCTTCCGATCGCGGGGACTGGCGAGCGGGGCGAGGGCGCTGGTGATCGCCGAAGTCGCGCTGGGGTTGGTTCTGGTGTCCGGCGCCGGCCTGCTGCTCGAAAGCTTCCGCCGCGTGGCGAGCGTGGACCTCGGATTTCGCCAAGAGCATGTCCTCACCATGCGCCTCGACTTAACGGCGAAGCGATATCCCGGCGGCGCGCGCGTGGCGGCGTTCCGGACCGAACTGCTACAGAGGGTGCGCGGCGTCCCCGGCGTGCAATATGCCGGCACGGTATCGTCGCTGCCGATGGGAATTATCATGCAGGCCACGGACTTCGAAATCGAAGGACGGCCGGAGACGGTGCGCGACAGGCCGTTCGCGGATTTCGCCAGCGTCAGCGGGGACTATCTGCCCGCCATGGGCATCCGGCTGGTGCGCGGACGCTATTTCGATGCGGGCGATGGCGCGGGGTCGCCGCCGGTGGCGCTGATCAGCGAATCGCTGGCGCGCGCATTCTGGCCGGATGGCGCGGCGGCCGGCGGCCGCATGCGCTTCCATGACACCTGGTTCACGGTGGCGGGAATCGTGAATGAGGTCCGGCAGTATTCGCCGGAGCAGGGAGCGCGGGGCGGCACGGTCTACGCGCTCAACGAGCAGCTTCCGCCGGCGGAGCAGGGCAGCACGGTCGCTCACTTGATGGTGCTGGTAGCGCGCACCGCGGGCGATGCCGCGCCGATTGCCGCCGCTCTGCGCCGCGCGGTGGCGCAGATCGATTCCGGCCAGCCGGTGGCCGATGTCTCGACCATGGAGCAGGTGGTCTGGCGGAGCGAGGCGGCGCGGCGGCTCAATACCCTGCTGGTGGGGCTGTTTGCGGGGCTCGCGATCGTTCTGTCCGCGGTGGGAGTATTCGGCCTGACATCCTACGCGGTGTCCAGAAGGACGAAGGAAATCGGCATTCGCATGGCGGTGGGCGCGGCGCCGCGGTCGATCCTGGTGTTGGTGGCGCGGGAAACGCTGCTGCTGGCAGTGACCGGAACGGCGATCGGTTTGGCGGGCGCGGCAGCGTCGTCGCGCGTGCTGGCGAGGTTCCTGTACGGTGTCGGGGCAATGGACCCGAAAGTCGTGGCGGGCGCGGCGGCGATGCTGATCGGAATCGTCGTGGCATCGGCACTGTTTCCGGCGCGGCGGGCGATGCGCGTCGACCCGGTAGTCGCGCTGCGGCAAGAATAGCTACTCGCTGCGGAGCGCGGCGGCTGGATCGATGCGGATGGCGCGGAGCGCGGGCACCGCGCAAGCCGCGGCGCCGGTGAGCGCCAGCACGAGGGTCACGGCGCCATAGGTGGCGAGATCGCCCGGTTTGACCCCGAAGAGCAGGCTCTCGGTGACGCGCGTCAGGACTGCCGCGCCGGCGATGCCGATGGCCAGCCCGGCGGCCACCAGATTCAGCCCGTCGCGCAAGATCTCCGTGAGAACCGCGCTGCGCCGGGCGCCCAGCGCCATGCGCAGACCGATATCGCGCGTGCGCTGCACCACCAGGTACGACAGCAAGCCATACAATCCGATGGCCGCGAGCAGCAGGGAAATAGCGGCGAACGACGCGAGCAGCCACAACTGCTCTTTCTGCGCCGTCAGCCGAACGGCAACGAGCCTGGCGAGCGGTTGGACGTCGGAAATCGCCTGGTTTTTGTCCACGGACCAGATGGCCTGGCGGACGGCTTGCGCAAAATCGAGCGGGTTGCCGCTCACCTTAACGGCCAGGTCGCGCGGCGTGTAGAATCCCTGCGCGCCGAAAGCCTGCGTGCTCGGGAAGTACATTTCGGCGCGGCCAATCAGATCGAGCTCGACTTGCCGTGCGCTGGCGACTACCCCGACAATCGTTACCCAAGGCTGGCCCTCGTCATCCATACGGAAGCGGCGGCCGAGGGGATTCTGTCCCGGCCAGAACTGCTTCGCCATCGATTCGTTGATGATGGCGACGGGGACGGAATCGGGCCCGTCGAGATCGTTGAAGAAGCGGCCGGCGAGGAGCGGCGTGCCGATGGCGCGGAAGTAGCCGGGGCTCACGGAACGATGATTGGCGTCGTTGACCTGGCCGGAAGGAAGCGGCGGCGCGCCTTCGATGAGGAACTCGGACGTGCCGCCGCTGTTGGTCAGGGGCAAAAACGTGGTGTAGCCGGCGGCGGCGACGCCGGGAATCGCCTGGACTTTCGCCAGCACCTGCTGGTAGAACGCGCTGCGCACGCGGAAATCGCCATTGCGCGCCTCGCGGGTCAGGGCCGTCCGAACGGTGAGAACGCCTTGCGGCTGGAATCCCAGTTCGACGTGCGAAAGGCGCCATAAGGTCTGGAACATCAGGCCCGCGCCCACCGAGAGGACGACCGTGAGCGCGACTTCCGCCGTCACCAGCAGGCGGCGCATGCGGGTGCCTCCCTGGACGGCGCTGCGTCCGCCTTCCTTCAGCGCGCCGGCAAGATCGACGCGAGTCATGGTCAGGGCGGGCAGGCAGCCGAAGATGGCGGCGGCGGCGATGGCAAGGCACGAGGCCAGCAGCAGGAGGCGGCCATCGATGCGCGGCTGCGCCCATCCGGCGATGGATTGCGGCACCAGTTGCGCGAGCCACGGGACCGCTTCGGAGGCGAAGAAAACTCCCAACAGCGTTCCCGCCAAGGCAATAATGAGGCTCTCGAGGAGCGCGATGCGGACCAGGCGGGCGCGGCTGGCGCCGAGCGCGGCGCGCACGGCCATTTCGCGGCGGCGTCCGGCGCCGCGCGCCAGCATCAGGCCGGCGATATTGGCGCAGCAGACGAGCAGGACGCATCCAGCGGCGGCGGCGAGCACGCGCAGGGCGAGATCGAGCTTGCCCAATACCTGATCGCGCAATCCAACGACGGTGGCGCCGACGTACTTGTTGGTCGCCGGATATTCGCTGGCGAGCTGAGCGGCGATAGCGGACATGTCGCGCTGCGCCGCGGCGACGGCGACGCCGGGGCGCAATCTGCCGAAGACGTGCAGATAGTGGCTGTCGCGCTGCGCCCACTGCGCCGGCGTGAGCGTCATGGGCAGCCAGATATCGGAATGATCGGGAAAGCGAAAGCCGGCGGGCATCACGCCGATCGCGCGCACGGGCGTGCCATCGAGGCGCACGTCGCGGCCCACGATGGAGCGATCGCCGCCGTAGCGCTGTTGCCAGAGGCTGTAGCTCAGAAGCACGACATACGGAGCGCGGGGGCGATAATCGTCGGCCGAGATATTCCGCCCGATTATCGGCGCGACACCGAGCATGGGGAAGAGGTTCGCCGTGGTATACGTGGCTGTGACCTCTTCCGGTTGGCTATCGCCGGTGATGGCGAAGAGGTCGCCGTGGAGGGCCGCCATGTCGGTGAAGACGTGATTGCGCGCTTTCCAATCGACGAAATTCGCCGGCGCCGGCGTATCGCGGGGAAAGCCCAGATGCGAGGAGTCTTCCCAGACCTCCACCAGCCGGTGCGGATCGGTGAGCGGGAAGGGACGGATGAGCATGGCGTCCACCAGGCTGAAAGTCGCGGCATTGGCGCCGATCCCGATGGCCAGCGCGACGGCCGCGGTGATGGTGAATGCGGGCGTCTTGCGAAGCGACCGCCAGGCGTAAGAGAACTCGGCAAGGGACACCACGAAATGCACTGTGCACGTCTGGTGCCACGGTTGCGTCTTTGATTTCAAGCGGGCTTGGTTTTCGGGTGTGCGTTTGCGGGACAATTGGGATCATGTGGAGGGGAATACTGCTGCTGATTGGCGCCCTGAGCGGAGTGCCGGCGTTCGCACAGAGCCGCGGGATTGCGGCGCCGGTGCCGCGCGATCCGCTGGAATTCGCCGCCGGCGAAATGGCCGTGGCGGACAGTCTGGCGCAACAAAGAGCCGTGCAACTTCTGACGCGGGCGCGCGAGCACTACGCGCTCCGTAACGCCAGGCAGGGATACCGTCTCAAGGTCAGCTTCCAGGTGGATTCAGGCGGGCAAACCCAATACGACGGCGATTGGGAGATGGAGGAGATCTACGCTCCCGGATTGGGCCAGCGATGGACCGCGAAAACGAAGGGTTATACGACCACGCAGATCGTTGCCAACGGCCTGCGTTTCGGCGAACAAACGGGGACGTATGTCCCCCTCCGCCTGCACCAGGTGCGGGCGACGCTGTTCGACCCCATCGGGATACCCAACAACCGCGATATCCGAAGCGTGACCGCCACGTTTCGCGGGATTCAGATGACATGCGTGCTGGTCGCCGGTCCTGAACATGTGGCGACGATGGCCCCGGGACGCCGCTGGGATGAGACCGAGAACTGCATCGATGCCGATTCCGGGTTGATTCAGACGCACTCGGTGGTGCCCGGATGGTATTACGTATACGACTACACGGATGCCCCCCAGTTGGGGGAGCACACGCTGCCGCGGCAAGTAAGCGTGATCGAAGGCGGGAAGACAGTGGTGCGCGTTCATGTGGACAGCTTGACGGAATATTCCGACGCCGATCCCAAGCTGTTCACGGCGGCCAAGGAAATGACCTGGGGCGTGAACATGGCGGCGCAGCAGAAAATGACGGTGTACCCGCAGAAAGGCCCGATCCCGCCGGACGCCAAGATCCAGCCGGTTTGCGTGTTCGGACTGGTGACGCCCGAGGGCCAACTGGTGGAAGCGCACGCCATCGACAGTTCCGCCCCGGACAGCAAGGCGGCGCTGGAGTACGCCAAGTCGATGCACTTCGCCCCTCCCAACCCGCAAGGCGCCGCGCAGCAGCACTTCGTGTTCCTTATCGAGAAGTTCGTGGCGGGTTCGACGGGTGCCCATTAGCGCCCCCGCGATTCGCGTACCGGCGAGCGCGCAGGGCGAGAAACTCGGAGAGCTTCATCGGCGGCCCGAGGGTGGTGTTCATCTGGCGCTCGACGGCGCGCTGGTACTGGCGGAGGATTTCGAGCCTCCGGCGGCGATTGATCTGGCAGGTTTCGAGATCCATGAGGATTTCGATCTCCCACGGTTGAAAGGAGTTGCGCGCCAGAGCGCCGCGCATCACCTCGCCCAGCAGTTTCCTGAAGCGATTGAGCATCAGCTCCTGTTCGATGATCTCTTCCGCCGCCATCCATTGCTTCTATCGGCGGAAGGAGGACAACGCAATAGGGCCGGGAAGCCTAGCGTGGTCGCAATCGAACGTACCGCCGGGATCGTCCACGATCACGTTGGGGACAATGCCCGGCTACACCACGCCCGCTTGGCAGACGCTCCCGTTGACTGCCGGCGCCGCCGCCACGTTCAACGGCGAATCCACGGCGGCGCCCGGCGATGTGGCGGACATTCAGCGCCTGATCGACGAGGCTATCGGCGCGGCGCATTAGACGGCCGGCATGGGGAGGTGCGGCGCACCGGGCTCATCGAGCGGCGGGCGATGGCGCCGGCGAGGGACTGGCCAGGAGCTGATCGAGCTTGGCCAGCAGATCTTTCGGGGTAATGGGTTTCGCGATGTAGTCGTCCATGCCCGCGTCGAGACATTGCTCGCGGTCGCCGGACATGGCGTTGGCGGTCATGGCGACAATGGGGATACGCACGCCGCTCTGCCGGTGCGCCTGGCGAATTCGCGCCGTCGCCTCCAGCCCGCTCATCCCAGGCATCTGAACGTCCATCAGAATCACATCGTGCTCGCCGGTGGCCGCCAATTCGACCGCCACGTGGCCGTCCCCCGCCACCGCTACCGAGCAGCCCCACTTTTCCAGAATCCGCACCACCACGCGCTGGTTGATGACGTTGTCTTCGGCCACCAGCACGCGCCAGGTTCGGCGCAGTGCGGTTAACTCGGGAACCTGCTCGGCGCGGTGCCGGTTGGCGGGCGGCGTGCTGAGCGCTTTCAGAATGGCGTTCAGCAATTCGGGAGGCGTCACCGGCTTCACCAGGTAGCAGGCGATGCCGATTTCCTCGCAGCGCCGGGCGTCGCCCTTGCGGTCCGCCGAACTGAGCATCAGGATGGTGGCGCCGCTGAAAAGGGGGTCGGACTTGAGGCGCGATGCCAGCGCAAAGCCGTCGGTTCCGGGCATGTGGGCATCGAGCAGCACCAGCGGGAAGCCGCCGGATGTGCCTCGCGCCTGGACGATTTCGAGCGCGCCCGGCGCATCGGCCGCGGTCACGGGGGCCATGCCCCAACCCAACAGCCATTCCTCGAGAAGGCGGCGGTTGGTCTCGGTGTCATCCACCACCAGAACGGGGAGGCCTTTCAGGATCGCTGGAGGCGGCAGTTCGAAGGCGTGCCCGTCATCGGCCGGCAGCCCGAAGCAGGCGGTGAAGCGGAAGGTGCTGCCCTCGCCCGGGGCGCTCTTCAGCGTCATCTTGCCACCCATCAAGCCGACCAGCCGGGAGGTGATCGCCAGACCCAGCCCGGTTCCGCCGTGGGAGCGGGTGATCGACCCGTCCGCCTGCACGAAGGCCTCGAAGATTCTCTGTTGCTGGTCCTCGGGGATGCCGATCCCCGTGTCCGAAACCCGAAACTCGACGATCACCTCGCCCGGCCTTTCGGACACGAGTTTCGCTCCCACGACGATCTCGCCGCGGTCGGTGAACTTGATGGCATTGCCGACCAGGTTTACGATGACCTGCCGCAGGCGCCCGGCATCGCACAGCACAATCCGCGGAACCTCCGGCCGAATGTCGCAGATGAGTTCCACGCCTTTTTGGTGGGCGCGCAAGGCGAGCACCTTCAGGGTCTCCGAGAGGCCGTCGCGAAGAGCGTATTCGGCGGGGTGCAGATCCAGTTTTCCGGCCTCGACCTTGGAAAAGTCGAGGATGTCGTTGATCACGGTGAGGAGTGAATCGGCGGAGTGTTTCACCATCTGGAGGTATTCGCGCTGTTCCTGGTTCAACTGCGAATCGAGGGCCAGTTCGGTCATGCCGATGATGCCATTCATCGGGGTGCGGATCTCGTGGCTCATATTGGCCAGGAACTCGCTCTTGTAGCGGCTGATGCGCTCCGCTCTTTCCTTGGCCTGCGCCAGCTCCGCGGTGCGCTCGCGGATGGCCTTCTCGAGGGCATGCTGCCGCTGGAGCACCAGCCCCAGACGCCATCTCCACAACCAAACGGCGCAGGCGGCCAGTAACGACATGCCGGCGAGGAGCGCCCACCAGCGCATCCACCAGGGTGGCACGATCAGGAACGAAAACCGGGCGGAGGTGGCCTGGATGGGCTCCTGACGATCGATGGCCTGGGCTTCGAAGGTGTAAGTTCCGGGCGGCAGCTTGGGATACTGCACCTGCCGCTGATCCGTCTCCATCCAGGCGTCCCCAAGGCCCAGCATGCGGTAGCGGAAATGAAGCGCGTCTTCCACGCGGAAGCCGAGCGCGCTGAAGGACGCCAGAAAATCGGATTGATCGTGGCGCACGCGCACGGCTTCCCCGGGGTCGCGGCCTTTCCCGCCGACTTGAATGGCGGTGAGGATGGTGCGCACTTCGGTTCTCCGCGGCGCCGGGCGCGGCAGATAGTGAGCCAGGCCGCCGCTGGTTCCGATCCAGATACTGCCGTCGGGATCCGGCCAGAGCCCATTGGTGTCGCAGTCTTCCCAAATCAGACCGGAATTGCGGCCGAAGTGGGTCCAGACCCCATCGCGATAGACGTCCAGACCGGCATCCGTGCCTGCCCAGAACCAGCCGCGGACATCGACCGCGATGGCATAGCTTTTACCGGAGCCCATGCCGTTGCGCTCGTCGAAATGCTCGACCTCGAGCCCGCGATCCTTCTCGACAATGTGAGTGACCCCGATCGGCTCGGTATAGGCGATCCAGTAGCCCTGGCGTCCTTCCGCCACGGCAAGCACTGCCTGGCCGCGCAAGCCGTCCGCCACGCCATAGCGGCGCCACTGGCCGTGGTCATATACCAGCAACCCGGCGGTGGACGGAATCCACACCCGTCCCCGGCGATCGGTGAGCGCCTGGTAGAAGCGATTGGCCCCCTGGAGACCGGGAACGTCCATTTTCTCGAAGCGGAGTTTCCCGGCGATATCGCGGCCGCGGAAGAGGGCGGTGGCGGTGCTCACCCAGAAAGCCTGTTCGGTATCTTCGGCGATGCCTTGAATCATCGGGTCAGTGATGCCCTCGGCCGCGCCGTAGGACTTCTGCATCCTTCCCTGGAGATCGAAGCGGGTGACCGCCCCGGGACTGGTTCCGGCCCATACCTCTCCGGCGCGGCTGATGGTGGCCGCGCGCACGCGCGTTCCCGGCAAGGCGCCATGGGAGGGAGTCAGGCTCCGCCACTGATGGGCGGCGGGATTGAGCACGCTGAGGCCCGCGGTGGTGCCGACCCAGAGCCGGCCAGCGCTGTCGCGGCGCGTGGCCCAAATGGTATTGCTCAGCAAGCCGCCGGACTTGGTCCAGGCTTCCCACTCGCCGTAGCCCAGCCAGCGCGCGACGCCGGCGCCGAGGACGCCCAGCCAGACCGCGCCTTCGTGGTCCACCAGGACGCTCGAAATCGCATTCCCCGGCAGTCCCGAATCGACCGTGATCAGGCGCCGGCGTTCGGCCGAAAACAACGCCAGGCCTTCCTCCGTGGGAACGGCCATTTCGCCGTCGGGAAGGACCTGCATTCTGGGCGCGCTGACGCCGGCGAATGGCAATCCGGCATCCAGCGCCTGGGCACGCGTTGCCCCCCTGTGCCACACGAATAGCCGGCGCAGGCTGCGGATCCACAGGGCGCCGCCGCCATCCATGAGGATGCTGTCCCACGTCTCGGCGGGCAGGCCGAGCCGTGCTCCGAAATGGGTCGCGCGGCCGTCCGGCTCCAGGCGGCAGAGGTCCTGCCCGCAACCGAACCAGACGGCGTCGCCCGGCGCAACGTAAACACCGCTGGCGGGGCCATCGGCCAGGCGTTCTTCCGCCACGCCCGAGCTAGTCAGCGCCACGCGCAGGAGCCCGGATCGCGATCCCACATACAAGCGGCCGAGGCTATCGACCGCGGTGTGAGCGGTTCCATCGATCTCCAGCGGCGTTTTGGCAGGCACGCGCGACACCCGCGTTCCGCGCGCGATCGCGATGCCGAAGCGCGTGGTGACCCAGACCGCGCCGTCGGGAGTCGGCTGCAGCCCGGTGACGTCGAAGCTCGGCAGGTCTTGCCTGCCGCCTAGCGGCATAAATCGGAAACCATCGTAGCGGTAGAGCCCCGCCTGGGTTCCGGCCCAGATATATCCGGTCCCGTCTTGGGCGATGGTGGTGACCGCGACGTTGCGCAATCCCTGGGCTTGGGCGTACGACTTAAAGGAGTAGTACTGTGCGGTTGCCGGTGTCGCCAGGGATAGCCAGAGCGCCACGAGAAGACCGGGGCCAGACGCGCGGACGTAAGACAAACGGCCGTGCTCCGTCATCGCAAAGTACAACGCCACATTGTACTTATCGGCAGTTGTGGAATGATTTTGAGGCAATGTGGACAACCCGTTAGTCGAGAAGCTGCACCAAGGCACCGGCTCGGGTGCAAAACCACTCAGCGAATTGCCACATCGGTCGCGGCTAGTCTGGCGGCGATGGTGGCCAAGCTGTTGCCGACGTCGCTGAGAGTGACGCGGCTGGTTTCAGGCAGCGTGCCGGCCTGTTGGAGAGCGGTGAGAATGCGCCGGGCTTCCGCATAGGACTGTTCGGCGGCGTGGAGCGAGCTGGTCTTTTCGGCGCCTTGCGCGAGCGACGCGCTCTGCAACTGAAAATCTCCCAACTGCTGGAGCGACTCGGCGAGATCGAGCTGAGACGCCTGCTTGGGATCGCGGGTCTGCCGCGCGAAATTCACGGCTTTCTGGGCGGCCTCGAGGCGGGCCGGCAGCGGGTAGGCAATATCGGCGAGTGCGACGGCGTGCTGCTCCCAGCCGCGGGCGAGGTCCTCCGGGCTATACGCGGTTGCGCCGCCGTTGAGAGACCTCAGCCGGGCGTCTTCCGCGCGCATGTCATGGAGCTGGCGTGCCCACCCCGGCTTGGAGGGATCGGAATCGACGAGAGCGGCCTGGTGAGCGATGGCGTCCTGGAAATGGCTGAGGGCGCCGGCGCGATTGCCGAGCACTTCTTCGATGAAAGCGAGGCGCCGCTCGGCAGCGGCCAAATAACCGAGGGCCAGGTGGTCGTCGGGATGCTCGGAGTGAGTTTTGGCGGCGTCGGCACGGCCTTTTTCGAACCGATCGAGGGCGGCGCGCCAGGAGGCCTGCGCCGCGTCGCTATCTCCGGAGCCGGCCTGAAGAGATCCGATCTTGGCTTGCGTGAATCCCTGGGTCAGCCAGAAGGTGAAATCGCGACGCGGATTGGCGTCTTCCGTGGCGAGAATGTTGCGGGAGGTCTCCAATGCTTGCGCGAGCATTCCACTATCGAGGAATGCGTTTTCGGCGACGCGGTAGGCGGCGACCAGGTCCGCGCGGTAGGTTTCGTTCTTCGGGTCGGCGCGGTGCAGCGACTCCATCACGGGAATGACGCGGCGGCAGATGGGTAAAGCTTCTCGCGGTTCGTTCCAGAGGAGCAGACCGCGGACGGCCAAAAGATAATGATTGGCCCAGGTTCTCTTGAGGGGCGCGGTATCCAGGTTTTCGATCGGTTCGCCATCGAGCACCGACGCGGTGCGCCGGTAATTCGCCAGGCTCTCTTCACGGCGTCCCGCGCTGCGAAGGGCACTGGCCAGATTGTCGTACGAGAGGGAGAGGAGCGCGATGCGGTTGAAATCGCCCGGCTGGAGCGCGGACAATTTGGCGGCGATGTCCACTCCCCGGCGCGCGACATCCACGGCCTGGCGGTATTCGCCGAGACTGATGTAAGCG
>Ga0335078_10015236_pt1 | contig 11411 bp, 15 predicted proteins | sample Lox_Sample_32_FD_206711 | JGI IMG/M metagenome (GOLD analysis project Ga0335078, IMG submission 206711) | Soil microbial communities from Loxahatchee National Wildlife Refuge, Florida, United States - Lox_Sample_3.2 | ecosystem: Environmental > Terrestrial > Soil > Wetlands | place: USA...
GAGCCGGCAGCTCCCAGGAAGATACGCGCCGGCAGGGTTCTTAGCTCGCCCCGAGGACGATGACGGCACCACGGTGTCACGTCGCGACAAGAGGCCACCGCTGGTTACATCCTGGGCGACGGCCGTCGGCCCGGTCAGTCGAGGTAGTCCCGGAGGAGATTGGACCGGGACGGGTGGCGCAGCTTGGACATGATCTTGGACTCGATCTGCCGGATCCGCTCGCGAGTGACCCCGTACACCGTGCCGATCTCGTCCAGCGTCTTGGGCTGCCCGTCGGCCAGCCCGAACCGCATGGACACGATGCCGGCCTCGCGCTCGGACAGCGTGCCGAGCACCGAGGCCAGCTGCTCCTGCAGCAGGGTGAAGCTGACCGCCTCACCGGGCTCGATCGCCTCCGAATCCTCGATCAGGTCGCCGAGCTCGCTGTCCCCGTCCTCGCCCAGCGGGGTGTGCAGCGAGATCGGCTCCCGGGCGTGCTTCTGCACCTCGATGACCTTCTCCGGGGTCATGTCCAGCCCGGCCGCGAGCTCGTCCGGGGTCGGCTCGCGGCCCAGGTCCTGCAGCAGCTGCCGCTGCACCCGGGCCAGCCTGCTGATGATCTCGACCATGTGCGCCGGAAGGCGGATGGTGCGGGACTGGTCGGCCATGGCCCGGGTGATCGCCTGCCGGATCCACCAGGTGGCGTAGGTGGAGAACTTGTAGCCCCTGGTGTAGTCGAATTTCTCCACGCCGCGGATCAGGCCCAGGTTGCCCTCCTGGATCAGGTCCAGGAACAGCATGCCGTGGCCGGTGTACCGCCGGGCCAGCGACACGACCAGCCGCAGGTTGGCCTCCACCAGGTGGTTCTTGGCCCTCCTGCCGTCCTCGGCGACCTGCTCAAGGTCGATGCTCTGGCCGGCCCGCAGCACTCCGCTGCCTTGGGCGAGTTTCTCCTCGGCGAACAGCCCGGCCTCGATCCGCTTGGCCAGCTCGACCTCCTGCCTGGCGTCGAGCAGCCGCACCTTGCCGATCTGCCTCAGGTAGTCCTTAACCGGGTCGGCACTAGCGCCGTCGGCTGCCACCCGGGCGGCGGGAAGGTCCTCGTCGGGATCTGCCGCGATCACTGCTCCGATCGCCGGAGCGCAGCGCGCCGTGCCTGGCTGGGCCGGCCGGCTCGCGACACGGGGGCATCCTCTCCTGAATATGCGGGCCGACAGGGCGGAACATACCGCTGAAACCGCACTGGCTACCAGCTGCCGGAAGACAACGGCACAGAAATCAGGGCGGTTGCCTCGTTCCCCCCACACTACGCGCAGTCGGGGGCGGCCCGGACGCTGTTAGGCGGCAGGTCATCCAGATAGCTGCTGGATTGCCCGTACCCTTGAGCTTCCCCGGTCTGGCACCGGGCATCCCACGCCTGCTCAAGGCGCCCACACAGGCGTGTCCGCCCGATCCGAAGGCGCCGCCGGGACCGGTCACCAGGCGGACGCGAGACGGCGCAGCACAGGTCGTTCGGATCGTACGATCTTGAATTTATCCGAACGGGCCGGGTTTCATGCCCCCGCACGCCCGGGTGCGCACATCGGCCGGGCTGCCGGCGGCCGGGCATGGCTGATCAGGAAAGTCCATCTCGCCATCTTCGCATGTTATCTGATTCCGGAAAAAAATTACCAGCTTCCCGAGGCCGGCATAGGTAGGAGCTGGCCTCCGGGAAGACCAGCGGGTCGAGTTCAGCGCAGTCCGCAGGGCCAAGGGCCCGCAGGCCGAGGAGGTCCGCGCGATCTGACCGGCGCCGCGAGGCCGGAACGGAGTGGCTCATAGCGGGCCACCCCGATTGTTGCCGGGCCGTTCGGCTGAACCCGCCCGGGCGCGGCCTACAGGATCGCGCCGCGTGGGGCCACCTCGACGGTGGCGACGCCCCTGCCGTAGAGCACAATGAGCCGGTCGCCGTGCCTGCAGCGCAGTGTCCCGCCGTCTTCTGCCAGGGCCGAGATGATGTGCTCCACGACATCGCCCGCCGCGGCGTCCGCCTTGTCGTAGGTGACATCCAGGTGGTCGCCGCCGACGAGGCGGACCCGGAGCACGATCTCTGCCATAGTCAAGCACCATAGACGCTTCCCACCCGGCCGCAAAAGCATGCAGCAGGTTGCCGGCCGCCCCAAGGCGCATACTGGTGGTGATGAAGCCTGCCCGCGCCGCGTCCCGGCGTTTCCTGCCCGGAAGTCCCTTCAATGTCCTGCCCGTGGACCCGCCCGTTGAGCAGTTCGCCGTTCGCGATCAGGTGACCCACGACAAGTACGGCCTCGGCTGGGTCGTCCTGATCGAGGATGACGACGCGGTGATCGTCGAATTCGGCTCGCGTAAGGTACGGATCTTGCCGCCGTTCGCCCGGCTGACGAAGCTCTGACGGGGCTCATGTCGCGGCTGCTAGCGTCGTTAGTCATCACGGCACGTCGCCGGACCAGGATCCGTGGCCCGGCGACGACCATCAGGTACCGGCCGAAATCATGCGATACATGGCGCATCGAGCGTCGTGAGCGCGGACGGTCATGACCATCGCGTCCATGTTCATGCGCTCCTCCGGTAGCCCGGGAAGCTGGCCGTCGTGGGCAACTGACGTCCGGTACCTGATTCAAACCTACGTTGGCATCAAAAACTAGCAAGGATTTTCCGGAACCTGATAACTTGTCTTGGTGGCGAGCTGGACCTTCCTGACCACCCATGCGCGGGTTCTGCTGCTGGTCGCCCATGACCCGGGGATACGCCTGCGCGACATCGCGGCCAGCCTGGACATCACCGAACGCAGCGCCTTCGGCACCATCAGGGACCTGGTCGAGGCCGGCTACGTGGTCAAGGAGAAAGACGGCCGCCGCAACCGCTACCATGTCCAGGCGCACCTTCCGCTGCCGGAACCCACCGCCCGGGAACGCACCGTCGGAGAAGTGCTGGCCCTGCTGACCGGCACCGACGCGACCGCGGCCGACAAGCCGGCCGCGACGGCCGGCAGCCCTGATCCCGGTTACGGGCAGGGTGGCCAGCGGGCCGCGGCGGAACCAGGTGCGCGGCGGCCTGCTGCCGGCCGGGCCGCCGGAGCGCCCCAGTGCGATGGCGGACCGCAACGGGGACAGACCGCGGAGTGCGGCACCAGACGGGGGTAGGGACGTGACCGGCGTACGGGTCGTGAGTGATGACGGTGCCCAGATCGTCCGCCCGGGATATCGCGGTCGCCGGCCTCGACCACGACGGCAGCATCCGGCGGGCCGCCGTGCCGCGGCCTGGTACGCGAGCAGAGCCGGGGCCGGCTAGGCGATCACCGTTCTATCCGGTCACCGCACTGACCGGCTGCGCGATGACCGACGAGGCCAATTGCGGCAGGCACGTCTCGGTCCGACGGTAGCTGAAGGTCAAGAAGTGCGGTTATCCCGCGGATCAGCATGGCCTTCCCTGCGGCGCTGATCCTCGATTACGGAAGCAACGTGCCGTACGCACACCTCGAACGCCAGCGGGTCCTGCTCGTGCATGCCGCGCAGCTTGTCCATGAACGTGACCATGTTCTGCACCGTGCGGCCCGGCATCCCCCTGCACGCTCATGAATTTCCCGCCGCCAGCATCCGCGAAGCCGGGGACCGTTCCGGCCTGGATCCCGTAAAAGTCAGTCACGCTCAGCCTCCGTCTCCTGCAGTGCGGAACCACCCCGGGAGGAGCACCACCCAGGGACTCTGCTGGCCACCCCGTTACCCGGGCAGGCTGTCCGGCGTCGCGAGGAACGCGATTCCCCGTACTGCCGGTGTCCCGGCGCATAGGGCACCCGGGGTCGCTCTGGCTCCAGTGCCACCCCAGGCCCCGCGCGGCCAGGGTCTCAGATCGGGCGGACCTGCCCGGCCCGCGGGCCCTTGGCGCCCTGGGTGACGGTGTACTCGACCCGCTGATTGTCCTGGAGGCCGCGGAAGCCGTCAGCCTCGACGGCGGATTGGTGGAAGAAGACGTCCGGCGTGCCGTCGTCGGGGGCTATGAACCCATAGCCCCTATCCGCCATGAACCGCTTCACTATTCCCTGAGCCACTGCGCTCTCCCGCCGAGGCGATCATCGGGATGCACGGGTGTCCATCCCGGGCTGTGGCGACCGCCTGCCCCTCCAAGGCCAGGCCTGGGAATCGACGGCGCCCGCGGTCAGAACTTCGCAGGCGCTGTGACACGGACACGAACTTCGACAACAACCAGCTTCATTTAACACCATGCGCGGCCCGGCAGCACCGCAACGGAGTGCTGTAAAGGGCGGGAGGAGGCAGATATGGACAAGCCATCTAATTAGTAGCTAATGACGCGATCAGCCCCGATGTCAGCGCCAGGCGCCACAGGCATGACTGGCTGCGGAGGGTAATGTGGGTCAGGCCAAGGGCTCCTCGCGCACCGACAGTCACATCAGCGTCGCCCAGGGCGCACGACGACCTGGTTCTTCCCGGAACCGAGATGGGCGGCCGATGATGGCGCCGCATGAAATCGATCAATTTCTTCTTGGCCCCACGCTTTCCGTCCGCAGTAAGGGTGGATACACCGTCGTAACGATCAGCGGCGAACTCGACATCGCGTCTGCACCGGTGTTGCGTGAGCAACTCCTTGGCCTGCTGCGGCCTGGTGCCAGCCGGATCGTCATCGATCTTTCCGGGGTGATCTTCCGCGATGCGAGCGGGCTTGCCGTGCTGGTCGGCGCCAGCCGCCGCGCCGACCTGCTGGACGGCGTCCTGCGCCTGGCTGCCCCCACGCCCCTGACGGCCACCGTTCTCCGACTCACTGGCCTCGACTCGAGGTTCGAGATCTTCGCCACTGTGCCGGAGGCCGTCGGCGCACCCGCTCACCCGGGAAGACGCTATGCGGGAGTGCCGAAGCCATGTGCCTGCTGGTCGGCTCAGCACGCGGCCGGCGAACTCCAGGGGACCGCCGAAGCTGGCGGCGACGTCAGATGATGACAATTTGCATAAGGCCTGAGTTACGGCTCATTCCGCAGCTCCTCACGCACCCCTGACCTGCGGGTTTGCACCATCGGGCTGGTGGATGTCCTGGTGGCTTCAAGGTGAGCGGGATCGGGGCCAGGCGCGGGGCAGATTTGATCACCTCGCCGTGTGCCGCTCGAATCCTCTATTGAGTGGCTGACCTGCGCTGTCGCCAGCGGACTCAACGCGGTCATGGCTGGCTGACCTGGTGCTGTTCAAGATCGCCTACCTGCTAGTTCGCCTGATACTCGGCTTGGCCGTCCTGGTATTCCGCACGGATCTTGTAGGGCTCGGAAACACGATTCGGGTGCTCTGTGGGCTGTCAGGCGGCGATGTAGTACTCGTGGGTGAGTCCGCCTACGACCTGCTTCCGGCGGATCCGGAACCCGCCGAGGTTGACCGGTTCAGGCGGATCGGTGTCAGCTTGAGCCGGGGTGAGCTGGCCGAGGGAACGGTGCGGCCGGGCCTCGTTATAGTGCCGCAGGTACTCGGTCAGCACCCGTCGCAGGTGGCGCTCATTGATGATCAGTACCCGGTCCAAGAGCTCCCGGCGCAGGGTGCCGATGATCCTCTCGCAGATCGCGTTCGCTCGGGGCGCCTGCGGTGGGCTGGCCAGGATCTTGATGCCCCCGGCGGTGAACACGGTGTCGAAAGAGCTGGTGAACTGGCCCGCGCGATCCCTGATCAAGAACTTGGCTGAGGCCGCGCGCCGCCCGAGGTCCATCAGGAAGTTACGCGCCGCCTGCGTTGTCCACGCGCCATCCGGGTGGGCGGTGATGCCGGCCAGGTAGACGCGGCGGGTGCCGTGCTCGATGACGATCAGGGCGTAGATGCGCCGCAGGAGCACGGTGTCCACATGAACAAAGTCGGCCGCGAGGATGCCGCGGGCCTGAGCGGTCAGGAACTGCTTCCAGGTCGGGCCGGTGCGGCGGGGTGCTGGGTCGATCCGGGCATCATGCAGGATCTGCCAGACCGTGGATGCTGCGATCGGATGGCCGAGCTTGACCAGTTCGCCTTGGACCCGCCGGTGCCCCAGCCCGGATTGTCGGTCGCGATGCGGATTACGAGCTTGCGGATCGCAGCTGCCGTGGACGGCCGCCCGGGACGTCGCCAACTAGCGTAGTCCCACTTGCGTGCGACCAGCCGCCGGTGCCAGGCGAGCAGCGTCGCCGGGGTCACCGCGAACACCTCGCCCCACCGGCGGCGCCGAACCAGTCGCGACAATGCCGACAGCCACAGCCGGTCGCCCGCCTGGTAGCGGACCCGGCTGATCTGGCGGCGGAGCACCGCGTTCTCGTGCCGGAGCGCCAAGAGCTCGGCATCCTTGGACACCTGGCGCCGGGTCAGCATCATCAGGCAGCCGAGCAGACAACGAACGACCAGGTAGACGATCGAAATGATCACTCAGCGATGATCCCAGCTGGGAAGCCCGTCCACGTCAGATCCAGTAATCGAGCCCCACAGGGTGCCATCGAGCAGGTCCGCGGTAAAGAAGTCGCACGCCAGGATCGCCTCGGCCTGGGAGCGCAGGAACTGCGGCCAGGTAGGCGCAGTCCGCCACGGCGCGGGGTCCATCCCGGCCTCGTTCAAGATTTCCCATACCGTCGACGCTGCTAATTTCACTCCCAGGCCGGCAAGCTCGCCGGCGATTCTGCGGTATCCCCAGGCGGGGTTCTCGCGGGCCAGCCGGAGCACCAGGGTCTTGATGGTCCGGCTGGTGGCTGGCCTGCCGGTCCTGCCGCGTCTGGACCTAGCGGCCCAGCGGCGGCGGACGATATCGCGGTGCCAGCGCAGGACCGTGTCCGGGGTGACCAGCAGCCGCAGCGCCTGGCGCCGCGCCTTCGGTATCACGGCGAGCAGGGTCGCGAGCAGTGCCCGGTCCGCCCAGTCCAGGTCCGGGCGGCGCGGCTGCCGCCGTTGCAGGACGGCGAGCTGGTGGCGCAGGATCAAGATCTCAGCGGTCTTCCATGCTTCGTCACGCCGGGACAGTCGCAGCCATGACGTCATCCGGGTTATCAGGAGGAAGACGAGCCGCAGGCACATGAGCGGTGATCATCACGGCCGGACGGCAAGGAGGGCAACGCTGCTGGTCACAGCCACGGATGACATTCTCGGCACGCACAGGCAGGAGATCGGCGTCAGGAACGTGCGGCTGCGCGACAGCCAGCCCTCGATCCTCGCAACGACCAAGGCCCGTTGTGGTGCGGGAGCGTAATACCGCGGACCGTTCGGTTGATTCGGCCTTATTTTCCGAACGAACCGTGGTTCCACGCCCCGGTCACCGCTCCTCAGCCTATGGTGGCAGAAAACAATTATTGCACTAGACAAGTACTGAATATTTGTTTAGTGTGCTGGACATGCGTTCAGCTCCCGGCGACCGGACCGCGCGGGCCGTCATCCGCGACGAGGCGCTGCGGCTGTTCGCCGAGCACGGCCCGGATGCGGTCAGCGTGCGGCAGATCGCGGCCGCCGCCGGAGTCTCGCCCGGCCTGGTCATCCATCACTTCGGTTCCAAGGAAGGCCTGCGGGAGGAGGTAGACGCGCACGTCCTGGCCATGTTCGGGACCATGCTCGGGGAGCTGACCACAGCAGGCCTGTACGACCCGGCCGCGGCCGGGTCGCTGGCCGAGGCGGTCATGCGGTACCTGCCGCCCGGCTCACCGGTCCCTGGTTACCTGCGCAGGCTGCTGCTGGCCGGCGGGAATCCGGGCCGGGAGCTGTTCCGCCGCCTGTACGCGGGGAGCAGGACCGCGCTGGATGCCATGTCCGAGGCCGGCCTGGCGGCCTTGGGCGACGATCCCGCGGTGCGCGCGGCCATCCTCATGTCGAACGACCTGGCGGTGCTGCTGCTGCGCGAGCAGCTGGCCGAGGTCCTGGGCGAGGATCCCCTGTCCGCGGCGGGAATGGCGCGCTGGGGCCGGGAGATGCTCGCGATCTACGCGGCGGGCCTGATGGCGGTGCCGCAGGGAGACGAGGGGCCGCCGGAAGGCGAAGGAGGACGGTGATGAGCGGGACCGTACTGCAGGCCCGGCAGGTGCGCAAGGCCTACCGCAGGCGCCAGGTCCTGCGCGGGGTGGACCTGGCGGTCCGGCCCGGGCAGCTGGTGGCCGTGGTGGGCGAGAACGGGGCCGGGAAGTCGACCCTGCTGAAGATCCTGGCCGGGACCCTGGCCGCGGACAGCGGCCAGGTCCGGCTGGGCGGGACGCTCGGCTACTGCCCGCAGGACCCGGTGCTCAACGACAATCTCACCGTCGAGGCGCACCTGCGTTATTTCGCCGCGGCCCGGCGGCTGCCCAGCCTGCACCGGGCCGAGGATCTGGTCCGCCGGCTCGGATACGAGCAGTCCTGGGGCCAGGTAGCGGGTGAGCTGTCCGGCGGCACCCGGCAGAAGCTGAACCTCACCCTGGCCCTGCCGCACGACCCCGGCGTGCTGCTGCTCGACGAGCCGTACCAGGGCTTCGACTGGGAAACCTACCTGCGGTTCTGGGACCTCGTCGCCGACCTGCGCGCCCGCCGCAGGGCCATCGTGATCATCACCCACCTGGTCTTCGAGCAGGACCGCTTCGACCTGCTCGCCGACCTGGCCGACGGGCACCTCACGCCCCGCGAGCGCTCCGGAAAGGACGACCATGCCCGCAGCTGACCTCGCCCCCGCCGCGGCCGCGCCGACGGTACCGCCCGCGGCGCCGGCGTTCCGGCAGTTCCCGGTCGCGTGGCGGTTCGCGCTGCGCAACCAGAGCCGCAACCGCCTGGCCTGGCTGCTGCTCGTCGCGTTCGTCCCGGCCTGGTATCTGCTCATGCTGGCGATCACCGGGCACACGACGCTGACGTTCCGGCTGTTCGCCACCGGCCGCGTCCTCACCGTCAACGGCGGCCAGCTGACCCTGATCACCGCGGGCCTGAACTCGGTGACGATCATCGTCGGGTTCGCCATCTTCGCTGCCATCCGCCGCACCCTGGCCTTCGACAAGCGGCTGGTCTTCGCCGGCTACCGGCAGGCCACCCTGATCGCCGCCAAGACCAGCGCCATCGCCATCGTGGCCGCCGCGGTCGCCGCCTTCACCTCGCTCGCCCTGCTCGCGTTCTGGCAGCCTGGCCTGCCCGGCTGGCTGGCCATCCTGGCCGCCTTCACCGTCATCGCGCTCGGCTACGGGGCATTCGGCCTGTTCCTGGGCGTGCTCGTCCGCAGCGACCTGGAAGGATTCTTCCTGATCATCATGGGCGGCCTGATGGACACCTTCTTGCAGAACCCGCTCGGCAACCCGCTGGCCGGCAACCCAGTGCTGGAATGGTTCCCCTCCTTCGGCCCCACCCAGTTCGCGGTGGGCGGCTCGCTCGGCCACACCGCGCTGTGGGAGCACCTGGCCCTCGGCCTGGCCTGGCCCGCCGCCTTCGCCGCCGCGGGCCTGGTCATCTTCTGGATCCGGACCCGCACCCGCGTGCCTGCCCGCTGAGGCGAAGACCAAGGCAGCGTAGCGCGAATAAGAGGTCGCCGAACGGCGCCGACCGTGTAAGCGCGTAAGCATCCGCCCCGCCGGCAAAACCGGAGGACCCCGGGCTCAGGATGCGGTTCCGGCCACACCCGGCCGTCGGCTAGGACGGCGGGACGAACCTGTCATGAGCGTGCATGTCGTAAGGCTCGGTGGCAACTAGTACGCGCCACGCAGCCGAGCAGATAGTCTCCGACCAGCGCATTCCGGCCCTGCCTGGCACTACGGGCTTCCAGATGGCGGCGACCTCGTCTAGGTGCTCGTACAGCGCGGGGATGTCGAAGAACTTCAGCACGTAAATGCAGGCGTTGTGGATCCGGTGCCGTGCGGCGCCGGCATCTGGATCCAGGACCTCCATGATCTCCGCCAGATACCCGGCTATGTGCTGCAACGAAGAGCTTTGCTCGAACTCCTCGAACCGGGACCACCAGGCCGGGCCGCCTCGTCCAGCGACTGGCACCCATGGCGGAAGCATGTGCATCGAATTGGTGATGATCTCCAGGTCGCTGCGGATGTCCGCATTCCGGTCGCCGTGCTCCATGTTCTGCTCCGATATTGCCGGTCGCCCATCTCACTGAGATACATGGTCGCAGCCGGTTAGCGGCGCTCGGCGGCCCACGGGCGGGAAGCCGAGGCCGAACGTCTGGTCCCGTTGCAGGCGGACCGCGGTCGAGCCGCGTAGCAGCGTCACGATCGAGGCGGCCGCTCTGGTGACCCTGCGACGGGAAGCCGGCGGCGACCTCCGGGCCAGGTTGGGCGCCGCACCGCGCCGCATGGTGCTGCGCGGCCGGAACGAGGAATCGGGGCGCAGCCTGGCATTCAGCACCCTGGTCAGCTGCGAGGACGGGGGCCCCGTTCCGGCCCGTCAGCTGCTAGTGACGCTACGGCTCGCCGGTGATGACGCCGCCGGCTACCTCGACATCGGCGGTCATTTCGACCTATGGCTGGGAGGCGTCGTCGGGCCTGGGGTGGTCACGCGCCGCTTGTTCGTCTGAGGACGCCCTGGGACGAAAGCCAGGCTCACGCCGGCCGGGTGCCGGGAGCGGCGCTTCGGTTCCGACACGGGGCCGTGGCACGGGAATGAACACAGCTCGCAACGGCGGCCGAGTTGCGGCGGCAGCGACAGGCGGATGATCCGGGCCCGTCCCCTTACCTCGCACTACGACATATAAACCCGCTCGGTCACATGACGCCGGTCCGGCCCAGATCACCGACAATGGCGCATCATGCTATGATTGCAGAATGCAATCATTGGCTAGTGCACGAGAAAGAGGGAGTACGGCACACGTAAACCCGCCGGATGCGGGCGCGGTGGACGCCGTGCTGACCGCGAGCCGGTCGCTGATCGCGGTCGCGACCCGGTCGCTGGGCGCGGCGGCGGAGGAGACCACGATCGCGCAGTACCGGGCGCTGGTCGTGCTGGCCTCGCGTGGTCCGCAGCGGATCGCGGGCCTGGCGGCGGCGCTGGACGTGGCGCCGTCGACGGCGGGCCGGATGTGCGACCGGCTGGTGCGCAAGGGACTGATCCGGCGGCACCGGGCGCGGGCGGACCGGCGGGCGGTGCTGGTGTCGGTGACGGCGGCGGGCCGCCTGGTGGTGGACCAGGCGACGGCGCGCCGCCGCGCGCTGATCGAGGAGATCCTGGCGACGCTGGCGGAGGACGCCCAGCGGGCGGTGGCCGGGGCGCTGCGGGCGTTCGCGGACGCGGCCGGGGAGGTCCCGGACAGTCAGTGGCCGCCGCCCGGGCCGGCCGAGGAGGCGGCCCGGCCGCGGATGCCGGACCAGCTTGTACGTACGGACGGGAGGGGCCGGCAGTGACGGAGGCGGCTGACTGGGCCGGGAAGGCGGCCGGCTGGCTGCGGGCGGGCCGGGGCGGCATGTTCCTGCTCGCCCTGCTGATCGGGGCGGGCTCGGGGCTGGGCGCGGTGGCGTTCCGGTACCTGATCTCCTT
>Ga0335078_10015237_pt1 | contig 11411 bp, 10 predicted proteins | sample Lox_Sample_32_FD_206711 | JGI IMG/M metagenome (GOLD analysis project Ga0335078, IMG submission 206711) | Soil microbial communities from Loxahatchee National Wildlife Refuge, Florida, United States - Lox_Sample_3.2 | ecosystem: Environmental > Terrestrial > Soil > Wetlands | place: USA...
CCTGCAGTCGCCGTATGAGCCGAGCAAGAACTCGAACGGCTACTAGGACAAGGGGATGGTGGCTAGGGGATAGGCTTCTTATTACTGCTCGGCGCTAACTAGCATCCCTATATTCTGTCCTTATTTTGTCCTTTGCCCTATCCCCCATCTACTAGCTCCATCCCCTTGGCCGCTACACATTGTTTGAACGCCGCACAAACTTCAGTCCGCTGAGTTGTGCGGCTTTTGCTTTATCGAGATCGGCGGCCATGACGAGCACGTGGAATGATTCGCCCATGCCTTCGGGTGTGATCAAGTGCTTGAGCTGCAGGGCGCGCTTGGCGTGCTCCTGCGGAAGTAGGCAGCCCTCGAATGCCTCAGCGAATTGACTCTCTTCTCCAATGCCCATCAGGAACTGCGCCTGCGTTAGCCAAGCGAGAGGCTCGAGTCCATGAGCGCGAGCGGCAGCAGCCAGCGCCGTGAAGTTCACGTGGACGGTGATGTCCTGCTCGCCGGGGGCTTCGTAAGGCGAGTCGGCGATGGTGTGCCGGCGAAAGCAAGTCACGGTTCCGAGGTGGCGTCCCGCGAACATCTCTTCCTGCACGTAACCGTAGTCGATGAAGACGCAGTAGCCGCGCCGAACATCAATTTCTCCGCCCAGGGGCTTGGCTGGAGCACCCAGAGCTTTGCCGATACGGTCCATGTAGGCTTGCGCGATGAGTGGAGCGTCGACGCGCTGGTGTTCGTCGGGACGAACGGCGAAGCGCTGAATGTAGTCTGTGACTTCGCGGCTGGGCGGAATGAAACACTCAACAAACCGGCCATCTTCCACGCCGATGCGCAATTCGCCGCGATGGTCGAGGACCTCGATAGGAAGCGCGTCGAAGAACTCGTTGCCGAAGACGAGGACGTGTCGTCCGGCGCTTGCGAAGGCTGATTCGACCGTGTCGTGAAGCGTAACGTTGTCGTTTGCGGCAAACTTTTGTTGGAGGCGATCCCGCAAAGGGGCCGAGGTTTCCACCATCCGGTAGCAGATGGCTTGAGAGAATTCGGGATACTTCTTCGCGGCCCAATCGAGCACGTCCTGGGCGAAAAATCCGCGGCCGGGGCCGAGCTCGATGATGTCGATCTGTACCGGCGAGCCGAGCACGCGCCACATTTCCTCGAACTGGCGGGCGAGAAGGCGTCCGAAGACGGCGTGCACGTCGCTGGAGGTGTAGAAGTCCCCAGATTTGCCGAACTGCTCGCGAACGCGCGTGTAGAAGCCCGGAGGCGAGTCTGGCGCACCGTAGAGGCAGAGCTCCATGTAGCGCGAGAACAGAATTGGGCCGCAGGTACGAATTTCGTTCTCGATGTACTCGCGGAGGGTCACGCGGAGAGTCTATCAGTCGCGCGTATGCGCGGCGCTGGTGAACATCTCGATGATGTAGTCGTGCAGGCCGTCGTAGATCTGGCGCTCCAAAGTCCACTGCAGTTGCGGGCTTTCGAGGTCGCGGGGGTGCAGGTCGATGGTGTAGGTGTGGACGGGAACAGTGACGTTCTTGGCCTGGATGATGATCTGGATGCCGTCGCCGTGCTCAACGGCGGAGAAGTCCATCAGCGGATGCTCGTACTTCGCGAGCAAATCGCGGATGCGGTCGAGATGAGGGTTGTTGCGCACGCTCGCTCGTGAATTCGACTCAGTTCTTTGTTTCCGTGGGATAGTCGTAAACGCCGCGGCCCGCTTTGCGGCCGAGGCGTCCGGCCTTGACGTACTGCGACAGGAGCGGACAAGGGCGATATTTTTCGCCGAGCGACTTATGCAGGTACTCGAGGATGTGCAGGCGCGTGTCGAGTCCGACAAGATCGACGAGTTCGAACGGACCCATCGGATGATTCAGGCCGAGCTTAAGCGCGCGGTCGATATCTTCGGCCGAGGCAATCCCTTCCTGCAGCATGTAGAACGCTTCGTTGCCGATCATGGCGTTGATGCGGCTGGTGATGAATCCTGGCGCCTCCTTGATCACCACGGTTTCCTTCTTCATTCGACGGCCGACCTCAACCGCGATTTGAATCGAGGCATCGGAGGTCTCCAGTGCCCGCACGATTTCAAGCAGCTTCATCTTGTGCACGGGATTGAAAAAGTGCATGCCGACGCACTGCGACGCTCGCCTGGTGATAGAGGCGATCTCCGTGATGCTGAGAGAAGAAGTGTTCGACGCCAGCACGGCGTGAGGCGGCGTAATTTTGTCGAGTTGGGTGAAGGTCTCGATCTTCAGCGACATCTCCTCGGGAACGGCTTCGATGACGAGATCGGCGTCACGAGCGGCATCGGCGAGATTGCCGGCGAACTCGATGCGCTGGAACGCTGCGTCGGCGTCGGCGGAACTGGTTTTGCCGAGTTCGACAGCTTTGTCGAGGGTGGCGCGGATTTCGCGCGCGGCTTTTTCGAGGGCGGCGGGAATGACATCTTGCAGGATGGTGCGATAGCCGCCCAGCGCCGCCGCATGGGCAATGCCTCGCCCCATGATGCCAGCGCCACAAACGGCAATCGTCCGCACCTCGGACACTACTTGCCCTGCTCCAACGTCTGGATCACTTGCTGAAACTTCTCATCGGCTTTGCGCATGTATTCAGCCAGGCGCTTGCGTTCTTCTTCGGGCATGGTGCTGAGGGTGGCCGTGATGCGGCGAAGGGTGGTCGTGATGTCGTCAACGTAGTTCATCAGGCGGATGAGTTCGCCGGTAGCCTTCATCGAGCATTTCTCCGTTTCAGTGCGAAATGATAACCATTGCGGAGCGCCCACATGCGCACGAGCGCGCAGCCGCAAACTAACCATTGTCAATGGCCGGAGTGCTTTTAGTAAAGGGCACGCGGGAGCTCAGGCATAATGTTGCGCGGGCACACGCGGAGGCACAGTGGCACCAGAGCAGCAGGCGCAATTGAACGACTACCTTGCAGTAGAGCGCACATCGTTGGCGTGGATCCGTACCGGGCTGGCACTGATGGGCTTCGGATTTGTGGTCGCCCGCTTCGGTCTGTTCCTGCAACAGATTGAAATCGTGCAACAGCGCATCAGTCCAACAGTTTCGTCCGGGCTTTCACTATGGTTCGGAACGGTTCTGATCGGGGTCGGGGTGCTCATCAACGGCTACTCTGCCTGGCACCACGCGAGCCTGATCCGGTGCTTGCGGCGTGGAGACACGCAACGCGTTCACCCCTGGATCCAGACGACTATTGTGGGTGTGTTGCTGGTGATCGTGGGCGCGGCGATGGCGGTCTACCTGGTTTCCATACGGCACTGAGCGGCGTGAAGTCGCAACAGGCATAATGGTTCCATGCTCCGCGATCCGAGCCTCATACCGTTGTCGCACCAGCATCAACACGCACTAGCCCTGTGCGCGCGCATCGGCAAAGCCTTTGCCGAGGTTCACGACACACCAGACGTGCACCGCTGGGAGGCGGAGGTCGTGCGGCTGTTTGATGACGAAATTTGTCACCATTTCGCCGCCGAAGAAAAATTCGTATTTCCGCCAGCCGATAACTTCGAGGAACTGCAGCAGTTGGTCGATGAATTGCGGATCGAGCACACTCTGTTGCGTCGCAATGTGGAGCGTGCCCGCGCCCGCCAGTTCACGGTGACCGACCTGCAGGTGTTCACGGCGACGCTGATTCAACACATCCGCAAGGAAGAAGGCCAGCTCTTCCAGGGATTGCAGCGACTGCTCACGGCAGAGGCTCTAACGCAAATGGGACAGGAGCTTGCCGCGCATCTCGAGGCGAACGGCCATAGCGGCGCGAGCGGTACGATTTAGGATCCGCTAAAGGGTAGCCGGGACAGAACCCGGCCGTTTCTGCGCATCTAAACGCCTGATGCGTGCTGCTATTGGTTTGCCTACGGTCGAATCTCCCCGGATCGCGGAATGCCTTGAACGACTGATTGCAGAAAAAGAGAGCACCCGTCCGGGTTCGACGTATCGCCTGCAATTCAATGCGAACTTCCGGTTCGAGGATGCCCGCACACTACTTCCCTACCTGAATGCGCTCGGCATCACGCACTGTTACGCGTCGCCGATCCTGCGGGCACGCGCCGGCAGCCAGCACGGCTACGACATCACCGATCACAACACCATCAACCCGGAGATCGGCACGCCGGAGGAATTCGAGACGCTCGTCCGTGAGATGAAAGCGCTCGGCATGGGCCTGATCCTGGATATCGTTCCCAACCACATGGGCGTGGGGCACGGCACCAATCCCTGGTGGCAGGATGTGCTCGAGAACGGGCAGGCATCGGCTTATGCGGACTTCTTCGATATCGACTGGCATCCACTGAAGGACGAACTCGAAGGAAAAGTTCTGCTGCCGGTGCTTGGTGCATCGTATGGAGACGAACTCGAACAGGGGAAGCTGAAGATCAACTTCGAGAACGGTGCATTTTTCATTAGCTATTTTGAAATGCGTTTTCCCCTAGGTCCACAAACCTACCTGCCCATCATCGAGCAGCTTGGCACGCTCTCAGAACTACATCCGGACGACCAACAGTGGCGCGAAGTGGAAGCGCCCGAACTACAGGCGTTGATGCGCAACTTCCGTGAATTGCCGCCGAACTCGGCTACTGATCCCGACGGCAAAGCGCGGCGGCAACGGACGATCGGGGTGCTCAAGCAGCAACTGGGTGAGCTCGCGGAACGTTCGCCGAACGTAAAGGGCGCGATGGACGAGGCCATGCGGAGGGTTAACGGCGATCCGCAGGATCCGCACAGTTTTGACGTGCTGCACCGGATCCTAGAAGCCCAGGCCTATCGGCTCGCGCACTGGCGGGTTTCGGCGGAAGAGATCAACTACCGCCGGTTTTTTGACGTTAATGATCTCGTTGGTCTGCGGATGGAGCACCCGCCTGTATTCGCCGAAACCCATAAGCTGATCCGGAGGCTGCTCGCGGATGAGTACATTTCGGGGATCCGCCTCGACCACCCGGATGGCCTCTTCAACCCCGTGCAGTATTTCTCGCGCATGCAATTGCTCTACGCAGCCAGCCGGTGCTGCGGAAGCGAGCCCTCCGGCCCGGTGGCTAACAACGGTATCGAACAGGAAGTGCTCTCGTTCTGCTCGAACCAAGATGTCGCGGTGCAAGCTCCGCTGTACCTGCTGGTCGAGAAGATTCTCGAAGCCGGAGAACACCTGCCCAAAGACTGGCCGGTCGACGGCACAGTCGGTTACGAGTTCGGGAACGCGCTGAATAATGTTTTTATCAACTCGCGGGCGCGCCGGTTCTTTACCACACTGTACCACCGGTTCATCGGCGGCCCGGTCGATGTCGGCGCGCTCATCTACGACAGCAAAAAAAAGATCATGCTGACATCGCTCTCGAGCGAAGTCGCGGTGCTGACGCACATTCTCGAAGACATTTCCGCCAGCGACCGCCACGCGCGCGACTTTACCCGCTCGCTGCTGCGGAATGTCATTCGCGAGACGATCGCCTGCTTCCCGGTGTACCGCACCTACATCGATGCGCGTGGAACCATCAGCGAGAACGATCGCGGGTACGTCCAGGAAGCGATCGCGCGGGCGAAGCGCCGCAATCAGAATGCAAACTTGGCCGTCTATGACTTCCTGCGCAGCGTCCTGCTGCTTGAATGCGCGAACCACAACGGCACTGGCGAAGACTATCGCAAACGCCTGCTCTTCATCTTGAAGTTCCAGCAACTCTCCGGCCCGGTGATGGCGAAGGGACTCGAGGACACAGCCTGCTACGTGTACAACCGGCTGGTCTCGGTGAACGAAGTCGGCGGTTCGCCAACTGAATTCGGCATCGGACTCGAGGAGTTCCATCACGGCAACGAGGAGCGCGCACAAGATTGGCCTTACTCGATGCTGACGACTTCCACGCATGACAGCAAGCGCAGCGAAGACGTACGGGCGCGCATTAACGTTCTCTCTGAGATGCCAAAGCCGTGGTCGGACCAGGTCACGCGCTGGCGGCGGGCCAATCGCTCGAAGAAGCGAGCGATCTCCGACGGGCGAACCGTCCCCGATGCAAACGAAGAGTACTTGCTGTACCAGACCCTGGTCGGGACCTGGCCGTTCGAAATGCAGCGCGAGAATCGTAATGAATTCGTAGCCCGCATGAAAGAGTACATGATCAAGGCGGTGCACGAGGGCAAGGTAAACCTGAGCTGGCTTACCCAGAACCAGGAATACGTGGATCATTTGAACCAGTTCGTCGAGCGCATTCTGCGTCCCGGCACGGAGAAGCGGCCCAACACCTTCCTCGATCAGTTCGAGCGGTTTCACAGACCAGTAGCGTTCTTCGGGGCCATCAACGGACTCGCGCAGGTGCTGCTTAAAGCCACCTCCCCGGGCGTGCCCGATTTTTATCGCGGATGCGAGCTGTGGGATTTCAGCCTGGTCGACCCCGACAATCGGCGGCCGATCGACTACGAGGTGCGGCAACGCCTTTTGGCGGACATCCTGAAACAATCACGAGAAGATGCGCGAGCGTTCTGCGACGACATGCTGCGGGATATCTCAGACGGCCGCGCGAAGCTCTGGACCACGATGCGGGTGCTGCGCTTCCGGCGTGAACATCCGGAATTGTTCCGTGCGGGAAGCAAGTACATTCCGTTGTATGCCGCTGATTCAGTGCGCGAGCACGTGATCGGATTCGCGGGCCGACGGGAGGAGCAGATGGTGATCTCGCTGGCGCCACGGTTTGCGTACACGTTGATGAAGGGCGAGTCGCGGGCGCCGCTCGGCGACGTTTGGGGTGAGGCTTCTGTTGCGTTGCCGCCGGATTCTCCCACGGAGTTCAACAATGTGTTCACAGGAGAGACCGTTGAAGCCCATGACGGGCGGTTGCTATGCCGAGAAGTGTTCGGTTGCTTCCCCGTGGCCCTTCTGTCCAACTTCTGAAACACGGTCGGAGATCTCGGTAATCGCCGCAAGTTTCTTTGCGAGTTCAGGCGTGAGCTGATTCGGCTGGTACCGCCAGGTCCAGTTTCCTTCCGGGTGGCTGGGAATGTTCATGCGGCAGTCACTGTCGAGACCCAGAACGTCTTGCAACTGAATCACGCAGATGCGAGCGACCGAGGTTTCGGCAGCGCGGATCAGCGCCCAGTTGATGCCATCGGGTGCATGGCCGAAGTAGGCTTGCGCATGCTCGCGCTCTTCCGGCCGCGCCGAATTCTTCCACCAGCCGACGGTTGTATCGTTGTCGTGGGTGCCGGTATAGACGACGGTATTCTCGACATACTTGTGCGGCAGATACATGTGCGCGCCTTTATCGCCGAAGCCGAACTGGATCACCCGCATGCCGGGCACGCCGATGCGTTCACGCATCGCGACCACCTCTTCCGTAATCAGGCCGAGGTCTTCGGCGATGAGAGGCAAGTCGCCGAAACTGTCACGGAGGGCGCGGAAAAAATCGTCGGCGGGACCTTTGATCCAGCGTCCGTTGATGGCCGTCTCTTCGTCGGCGGGAATCTCCCAGCAGGCTTCGAAGCCACGGAAGTGATCGATGCGCACCATATCGCAGGTCTGCAACGCCCACTGCATGCGCCGCAACCACCAGTCGTAGCTGCGCTCACGCAACACATCCCAGCGGTACAGTGGATTCCCCCAGCGCTGTCCATTCTTGCTGAAGTAATCGGGCGGGACACCGGCGACAACTTCTGGAGTGAGATCGGATTTGAGGCGGAACAGGTCGGGATGCGCCCAGACATCGGCGCTGTCGTAGCTGACGAAGATGGCTACGTCGCCTATGATCTTGATGCCGCGGCGCCTCGATTCCTTGTGCAGCGCACGCCACTGCTCGTAGAAGGCAAACTGCAAGGCCCGGCTTTGAGCGAGTTCGTCAGCGAAGTCGCGCCGCGCTTTCTCCAACGCTTCTGGATGATGCTCCGCGAGCGCGCGTGGCCATTCGTTCCATGAGTGCGCATCAAAATGACGGCGAAGCGTTTCGAACAGGACGTAGTCTTCCAGCCACCAGCCATTAAGCCAGCAGAACTTTTCAAAGCGTTCCCGGTCGGTGGAGCTGGCATTCGCCACAAAGTTCGCCGCCGCTTCGTGCAACAGCGGTACTTTCGTTTTTTCCAGCTGGCCGAAGCTTATGGCGCAGCAGGAATCGCATGCGGGCAGGTTCTGCAGGCGGATGCGGTCGATCCAGCCGTGCTCGGCCAGTCGGTCGAGGCTGATAAGAAGCGGGTTCCCGGCGAACGCAGAAATGCAGGAATACGGGGAGTTCCCATATCCCGCTGGACCGAGCGGGAGAATCTGCCAGAGGGATTGTTTCGCGGCGGAAAGGAAATCCAGAAAGTCGTAGGCGGCAGGACCGAAATCACCGATCCCGCCGTGCGAGGGAAAACAGCTCGGATGTACGAGAATGCCGGAGGCGCGTTCCTGCATGACAATTCAATAGATGCCGCAAGAGTGAAACCGTTAACCGTTGATTGTGCGAAAGCGAAGAAGGCTTGCGGTTACAAGCCTTCCGGTGATGACGCCGCCGTGATGCGCGCCATCTCTTCCTGGTTGATGCGGATCTTTCCCGATTGCTCCATGGTCTTGCGCAGCCCCGCCGCAAACAGATTGAACGCGTCGTTGCGTTTGCGCGCGAGCATGGTTTCGCGCAGTTGGTCAATGCCTTTCGCCAACTCATCGGGCGTGGGTTCCTGCTTTTCGACTAGCATCGCCACCGCGCCAAGACGGCCCGCATTAATGGGTCCGCTGATCTCTCCCGGCTTCAGGGCGAAAATCGCGGACGCCGGTCCCGACAGGCTTCCGAGATCCGGCACCTGTCCGCTGCTGGTCACGAAGTCGCTGGTCTTCAGCGTGGCGCCCATTTCCTTGGCTGCCTTCTTCAGGTCATGCTCGGATTTCGCCTTTTCGGCGAGTTCCTGCGTTTTTTGAGTGAGCAGCGCCTGGGCTTTGTCTCCCTTGTATTCCGATTCCACGCGCGCGCGGATCTCATCGAATGTCGGTGTGGAGGGTGGCTTTACATCCGTTACCTGGAAGATCACCGTGCCGGTGGGCGTGCTCGCGCTGTCCGCCGAACTCTTCGGCGATGCACTGAAGATCGCGTCCATCAACTGCGGAGCTGTGCCGATGCCGGGCAGCGTATCGCTGTGCGTAATGTAGTTGCTGGTTACCACGTCGAGGTTGTTGGCCTTCGCCGCTTTGTCGAGACCATCGGCGCGAGCCTGGCTGAGGACCGTACCAGCCAAGCGGTCAGTAAGTGCGGCCGCCTTCTGCTGGCGCACGATCGGCTCGATTTCCGGCTTCACTTCGTCGAAGGGCTTCAGGTGCGCATCCTGCTTGTCGTCGACGCGGATGATGTGGAAACCGTACATACTCTGGACGATTCCGCTGGTTTCACCCTTCTTCAGCGAGAAGGCTGCCTTCTCGAACTCGGGCACGGTGCGCCCGCGCTGGATCCAGCCTAAGGACCCTCCATCTTTGGCGCTCGCGGTGTCGTCTGAGTACTTCTTCGCCAGCGTAGCGAAATCGGCTCCCGCTTTCAGCTGGGCGAGCACGTCCTCGGCCTTCTTCTCGGCTGCTTTCACAGCGTTTGGATCGGTCTTGCCATCCGGACCCGGGGTCGGCGTCTTGATCAAGATGTGCCGCACATTCACCTGCTCGGGCACGCGGTACTGATCTTCATGGTCGCGATAGTAGCCCTGCAAATCGGCAGTCGTGACCTGCACCTGGTTGGCCAACTTGGCGTTGTCGATGACGATGTATTTCACCTGGCGCTTTTCGGGGATGAAGTTCACGTACTGCTGCTTGTGCGCGTCGTAATAAGACTTCAGATCGGCGTCGGTCGGGTGAACGTCCTTGATGAGATCGTCAAGCGTGATCACGGCATAGTCAAACTTGATCTTCGTATTCTGGGTCTTGAACTCCTGATCGAGATCACCCTTCGACACACTGACTGGAGCTTCCACCGCAGTCTCGAGTTTCTTCAGCAGGAGGGAAGTCCGCAGCGCGTCCTGAAACTGCGGGATCGTCATGTTGAACTGCGAATTGACGAACATCATGTACTGCTGGTCGCCCACGTACTGGCCGTTCGGGAAGAGAATCTGCCCAAATTGCCCCTTCCGCAGGAAATCCTGCAATTCTTGGTCGGTGACCTTGAAGCCCATGCGCTCGGCTTCCACCAGCAGCGCCTTCTGGGTAATCAACTGGTCGGCGGCCATCTTCCGCAACTGCGGCATGATGAACGAGGGCACGTTGCCACGGAACTGCTGTTGGCCGATGCGGCGGGCCGCCTGCTCGACTTCGGTCATTGTGACATCCTGCGAGCCGACCTTGGCCAGGACGCCCTTCTCCAGCGAGCTAAAGCCGAAGGCGTCGCCAAGCATGCCGCCGGGAACGAGCGTCACCACCATGGCGCCGCAAATGACTACCAGCAAACCACCAAGAACGATCTTCTTAGTTTTGCCAGGGGTTTGAAGGAACCGGATCATCTTCTTGAAACTCCAAGTGTTATGGGGCGAATCCTTGATTATAAACTAAGGCACTTCCGAAGAACGGGCTGGAACGGCCTTCTAGGACTTGCTGGCGTCGGTTTCGGCCGCGCCGAGAAGCGAGATGTATTTCTTGTGCTGCCCGGAGATCTCCGCATTGCGCTTGCAGGCAATCATCTCGGCCACGATCGACACCGCGATCTCTTCCGGCGTTACGGCGCCGATCTCCAGCCCGATTGGAGCCATCACCTTCTCGAACAGGTGCGCTGGGAGACCTTCCTTCTCGAGCTCCTTGTAAATCGTGATGACCTTGCGCTTCGAGCCGATCATCCCGACGTAGCGAGCATCGGTCTGAACGGCCCAACGCAGGATACGCATGTCATCGCGGTGACCTCGCGTGACAATCACCAGGTACGAGGTTTCGTTGGGCGCAATCTTCGGGAAGGTTTCGTCGAAATCGGCAGCCCAGATCTCGCGGGCTTCAGGGAAGCGTTCACGATTGGCGTAGCTCTCGCGATCATCGATCACGACTACGTCAAAACCGGCGATTTTGGCCACTTTGTAAACGTTGTATGCGACGTGCCCAGCGCCGAAGAGGTACAGCACAGGGATTGGCAGCACCGGCTCGACGTAGATCTCGAGAGTGCCTCCGCAGACCAAGCCGGAGTCAAACTTCGGGTCCTGGTTGAGGTTGAACGTCAGCGAGCGCGGCTTTTCCTGCTCCATGACCTCCCGAGCCGCCTGCCAGACCTCGGCCTCCACACATCCGCCGCCGATCGTGCCGACAATCGAGCCGTCGTCGCGCACCAGCATCTTCGCGGTGTTGAACGACGGGATCGAGCCGCGTACGTTGATGATCGTTGCCAGCGCGCCACGGCGCCCCTGACGGCGCAAAGCGACGATCTCCTCGTAAAGGTCCATGGGTTGATTATTCGAGAATCGCAGGTTCAAGTCAAAGCACGGGACCGGCTCACCTCCCGATTGAAATCAAAT
>Ga0335078_10015238_pt1 | contig 11410 bp, 7 predicted proteins | sample Lox_Sample_32_FD_206711 | JGI IMG/M metagenome (GOLD analysis project Ga0335078, IMG submission 206711) | Soil microbial communities from Loxahatchee National Wildlife Refuge, Florida, United States - Lox_Sample_3.2 | ecosystem: Environmental > Terrestrial > Soil > Wetlands | place: USA: Florida...
GGCGAGCTGGCAGGTGAAGGCCTTGGTGGAGGCGACGCCGATCTCGGGGCCGGCCAGGATCGGCGCGGATATCTCGCTCTCGCGCGCGATCGTCGAGGTGTCGACGTTGACGATCGCCAGAATATGCTGGCCCTGGGCCTTGGCGTAGCGCAGCGCGGCGAGCGTGTCGGCGGTCTCGCCCGACTGCGAGACGAGGACCATCAGCCCGTCCTTGGCGAGCGGCGATTCGCGGTAGCGGAACTCGGAGGCGATGTCGATGTCGACGGGCAGCCGCGCGAAGCGCTCGAGCCAGTAGCGCGCGACGAGTCCGGCGTAGAAAGCCGTGCCGCAGGCGGAAATCGTCACGCGCGTTAAGGCCTTCGGGTCGAAGGGGAAATCGAAGGGCAGACGCACGACCCCATTGGCGAGATCGAGGTAATGCGCCAGCGCGCGGCCGACCACCTCGGGCTGTTCGTGAATTTCCTTCGCCATGTAATGGCGGTAGTTGCCCTTGTCGACGAGCAGCGACCCCGCCTGCAAGGGTCTGCGAGGGCGTTCGACGATCGCGTCCTCGCCGTTGCGAAACACCGCTCGCTCACGCGAAAGCTCCACCCAGTCGTCTTCCTCGAGATAGGTGATTTCCTTCGCGAAAGGCGCGAGCGCCAGCGCGTCGGAGCCGAGATAGGCTCCATCGGGGCCGAAACCGACGGCGAGCGGCGAGCCGCGCCGCGCGCCGATCAGGAGATCCCACTCGCCCTCGAACAGAAACACCAGCGCGAAGGCGCCTCTCAGGCGCTTCAGCGCCCGTCCGACCGCCTGGCTCGGCGTCGCGCCGCGCTTCAGCTCCTGCGCCACGAGATGCGCGACGGCCTCAGAATCCGTCTCGCTCGCGAAAACATGCCCCTCGGCGATGAGCTCCTCGCGCAGCTCGCGGAAATTCTCGATGATGCCATTGTGGACGACGGCGACCTTTTCGGCCGCATGGGGATGCGCATTGTTCTCGGTGGGGCGTCCGTGCGTCGCCCAGCGCGTGTGGCCGAGCCCGATATGGCCTTCGAGCGGATGAGCGGCGAGTTTTTCCTCGAGATTGCGCAGTTTGCCGCTAGCGCGCACGCGCGTGAGCCTGCCGCCCTCCAGCGTGGCGATCCCGGCGGAATCATAGCCGCGATACTCGAGACGACGCAGCGCTTCCAAGATGTCGCGCGCCACGGGCTCGCGACCGAGGATTCCGACGATGCCGCACATAAAGCTCCTCCGATCCCTGAGATGACTATTGCAGAAACCCTATTCTCGGCGCCGCCTCGTCGCCAAGACCGCGGGGACGCCGATCAGAAGAGCGCCCTCGCTTAGGGGCTCCCCGGCGTCATTTCTGGCGCTTCTTCGCGCTCTGCTTCTCTCGAAAGACTCGCGCCCAACCTGGCTTCTCGACCTGCTGTCCGCGCGCGATGGCGAGCGCCTCGGGGCTCACATCTCGGGTGACGACGGAGCCCGAGCCCACATAGGCGCCGGCGCCGATGGTCACCGGCGCGACCAGCGACGAATTGGAGCCGATGAAGGCGCCCTCGCCGATCACGGTGCGATATTTCAGGAAGCCGTCGTAATTGCAGGTGATCGTTCCCGCGCCGATATTGGCCTCGGCCCCGACCTCGGCGTCGCCGAGATAAGTGAGATGGCTGACCTTCGCGCCGGGCCCGATCTTCGCGGCCTTTATCTCCACGAAATTGCCGACCTTGGCGCCCTCCCCGAGATCGGCGCCGGGCCGCAGCCGCGCGAAGGGGCCGACATTGGCGCCCGCCCCGATCTTCGAGGCTTCAAGATGCGAGAAGGCATGGATGACCGCGCCCTCGCCGATCTCGACCTTGGGGCCGATCCAAACGTGCGGTTCGATCGTCACGTCGCGGGCGATTTTGGCGTCGGCGGAGAGATAGACGGAAGCCGGATCAATCATCGTGACTCCGCTCTCCATAGCGGCGCGACGCAGGCGATCCTGCGCGATTCTCTCGGCGTCCGCGAGCTGGGCGCGATCGTTGACGCCCAGAACCTCGCTCTCCTCGCCGAGCACGACGCTGGCCTTCAGCCCCGCGGCGCGCGCCAGTTGGACGATGTCGGTGAGATAGAACTCGCCCTTGGCGTTGCGGTTGTCGATCTTCGTCAGAAGCTCCAGCGCCCGGCGCCCGTCAAGCGCCATCAGACCGGCGTTGCAGAGCTCGATGGCGCGCTCAGCTGGAGCCGCGTCCTTCTCCTCTTTGATCGCGAGAAGAGCCCCCGAGGAATCCTGCACGAGCCGGCCGTAGCCGAAAGGCGAAACGGGTCGAAAGCCCAGAACCGCGACCGCCGCGCCCTCGGCCAGCGCCCGCCGCAACGCCAGCATGGTCTCAGGCCTGACCAGCGGCGTGTCGGCAAAGAGGATCACGAGATCGTCATAGCCCTCAGCCAGCGCTTCGCGCGCCGCGAGCACCGCATGGGCGGTGCCGAGTCGCTCCCCCTGCACCAAAACCTGCGACTGAGGCCAAGCGCGCTGGGCTTCGGCGCGCACGTCATCGCGTCCGGGGCCGACGACGACGGCGACATCGGCCATGCCGGCTTCCTCGAGGCTCGCCAGCACATGCGCAAGCATGGTGCGGCCGGCGACCCGGTGGAGAACCTTCGGCAAAGCCGATTTCATTCTCGTGCCTTCGCCGGCGGCGAGCACGACGGCGAGAGCGCGGCGCCCTTCCAAGAACGACATACGCGGCGGCGATCCTTCGCTTGAGCGTGACGGAATCGGTCGTGCCCCTTTTATCAGTTTCGGCGGAGATTCGAAGTCCGGATTGCGATTTCGCGAAGGGAAGATCAAAGGCGCGCCGCGCGCGGAAATCTGGCGCCCGCTTCAAGAATTCCGTTTCGAAACCTCTAGGTTCGCGTATAGAGGTAGCGAGGGTTCCGCGGGGCGGCGCCTCCCTGGGTTTGCGCAGCAGATGGTCGAACGTCGAGACTTGTTGAAGGGCGCGCTAGGAGCGCTCGCCGCCGCCGTCGTGCCGCCCGGCGAAAATGCGGCGGCGCAAGGCGGGGGCCAGGAGCCAGGGATCACCTTCACCCGCGAAGGCCTTTTGGCGCGGGCCCGGGACCTTCTCAAGCAGCCCTTCGCCGCGCCGAGCGCCGAGCTTCCCGACTATTTCGCGCGCCTTTCGCGCGAGCAATATGAGGGCGCGGAATTGCGGCCCGAGGACCGGGTCTGGGCCAACGAGCAGAAGAACTTCACCATCGAGCCGCTGTTGCGGGGATGGGTGTACGCGGCGCCGGTCAAGATTTTCGTTGTGGAGGGAGGCAAGGCCGAGCTCCTGCGCCCCGCTTTGCCGCAATTCTCCTTCGGAGCGCAAAAGCCGCCTGAAAGATTACCGGAGCAGGCTTTTGCGGGCCTCCGCGTCTGGCCGAACGGCGCGGCCGGAAAGCCGATGGAAGGAGCGGCCTGTCTGCAGTTTCTGGGGGCGAATTTCTATCGCGCCAAGGCCGCCGGGCAGAGGAAATGGGGCGTCACGGCGCGCGGCCTGTCGATCCGCACCGCGGATGCGGGCGAGGAATATCCGGTCTTTCGGGAATTCTATATCGAGACCCCGGCCGCCGGAGACGACACGCTCGTCATCCACGCGCTCCTCGACTCTCCGAGCGTCGTCGGCGTCTATATGTTCACGCTCCGCACGGTCGAGGCCACGATTCTCGACGTGGAGCTCACGCTGCTTCCACGCGTCGAGCTCGACCATATCGGCGTCGCGAGCCTCGCCGGCGCGTCCTTCTTCACGCCGCTGGACCAGCGGCGCCTCGACGATATTCGTCTCGCCGCCTCTGAAATGAACGGGCTGCAAATCCATACGGGCGCCAACGAGTGGCTGTGGCGTCCGCTCTCCAACCGCAACAGTCTGCAGTTCTCCTCCTTCCTCGACGTCAATCCGAAAGGCTTCGGCTTCATCACCCGCAATCGCGACATCGCCGCCTATCAGGATGACGATGAGCATTGGGAGCAGCGCCCCTCGATCTGGATCGAGCCGCATCACGATTGGGGCGAAGGCTCCGTGCAGCTCGTCGAAATTCCGTCCGAGTCGGAGCTCAACCAGAACATCATCGCCTATTGGCGGCCCAAGGACCGGCTCCCGGCGAATTCCGAGAAGAAGTTCGCCTATCGCCAGTTCTGGTGCTGGAACCCGCCGACCCGGCCGCCCTGCGCCGTGGTCAGCACGGCTCGGAGCGGCCGCGGCGTGGCGCCCAAGCATCGCCGTTTTGTCGTGGTTTTCAGCGGGGACGCGCTGGGCGACCCGGCGCGGCCCGCGACGCAGGCGACTGTGAGCGCAAGACCGGGGAATCACGTGAAGCTGCATGACGAGTTCGAGGCTTCGAGCAAGACGCACCGGGTCGTTTTCGAGCTCGACCCGGCCGGCGAGACGTTCAGCGAGCTGCGTCTGGAGCTGAAAGCGGGCGACGAGCAGGCTAGCGAATCCTGGATTTATCGATGGACGTTGTAGAAATCACGGCTGAGAGCGCGTCGCCGCCGGCGGATTCGCTGGCCGAGGGAGACATTTCGCTCAACGCGCCGTCGACCCCGGTGGAGAGCCGGCTGTCGATGCCGGCGCAGAACATCTTCAAATTCGAGCCGCGCGGCCGGCGGCGGGCGACGAGCGCGCGCCGCGACGGCGACGCCCCTCCTCCCGTGGCGCAAGACGGCAAAAGCGCCCTTGCGCAGCGGAGGGGCGCCAATCCCTGGCTCGCGCGCCTCGTCACCTTCGGCGGCGGCGCCGCGCTGACCGCCTATGGCGGCCACGAAATGTATCGGGTCATCGACGTCGGCGGCGTCACGACTCTCAAATGGGCGCTGCTCGCGCTCTTCATCCTGAATTTTTCCTGGATCGCGATCTCCTTCACGGGCGCACTGGTCGGCTTCGTCGTGCTTCTGCGTCGCCGCGCCGCGCCGCCTATGCCGACCTCCTTGGGCGAAAAGACCGTCGTCGCGATGCCTATCTATAACGAGGAACCGAGCCGGGTCTTCGCGACGCTTCAGGCGATCTTCGAAGGCGTGGAGGCGACGGGGCTTGGGGCCAATTTCGACTGGTTCTTTCTTTCCGACACGACGAACCCCGACATTTGGATCGCCGAGGAACGCGCCTTCATCGCGTTGAGACGCCGGCTCGGCGCGGCCGGCGCGCGCGTCTTCTATCGGCGACGCGAGAAGAACACGAGCCGCAAGGCGGGCAATATCGCCGAATTCGTCTGTCGCTGGGGCGGCGCCTACAAGCACATGGTCGTGCTCGACGCGGACAGCCTGATGAGCGGCCGCACCATCGTGCGCCTCGCCGCGGCGATGGAGGCCGATCCTCAGGCCGGCATCATCCAGACGCTGCCGCTCGTCATCAATCGCAACACCCTCTTCGCGCGCGTTCAGCAATTCGCCGCGCGCATCTACGGGCCGGTGATCGCCGCCGGCCTCTCCGAATGGATGGGACGCGACGGCAATTACTGGGGCCACAATGCGATCATCCGCACGGAAGCCTTCGCCGCCTATTGCGGCCTGCCGGATCTGCGGGGACGTCCGCCATGGGGCGGCCACATCCTGAGCCACGACTTCGTCGAAGCCGCCTTGATGCGCCGCGCCGGCTACGCCGTCTACATGCTGCCCACCCTCGGCGGCTCTTACGAGGAAAGCCCCCCGTCGCTGATCGATCTGTCGATTCGCGACCGGCGCTGGTGCCAGGGCAATCTGCAGCACAGCCGCATCCTGTTCGGCAAGGGCATCCACTGGGCGAGCCGCCAGCACTTCTTGACCGGCATTTTCGGCTATCTGACCTCGCCGCTCTGGCTGCTTCAGCTCTTCGTCGGCATCGTCCTCGTCTTCCAGGCGAGCTATTTCCGCCCCGAATATTTCACCTCGGAATTCGGAATTTTTCCGGTGTGGCCGCGCTTCGACGCCGAGCGGTCGCTCGAGCTCTTCGGGCTGACTATGGCCATTCTGCTCGCCCCGAAATTTTTCGGCCTCCTCGTCGCGATGTGGGAGACGGACACGCGGCGCGGCTCGGGCGGCGTGGCGATGCTGCTCCTCTCGACTCTCTTCGAGATCATCCTCTCGGCCTTGCTCGCGCCGATCATGATGCTGATCCAGACCGGCCATGTGCTGCATATCGTCTTCGGCTTCGACACGGGCTGGGACCCGCAACGGCGCGACGACGGCTCGGTCCCCTTCACGGCGATCGTGCGCAAGCATCGCTCTCACGTCGCCATGGGCGTCTTGAGCCTCATCGCCGGCCTCTTGATCTCGCCCTCGCTCGTCGCCTGGATGTCGCCCACGATCGCCGGCCTCATTCTGGCGATCCCGATCTCCTATCTGACCGCCCAGCGCTGGCTCGGGCTCGTCTTCCGTCGCGCCGGCGTGCTCAACACGCCCGAGGAGACGACGACTCCCCCCGTCGCCAAGCGCGCCCGGGCGCTCTACAAGGGCCTGCAGCGCCTCGGCGAGGACGAGGCCAGCGGACTGCAGGCGATCCACGATGATCCGCAGTTGCGTGAGTTGCACGAGCGCTGGCTGCCGGCGCGGCGACCGCGCCAGCGGGGCCAGATCACCTCCGATCGAGCGCTCGCCGAAACCAAGCTCGCCGAGGCCGAGACGATCGAGGACGCGGTCGAGTGGCTCAATCGGGGCGAAAGGCTCGTTGCGCTCTCTGATCGCGCGCTGATCGGCGTGGTGGCGAGGCTACCGAGCCGCAAAGAGCTCGCGGCGAAGCCCGCCGAGGCCGCTGAATGACGGGGGCTGCGGCCGCGCGCGCCGAGGTCATCTATAAAATCGTTCCTTCTTCCCTCTGGCCGACGCAGGGCGAGGCCTTCGCCGGCGCCCCCGTCGATCTCGCCGACGGCTTCGTCCATTTCTCGACGAAAGCGCAGGTCGCAGAGACCGCCGCGCGGCATTTCGCCGGTGAAAACGATCTGCTGCTCATCGCGGTCGACGCGGCGCGGCTCGGCGAAGCGCTGACGTGGGAGGCGTCGCGCGGCGGCGATCTCTTCCCGCATCTTTACGGACCGCTGCCGCTCTCCGTCGTGCTCTGGGCTCGTCCCCTGCCGCTCGGCGGCGATGGCAGCCATGATTTTTCGGGCCTGCTGTCGTGATTTTCGATTTCGCGGCGGCGGCTTTGCGCGGCCTCGATCCGGAGACCGCGCATCGCGCGACGATCGCGGCGTTGCGTCTTCTTCCGTTCGTCTCCCCGCCCGTCGATGACGCGCGTTTGGAATGCCGCGCCTTCGGGCTTTCCTTCGACAATCCCGTCGGCCTCGCCGCAGGCTTCGACAAAAACGCCGAGGTTTTCGACGCAGCGCCGGGGCTCGGCTTCGGCTTCGTCGAGGTCGGGACGCTGACGCCGCTGCCGCAGCCGGGAAATCCCCGCCCGCGCATCTTCCGCCTCCTGGAAGATCGCGCCATCGTCAACCGCTACGGCTTCAACAACGACGGCCACGGCCCCGCGCTCGCGCGACTGGCGGCGCGCAAGCAAAGAGGAATCGTCGGCGTCAACCTCGGGGCCAATAAGGATTCGGCCGACCGCATCGCCGATTATGTCGCGGGCGTGAAGACTTTTGCCGGCGTCGCCGATTATCTGACGATCAACGTCTCTTCGCCCAACACGCCGCGCCTGCGCGAGATGCAGGAAGCCTCCGCCTTGCGCGAGCTTCTCACGCGCGCCTTGGAGACGCGCGAGAGCGCCGCGCGCCGACCGCCGCTGCTCTTAAAGATCGCGCCGGACGTGACGCTCGATCAGCTCGACGCGATCGTCCGCGTCGCGCGCGAGGCGAAGATCGACGGGATGATCGTCTCCAACACGACGATCTCGCGCCCGGAGAGCCTGCGCTCGCGTCTCGCAAAGGAGATGGGCGGGCTCTCGGGACGCCCGCTCTTCGCGCTGTCCACACGGCGCCTTGCTCAGACCTTTCTGCGCGTCGAGCGGCAGTTTCCGCTCGTCGGCGTCGGCGGGATCGACGGACCCGATGCGGCCTTCGCCAAGCTCGAAGCCGGAGCGAGCCTGCTGCAGCTTTATTCGGCGCTCGTCTTCGAGGGACCGGCGCTTGTTTTGCGGATCAAGCGGGACCTCGCCGCGCGACTCGCCGCAGAAAACGGGAGGTTCCCCGACGTCGTGGGACGGCGAGCGGCGGAATTCGCAGCCGAGAGGTGACAAGCGCGGCCGACGCCGCCGCGCACCGCAGCCTCCATCCGAGCTCGGGATCAATATTTTGCGGGGACTCCCGGAACCACGATGACGGGCGGCGGAGCCCAGAATCTGTAGCTGAGTCCGACGCGCAGCGTGTGGTCGCTGGCCCTGTCGGTGTAGCTGACGGTCGGCGCCCTGGAATTGATGCGCACGCTGCCGAAATCCGAATAGCGATATTCGATCCTGGCCGAGAGATTGCCCATGAAGGCGTATTCGAGCCCGGCGCCCGCGGTCCAGCCGACCGGCGTATAGTTGGAGATTTCGCTCGGCACGACCGGCGGAAACGGGAAATTGGAGTTCGGATTGGGATTGAGCACGAAGTTGTGCGAGGTCTGGAAATCCGCCCAGGCCGCCCCACCCGTCGCGTAGAGCAGCGTATGGCCCATCGCATAGCCGATGCGGCCGCGCATCGAGGCGCGCCAATTGTGGTAGGTCTCCACGCTGTATGGCCCAAAGCCCGAGCCCCAGGCGGAGCCGACATTATGGATGCTCGCGCCTTCGATGTCGCCTTCGAGCCCCAGCACCAGATTTTGGAAGAGCTGCTGATTATAGCCCAGATGTCCGCCGCCGATGATCCCGCGCGCCGTGCCTCTCGTCGCATCATAGCCCGGCAGGCCGGGCACGCCAGCGGCGGTGAGCGGATAGAACGGCGAAAGAACCTGATCGCCCACCGTCTGCCAGCCGCCGCCGATCTCGCCGCCGATATAGCCGCCGGTCCAGGTGAAATAGCGCGGAGCGCTGGACTGCTCCCAATAGGGCGGCGTGCGCAACGGCGCCATCGTCGGCGGCAGATCGTCCTGGGCGAAGGCTTGCGGCGCGGCGAGGGCCAAAACGAAGAGAGCCAAAAGTCTCAGCGGCGTCATGGCCGCGTTTCCTGAAGCAGGCCGAGAAAGAACGAGTGGATCGTGTCGAAATAAGGTCATCGGCCCCCGGCTCATTCGAGGAAGGTAGGGAACCAGCCCGTCGCCGGCGGCGCGCCCAAGGGCGCCGCGCTCATCGGCGCCGGCGTGGCCAGCGGCGGCGGCGGGACCGCGTCCGAGGCCCATGGGCTTTTGCCGAACTCAATCGAGGTCGGGAACCAGTCCGGATTGACCGGCTCGTTGATGTGGGCGACCTCCTGCAGCGTCGGGGTCGCCGGGCCGAGGTTGGGCGAGAGCCTTTTAAGGTTCTCGTCTTTCCAATCGCCGCCGAGCGCCATGAACAGGCCGACCACGTCGCCGAGCCGCTGGCCCTCGGCCCCCATGCGGGTGACCGCCGCCTGCAGCCAGGTTTGCTCTGCGTTCAACACCTGCAGCATGTTGACCGAGCTGCCTTCCCTCATCAGGAACTGCTCCTTGACGATCTCGAAGCTCTTTCTCGCCACCACCTCGGAATGCGTCGCGGCCTGCACGGCCTTGGCGTCGGCCTGCAGCGCGCGCAGAGCGTCGGCGACGTTCTGGAAGGCGCCGATCACCGTCTGGCGATATTGCGCCTCGGCCTCCGTCAGCCCCGCTTCGGCGGCGCGCTGCTTGTTCAGGAGCGAGAAGCCTTGGAAGATGGGCTGCGACACGTTCGCGGCGAGCGTGTAATAGCCCGTGAGCGGCAGGAAGAGCTGCGACATGCTGTAGCCTTGGTAGCCGCTCAGAGCTGACAGCGTGACGTTGGGCAGACGCGCCGCGATCGCGACGCCGATCTGCGCGCTCGCCGAATGCATCGCGGCCTCCGCCGCGCGCACGTCGGGACGCTGGCGGACGAAGGCGGAAGGCAGCGTGATCGGCAAATACGAAGGCAGCGTCAGCGCCCGCAGATTGAAGGTCTCGGGTACCTGCGCCGTAGAATATTGCCCGGCGAGCGCCGTCAGCAGGTCGCGCTGTTGCGCCAGGGATTTTTCGAGCGGCGGCAGCAATTGCTCCATCTGCGCCAGCGCCGCCTCTTGCACGAGCACGTCGGCCTGCGACACCGCGCCGACTCCAAATTGCTTGCGCAACATCGTCACGATTTCGCGCGCTTCCCTGATCACCCCGAGCGTCGCGGCGATCTGGCCTCGCAGCGTCGCCTCCTGCACCGCGGCCCCCGCGACATTGCTCGTGAGCGCGAGATAGGCGGCCTCGAGCTGATAGCGCTGCTGATCGGTCTGCGCCTCGAGCGACTGCACGGCGCGCAGATTGCCGCCCCAGATGTCGGGCGAGTAGGCGATCGTCAGCGATTTCGTAAAAAATGAGTAGGGGTTGGTCGGCGCATTGGGCGTGACTTGAAACTGCACGGGCGACTGCAAATTGCGCGTGTCGCTCGAGTCGAGCTGGATCGAGGGCAGGAAGCCGCCCTTCTGCGCCTCGGCCTGATAATAAGCGATGCGGATCGCCGCCTGCGCCGCCTGCAGCGACGCATTGTGCTCGATCGAGGCCTCGATCAGCGCGTTGAGGTTCTTGTTGTGGAACACCTCCCACCAGCGCGCCGGAATCTCGTCCACGACGACGACCTTCAGCGAGCCCGCGCTCTTCACCGGCTCCGGCAAGAAGCGATCCGTCATCGGCGGCGGCGGCGAAACAAAATCCGGTCCAACCGCGCAACCAGAAAGGGCCAGAATCGCGACGCCAGTCGCCAGGCGGGCGGCGACCGCAAGGACGGGACGTCGCCTGACGAAAGGCGCTCTCAACGATGGCTTCACTCGCCGTTCCCGAAAGTTGGCTGCATGCTGGACGCGCTTCCCGGTTCTCGCCCCGGCGACGCAGATTCAAGCACGCCGGCGCGGCGATCCCAGAAACTTCTCCTCAGCCTCGCGGCCTATCGCAGCACCGAGGCGATATTGCAAATGCGTCCTCAGGGGGTCTACCGTCAATTTTGACAGTGGACCAAAGGTTGGCTCCCTGTCCATACCTCCCGTCGCGAGGCCCTATGCGCCCGCTTCGCCGCATTGCGGCGCGAGCGATCCGGACGACGAAGAGACACGGCTGTCGCAGGACGATTGAATGAGCCAATCTCCCAAAATCTCCGGCCGTTATGTGAGTTACGGCGTGGCCGCCCTCATTGCGCTCGTCGTCGCCTATGTGGGCTACGCGTTTTTGCTTTCCAAAAAGCCCGCCAGAGAGAAGCCCGCGGCGGCGGAGACCGTCCCGGGAGAGCTGGCGGTCGATCTCAATGACAAGCAGGTCCAGGCGATCAAGATCGGCGTCGTCGGGACGAGGACCTTTGTGATCGAGCGGCAGGCCGTCGGCAACATTGATTTCAATCAGAATATG
>Ga0335078_10015239_pt1 | contig 11410 bp, 13 predicted proteins | sample Lox_Sample_32_FD_206711 | JGI IMG/M metagenome (GOLD analysis project Ga0335078, IMG submission 206711) | Soil microbial communities from Loxahatchee National Wildlife Refuge, Florida, United States - Lox_Sample_3.2 | ecosystem: Environmental > Terrestrial > Soil > Wetlands | place: USA...
GTGGCGCCCGGGGTCGTCACGCTGACGCGCTGGCGTCCCGAGGCCACTCCGTTCCCCCAGCCGGCCGACGTGCCCGGGATGTGCGGGGTGGGCCGCAAGCCGTGACCTGACCGCCGCTGCGGCGGCGCTTTGACTAGACTAGACCAGACCAGAAACGTTATACTCACCCCATGTCCGAGAGCGTGAACGTCTACGAGGCCAAGACGCACCTGTCGCAACTGCTGGACCGCGCGGCCGCCGGCGAGGAGATCGTCATAGCCAGGGCGGGCCGCCCGGTTGCGCGCCTGATGCCCCTGGCAGACCTGCCGTCACAACGGCGCTCGCCAGGCGGGTGGCGCGGCAAGGTCCGCATCAGCGATGATTTCGACGAGCTGCCGGCTGAGATCGATGCCGCGTTCCGCGGGGAGCGCCCGTGAGGCTCCTGCTGGACACGCACGCATTGCTCTGGTGGCTGGCCGACGAAGGCCTGAGTGCCCCAGCGCAGGAGGCGATAGCGGATCCAGGCAATCTCGTTGCCGTCTCGGCCGCCAGTGCCTGGGAGATCTCCATCAAGAAGGCCTTGGGGAAGCTCGCCTCGCCCGATGACCTCGAACGGCAGGTGCAGGAAGGCGGGTTTGTGCCCCTGCCGATCAGCCTGGCCCACGGCATCGCGGCCGGACGACTCCCTCGCCATCATGAGGACCCCTTCGACCGCATGCTGATAGCCCAGGCGATTGCTGAAGGACTGACAATCGTGACCCGCGACAAGCGCTTTGACGGCTATGGCGTGGCGCTGCTGACCGCTTAACAGTCCACGGTCAAGGAGTGCCCCACGGGGGAGGCCGACCAGGACCCGGAACGCCCGCTCAGACGGCACGGGTCAGGGTCGCGAGCCAACCCGATGCCACTGCTGCCGCCGCAACCGCGAGCAGGATGGCGAGCAGGGTGAGCTGTAGCGGCCAGTACTGGCCGGGTGGGTGGTAGGACACTGGGATGCCGGCCAGGGCCAGGTTGATGGAGACAAACCATGACCAGCGTGAGCTTGCGGTGTCGCCGACGGTGAGCTGGTGCTGCAGCCAGGCGTTGGCCGTCCCGGCGATCAGGCCGACTACGGCCAGCCCGGTGCCGAGAGCGGCAATCTTGGCGACGTACCAGCGGCGTCGTGACACTGACTGGGTCCAGGCGGCCAGGTGAGTGCGCTGCTCGACTTCCCTGGCGACCAGCGGCGCGCCGATCATGGCCCCGATGATCGCGAATGCGGCGGGCAGGCCGTCTTGGGAGAGAAGGATCGCGGAGTTGTAGCGGGAAGCAAAGGCGGCTTGCAGGCCGCCCGGAAAGCGGTCTTTGAGGGCTGTGCAGGTCGTCGCGGACCGCACGTGGAATACGCCGCTATGAGCAGTGGGCGGCGGGCACCCCGCGGCTGCCAGTTGGCGGAGCCAGGCGTGATAACCAGCCAGCCAGTGCTCGGCGCTGAGCCCGAAGCTGATCATGACGGCGCACAAGCCCGCGACGGTGATCGCGGTCCACAGGGCCTGGCCGCGGTGCTGCCGCCAGATGAGACAGGTCATGCCAGGGCCTCCGCACAGACCGCGCCGGAGCCGCCGTCGAGGTAGCCGAGCACGAGCTCGTCGAAAGTGGGTGCCTCCTCCAGCAGGCCTGGCCCGGTTGTGGGGATGTCGTCGCAGCGCACCAGCGCGGTGGTCCGCCCGGCCGTGCTGCGCTGGCTGATCACCGGCCAGCCGCCGCCGGGCCAGCCGGCTGGCCCGGAAACTATCCGGTGCTCCTGGCGCAGGTCGTCAATGTCGCCAGCGAGCCGGACCTGCCCCGCGCGAAGCACGATCAGGTAGTCACAGATCCGTTCCAGCTCCGCAACGGCATGGGAGGAGTACAGCACGGTAGCGCCTGCCTCGGCGCAGGCATCGAACATGGAGCCCTGGAATTCCCGCCTAGCCAGCGGATCAAGGTTGGCCATCGGCTCATCGAGCAAGAACAGCTCGGGCTTCTTGGCCAGCACCAGGGTCAGGGCCACCTGGGCGCGCTCGCCGCCCGACAAGGCGCTGATCCGCGCGCGCGGCCGGATGCCAAGCCGCCGGATCCGTTCTGCCGCCATGACCGTGTCGAACCCGCGGTTCAGGCACCGGCCTATCTCCAGGACATCGGCGACGCGCAGGCGCGGCCACAGCGGCGCGTCCTGCGCGACAAAGCCGATCCGGCTGAGCCGCCGCGCCGGGGCGCCGCCAGCGGCCTCGACAGTTCCCGCACTAGCCGGAAGCAGGCCCGCCGCCATGCTCATCAGGGTGGTCTTGCCCGAGCCGTTCGGGCCGACCAGCGCCACCACGCTCCCGGCAGGCACCTCCAGGTTGCAATCACGCAGGCCCCAGACGCCGCGGCCGTAACGGTGCCCGAGGCCTACACACCGCAGTGCCGTACTCACGCGACACCGCCCGCCTGGCCGTCCCGTTCCCCGGCCGGCTCATCGAGGGCGACCTCCACGAGCATCCGGACCTGCTCCGCAGACAGGCCATCCCGCCTCGCCCGGTCCACCCAGCGGACCAGCGAGCGCAGCAGCCCCGCCGCGGCCGGCACTGATGTGACCGGTGGTGAAGCCGCCACGAACGTCCCGATCCCCTGCCGCCGTACGACCAGCCCCTGATGCTCCAGTTCGCCGAACGCCTTCACCACCGTGTTCGGGTTGACCGACAGGGAGCTGACAACCTCTTTCACGCTGGGCAGCTGATCACCTGGCCGCAGCCGGCCCAGCATCACATCCCGGCGTACCTGCTGGACCAGTTGCCGGTAGATCGGCACACCAGACCCGCCATCGACACGAAACACGCTCGCCTCCGCAGGCTATCAGTCTATTACAAGACTAGTAGAGTGATAGTTTGCGCGCAACCGCGAACGGCGGGCGGGTCAGCGGCTGGGCACCACGGCGGGGACGGCCTGCAGGTCCGTCGGCTCGATGCGCATCAGGTCGTCCCGGCCCCAGTGCCGGTCGAGCTGGGCGGCCAGGCGGTGGGCGTGCCGGAGCCGGGCCCGCTCCAGTTCGTTGCGGACGCTCCGGGCGTTGGCGAACCGCGGCTGCTGCATCCGGTGGATGAGGTAGGCGCGGAACGCCTCCTCCCCCTCCTCGGACAGGTAGTAACGCGTCTGGTCCAGCATGAGCCGCCCGATGGCCAGCAACTCGTCGAGCTCGTATGCGGCGAAGTCGATATGGTGCGCGATGCGCGAGCTCATCCCCGGGTTGGAGCCGAAGAAGTCGTCCATCCGGTCCTTGTAGCCCGCGAGGATCACCACGAGGTCCTCGCGCTCGTTCTCCATCACCTGGAGCAGGATCTCGATCGCTTCCTGGCCGAAGTCCTGCGGGTCGGCGGCCCGGTAGAGGTAGTACGCCTCGTCGATGAACAGCACCCCGCCCATCGCCTTGTCGAGAACCGCCCTGGTCTTCGGCGCGGTGTGCCCGACGTACTGGCCGACCAGGTCGTCCCGCATGGCGTGCACCAGGTGCCCCTGTTCCAGGTAGCCGAGCCGGTGCAGCAGGTCGGCCATGCGCAGCGCCACGGTCGTCTTCCCGGTGCCCGGCTCGCCGGTGAAGCACATGTGCAGGTTCGGCCGGGGCGCCTCCAGCCCGAACTGCTGCCGTACCCGGTCGACCAGCAGGAGCGACCCGATCTCCTCGATCTTCCGCTTCACCGGGGCGAGGCCGACCAGGTCCCGGTCCAGGGCGTCGAAGACCTCGTCCACGCCCGTCTCGCGCCGTTCGGCCGCGAGGGTGATCGTGGCCTCCGGGGGCAGTTGCATGGCGCGCTCGCTCTTGCGGGACCACCGGATTCCCCTGCGCCGGGGCGGTTTGGTGCCGGGGCGCGAGGGCGCTGCGGCGCCGGGGCGCCGGGGTGGTGCGGTGCCGGGGCGCCGGTCTGGCGCAGCACGCGGTGAGTCCTGGCGGTGCACCGTAACGGTTCCCGCCGTGGCCTTCGCGGTGGACCGGAGACCGAGCAGCGCCACCACAAAGATTCCGGCGAAGATGGCGCAGGGGATGGCGATGACGAAGGCCACGATGTTCATGAAGCGGCGGGAGGCACGGTGTCTGGTCCTCCTCCCCACCCAAGATGCCCTGCACCGACAGTACCCTGCCCCGGGCGCGATCTTCCATCACGGAACCGGCCGGGCGTCCTGCCGGGCGGCCAGGGGGCGGCGCCTGACGCATGCCGCTGACGGGGTTGCTCTCGCCTGATTACTCGTGTAAGACTAATCGCATGTCGTCAATCAGGCTTTTCATCCTCGGCACGCTGTCGGCAAGCGGGCCGTTGCACGGGCATCAGATCAGGCAGCAGGCGCAGGCGGACCGCACGGAGATCTGGACCGACATCCGCGTCGGCTCGATGTACGGCGCACTGAAGCGGCTGGCCAACGAGGGCCTGGTCCGTGAGGTGCGGACGGAGCGGGTGGGGAACCGGCCGGAGCGCACCGTCTATGAGATCACCGCCGAGGGCCGCCGTGCGCTGGCGGCCGTCCGGGGCGCGGCGCTGCGCGATCTGGTCCGCCACGACGACCCGTTCGACCTCGCCCTGGCCCAGTCCCGTGACATCGCCGAGGAGGACCTCGACCAGATAGTGGCCAACCGGCTTGCCGGGCTGCGCGCGCACCTGGCCACCTTGCGGCACCACGCGGAGACGGCTGAGCCCTACGTCAACGAGGCCGAGCGGATGGTGCTGCAACACCTGGTCGAGCGCGCCGGGGCCGAGGTGCGCTGGCACGAGGAACTCGCCGCGCGGGTGCCCAAGATCGCCGCCGACTTCCGCGATGGCATCGGCGCCCCCCAGCAACTCGCCGGCACCGGCCCGGCAGGGACCCGATCGTGACCACGCCCGCGCCCGCGTCACCGACCGCGCAGCCCTCGCCCGGGCCGGCCCCGGCCCCGGCCGGGCACGGCTGGGAGGCTGTCTCGATCGTGCTGGCCGGCGCCTTCATGGCCCTGCTTGACACCACGATCGTGAACGTCGCGCTGCCCAGCATCCGGACCGGCCTGCAGGCGTCCCCAGCGAGCCTCGAATGGATCGTCTCCGGCTATGCGCTGTCCTACGGGCTGGCCCTTGTCCCGGGTGGCCGGGCCGGTGACCGGTTCGGGCACAAGCGGCTGTTCCTCACCGGGCTGACCATTTTCACACTGGCCAGCGTCGGCTGCGGCCTCGCGCAGGACCAGGGCCAGATCGTCGCCGCGCGGATCGTGCAGGGGCTGGGGGCCGGGCTGTTCTTCCCGGCGATCAGCGCGACCATCCAGCACGCGTTCACCGGGCCCGCGCGGTCCAAGGCGTTCGGGGTGCTGGGCGCCGTGATCGGTGCGTCCACCGCGATGGGGCCACTGCTCGGCGGCCTGATCATCGCTGCCGCCGGCACCGCGGCGGGATGGCGCTGGGTGTTCCTGGTCAACCTGTTCATCGGCGCGGTCGCCATTCCCGTGGCCGCCTGGCGGCTGCCGCGCTCGGCAGCGCGCAACCGGCGCGGTTTCGACCCGGCCGGGCTGCTGCTGCTGACCGGTGGGCTGCTGCTCCTGCTCATCCCGCTGGTCGAAGGGCAGCAGGACGGCTGGCCGGCCTGGACCTGGATCTGCTTCGCCTGTTCCGCCGTGGCGTTCGCGGCGCTGGCGGCGTGGGAGCGGCGCGCGGAGCGGCGCGGCGGGGACCCGCTGCTCAAGCCGGCCCTGCTGCGGCAGACGTCGTTCTCCGCGGGCGCCATCTTCGCCGTGGTGTTCTTCGGCGGGTTCAGCAGCATCTTCTTCACGCTGTCGATCCTGTGGCAGGCCGGCCTGCACCACTCCGCGCTGATCACCGGGCTGGTGATCGCGCCGTACTCGGTCGGCCTGCTCGCCGCCGCCGCCAACAGCGACAGGCTGTCGGCACGGCTCGGCCGGATGGTGCTCGTGCTGGGCTGCGCTCTGCTGATCGCCGGCCTGGCTGTCACGATCCTGGTCATCCACGTCACGGCCCCCGCGACCGCCGGCTGGGACCTGATCGGGCCGTTGCTGGTGGCTGGCCTCGGTACCGGCATGACGATAGCGCCCAACCAGGACTTCGTGCTGGCGACCGTGCCGCGCCAGGAAGCCGGCACAGCGAGCGGCATCCTGGGCACCTCCCAGCGCCTGGGGACCGCCATCGGCATAGCGGTGATCGGGACCGTGCTGTTCGGCACCCTGCGGTTCGTCCCCGGGCCCGCGGCGGTGGCCAGCGCGTTCAGCCACAGCGCGCAGCTTGCGCTGCTGGCCAACCTCGGCTTCCTCGTCCTCGCGCTGATCCTCGTCCTCGCCCTGCCACGGCAGATCCCCGGCCATTGACGGCCGGGGCCCCCCGGTGCCGGGGGGCCGCTACAGAGGCCGAGGTCTGGGCTCAACGGCGGCTCGGGCTCGAAGATGCCGGAACGTCGGTATCTCGAACCCCTGCTGGGTCACAGGTGCGCAGCGGTGAGACGATGCTCGATGGCTTCGAGGCGTTGGATGAGTCCGTCCAGTTTGGCCGTGTCGGCTCCGGTCGTGTCCTGCCGGGCCTGGGCGAAGCCTGCGGCTGCTGAGGTGATGGCACGGCGGATGCCTGCCTTGTCGATACCGGCACTATGCAGCACCTGGCCTGCGCCGCTGCCCGGGTCGTCGAGGAGCCCGAGTAGCAGGTGCTCGCATCCAAGGTAGTTGTGGCCGAGGTCGATCGATGCCTCCAGCGCGGCTCCGATCGCGATCCGGCTTGGCAGGGTCAGGCCTGTCCACAGGGATGCCTCTGCGGGCAGGGAGGCGTCCCCGGACGGTGTGGTTTCTTCCGTGGCTGCCGGAACCGCTGCGGGCAGGGGTTCGCCGGCATCGAGCTGCTGGGCGGTGTCCCGGATCATGTCCACGTCCTGGCCGAGAGACTGGAGCAGGCGGACTGCCAGGTTGTCGTGCTGGTCCACGATCCCGAGGAGCAGGTGCCGTGTCGTGACGAGGTGCGTGGTGCCCGATGCGTCCCGGGCCAGGGCGAGGGCTTGACGCAGTCGCGGTGTCATGCGGCTCACCAGCCGGGTTGCGAACTGCGGGTGTGCGTCAGGGTCGAATTGAGGATTTCGCAGCGCCGCGACGCTCTTTCGCACCTTCTGTACGGTCTGGACCGCATCCGCGAGCGCCCGCTGGCAGACAGCGGAGACTGGAACGTCGGCGGCGCGCACGGAGGCGGCGAGGTCGTCTGGCAGGTAAACGTTGATCTTCGGCATCGCTCCTCCTTGCCCCCATGTGTAACCCCCATTAGGGTTATACACGGGGGCCTACCTTGTCAAACCCTGCGGCCTCACCGAAGGCGGGAAGATGCGCGCCTTCACCACCGCGCACCCGGACTGGCTGACCGTCGTCCAGATGCCCGCTTACGCCCCCGGCCTCAACCCCGCCGACCGCGCCCGCGCGAGCAGGGATGCAAGGTCCACGAGCAGGGATGCAAGGTCTTCGTCAAGGTCACTGCAATATCCCGGTCACACCCTTGTGCTATGGGCCCCTGGCCGTACCAGGGCCCGGGTCAACCTTCGTCAAAGGGGGGGCCAGGAACAGTGACAACGACCGCGACCCCAGTCCTGACCTTCGCCGCCGAGCCGGACGGCAGCCCGCCGCCCGTGCTGCGAGCGGGGGCAGCGGGCGACTTCGCGCTGCGGCCGGCCGGCGGTGAGCCGATGCTGGTGCTGCGCCGCCGCTCCGACGTCCTGCGCGCGCTGTCCGACACCGCCTCGTTCGGCATGGCGGGCGTCACCGAGTCCGGCCGGCTGCGCCGCTGCCCGCTGACCGGTGCGGAGATGCAGTCGCCGGACGGCGGGCTGCTCAACATGAACCCGCCCGCGCTGCGCGAGTACCGGCAGCGGATCAATGGCCTGTTCACCCGCCGCGCCGCCGAAGCGACCCGGCCGGCCATCCGGTCGCTGGCCGCCGGCCTCACCGGCTCCCTCGACGCCCGCCGGACCACGGACGTGATCACCACGTTCGTGGAGCCGTTCACGAAGGAGGCCGTCTGCGGCGCCATGGGCATCCCGCGCGGGGACTGGGACCGGATCCTGGAGTCCTCCAAGGTCGCGTTCGCCGTGGTGCCCGGCCCCGGGGCCGTGTCCGGGGTGGCGGCCGCATGGGAGGACCTCTACAGCTACTACGAGCGCATCGTGGCCGCCAAGCGGGCCCACCCGGACGGCGCTTTAACGTCGCAGATGATCGACGCGCTGCACGGGTTCAGCGCCAGCCAGGTCACGCACGTCATCGCCACGGTGAGCAACGGCTTCGGCGCGGTCCTCCCGGTGCTGGCCACCGCCATCACCGAACTGGCCAGCCGGCCGCAGGTCGTCGCCGCCTGCCTGCGGGGCGAGCGGACCTGGGCCTCGGTGGCCGGGTACCTGCTCAGCCACCGGACGATGTTTCCCGTGGCGCTGCCGCGGATCGTGCTGGCGCAGACGCGCCTGTCCGGCCGGGCGCTGGCGAGGGGCACGATCGTCCTGCCGTCGCTGATCGCCGCCGCGCACGACCCCTGCGGCCCGCCGCCGGGGAACATCGCCTTCGGGGCCGGCCCGCATTTCTGCCCGGGGGCGGCGCTCACCCGCCTCTGGCTCGCGAGCGCGCTCGCCGCGTTCTTCGGCGCCTTCCCCGCGGCGCGGCTGGCGGGCGCCCTGGACTGGCAGGCGGGCACGCTGTCCATCCCCCGGGAGATCCCGCTGGCGCTGCGCTTAGATCGCCGCGCCCCCGCGCCACCGCGGGGCGGCCGGCTAGCGAAGGCTCATCTGCATGGTCATCGCGTGCTGCACCAATGTGATCAGGGCCGTCTTGGTGGACAGGCGTTCCCGTGCGTCGCACTTGATGATCGGCACGCTCTTGCTCACCGACAAGGCGTCCTGGACATCGGTGGCGGTGTGCGGGAACTTGCCGTGGAAGCCGTTGATCCCGACCAGGAACGGCACGCCCGCGTGCTCGAAGTAATCCAGGGCGGGGAAGGAGTCGGCCAGCCGCCGGGTGTCCACCAGCACCACGGCACCGATGGCCCCCTGGATCAGGTCGTCCCACATGAACCAGAACCGGTGCTGGCCGGGCGTGCCGAACAGGTACAGGACGAGCCCGGCGTCCAGGGTTACCCGGCCGAAGTCCATGGCCACCGTGGTCGTGGTCTTGTCCGGCACGTGCGACAGGTCGTCCAGCCCGGCGCTCGCGGCGGTCATCACCGCCTCGGTGGTGAGCGGGGTGATCTCCGACACCGACCCGACGAAGGTGGTCTTGCCCACACCGAAGCCACCCGCCACGACGATCTTGACCGATGTCATCGTGGGGGCCCCCGGGGTGACGCGCAGGGGCTCGTATCTTGCGAGGTCCACTCCAGTCGCCTTTCGACCAGTTGACAGGTCCGCGGTCACGCTCGTGCTTACGCGCCCAGGCCCTCGTGCCGGAGCCTGCCGCGCCGGTCCGGGGTGAGGGCCCGGCCCACCCGCTCCACCAGCAGTGTCATCTCGTATGCCACCAGGCCCATGTCACAGTCGGCCGCCGCGAGCACGGCGAGGCCGGAGCCGTTGCTGATGGACATCACCAGTAACAGCCCACCCGCCATCTCGACGACTGTCTGGATGACCGAGCCGGCCTCGAACACCCGGGCCGCGCCCTGGGTCAGGCTGGTCAGCCCCGAGGCCACGGCGGCCAGCTGGTCGGCCCGGTCCGCCGGGAACCCGTCGGAGAACGCCAGCGGCAAGCCGTCGGCAGAGACAACGATCGCATGGGCCACGGACGGCACCTGCTCGACGAAGTTCGTGATGAGCCAGTTCAGGTCCTGCGCCGATGAAGTCAGCGGGCTCACGCATGCTCCTTTCTGAGTGGGCCCAGGGGTGCTATCGGAGGGGCCGTGGACGGCCTGGCCGCCATCGCGCCTAGGTAACACCGTCTGCCGCGCCGTCGTCGTGGTGGTCGTCTGCGCTCTCGTCCCCCGGGGAGGCCGCGCGCGCGTCCCTGATGCCCCGCTGGAAGCTCGCCAGCCGCTCCCTGGTCTGCGCGGCCGTCCGGGCCGGCGCGGACGTGGCCGCGGCCGGGGTGCCGACACCGCCGGGCACCAGGTTCGCCTTCGGCACCCGCTTGGGCAGCCCGGCGCTGGTGGTGCCCGAGGACACCGGTGCCTGCGCCACCGCGGCCGCCTGCCAGCCCTCGTCGGCCGGCGACGACCAGCCGGACGGCGGGGTCGGTGCCGTGCTCGACACCGGGACCGGCCACTCGCCGCCGTGCCGGCCGCGGCGGAACCAGTCGGACTCCACCGACTCGAAGATGGGCAGGCGGTTCTCCTCGCCGGTGCCCGCCGGGGACGGCGGCACCATCACGTCCTGGCCCGCCGCGGTCACCTCGCCGCCGCCAGGCGGCAGCCCGGTGGCCGGTTCGTGGCCGGGGCCGGTCCCGGGCGGGGCCAGTTCCGCCACCGTGGGCGCCGCGGCAAGGCCGGCCGGGTCCGGGCCGTCGCCGTTCTCGGCCGGCTTGTCCACGGGCTCGGGCCGGGCCGGGGCGAACCGTGCCACGCGGGCGGCCGCCACCGCCCGCGCGGCAGCGGCGCGCTCCTCCGCCTCGTCCGCGCCCGGGCCCGTACCGGTCTGCCGGTCGGTAACGGCGGCCTCGGTCGGCTGGAACCGGCGGAAGCCGAGGGTGGCGGGGAGGGTTTGGTGGGTGATGACTTCGTCGGGGAGCCAGACCAGGGCGGTCAGGCCGCCGTGGGCGGCGGGGCGCAGGCGGACGCGGATGCCGTGGCGGGCGGCGAGGCGGGCGACGACGAACAGGCCCATCCGGCGGGACACGGCGACGTCGACGACGGGGGGGTTGTCCAGCCGCCAGTTGGCGTGGGCCATTTCCTCGGCGTCCATGCCGACGCCGGCGTCGGTGATGTCCAGCAGCACCCCGCCGCTGTTGAGCAGGTGCCCGGACACGTTGACCGGGGTGTCGGCGGGGGAGAAGGTGGTGGCGTTCTCGGCCAGCTCCGACAGCAGGTGGACCACGTCGTTGACCGCCGGGCCGCGGACGCTGATGCCGGGCTGGATGCTGGGCACGACCCGGCCGTACTGCTCGATCTCCGAGACCGCCGCGCGCAGCACGTCCACCAGCGCGACCGGCTCGGTGCGGTGCCGCGACAGCTCGTGCCCGGCCAGCACCAGCAGGTTCTCGGAGTTGCGCCGCATCCGGGTGGCCAGGTGGTCCATCTGGAACAAGTTCCCCAGCCGCTCCGAATCCTGCTCGCCCTGCTCCAGGTCATCGATCAGCCGGATCTGCCGCTCCACCAGCGACTGGCTGCGCCGCGACAGGTTCACGAACATCGCGTTGACATTCCCCCGCAGCGCCGCCTCGTTCGACGCCAGCCGCACCGCCTCCCGGTGCACCTGGTCAAACGCCCGCGCCACCTCACCGATCTCATCGGTGGAATCCACATCGATCGGC
>Ga0335078_10015241_pt1 | contig 11410 bp, 13 predicted proteins | sample Lox_Sample_32_FD_206711 | JGI IMG/M metagenome (GOLD analysis project Ga0335078, IMG submission 206711) | Soil microbial communities from Loxahatchee National Wildlife Refuge, Florida, United States - Lox_Sample_3.2 | ecosystem: Environmental > Terrestrial > Soil > Wetlands | place: USA...
GAACCTGCGGCCAAGGTCGCGATTTTTCATACCTGCTTCGTGAACTACTACAATCCCGCGCCGGGCAAGGCGGCGGTCGCGGTGCTGGCAAAAAACCAGTGCGCGATCGCGTGTCCCAAGCAGAACTGCTGCGGGATGCCGGCTTTGGATGGCGGCGACGTCGAGTTTGCGCAGAAGCAGGCCGAGTCGAACGTGAAAGCGATGCTGCCGCTGGTTCGGCAGGGCTACAAGATCGCGGCGATCAATCCGACCTGTTCGCTCACGATGCGCAAGGAATATCGGAACCTGCTGAAGGGCGCCGAGGTCGAAGAGTTCTCGGCGGCGGTGGTGGATACGCACGAGCTGCTGTACGGGTTGCGACGCGAGGGTAAGTTCAATCGCGATTTTCGCTCGACGCCCGGACGAATCGGATACCACTTCCCGTGTCATCTGAAGGCGCAGGGAATCGGGCCGCGATCGCGCGACCTGATGCGCCAGATTCCGGGCTCCGAGATCGTCACGGTCGACGCGTGCACGTCGCACGACGGCACCTGGGCGATGAAAAAAGAATACTTCGAGCTTTCGATGAAGTGGGGCGAGCGGGCTTTTTCCGGGATGAAAGACGCCGAGCCGAGCGTGATGGCGACCGATTGCCCGCTGGCGGCGGTGCAGTTCGAGCAGGCGTTGGGGACGCGCCCGATGCATCCGATCGAGGTTCTCGCGCGAGCCTACGAACCGGGCGGATTTCCGAATCCGGTGCCGCCGCCGGAAGAGCCGAAGGAGAATGTATCGTGAAACCGCTGACTGTCGCCGATGTGTTATCGATCGCAGATTACGAGCGGATACGATCGCGGCTGCGTCCGGTCTTCATCATGGAGAAGAATCGGCGCCGGCTCGCGCTCGGAGAGCATCTGACGTTCCTGTTCGAGAACGGGTCCACGCTGTGGTACCAGATCCACGAAATCCTGCGGACGGAAAAAATCGCGGAGAGATCGGCGGTCGAGCACGAGGTCGAGACCTACAACAGCATACTGCCCGGACCGCAGGAGCTTTCCGCGACGCTGCTGATTCAATACGCCGATCCGGCAGAGCGCGACGCCGCGCTGCGGAAATTAATCGGCCTCGAGCGTCATCTGTGGATGGTAGTCGGAGGGCAGCGTCATGCGGCGCGCTTCGATGAGGGACAGATCTCGCCGGAACAGATCAGCGCCGTGCAGTTCATCCGCTTTCCGGTGGGAAAAATCGAGGCGCAGGAATTCCTCGAACTGGCGAACGCGGGCAAAGTCGCGATCGAGCTGGACCATCCGAAGGTGCAGGAGCGCGGGTCGATAAAGGGTGAGCTCGCGAGCGCGTTAGCGGACGATTTGCGCGAGGAATAAGGGTCGCGGATCGGGCGATTATAGGGCGAAAGTGACTGCCTAATCTCAACAATATCAATAGGTTAGAGATTTACGCGGAAACGGGATCCGGCTCTGTTGGTGCCCTCACCCAAGCGTCTCCCGCAGCTTACCCGGGCGAGAGGAAAGAAAGCGGATATCGCGGTGACGGAGAGACAGGGAGCTAGACCGTCGGTTGGAACATCGCGCGGACGGCGGATTCGAGCTGGGCGTTGAGCGCGGCGCGGTCGGAGGAGTGCATCTCGGAAGTCATGATCGGCGCGCCGAGGCTTAGCTTCATCCGGCCGCCCGGCACCACGATCCTGGCCTTGCGCGGAAAGAAGGTGCCGCTGCCGCTGATCGCCATCGGAACGCACGGAAGCTTGGTTTGAATCGCGAGCCACGCGGCTCCCTGTTGAAACTCATGAACCTGGTTATCGTCGAAGCGATGGCCCTCGGCGAAGATGCAGATGCATAGGCCGAGCTTGCCGAGTTCGATCGCCTGGCGAACGGTCGGGCCGCCGCGCTGGCGATCGACGATGATGTGGCGGGAGCGCTTGAGCGCGGAGCCGAAGATCGGGATCTTCAGCAATTCCTTCTTGGCCATGAAGCGCACGTCGCACGGCAGGTAGGCCAGCACGGCGAAGATGTCGAAGAAGCTTTGATGATTGGTGACGAGGACGAAGGATTTGAGGCCAGCGATGTTCTCCAGGCCCTCGAGCTCGACCTTGACGCCGCAGGTAGCGATGATCAGCCACGCCCACCATCGCCCGCATACCGAGTTCGTATAGAAGCCGTGCGACAAGGGTGCCACGATAGCCCCGAGGGACGCGAATACGGCGGTGTAGAGCACGCCCATGAGGGTGGCGAAGGCGCCCCACAGAAGTTTGAATACGGATGTCGGCGCGCCGGCGATCGCACCGGCTTCGGCATTTTGTGGCATCGCGGATGATCATCGCCCAAGTCGCGTGGCGGCGCTAGAACCCTCGGCGGTTGTGGCGGAGATTTCACAATCCGACGGAGAGAAGCCGCGTTGACACTGGCTTATGCGGTTGGTAGACGAGGAAGCTAACGCGAGCGTCGAGGATTCGCGGGTCAGGTACCGCGCGAAGCGACGATTCTGGCGGGCAGAGGGCGACCTGGATGGAACATATCAGCGGACTGCAGCAATTTTTGGATATCGTCACCAAGGCGGACAACATCCCAATCGCCGGGATGATGATACTGGTGCTATTCTTCACGTATATCGGGTTCAAGCAGGCGCGTCGCAACGATCAGTTGATCGAAGAAGGCAAGCGCGATCAGATAATCGAAGAGATGCGCAAATAGCCACACGCCGTGGCGAAGCGGCGCCGGTCGTGCGGCTCCGCGAAATTTACGAAATCAACCGGAAGCCGGCGTTTTGCGCCGGCTTCTCTTTCGCTAATCGATGGCTGAGCGGCGAAGTGCATTGCGGTCGGGCTTGACGGCAGCGATTGTAATCGCCGCGCTCGCCGGTGCGTGGGGCTTCGCGTTCTGCGGCGACTCATCAGAGCTCTCGGCAGAAACCGCGTGCAATGAAATCCGATCGTCAGTGAGCAGCGTTGCGCGCGCCGAGCGCGCGGAAGCCGACGCGCTGCAACTGGCGGGAGAGGGCGGCGACCTGGCGTCGGTGGCGAACCAGCTCGATCAACTGCTCGGCCGCGTCGGCGTTTTGCGCGACACGCTGCGTAAGGTCAGCCATAGTCGCCTGACCCACGATCCGGACGTCGCCAATTGTCTGACGCTTGGTTACCGGGCGCTCTACGAGGCAGAGAAGCTGACCACCGAAGTCGAGCAGATCCTGCTGCAGCAGGTGGTGCAGGCGGTGCCACAAGAGCTTTCTCACCATGGATACTGGTGCGGCGCGACGTGACCTTGAACTGATCTATCGCGCAGCGATCGAAGCGGTCGAGCCGCGCCGCCTGGTGACGCACGCGATGGCCGGGAAAGTCGCCGCGGGCGCGTCGGTCCCGTCGATGATCGCGCAGGTGGGCCGCGTCTTTGTGCTAGCCGCGGGCAAAGCCGGTGCGGGGATGATTCGGGGGATCGAGGACGCGTGCGGCGACAAGATCGCAAGAGCGATCCTGATTGTGCCGGAAGGAATAACTGCAAATGATGTCGCGCTGAGTGCTAATCGGTCGCACGCCATTTTCTACGGTGGACATCCGGTTCCGAATGCGTCGTCCGAGCAGGCTGCGCGCGCGGCACTGGCGATGGCAAGCGAAGCCGGCGCGGGTGATTTGCTGATCGTCGCGATCAGCGGCGGGGCGTCGGCGCTGATGGCGATTCCCGACGGCGCGGTGACGTTGGCGGACAAGATCCAGGTCATCAGATTGTTGCTGGCCGCCGGCGCCTCAATCGGCGAGCTCAACACGGTGAGGAAGCATCTGTCGGCGATTAAAGGAGGCCGCCTGTTGCGCGCGGCTGACGGGGCGCGGGTGCTGGGCCTGATGCTGTCGGACGTCGCGGGCAACGATATCTCGACGATCGGTTCGGGACCGACCGCGAGCGATCCGAGCAGGTTCGCGGACGCGCGCGAGGTGCTGCTGCGATTTCAAGTGTACGAGCACGTGCCTGCGTCCGTGCGACAGCATCTTGAAGACGGAATCGCCGGATTAATCGCGGAGACGGTCAAGCCGGGCGCGGATGAACTAGAGCGGGTCACGAATCTGATCGTCGGGGATAACGTCGCGGCGCTGGCGGGCGCTCGCGCGGCGGCACGATCGCAGGGCTACGCGGTCGAGGATTGGCGCGAACTTCGGGGCGAAGGTCGCGAGGTGGGGAAATCTTTGGCGCAGTATTTGTGCGCGAAGAAGGAGCGTCGGATCTGCATACTCGCGGGCGGCGAGCCGGTGGTGACGGTCAAGGGAGACGGACGAGGTGGGCGTGAACAGGAACTGGCGTTGGCGCTCGCGCTCGAGCTCGAGCGGATCGAGACAGATCGCAGCGTCGCGGTGCTGGCGGCGGGGACCGACGGAATCGACGGGCCAACCGACGCAGCGGGCGCGTTCGCATACACGGATAGCGCGGCGCGTGCACGCGCGGTGGGCATCGATCCCGAGGCGGCGCTTTCGCGCAACGACTCCTATCGAGTGTTCGAGGCGCTCGGTGATCTGTTTCGGCCGGGGCCAACCGGCACCAATGTGGCGGACCTCGCGATCGCCCTGATGGATTGACCGGTCGCCGTGACTTCGCCCCTGATTAGAGACGAGCAACTCGATCGTCTCGCCCGTCAAACGTTCGACGTCGCGATAATCGGCGGCGGAATCAACGGCGCTGCGGTCGCGCGCGATGCCGCGATGCGCGGGCTCAAGGTCGCGCTGATCGACAAGGGCGATTTTGCCGGCGCAACGTCATCGCGATCGTCGAAGCTGATTCACGGCGGCCTCCGCTACCTGGGACAGGCGCGATTCAGGCTGGTGCGCGAGGCGCTGCGCGAGCGCGAGCGGTTGCGGCGGCGTGCCGCGCCTCATCTGGTGTGGAAGACGCGCTTTGTGATTCCCGCCTACGCGGGCAGCCGTCCGAACCGCTTCGAACTCGGCGCCGGGCTGATGCTGTACGACATGCTCGCACGACTGCCGAAAGCGGAGCGTCATCGCAGTCTCACCGTTGACGAGATCATGCGGATCGAGCCGGCACTCAAGCGTGAGCGTCTGCGTGGCGGCGCGCTCTATTACGACGCGTCGACGGATGACGCGCGCCTGACGTGGGAAAATCTGCTTGGTGCCGCCGAACACGGCGCGGTGATTGTCAATTACGCGGAGCTGAAATCGCTGGCGGTCGAGCAGGGGCGTATAGCGTCAGCGGCGGTGCAGGACATCTCGACACGCAAGGATATCGCGCTACGGGCGCGTATATTCGTCAACGCGGCCGGGCCATGGACCGACGAAATCCGGCGGCTCGAAGAATCGTCGGCGCCGGCGATGGTGCGGCTCAGCAAGGGATGCCATCTGTTGATCGCGCAGACGAGAGTTCCGGTGCGCGAGGCGTTGGCGTTGAGCACGCCGGATGGCAGGTTGTTGTTCGTGATGCCGCGCGGCAAATACGTGCTGGTGGGAACCACCGACACCGATTTCAATGGCGATCGTGAGTGCGTGAGCGTGGAAGACGCGGACGTTGAATATCTGATCGGAATGCTGAACAGCTTTTTCCCTGGACTGGGACTGGGCGCGAGCGATGTCGAATCGAGTTTCGCCGGTTTGCGCGCGCTGGTGACCGGGCACGGCGACGGTACGCCGTCGTCGGTTTCGCGCGAAGAGATGATCCATCAGAGCAAGTCGGGAATGATAACCGTCGCCGGGGGGAAACTCACGACTCATCGCGCGATAGGCGAGAGAGTGGTCGATCTGATTTGCGAAGAACTAAAAATTCCCGCCGGACGATGTCCAACTCTCGATACGCCGCTGCCGGGCGCTTGGCCAATACCGCAAGGGGCCGAGGGAGTTGAGAAACTCAACCGACTGACGGCAGAATCGCGCGAGCGCCTGGTCTCTCGTTATGGCACACGCGCGCCGATCGTGGCGGAATTGATCGAGAGCGATCCCGACCTGGAGCGTCCGCTGGTGCCGGACACGGACGCGATCGGCGCCGAAGTCGTGTTCGCGGCGCGCAGCGAGATGGCGACCGCGCTGAGCGACGCGATGCTGCGGCGAATCGGACTGGCGGGGAGTCCGCGCGAAGCCAGGGCGGCGGCACCGGCGGCGGCGCGGCTGATGGCGCGGGAGCATGGATGGAGCGTAGAGCGCGAGCAGGCGGAGATTCGCGATATGCTCGCCGCGCTCGGCGGACGATGGAATTGAAAGCAGGACGAGAATCGGAAGCTGCGTTGAAGGCTCGTGCCGGTCGCCTCGCGGCCGGTCTGAGGAGGCTTTATCCAGAGGCGCGCATCAGCCTGGATTTTTCCAACGCATGGCAATGCCTGGTCGCGACGATCCTGTCGGCGCAGTGCACCGACGAGCGCGTGAACAAGGTCACGCCCGAGCTGTTCAAGCGAATTCCCGATCCGGCCGCGATGGCGGCAGCCTCGAGCAGCGCGGTCGAGAAGCTGATCGCGAGCACCGGATTTTTTCGCCAGAAGACCAAGTCGCTGCAGGGGGCGGCACGCGCGATCGTCGATAAGTTCGACGGCGAGGTGCCGTCGCGGATGGAGGACCTGGTCACGCTGCCGGGAGTCGGTCGCAAGACCGCCAACGTTTTGCTGGGACACGTGTTTGGCAAGCCGGGATTGGTGGTCGATACGCACGTGCGGCGGGTGGCATTTCGGCTCGGGCTGACGCGGGAGAAAGATGCGGACAAGATCGAGCTCGACCTGCAGAAGATTTTGCCCGAGCGCGAGTGGACGCCGTTTTCGATGCGGCTGATTCTACACGGACGGCAAGTCTGCTTCGCGCGGCGTCCGCGATGCGAAAGCTGCGCGCTTGCGCCGGATTGCCCGCGCGTCGGGGTGGCCGCGCCTGCAGTCAAACGTGGCGCCTAGCGATTGTTATCGCTGTTTGAACCGCCTCGAATCCATGCGATAATGAGAATTCTGTCTCGAAGTTCTGCCCAGGGGATTCGTCGTGAAGCTCCGAATCGATGATATTACCGCCGAGGCCAAGGACCTGGCGCTGGATGAGCCGGCAGTGGAAATCAATCTGCTGCTCGAGCGTGGCCCGATCCGCGAATACCATCTGAGCGCACCGGTTGCGGTCGACCTTTCCTATTATCGTTCCGGAATGGACGTAGTTTTCGGCGGCGAGCTCGAGGCGCGGGCGGAAGCCACCTGTGCGCGATGTGCCGAGCAGTTCGATACCAAGTGCGGCCGGTCGTTTCGCTTCGTGCTCGCGCCGAAGGCGGTGGGCGAGCCGGACAGCGACCTGCGCGCCGAGGACCTCGAGTTCTCGTTTTACGAGGGCGAAGAAATCGACCTTTCGCCACTTATCCGGGAGCAGGTGCTGCTGGCACTGCCGACCCGTCCTCTGTGCAAGGAAGATTGCCGCGGGCTGTGTCCGCAATGTGGCGCGAATCTGAATCGAGACGTGTGCGGATGCGGCGGCGAAGCGCCCGATCCACGCCTGGAAATTCTGCGTACGCTCAAGGTCCAGCGCTCCTGACGCTGGCTTAAGAAAAAAATCCCAGAAAAGGAAGCTCTCTCATGCCCGTACCCAAGCGACGTACTTCCCATTCCAAGAAAAACAAGCGCCGCGCGCATGACGCGCTGACGGCGGTGAATCCGAGCGCGTGCCCGCAGTGCGGCGAGCCCAGGATGCCTCATCGCGTGTGCCGCCATTGCGGCAGCTACCGCGGCCGCGAGATGGCAGAGGCGCAGCAGTAGCCTCGAGGAGCGTTCAGTGAAGATCGCGCTCGATGCAATGGGCGGCGATTACGCGCCTCGCGCCACGGTCGAGGGCGCGGTGGCGGCGGCGCGCGAACTGGGGATCAGCGTGGTCCTGGTTGGCGACCGCGCGAAGCTCACCAAGGAGCTCGCCGAGCATAAGACCACCGGACTCAATCTCGCGATCGAGCATGCCGCCGAAGTCGTGACGATGGAGGATTCGGCGCTCGAGTCGATCCTGGTCAAGCACGAATCCTCGATGCATGTCAGCTACGACCTGCTGAAGCGTGGCGAGGTCGACGCGGTGGTCAGCGCGGGCAATTCGGGCGCGATGATGACGGCGGCGATGGTTATCCTCGGCACCTTGCCGGGAGTCGATCGTCCCGCGATCGCGTCGCTGGTGCCGTCAAGTGATGGTTTGGCGCTGCTGATCGACGCCGGCGCGAATACCGAGGTCAAACCGTTCAACCTGGTCCAGTTCGCGGTGATGGGCAGCCTGTATGCGCATCATGTGATGAAACTGGCGCGCCCGCGGGTGGGAATCCTTTCCAACGGCGAAGAGGAATCCAAGGGTACCGATGCGACGCGCGCGGCGGCGGCGACGCTGCGCTCGATGCCGGACGACCTCAACTATATCGGCTACGTCGAGGGGCGCGACATCAACGTCGGCAAGGTCGACGTCGTGGTTACCGACGGCTTCACCGGCAACGTGATGCTGAAGACGATGGAGGGATTCGCCCAGTTCGCCTTCGGCACGCTGCGTGAGCTGTTCAGCCCGAGCCTTCGCGGGAGCCTGGCTTACCTACTTATTCGCAAGCGGCTGGGGGCGCTGCGCGAGCGTTTCGACAAGTCCGAATACGGCGGCGCGCCGCTGATGGGAGTCAACGGAGTCGCGATCGTGGCGCACGGATCTTCGAACGCGCGCGCGATTCGAAATGCGCTCCGCACGGCGGCGACCGAGGCCCTGATCAAGCACGTGAATCCCGCGATGGTCGAGATGCTGGCGCGGGTCCCGATGGACGTCCCGGTTAAGGGCAAGGGCATGCGCGGGCTGTTTAATCGCATGCGCGAGAAGTTGCATCTCCATGGCCGCGAGGGCGATCGCGCCAGGCCTGCGCCGGGTCACGCGGACGAGGACGTCGCCAGGACGCGGACCACCGGTCCGCTGGGAAGGCCGGGCCAAGACAAACTTACGATCTATCCGGCCGAACCTTTGATCACCGACGCGTCGCAGCCGGTCAATGGCGCGAGTGCACCGCAGACGGTCAAACCTTCAGACGAAGCTGCGGCGGGCTCCGAGACCCGTCCACCCAAAAACCAGCCTTCCTGATTTCCGGATTGACCAAATGAAATACGCCTTCCTGTTTCCCGGCCAGGGCTCGCAAAAGGTCGCGATGGGCCTCGAGCTGGCGTCGAACTTTTCTGCCGCGCGTGCGGCCTTCGAAGAAGCGGACGAGGCCCTGGGATTTGCGCTGTCGCGGATGTGCTTCGAGGGTCCGGAAGAATCGCTGCGGCTGACCACTAACACGCAGCCGGCGATCCTTGCGACCTCGATCGCGGCGCTGCGCGTGTTGCAGGCGGAATCCGGGATCGAGCCGGAGGTCGCGGCGGGGCATAGCCTCGGTGAGTACAGCGCGCTGGTTGCGGCCGGCGCGCTAGAGTTCGCCGACGCTTTGCGCGCCGTGCGCGAGCGCGGCCGTTTGATGCAGGAGGCGTGTCCCGCGGGCGAAGGCGCAATGGCGGCGCTGATCGGATTGGAGCCGAAAGCGGTCGACGAGATTTGCGCCGACGCTTCGAGCGGTGGCCATTTCGCCGTTCCCGCGAATCTCAATGCTCCAGGGCAAATCGTTATCGCCGGTCATGCCGATGCGGTGCGCCGCGCGATCGAGCTGGCCAAAAGTCGCGGCAGCAAGATGTCGGTCGAGCTCAACGTCAGCGCACCGTTCCATTGTCCGCTGATGCAGCCGGCGCGCGACGGCATGGCCGCGGTGCTGGAGAAGTTGGCGGTGAATCCACTCAAGTTCGGTGTGATTGCCAACGTCACGGGGGCGGTGAACCGCGACCAGAGCCGCGTGGTTCCGCTGCTGCTCGAGCAAATTACCGCGCCGGTCAGGTGGGAAGAATCGATGGCGGCGCTTGCGGCCACGGGGGTCGATGCGGCGATCGAGATCGGATGCGGGCGGGTTCTGGCGGGCCTGATGCGCCGAATCAACAAGAATTTGAAAGTATATCCGCTGGAAGACGTAGCCACGCTCACGGCGCTTCGGGGTGCGATTGCCGGCGCCTGATCGGGTGTCCGGTGCATCTCGCGCGAACTTGCTACTGCCGCCTCAAGTCCCTATGCTCTGTAAGCTTATCTTTACGCCGGCGCCAGGAGGGAATTGGCAACGATGGCTGGAGAGGTAGAAAACAGGGTTCGGGAAATTATCAGCGAGCAACTCGGCGTGGCCGCCGACGAGGTGACTCCGGAAGCCTCCTTTATCGAGGACCTCGGCGCCGACTCACTCGATATCGTTGAGCTGGTGATGGCGTTGGAGGAAGAGTACGGCATGGAGATCTCGGACGAGGATGCCGAGAAGATCCGCACGGTCAAAGACGTCGTCAGCTATATCGAGGCCCGCAAGAGCTGAGCCGCCTCGGCGAACCGCGCGGCCGGCGACGGTGGTTGCTCTTCGCGACGCCTGCAGCCCGGGACGCCGCGCCCAACGACTCCTGGTCGCCATCGCGCCGGCCCTTCCGCTAAATCTTCTTGAGCCCCGCTTGGTTGCCTGTCGGAAAGCGGCTCGGCAACTCGCTTGACCGGCCGTGAAACGGCGCCATACCAAGTATGCGATGTCCCTTCTGCCGCAGTAGCCAAAACCGGGTTATTGACTCGCGCGTATCGGGCGAGGGCAGCACGATCCGCCGCCGGCGCCTGTGTACGTCTTGCAAGCGGCGCTTCACCACCTACGAGCGAGTCGAAGAGATCGCGCCGATGGTGGTCAAGAAAGACGGCCGTCGCGAGCCCTACGATCGGGCCAAGGTGATCGCGGGACTCAAAAAGGCGTGTGAGAAGCGGCCGGTGTCGATGGAAACGATCGAGCAGATCGCGGATCGAATCGAGGCGGCGGTGTTAGAGAGCGGCGACAAGGAAATCGCCGGCTCGTTTATCGGCGGCGCGGTGATGGCCGAACTGCATCAGATCGACCAGGTGGCGTACGTACGCTTCGCCTCGGTTTATCGCTCGTTCAAAGATATCAACGAGTTCATGCGCGAACTCGAAGACCTGATCAAACAGCGCGAGCAAATCGTCGCGGCCAAGCCGCATAAAGAGAAAAAGGGCGGGGCGGTTTCATAGCGTTGCGCGCAAGCTCGGAATTCGATCAAAAGATGATGGGCCACGCGCTGGCGCTGGCCGAGTCGCAAATCGGCCGCACCTCGCCGAATCCGTCGGTGGGATGCGTGATCGTAAACCGCGCGGGAACCATTATCGGCGAGGGCGCCACCGCCGACGGCGGGCGGCCTCATGCCGAGACGATCGCGCTGGGGATGGCCGGCGCGGCTGCGCGCGGCACTATCGTCTACGTCAGTTTCGAGCCCTGCGCCCACGTCGGCCAAACGCCGCCCTGCGCCGATGCGCTGATCGAGGCTGGCGTGAAGCGGGTGGTGGTCGGATGCCTCGATCCATATCCGGCGGTCCGCGGCCGCGGTTTGGCCAAGCTCAGGAAAGCCCGAATCGATG
>Ga0335078_10015242_pt1 | contig 11410 bp, 11 predicted proteins | sample Lox_Sample_32_FD_206711 | JGI IMG/M metagenome (GOLD analysis project Ga0335078, IMG submission 206711) | Soil microbial communities from Loxahatchee National Wildlife Refuge, Florida, United States - Lox_Sample_3.2 | ecosystem: Environmental > Terrestrial > Soil > Wetlands | place: USA...
TTTTGGAGTCTCTCTATGGCAGAGCCTGCTGACCTCTCACGCCGTGATTTATTGAAAGCCGCCGGGGCCGTAACGGCCGCTGCCGCCGCCGTCCAGGGCGCGCCCGCCATTCAGAGGGTGCGCGCCGCCAACGAACAGGTGCAGTTCGGTATGATCGGCACCGGAAGCCGCGGCACTTACCTCCTGAAACACCTCAAAACCATCGACAACGGCCGCTGCGTGGCGCTCTGCGACATCAATGCCGAAAACCTCGGACACGGCGTCCAGACCATCGCCAACAACCCCAAAACCTTCAAGGACTACCGCGAGTTGCTGGCCCTCAAAGACGTCGACGCCGTCTTCGTCACCGTCCCCCTGTTCGTCCATTTCCCGCTCACTCGCGACGCCCTCATGGCCGGCAAGCACGTCTTCTGCGAAAAGTGCCTGGTCTTCAAACCCGAAGAGGTGCATGCCCTCCGCGCCCTCGCCGCCGAGCATCCCAAACAGACTCTCCAGACCGGCCTCCAGCGCCGCTACAGCTACTTCTACCAGACCGTCAAGCAGATGGTCGACAAGGGCATCCTGGGCAATGTCCACCACATCCACGCCCAGTGGCACCGCAACATGATCAACAAGCCCAGCTCGCTCTGGACCATGAAGCCCGGCGGGGAAGGCAACATCGCCAACTGGCGCGTGTTCCGCTCCATGTCCGGCGGCCTTACCGCCGAACTGACGTCGCACCAGGTGGACGTCTCCGACTGGATGTTCGGCTCCCAGCCCGAATTCGTCATGGGCCTGGGCAGCCTCGACACCCTCAAGGACGGCCGCGATGTTTACGACAACATCCAGTTGATCTATAAGTATCCTAACGGGCAAAAGCTCACTTACTCTTCCGTCAGCACCAACCAGTTTCTGCCTTATTTCAACGGAAACCGTCCCGAAATGGGCGAGATCATCATGGGTACCGACGGCACCGTCGAAATCACCGTCGGTGACGACGTCCATCCCGCCATTGCCTGGTGGTATCGCGAACCTCCCAAAACCTCCACCGTCACACCCGCCGGCGGAAAGAAGGAGACCTTCGTCGCCGGAGCCACCATGGTCGCCTCCGGCGGCGCCAACGGACCCATCCCCATCATGACCAGCGATCTCCAGTTCACCGGCAAGGAAGGCTTCCTCGATCGCGAAGTGAAGTTCGCCCGCCGCTGGCTGATGGCCAAGGGCGTGCTCCTCCAGGAAGAGCACCGGAACCCGGTGGATGTCGAACTCGAGAGTTTCTTCCAGAACTGCCGCGATGGCAAGCGCCCGCTCGCGGATATCGAAATCGGCATGGCCGATGCGGTGGCCGTGATCCTTTCCAACCTGGCCATGGACGAGGGCCGCAAAGTCTATTTCAACGAAATCGACAAGCTTGGTCTACCCGCAGCCAAGAAGTCGTAAGCCGGCGCCGGCGGGCTTCCTGCCCGGATCCGATTGGAGTACTATAGCCTTGGAATTCAACCCGTCTTGAGCGCGGTCGAGCCCCAGGTTCGGCCCGGCGAGGTCCCACCGCTGGCGGAAGTGTTCGTCGAAGGGAGGTTTGCTGCCCCATGGACGCACTCGGCGGTGAACTGCTTTACCTGGGCCTGATCGGCGTGACGATCGGGGTCCTCTGCCTGATCCATCCGGTCCGGCGGCTGGCGATCCCGACCCGCAAAACTGCGCTGTTGGTTCTTCTGGCCGGCTTTTCGGCCTTCGCAGCCGGCGCCTTTCTTCCCGTGCAGGAGGTGCATGTGGATGTCTACCGCACCCACCTGGACGATTTTGCCCCCGAATTCCAGTTTGATGAGTTTCACAGCGCCTTCATCAACGCGCCTAAGGACCGCATCTATGCGGCCCTCCACCAGGTGAAGCCGTCCGAAATCCGCTACTTCGCCGCGCTCTGGCGGGCCCGGTTTTGGCACGCTCCCGTAAACCGGCCCATCCTGGACTGGTTCAGCCGGTTCTTTTTGACACTCGCGGACGGCCCGGACGAAATCGTCTTCGGCCGCGCGGGACATCCGGACCGGCTGCTGGAAGCCGGGCAGTTCGCTACCGACCACCGGGCGCCGCTGATCAGGATCGTGATGAACTTCCACGTCACCGAGATCGACCCCGCCCGCTGCCTGCTGAGCACCGAGACGCGCGTCTACACCCAGGGCTTCCACACCACCCACGGATTCGCGGCCTACTGGCGCATGATTCGTCCCGGCAGCGGCATCATCCGGCGCGCCTGGCTGCGGGCCATCAAGTTGCGCGCGGAGGGCGCCGTAACGAAAACCGCTCCCTCCCGGGGCCAAAAAACGACGTAGGCTGCAACTGACACTCGATAAAAAACCCGCCCGGGTTCACCGGGGTTCATCCGGCCGATCCGGGGCCGGTTCCTTCTTCCGCCGCCTGCGCCATTCCCCGGCCGTGATCTCCCAGATCTCGGTCTCGAGCGTTCCCGACACATACTCGCCCTGCTCGACGCGAATCACCCGCATCCCCTGTTTTTCCGAAATCCTTCGCGATGCCGCGTTCGCAGCCGCCTTGGGCGCACGCAGCACCTCGAATCCGAGGACGTCGAACCAGTAATCCGTCACCGCGTCCACTGCCTCGCTCATCAGCCCCCGGCCCTGCCAGGGTAGCGCCATCCAAAAGCCGCGGTTCTTCTTCTCGCCTTCCCGCAGCGTGATCCCGCCGATGATCTGGCTTGGGTCGCTCTTCAGCCGTAGCGACCAGTGCCACTCCTCCCCACGCTCCATCGCCGGCAGCGCCTGGTCGCGGTAGTAAGTCAGAGCGCCATCCTCGGGAAACGGCCACGGCACCACGTGCGCCAGGTAGCGCACGATCTCCCAATGCGGAAACAGCTTCTGCACCTGTTTGGCATCCGCCAGTTCCAGCGGGCGCAGCAAAAGGCGCGGCGTCTCCAGCGGCACGATGCGCCTCTCGGGACTCATAACTTCTGCACGCGCCGCAGCGTATACAGCTCCGGCTTCATGTTGGCCTGTTCCAGTCGCCGCCAGTCGTCGTTGATGTGAATCAGCCTCCCGCTGATGTGATTCGACCGGTCCGACGCCAGAAACAAAACCAGCTGAATCTGTTTTTCCGCCGCCACCCCGCCCGTCATCCGCACCTGTTCGGCGCCCTCAATCTCCCGCGCACCCGCCCGTTCCTCGCCCGCGTGCAGAATCTCGTCGGTCATGTGGGTGTACGCGCCGCCCGGCGAAATGCAGTTCACCTGGATATTGTGGTCGCGCACCTCGTCCGCCAGGCATTCGGCAAACCGCACCAGCCCCGCCTTGGATGCCGCATACGCGCCGAAATTCGGCCGCGACTGGCTCGATCCTCCTCCGGCGATCAGGACGATCTTCCCCCGCCGCTTTTCGATCATCGGCGGCAGCACGGCCCGGCACGCGTTCACCGCCCCGATCAGGTTGGTTTCGATGGTCTCTTTCCAAACCTGCGGCCGCGTCGAAAGCAGCGGGCCGATCGGCCCCTGTATGCCCGCCGCAGCAATCAGAATATCCAGCGTCCCGCCGAACACCACCCGCAGCCGCTCCGCCGCCGCCATGAGCTGCTCCAGGTCACGCACATCCGCGCGGATCCGGAACGCGTTGCCGCGCGCCTGCTCGATCTCCAGCTTGGCCAGGTCCAGTTCCGGCTGGCTGCGGGCCAGCAGCCCCACCCGCGCCCCCGCATCCGCAAAACCCATCGCCAGGCGCTTTCCGATGCCGCGGCTCCCGCCGGTGATCAGCACGTTCTTGTCGCGAAGTGAATTCATCGGCACTTTTCGGGCGCGCGGACAACCGCGGGGCGACTGGGCCCAACTGCGATTGTAAACTGCTTTGGACTTCGCGGAGCGCGTATTCGCACACCTCCGAAGGGTCATTGCCGCCTGCCGGACGTTCCGCCCCGGATCGTCCAACCCCGCGGCCCTCCCGGACCGCTATAATGTGTCCTGAGTAGGTGTTTCCGCTTTCATGAATGACATCAAAAAGAAACTTCAGGATGAAATCAGCACGCTCGAATACGAGTTGCACGTCGAGCTGCCAAAAGAAATCCTGAAGGCGCGAGCCCACGGCGACCTGAGCGAGAATGCCGAATATCACGCCGCCAAGGATCGCCAGGGGTTCGTCAACGCCCGGCTCGGCCAGCTGCGCAAGCGGCTCGCCGAGGTGTCCATGATCGACTTCTCCAAAATCCCCCGCGACCGCGTCGGCCTCGGATCGATGGTCGTCGTTCTCGACGTGAAGCGGGACGAAGAAGTCACATATACTCTCGTGACCAGCGAGGAGGCCGATGCCTCCAACGGAAAGATCTCAACGACTTCCCCGATCGGCCGCGCCCTGCTCGGCAAGGAGGAAGGCGATACCGTGCGGGTGCAAAGCCCCGGCGGACTCAAGGATCTCGAGATCCGCAAGCTCACCACCATTCATGACGTCAGTGAGTAGATTATGACCGTTACCCGTTCGATTGGCGTTGTTTGTGGCGCCATCATCGATCGTATCGTGCGCTGGCTCGCGCTCTCGCGCATCCATCCCAACGTCCTTACCTTTCTCGGTCTCGTCATCAACATATTCGCCGCCTTCCTGTTTGCTGAGGGCCGGCAGATGTGGGCCGGCATCGTCGTTATCTGCGCCGGCCTCTTCGACATGGTCGATGGCCGCGTGGCCCGTGAAACCGGACAGGTAACCCGCTTCGGCGGCTTCTTCGATTCCGTCGTCGACCGTTACTCCGATCTGGCCCTCTTTTTCGGACTCCTGGTCTACTACGCCACCATCAACCGCCACGCCTACATCGTCCTCACCGCCATCGTCATGACCGGCTCGGTGATGGTCAGCTACACGCGCGCCCGCGCCGAAAATGCCATCCCCAAGTGCAAAGTCGGCTTCCTCGAACGCCCCGAGCGCGTCGTCCTCATCATCATCGGTGCCCTGTTCGACCGCATGGCCGCCGTCCTCTGGGTCATCGCCGTGCTCTCCAATCTCACCGTGATCCACCGCATGATTTACACCTTCCAGGAAGCCAAGCGCCTCGAGGACGCCCAACTCTACCTGACCAAAGACAAAGAGCACGCCGAACCGCGTGCCTAGCGCCCAACTGCCCCCCATCCCAGTTCGCCCCCAACTCCGCGCCCCCTCGCCACAGTCAGCTTCCTCCGCTCGCCTCATCTCCCCTCCGCCGCATCGCCCGCTTTGCCGCCCTCGGCGCGCGCCGTGTCGTAACCTTCCGCCGCAACTCCGCTCGCCTCATCCCCACCGCATCGCCTGCTCCGCCGCCGCAGCTCCGCGCGCCACCTCGCCCCCGTCAGCCGTCGCAGCTCCGCTCGCTATCTTCCCCCTCGCGTCCGCCTCCCCTGCCGCCACCCGGCCTGAGCAGCCAACATGCCAACCGCAGTAAAATAGGGAAACGGAGTTCCGCCCGACATGGAGTCGCCGCAGCAACCCCAACTTCCCAGACCGGTTTCACGGGTGCTCTTTCAAAGTTGCTCGAAAGAGGCCCAAACGGAGCTTCTCTGCCGCTTGCCCATCCGCGAAGGAGAATTGCTGTCAGGCGAACTGCTGAATCGAACGCGGCAAGTACTGGAAGCGTTCAGCCCACGCCTCGAGGTCCTCGTGCGCGCCCGCCTTCGTCGCGACGACTTCCTGAAACTCCCGGAAACCATCAGAAGCCGGATCAAACCTCCGGCCAGCGACGAGGAAGTGGATGTCATAATCTACGACCCCGCTTCTCTGCCACGGCGAATCCGGGTCGAGGGCAGTCAGCAGGAATTCATGTTGCTCGAGAAGGTAGCACCCGCCTGCCCGCCGCAGCGCGCACGCGATTCCGAAACAGTCCCGGTCGAGCTCGCAGTGGTTGTCGGAAAGGACGGAACGGTGATCGACGTCAGTCCCTTATCCGGGCCGGAGTGGCTGATTCGCCCGGCCGTGGATGCCGTCCGGCATTGGAGGTACCGGCCTACGCTCCTAAACGGTTTTCCGGTCGAGGTACAGACCAAGGTTACGGTCAACTGCCCGCGAACAGCGGAACCATCCTAGTTCAAAGTCCCGTTGGCGCAGTCACTCGGATGCCGGATTCGCCTCTGCCGGCCGGCTGGCGAAGGACTGCAACGCCAGGTAGCTCAGTCCGAAGCGCTTCACATTGTCGCGCTGTTTCTCGAACTGATCGTAGTGACACTCCTCGTCGGCCACCAGTCCCTCGAAGATCTGCTTGGATTGAGCATCCGCGTTCACACCGCACGCCAGCGCGGCGGCGTTGTACCCGTTGGCGCTTTCTTCCTCCATGGCCATCGCTTTGGCGAGGATGGCCTCCGGACCCGTGATCGTTTCCGCGGGGCCGGCAGCGGTCATCACTACATCACCCTTCAGAAACAGGATTCTCTCCGCAAGCCGCTCGACATGCCCCATTTCCACAACTGCTGTTCGTTTGAACAGCTTTGCCAGCGGCTCGAATCCTTCGTCCGCCAAGTGGAAATGGAAGTACATGTACTGGTGTACCGCCTGTAACTCCTCGCCTACTGACCGGTTCAGGAGCGCGATGCTCTTTTCTCTATCCATACCTGAAACTCCTCTACAGCCATTGTCTCCGTTACCGTCATCCCTGACAACCCTCGAATCATCTGTTCTAGCCCGGTCTTCGTGCCGGGCACCACGGGGTGGGCGTCTGAAACCCCGGCGGTCCCCGCGTCGCTTGCGGCGTCGCCTGTGGCGGCTCGGGCCGCGCGGGTGCGGTCCGGGCGCGGCGTCCGCGCGACGGTCGCAAGATCATTATCGAAGTCCGTCTCGCCGGGAACCCGACTGGCACGAGTGTGCGCTCTGGAATGGCGAATTCCGCGTTTTCCTGCGTCGCGCATGACCTGCCCCGCCCGCGCAGCAATCCCGGTGGCAGCCGGGAGATGGAAGCCAGCTAGCTCGGGCGCCTTGTCGCACGGTACGCAAGCCAAGTCACGCGCCCGTCGGTCGCCGGCGGCTTGGCAGTTCCCCGATGGGCGTCAGTCGTGGCGCAGGGTGACAGCCGGATCGAGCGTTGCGGCCCGCCGCGCCGGAAGATAGGCGGCCAGGACGGAGACCGCCGCGAGCAGCAGCAGAACCTCCAAAAACGTCCGCGGATCGGCCGGCTTCACCCCGTAAAGCATGGAACGAAATTCGCGCGCGGCCAGTAGGGCGCCGACGGCCCCCAGCGCGAGGCCCGCCGCGGTCCATCTCATTACGCAGGCCAGGATCCAGCCAGCGATCCGTGCGCGCGTCGCGCCCAGTGCCATGCGCACGCCGATCTCCCGCGAGCGCTGTGAGACCAGAAAGGCCAGCACGCCGTAAATCCCCAATGCGGCCAGCAGAACGCCGATCCCGGCGAACAGCGAGAGCAGCGCGGCGTGGAACCGCGGCCGTGCGTTCAGGCGCGCGATGCGGTCGCTAAACGGCCCGGCGGTTGCCGGCAGAGCCGGATCGACGGCGCGGATCTCATCGGCCACCAGGCGCGCCACCACCGAAGGCTTCACCGTGCTCTGGACCACCGCCGATACGAACCGCGGCGCGCCCTGCTTGCTGTCGTAGGGGATATAAAACTCGGGCACGTCCTCCGCCAGCAGGCCTGCGTTCTTGGCATCGGCGGCCACGCCTACCACCTTGTACGTCTTGGGCCAGCCGGTAGGCTTCACGGTGTGGCCCAAGGGGTCGTTGCCCGGAAACAGGCGCCGCGCCAGCCGGTCGCTCAGAATGCACACTCCCTCCGCCGCGTCGATCTCCGCGGCCGCAAACGGCCGCCCGCGCAGGAGTGGAATGCCCAACGCGCGGAAGTACTCGGATGTGATGTGGCGCTCGTTCACCCTGCCGCCCGGTCCCTGGCTGGCCGGCGGCCGGCCGTCCACGGAGATCGATCCGTACATGAACCCCGGCCCGGCAGTCAGCGGAGGCAACTCATCGGCGACCGCGGCTGCCGAGACTCCGGGCAGCCTGTGCAGGCCGCTTTCGAGCCTCTCCACGAAGCCGAAGCGATCCGCCGCCGTCCGGTACCGCGGCAGGCCAAGCACGGCCGAGACCGTCGTGACTCCGCTTGTGCGCACGCCCACCGGGATGCCGCTCAATTCGCGCACCGTGCGGAGCAGCAACCCGGCTGATGCCAACAGGAAAACCGACATGGCGAGTTGCGCTGCCACAAGCACCCCGCGCAAGCGCATCCTGCGCGACGCGATGCGACTCCCGCGCGGCAGCAGGGAGAACGCCACCACGCTGGCGATCAGAACGGCGGCGCTGAAAAAAAGAATACGCGCATCCACCGACACCTGCCTTAAATCGATGGTCCATGCCGGCGCGGTCTGGCGGAAGACGGCCAGTAGAAATCCGGCCAGGCAGAGTCCGCCCGCCCACCCGCAACCGCATACCAGCGTCAGTTCGGCGGCGTGATGCAGAAGCAACCGCCCCTTGCCGGCCCCCAGCGCGGTCCGGATGGCCGTCTCGTGCGAGCGGCTGGCGGCCCGCGCCAGCCAAAGGTTGGCGACGTTGGTCCATGCAATACCGAGAACCGCAGCCAATGCCCCCAGCAGGACCCATCCGGCAACGCGGGCGTTGCGCCGCATCAGCTCGTCGAGCGGCGTGACCTCCAGCCACACCTCCTTTTTGAACTGGGGCGAGATGGTGGTCAGGAAATGGTCGAAGTACGGCCCGAGCGCGGCTCTGGCCTGATCGATCGAGCGGCCCGGTTTGAGCCTGCCGAAAGCCGTGACCATGGAGACCGCCTGCCGCTTACGTTCCACCGCTTCGTCTAGGCGCAGAGGAACCAGGATGTCCACGGAAGCGAGCGTGGGAAATTCGAAGCCGGCCGGAAGCACGCCCACGATCGGCACGGTCTCTCCATTCAGCCGGACCTGCCGCCCCGCGATTCCGGGATCGCCCCCGTAGCGTTCGCGCCACAGCGCGTAGGAGAGAATTACCGCTCCGGGCGCGCCCGGACGATCCTCCTCCGGCCGGAAGTTGCGCCCGGCGACCGGCTCGACTCCGAACAACGGCAGGAAACTCGCAGCCACGCCCCCGCAGGTCAGTCGCACTGGATGGTTCTCCGTGAGGTCGCAATCGTAGGCGTCGCGCGTGGCGGTGATTCCCTCCCAGGCCGAGCGCTCCTCCTTCCATTCGGAATAGTCGCCTCCCAGCAGGAATGCGTGATCCGCGATGGGCGCCCGGACTCCCACGGCCGCCAGGCGGCCGCTCTGCGCGTAGGGCAGGCCGCGGAAGAGAATCCGATCGGCGACGGTAAAGACGGCGCACGCGCCGCCGAGGCCCAGCGTAAGAGCCAGCACAGCCGTGGCGGTGAACGCCGGCGCGCGCCGCAGGCTCCGAACGGCAAAACATAACTCCCGGCCGGCTGTTCCCAGCAGAGACACCGCGGCCCCGATATGCATCCTGCGCGCATCCTCGTGGGCGATGGATGTGCTCCCGAAACGCTTGTGGGCGGCCGCTGCCGATTCGCGGGCGGTCATGCCCTCCTGCTCGAAGGCGGAGGCCCGCATTTCCAGGTGAAACTGCATTTCGTCACGCAGGTCGCGATCCAGGTCCCGTGCGCGGCGGCGTGATAACCACTCTTTCATGTGACCTCCAGGACGCGCGCCACTCCGGCGCTCAGCGAGAGCCATTGGCTCTGGTGGTCTTCCAGCCTCCTTCTGCCGGCCTCGTTGAGGGTATAATAGCGGGCCCGCCGTCCGTTCTCCGAGACCTTCCATTTGCCCGAGATGGCTTTTTCGCGCTCCAGGCGGTGCAGCGCGGGATACAGCGATCCCTCTTCGATGCGCAGCAGTCCTTCCGACGCGCTTTGGATGTGGACGGTGATGCCGAAGCCGTGATTGGGGCCGCGCGCCAGCGTCTTGAGGATCAGCAGATCGAGCGTATTCTGAGCCGTCGCTTGCGACATGGCGCCTCCACCCTAGCCGGTTACCCTAGCGAACTATGGTTAGAATACGCCCCATAATAACGGATGTCAAGGTCTGTTTATATGAAACTGCCTTGCCAGGAATTGCCGCACTTGCGGGCGAATCAGGTGAAGGTGGGTAAACAGGATCACGTGCCGGCCGCCCGGAATGGCGACCAGTTCGGCTGCGGGCAAACGCGCTGCCAGCCCTTCCGCCTGGGCGAACGGAATGACCTCATCCGCAGTCCCGTGTACCACCAGCGCCGGCACCTGGATCTTGTCCACGGGGTATGCAAACGGCAAGCACACCTGGGTTATGTCGTTTTTGATGCCGGGCAGTCTCTCGGCGAAATGGTCCATCAAGCTCACTTGAAACTCACGCAGAATCGGACCCGCCTCCGGATCGCTCAGCGTTTGCGCCCGAAGCGTCGCGTCCGGAATGAAACGGCGCGCCGCCGCTTCCGGATGCTGCTCCATCTTCCTGCGCATCCTGGCGGCTACGGTCCGAAGAAGCGCGATCCGAAGCAGGAGATGAAACCACCACGGCACGCGCCGCGTGATGCTGGCGCTGCAGGACGCGATCATGACGAGCGCGCGGCAGCGGGTGGGATAATGCAGCGCGAATTGCAGCGCGCAAGGACCGCCGCCCGAAGCCGCTGCCACCGCCGCCTCGGCCACGCCGAGCGAGTCCAGCAGAGCCGCGCAGAGATCCGCCTGTTGCCGGGGCGTGCGGCCACGCTCCAGCGGCGTGCCCAGGTAACCCGGCCGGGACATGGCGATCACGTCGAAATCCGGGACGCCGACTGCCGACCGCGCCAGCATCATCCCCTGATCCCACCCACCCATGGCGCCGTGCAGTACCAATAAGGCCGGACCTTCTCCGGATCGGGCGTATTCCACCGTGCCGAGTCGAGTGGCGATGGTCTCGGGCACTGCCCCGGTGAGGTTCGCCTGCAACATGGCAAGCAAATTATACCAACAGATCCGAAATTTCGCGTATTGCAAGAAGGCGTGTCACTCGGTTCGCTCTCGGCGGATGGCAGGTCGTGGCGGCAAGCGCCAGGACCTCTAACTGAGGTTGTACGGTAGATCTGCCATATCTGTTCGCTGTGACGGGCGCCTGCGAGGCGCCGGACTTCAGCCTTTCCCTTCAGTAGTTGTTGCCGGGAGAGGCATTGGCTCGCTTCGGAGCGCTCACCGTTACCTACTCGATTGTCAGTTCTGCAAACAGACCTAAGGTGGCGACGATGTGCGAAAAGACACCCAGCGAATAGAAATTCCTAAATTCCTTCCTTCGTCCCATGTTGCGCGGGGATCTTCAAACGTTCCAAGATGGCGTCGGCCGCTCGTCACATCTGTGGCGCCCGGTTTAGGGCTGCCGGCCGGCGTGATCGGGCGATAGTCCGCTGATCCTCGATGGACGACACGCCGCGGCGGGATCCGGTCGCCGGTCGCTGGGCGGCTGACTGCGTCTCCTGTGAGTGTTTGTTGGTTTTCCTCCGAACGCGCGTCGGGTCTGAAATGAAAAGCC
>Ga0335078_10015244_pt1 | contig 11408 bp, 11 predicted proteins | sample Lox_Sample_32_FD_206711 | JGI IMG/M metagenome (GOLD analysis project Ga0335078, IMG submission 206711) | Soil microbial communities from Loxahatchee National Wildlife Refuge, Florida, United States - Lox_Sample_3.2 | ecosystem: Environmental > Terrestrial > Soil > Wetlands | place: USA...
CGAACATCAGTCTGATCAACCGTCGCGCAAGCTGCCTCGACCGTTGCCTCGTCTGCCGCACCGGCGAGAAGGGAAGGTGAACAAAAGGTACAGTTGCTCTTGACCCGGTCGTTCCACATCAGGCTAGGTGGTGCAAATTGCTGCGTGGTGTCACCACTTGGCGCGTCGCGGCAGTCAGTGATTGCCAATGGTTGCGAAGCGCTGGCATGCGCGGACACATACCGTTCGTGACTGTCACGCCGGAGGCCACGGGTTCGAGTCCCGTACACCCCGCCAACCTAGATGCCGGGATTTCCGAGGCAATTGCCGATGGGGTCCCGACCTCTTCTTGGGTGGTTGAGCCGTTCCGTACCACCGGCGTACCAAGCCGCCGACCATCGAGAGCGAAATCCGGCGAATCGTTGCCACTTGTCGTCGTCGGCGGAGCTGTCTTCTTTTTCACCGATGGTACGAATTGGTCGACACCGAAACGGAGCCGGTCCACCTCGGACTTCATGAAATCGGGGAGCAGGTGTCCGTAGCGCCGCTCGGTGATCTTCGGGTCGGAGTGCCCGAGGAGCTTCTGTACCGACGTGAGATTCGCGCCCAGCATGAGTAGCGCACTCGCGTAGGTCGCCCGCAGGTCGTGGAATCTTACGTGGCGGACGTTCCCCTTGGGCCAGAGCTTGAACCCGCACTTCGAGCACGGACGCACCTCGGAGTCGCCTCGCTCCTCGGTATAGCGGCAGGTCTTGCGCCGGCAGACGTGGGTGTAGCTCGTGACCACCCCGGCGCGTTTGAGAGCGCGGCGCAGGACGTCTCCGGCTGCCAGGTCTTGTCCCTCATGGCCCCCATCCGCGCGACGAAAGAGCCACGGTCCCGGGTAGGTGCCGAGCGCGTACTCGTAGAAGGACACGAACTCTTCGGGGATGCGCACGACCCTCTGCTTCTTGCTCTTCGGAAACGGCCGGGCGTACGAGTGCCGGGCAACGAGGAGGCGCCGTGGGAGGTCGAGCTCCTCTTTCAGGAGCCCGCACAGTTCGCCCTTGCGAAGCCCTGACGAGATCGCCGCTCCGAAGACGACACGCTGGTCGAGGTCGAGCTGCAGGAAGAACGGCACCACCTCCTCTGGTCTCAGAATCTCGACGACCCTCTCCGGAACGCTTCGCGTCTCGACCTCCTCGGCGGGGTTCGCACCGAACCACTGGCCCGCGCGCTTCGCCTTGTTGAAGGCGCGCACAAGGAACTGGCGGACGTGATTCACCGTTCCTGGCGCGAGCAGTCCCTCCTTTGACTGCAGGAGCTTCTCGATGTCGCCGGGGATGACGTGCTCGAGGCTTTTCGACGCGAACGGAGCCTTCAGGATGTGGTTCCGGATGGTCCCGACGCACTTGCCGTGAGCCTCGCTATTTCGAACGTAGATGTCGAGCCACCACTGCATGAGGTCGCCCACCGTCCAACCGTTCGGGTTGAGTAACAGCGGGGCGAGGCCAAGTCTCTGGCGTTCGGCCTCGCACTCCTTCTCGCGCATGAGGACCTTGGCCTCCGCCTTGGTCCCTGCCTTCGTAGTCACGGTCTGCCATCGATCGGCGGCGTCCTTGTACTTGAAACGCCATGCATTCGCGGCGAAGAAGACGGACCCCATCGCTCACCTCGCGCCCGCGTGCTGCCGTTCGACCCAAGAACGGAGCTCTGACGGTGTTCGAGGGGCTGCATCTAGAGCCTGGAACGTTAGTCGCACGAGCCCGCTAAAGGTGGGCCACAAGGCCCGACCTCCCCATCGGGATTTGAAACCTGCAGTTCGGCAATTCCGCGGCCTGCGTGGGTGCTGCCCATCCAATGTCGGACGAGGGGTTGACTCGTCCAAGCGCCGGAACTATGAGCTTGCGAGCGGCAGCTGAAAGCATTCCGTGACCAGGGCGACAAGCCATACCTCACGAGCGAGGCTCCGGGCGACGGTTCTCACCGGCCTGCTTGGGCTAAGTCAAGTCGCCACCACTCTGCATTTCGCGCTCGTTCAGCACGCCATCTGCCCGCTGGATGGCGAAGTCGTTGACCTGGCCCCAGGCGCGGGCCACACGCTCCCGAAAGCGGAGGGGCCGGACCCGAGTGCCGCTCCAAGCCATGGCGACGAACGCGAGCATGGCCACGAGCACTGCGTTGTAACTTGGTTCCACCGCAATACCCAGGGTTGGACCTCGCCTTCGCCTGCTTCGGATCCGACCACGGTCCACAGCACGAGTACGACGAGCGAACAGCCGGAGCGGCCGCAGGTCGCGCTGCACCGCATCGCGCCAAAACAATCGCCTCCCGCCTAGTACGCTCTTCAGAGTGACCGACGGTTAGGCCGCGCGCGACGTGCCCTGGCACCCGCAGCACGAATCGTTCGTCCGTTGATCGTCTTTTCGGCGAGGACGCGTTCGTTCGCGCTCTGCTTAACCCACGCGACTCTTGGCTCGTACCTCGTGGAACGTATGCGGAGGCACCACCTTGCGTGTCCGTAAACTCACTTATTCAGCACTGTTTGGTTTGACTACTTTCATTTGGGCTTCCTGTGGTAACAGTTCGAGCGGCGGGGGCAACGCCAACGGTGGTCCCGCTTCAGCAGGCTGTCAGCCGGGGACGACGAGCGCCCTGAATGCGAGCTGCACGCCGGATTTCGGCCAGAACTCGCCCAACACCCCACAATCGATCGAGGTGACCTTCTCGGGCGAAACGCTGGGCGAGAGCGGGCTACCTTTCTGGAACAGCCCAAGCTACACGCAGGGGAACCCCTATTTCGTGGACGGCTGGAGCGTCTCGTTTGACGAGATTCTCGTTGTCCTCGGCAACATCCGCGTCGCACCAGGTGGCACACAGACCGCCGCGCAGAACCAGATCCAAACGCCTGTCGCTACGAAGGCAGGGCCCTTCGTCGTCGACATGCACTCGCCCCAGGGATTTGTCGGGAAGGACGGCATCGAGCCGGCGGGGGCCATTTTTAGGTTCCTCACACAGGACAATGGCCAGAGCTTCGACGTCAACACCCGCTACGCGTTCAGCTATGACGTGGTGAAGGCCGCTTACCCCGCAACGCAGATCAATCTCATGACTCCCCAGCAAATCGCGGACTATGGTCTCATGGTCACCAACGGGTGGTCGAAGCTCTATCGTGGCACGGCTACCTACGTGGGGGGGCCAGTCACCAGTTCGAACCTCAGCCAGACCGCTGTGAACGACTTCGCCGCCCTCCCGACGACGGTCTACTTCATGTTCGGGTGGAACGACGCCACGAGCATGCTCAACTGTGCCAACCCTGACTTTGGATCCGACCAGAATGAGCCTCAGTACCGCGGCGTACAGCCCACGACGAGCGGCGCCGTCATCGCCCAGATCACGCTGCACGTCGATCACGCTTTCTGGGACATTTTGAAGCAAGAAGGGGCTCCGCTGCGGTTCGACCCCATCGCGGCCTGGGCTCCGGCCAGCACGTCCATGGCGAGTCCCTTCGACCTGCGCACTATCGCGACGAAGCCATACGCCCCTGCCACCTTCGGCGACGGGACACCAATTCCAGACCGCTCGATCTACCTGCCGCAGCCCGCGGGTTACGCCACCGACCAGGCGAATCCAGCCCAGGTTACGCTCAACCTGAACGGCGTGCCCGCCGCGAACCTCCCCGGCATCGCTGATTTCATGGCGTTCAGTGCCCAGTCCCAGATGCACCTCAACGCGAACGGGCTCTGCTACATCGTCGGCCAGCAGGCCTCCGATCCGTACTACCTCCCAAACCTCTAGCGTCCGCCCGGTGCGGGGGCGCAGCCACTCCCACCGCTTTCGGAGTCCCGAATGCACACTTCTCTCATCGAGCTCTTGAAGCACGCCCTCCTCGACCTCAAGGCGGCGTGGGTGATGTGGATCCTGCTTAGCCTCTCAGCCTTGAACTTCATCATCATCGTGGAGCGCGCCGCCTTCTTGCGCTCGATACGCGACGACATTCCCCGGCTCGCGGCTGAACTTGACGCTCTCCTGCGGGGCGGGAAGATCCGTGAAGCGCTCGAGCGGATGAAGGCGAGTCGCTCGGCGGAGGCAGCGGTGGTGGTTGCCGGCCTCCGCCACGCGGACCTCGGTCCGGCCTCCGCGGAGAAGGCGATGGCCGGGGCAGCGGCTCTCGAGCGGGTACGTCTCGAGCGCGGCCTCGCCGTGCTCGGGACCGTCGGGAACAACGCGCCCTTCCTCGGCCTCCTCGGCACGGTCATCGGGGTCATCGAGGCCTTCGACATCCTCGGTCAGCCCACCGGTGCGACCGCGGTGGTTGAAGCCGCATCGTCCCTGGCGCCGCAGGCGATCATGAGCAGCATCGCAGAGGCGCTCGTCGCCACGGCCGTCGGCCTCTTCGTCGCCATCCCGGCCGTGGCCGCCTTCAACTACTTCCAGCGACGCATTCAGGGCGTGGGGGCGAATACGGAGGCCCTCACGAACGTCCTCCTCGCCCATCTCTCGGCCGAGGTGCCGCTGGATATCCCCGGCTCGCCTGCACCCCAGCTCAATCCAGTGGAGGCCCACTGATGGCCTCGGGGGGCCAAAACGGCACGAGCGGAGTCATCAGCGGTATCAACGTCACGCCTCTCGTCGACATCACCCTCGTGCTGCTCATCATTTTCATGGTGACCGCCAAGCTCGTCGTGGCGCCCGCGAGCGCACTCGGCGTGAAGCTACCGAAAGCCACGGGTGGGGAGGCCGTTCAAGTCATCTTCTCCCTCCAGTTGACGAAGGAAGGGGCCACCTACGTGAACGGCCACATCGTCACCGACGACGATGCGTTCCTCCAGCGGGCCGAGGAGGAACGTGCCCAGCACCCTGATCTGCGAGTCGTGATCCAGGCCGATGGTGCCGTCCCGCACTGGCGCGTCATCCACGTCATGGACCTCCTCTCCCGAACTCACATCACGAACATTGCCTTCGCCGTGGACTCCTCCAACTCGCCTCCGACGGGAACTGGCGCTCGATGAGTCTCACGCCACAACGGCGCACTCGGCGCCGGCTCGTCATACCCCGCGGCAGCGTCTCCGACGGAGAACCGCCCTACGCTACTGTCCTCGCGCTCGATCGCGGCGGCCACCTTCCGCGGCACCTCCTCGCCCTTGCGACCGCGTTGCTCGCCCATTCGCTCATCGCCGCCGCGGTCGCGCTGCAGCACCAGAGGGCAAGGCCGCCTCCTTCGCCAGCGCACGAAGACATCGAGGCACAACTCGAACGAACTCCGCCAGTGCCCGAACCGCCTCCTCCCTCACCACCCGCGCCCTCGCCGCCGGCCGAGGCTGTAAAGGCGCCGCCCCGCGTGGCAGCCCGAAGCCCTCGCAGCATTCCCAAGGCGGCGCCTCCGGCTCCAGCCCAGGCGGGCCGCGTGGTCGCGCAGGTGCCGAGCAGTGCCGGGCCGGCCGACATGACGGGGTTCGACCTGGTCGTCGGACAGGGAGAGGCCTACGCGGGTGGGTACACCTCGACCGCGGGGACGAGTCACCACGCGGTCGAGGACGTGATACCGAAGGTCGGGGGTGTCCCCGACGCCCCACATCCAGCTCCAGCCGCATCCGACCTCTCCCGCCCAGCGGCCCCACTCGACCGCGATTGGGCCTGCGCCTGGCCCGAGGAGGCGCAGGATACGGACTTGCGCGACGCCCGCGTCACGATCCGTGTGAACGTCGACAGGGACGGGGCCCCGTCGCACGTCGATGTTCTCGATGGGCCACCGGGTGGGTTCGCAGAAGCTGCACGCCGTTGCGCCGAGGACGAGAGGTACCGCGTCGCACTCAACACCTCGGGCAAACCGATTCCAGGGACGACCAACCTCTTCAACGTGCATTTCGTGCGCTAATGATTCGAGCCATCGCCCCGCTCGCACTCAGTCTGCTCGCCACCGCGGCGGCTGCCCAAGAGATCGTCCCTCCCGAACCCATCGAGACACCCCCGGCCATCGCACCGGAAGGCATTTCCCAGCCGGCGGAGGTGGTCTTGCTTGTGACCATCGGAGCGGACGGATCGATTCGAGACGTTTCCGTGGCACAGTCCGCTGGACAAGCCCTCGACGCAGCAGCCATCGCAGCCGTGGTCCGGTGGAAATTCAAGCCCGCCACGCGCGGAGGACAGCCCGAGGAAGTGCGAGTGCGTATCCCGTTTCGATTCGCACCCGCGCCCCCAGGGCCAGAGCCACAGCAGCCCGCGCCTCCTCTACCGTCCGGCGCTCCTGTGCCCGCTCCTGCGCCGGCACTGCCTTCGGCGACCGCGTCGGGGTCCCCACTGCCCGTCCCCCCCGAGGCGCCCGCGCCCCCTTCAGCTCAGCCAGCCAAACCGGGCGAGAATATCGAGGAGGTCAGGGTGCGCGGCTACCAGCGGAAGGTCGAGCGGGGTGGGAGCGATTTCGTCATCGACATGGGCCAGCTGGCCATCGTTCCGCGAAGCAACGCAGAGCAGATGCTCCAGCTCGCACCCGGAATCTTCATCGCCAACGAGGGGGGGGAAGGGCATGCCGAGCAGGTGTTCCTGCGTGGCTTCGAGGCCGACAGCGGTTCGGCCATCGAATTCACCGTGAACGGCGTCCCCATCAACGAGGTCGACAACCCCGACGCGCATGGCTACGCCGACACCCATTTCATCATTCCCGAGGTGGTGAAGGACCTGCAGGTGACCGAGGGACCCTTCGATCCACACCAGGGTGACTTCGCCGTCGCGGGTAGTGCCCGCTACGAGCTCGGAGTTCATGATCGTGGCTTGCGTCTATCCCTCAGCGATGGATCCTTCGGCACCACGCGTTACCTCGCACTCTGGGCGCCGAAGGGAGAGCGGGAGGGCACCTTCGCAGCGGCCCAGTTCTCGAACAGTGACGGGTTCGGGGTGAATCGCGCGAGCCAGAGCGCCAGCGCCATGGGGCAGTATGAAGGAGAGCTCGGAGAACGGGGACTCTATCGTCTCCTGGTCACGGCCTACAGCACGCATTACGAATCCGCGGGCGTTGTCCGGCAAGACGATGTCGAGTCGGGTCGCATCGGATTCTATGGAAGCGAGGACCCGGGCCAAGGCGGCGACGCCAGCCGTTACATCCTGTCTTTTGACCTCGAGTCGCCCTTGGGTGACGGGGTGGCGACGCAGCAGGTGTTCTTGAGCTACCGGGCGCTCCGCATCGCGGAGGACTTCACGGGGTTCCTGCTCGACCCGGTGGTCTTCGGACAGTCAGAGCACCCCCAGCGCGGCGACGCCACGGAGAAGGATTATCACGCCCTCACCCTCGGTGCTCGAGGCAGTTATCGCCGGCGTTTCGAGTTTCTGGGGAGAGACCAGGCGGTGGAGGCGGGCTACTACGCTCGCTACGATCACACCCTGCCACTCGAGCAACGCCTCCGTTTCGGAACCCAGATTCCATACCTCACCGTCCTCAACTACGAGACCGATATCGTGAACCTGGCGGGTTACCTGGATCTTGACCTGCACCCGCTGCCGTTCTTGACCCTGCGCGGGGGACTGAGAGAAGAGTCCTTCAGCTACAACGTCCTCAACCAATGCGCGACCCAAGGGAACTACAAGATCGGCGAGCCCTTGGATGTCGATTGCCCCGCCTATGACGCCTCCGGCCCGCGATCTCCGAGCCAGCGGTCGACGGCCTCAGGACAAATCCTGGAACCGAAGGCGACCGCTCTCGTCGGCCCCTACCATGGAGTCAACTTCACGGGGAGCTACGGACTCGGCGCACAATCTCTCGATCCGACCACCATCGAGCAGAACGAGAATGCGCCCTTCGTCGAGCTCACGGCTTACGAGGCGGGTCTCATCGCCCAGGGTCGACTCGGTGCCTTCGACTGGAACGCCCGGGTCGTCGGCTACGAAACCAAAGTGACGAGTGACCTCGTGTTCAACCCTGATCTCGGTCGGCTCACCCCATCGAGCGCCACCACTCGCACCGGTTTCGTGGGAGCCGTTCGCGCCACCTCGCGCTTCCTGGACGAGGCGGCATCGGTCACGACCGTGCACCCCACCTACGATTCTGATGGCACGCTCGTCCCCTACGTTCCGCTCGTCACCGCACGATCCGACACGGCCGTGAACGGGGTGCTCCCAGGCCCCAGGCCATGGGGAAGACCCTTCCACGGCGAAGTCGGCCTCGGCTTGAGTCTGGTAGGCACGAGGCCTCTGCCACTCGGCCAGTTCGCCGCGCCGAGCTTCCAGGTCGATGCGTCGGCCGCTCTCCGGTATGGCCCGGTCAAGCTTGGGGTCACCGCCACCAACATCTTCAACCGGCAATTCGCTCTGTGGGAGTCCTTCTACGCGTCGGACTTTCACAGCCGAAACTACCCCACGCTCGCCCCGACCGAGCACTTCACGGCCGCCCCGCCGCGCATGGTGCTCTTCACCCTCACGGTCGCCCTCGATCGGGAAGAGGACTAGATGGTCCCGGCAAGCCGTCTCGCTCTCGTGGCCGCACCCCTTGCCCTCTTCGCCTGCGGTGGTACTACCGGCGGCGACGTCATCACCTTGCCCTTCAGCGTCGGCGGTGTCCAGGGACCGCTCACCTTTCAAAACCCTCAGGGTTGGACTGTAGAGCTCGAAACAGCACAGATCTGGCTCGGCCCCTTCTATTTCAACGCCTTTCCACCGGTGACTGACCAGTTTCGTAGTGGGGTCGTGATTGTCGAGGCGACCGAGCAGGTCTCGGTGAATGCGCTCGACCCCTCGCTTCAGCAGATCCCCGGCGGAGCCGATGGCGAAACGGGACAAGCTGTCGCTGTCGAAATCGATCTATTCCCACCGGGTGAAACACCCGAAAACTCCTCAGGTTGCCCGCTCCTCGCACAACAAATCGGCACCGTGGCCGGGACGGCCACCAAAGGGGCGACCACAATCCCTTTCAACGGGCCGATTGTCATCCCCGATACCGCGAGCGTACAAGTACCCTGCCTGGAACTCCTCGCCATCCAGGGAGCTTCGGTCGACCTCACATTCACTTCAGGCACGCAGACACTCGTGCTCACGGTAGATCCCACCCACTGGTTCGACCTCGTCGACTTCTCGCAACTCCTGCAAGCTCAACCCATCTCGGGCGTATACACCTGGGGCGCACAGAGTGAGTTCATGAGTCAGCTCATTCAGGGAGTGAAAAGCGAGAGTGGGGTCTACAGCTTCCAAGCTGCCGAGCGCTGATAAGGAGCAACGCCGTCTTGCAGCAGGAAAGTAGCCATCGCTCCGGTGACCTGCCGAACGAACCGTGCCTATGCCGCTCGCTAGTGCGTGGCAACCGGGGCCGATGTCGCTCCCCAAGGTGTGGAGCGGTTCGGATCTGATTGAGGGCGGTGCGCAGCTCCTCATCGAACAGCATGCGGACAGTGGGACGGTTCTGGCGCCACCAGCGAGCAAACGTTGTTCAGCTTGACGAACGGCTCAGGCAGCAAGCTCGAGCTTCACTTGATCGCTCGCAGCCTCGCTCGCAGAGTTCGTCTTCGCTCACGGACCACAGGGTGTCGCTCGCGCCGGTGTGCGCGGCCAAGGGCTATCTCTTCGAGGTGGTGTGGTCGGACGCCTTCAGCGAGGAGAAGCTCCTCATCATGCGCGCGCTCTGGGCGCAACTCACCATCGTGCCGAGCGACGCAGCGGATCGACGAGGTGCTGATCCGCCGCATGATCGAGGCCGCGCGGGATCGCCGACCGACCCGGGACGTTCTGGACCGCCATTCCAGCATCGGACGATGGCCTCCGCTGGCCCGTGCTCGTATACTTCGATCGTGCGTCGCGAGGACGCAATCTTGGCCCTGCGGGGGCTTCTCCCCAAGCTGCGCCGCGATTTCGGCGTACGCCGCCTCGCCCTGTTCGGGTCCACGGCGCGTGACGAGGCCAGCGAGGGTAGCGACCTGGATCTCCTGGTGGATTTCGAGAGCGGCCCGACCTTCGACTCGTTCATGGGCTGAAGTTCTTCTTGGAGGACCACCTCGGGCACAAGGTAGATCTGGTCACGCCGGACGCGTTGAAGCCCCGGATGCGCCCCGTGGTCGAGCGCGAGGCGGTGGATGTCGCCTAGCCCCCGGGACTGGCGGCTCTACGCCGACGACATCATCGACTGCTGCGTCAAGGTCGGTCGCTTCATCAAGGGCATGACCTACGAGGCCTTCGTCGCCGACGAGCGCACCCGCGACGCCGTGATGAGGAACATCGAGATCATCGGTGAAGCGGCCAAGAACCTGCCGGACGAGATCATCGCGCGCGCCCGAGGTGGAGTGGAGGAAGATCCGGGGCATGCGGGACGTGGTCGCGCATGGGTACTTCGGCCTCGACCTGACGGTCGTCTGGAGCCTGGCCAGCACGAAGCTGGCCGAGTTCGAGACTGCCGTCCGGAAGTTGGTGGGCCGACCGTCAGGTTCGTGACCCGGCGAAAACCTTGCCCAGATCATGCCCAGCGCCCGATCTCGTCTGATCCCCGTCGACTCGCGTCGACTCACCGGATCCACAGAACCACTGCGCCACAACGAAACCGCAACAATGACGCCCGTCTGCCCGCTCATAACCGAAATGCCTTCCGCCATCAGGATGGAGATCGACGTGAAGGCGCGGCGACCATCTGCCGCCGGCCCGCCGATGGAGATCGTTCGCATGTCCGATCCCGCGCTCCATCTGGCGGCTGTGTCAAACTTCGCGTAACCGATCTAGATCGCACCGACGAGGCGGTGAACTTCAGTGGCCGGTATGCGGATCGCGTTCGAAATCCTGACGTGCGCCAGCTTCCCCTCGGTGCAGAGCTTGTATACGGTTGAGGTCGCGATCCTGAGTGCCCTGGCAACCTCCCGAACAGTCAGGAGCGACACCGAACCGCCAACGGTTTCCTCGAATTCCCATACCAAGGGCGTACCAAGCGAACCGAAAAAGGTTGCTGACCGCAGCGAAATGGGCGTCTCGGTTGTGGCAGCGTTTCTAGGATTTCCAATAGGTTGCAAGGAGCTGCGAGCTCCTCCCAGCTCTACGGAACCGATTGTCACGCCGGAGGCCACGGGTTCGAGTCCCGTACACCCCGGCACTAAAGCCCCGGAACCGCTCGAGAATCCGAGAGGGCCCGGGGCCCTCACTTTGCATCTGGTAAGTGCCGGGTAAGTGGAGCTCATGTACTTTTGGTGAATGCGCTGCAGCGGGGACCCAGAAACCGCCATGAATTCGGACCCGCGCCCCTCCGGGACTCCCGATGCACCCGGGGCCTCCGGCCGCAACGGCCGGGGCCTCTGGCTCGACGAGGACCTGTCCGCCGCCGACTGCCACCACGCGATTTCCCGGGACTGAACGGGGAAAAAAGTGGTTCTCCTCAATTCCTAATGGGTAGAAATCAAGACGTAACGTGAAAGGCGAGCGTGCGACCGACAGGGAGCACGCAAGAAGAATGCGCACCGGAAACCCGTGGTACTTCGTGGTTTGCGAGGACC
>Ga0335078_10015245_pt1 | contig 11408 bp, 10 predicted proteins | sample Lox_Sample_32_FD_206711 | JGI IMG/M metagenome (GOLD analysis project Ga0335078, IMG submission 206711) | Soil microbial communities from Loxahatchee National Wildlife Refuge, Florida, United States - Lox_Sample_3.2 | ecosystem: Environmental > Terrestrial > Soil > Wetlands | place: USA...
GGCGTGCGCGGCGGCGGGTTACCGCGGCCTTCTGGATTCCGCTACGCGCCGGACTCGGCCAGCCGCCGGATGCGGTCCACGATCCGGTCCGCCTCTTCCGCGGAGATCGGGATCATGTCGTTGGTGAGGTCACCGCGCTCGTAGGCGTATAGCAGCGAACTGCGGCCCCACCGCAGATCGGTACCGAAGGTCTCGTCCCGTTCTCCGTGGTCATTTTTGACCCGGCGCAGGACACCGCCCGGCTTTTCCCTGCTGCTGAAGTCGTTGACGATCGCGTAGTAGCTAATCTCTTCGGCCATTACGTTTCTCCGGTCGGTAGTCCTCGTACTCCGTTACCCCCGGTGGAATCGGGACCTGGGCGTTGACTTGGCGCTGAAATTCTCTGAGTTCCGCGGTCTCGCGGTCGGTCTCTGGGGTTTGTTCGGTGATGCTTCGGATTCGCTCGTACGCCTTATGCGTGAGCTCTTTTGCCTCGAGGCTGGCCTTCGTATGGAACTGTACTTCAAACGTCACGCCCGATTCCGGGTCTTGCCAGCGGCTGTTGATGCCCTTGTACTGGTCGGACGTCCATGTATTTCGCCGCTCGACTTGGACGAACCCGCTCGCCTCAAGTCGCTCCACGTCCTTCCGCACGCCGGCGGTGTACGCCGTATCGTCGTATTTGTAGGTGAACCGGACCGCGTCGGGCACCGTCGACACTGCCTGGGCTGGTGTAATGCCAGGCGTCGAGCGGATTTCGTCCGCCACCTTCTCCTTCAGGCGGTCTTGGCCCTTGAAGCGGTGCTCGAAGCCGGCCAGGCGGCGGGTCGGGTCCTCGGCCTCGACGGCGCGCACGCCGGGGATGATGGCGCGCTCTCCGGCCTCGCGGATGCGGGCGCAGGCCCGGTCGACTTCCTTGTCCTGCGCGTCATCGAGCCTGCGGCCGCCCGCGCCGTGCCAGGAGCCGTCGGCGGGGCGGGCAGCGGAACCGCCTCGTTCGGTATGTCCGTACTTGGCCTTGATCTTCTCCCAGGCGGCACGGAACTCGGGTACCGCCGCTGACCAGGCGCGGGCCGCGTCGCTTGGGTGCTCAACGACGGCTCGGTACCGGTGGTGCTCGGCCGCGCGCCGCTCCGGATCGGTGAGGACGACCGGGCGGCGCCGGGCGGCGGCCTGATCCGTGCCGGGGCCGGCGTTCCTCCGGGCTTCGCGGCCAGGGAGCGGGTCAGCGTCGGCTGGCTCGGGCCGGCCGGCCCACTCAACGCCCATCGTTACCATCCAGCCCGAACCCAATGGTGGCTCGCCGGCCCAGTGCCGCTGCCGTCTACCTGCTCACGATGAGGAGAACGGATATAGCCGACATTGGGTTCAGCGGGGAAGGTGACTAGATAGGCTTGCCCGTCCTGTACCTCGGGGCGGCCGGCTGAGCCTAGCTGCCTTGGCCGAGGAAGAGCTCGCCGTCGGTGTAGTCAACGAGCACGGGGTTGTAGTTGATCAGGGTCCCGGAACCGAGCACCCCGGCCGTGCCGGGGGGAATGACGTTGCTGCCGACTGTCTGGGCAGGGAGCGGTACCTTTCCGAGCATCGCGGGTCCCATCGTGTAGTGACTGACGACGACTGGGCAGTCAAGCCCGGCGTAGGCGGCGCCGGGTGCCCCGGCCGGCGCCAGCCGGAGCGTCTTGACCACGCCAGGCCCAAGGTTTGTGCTGCCCGCGCCCGTGTCGAGCGTCAGCGTGAACCGGTCGGGCCCCACCGACAGGTCCACGGTGGGCCTTACCTCTGTTAGTTGCAGCTGGTAAGGGCCAAGAAGCTCACGGACTACCTTGACGGGCATCGGACTGGCGAACGATGTGCCCTCCGCCAGTGACGCAGGAACCGATGGGGGTCCCGAGCCACCGGCTACGTTTGGCCGGAGGGGAGCACCCCGGGGTCCGAGTGTGAGGATTTGCTTGCGGTAGTCGATCCTGACCGCACCGAAGCTGCTCAGCGTGTCCGACCCGAGCACCCCGTCCAGGTTCGGAAGGGCCGGGGACCGCACGGTTCCGACTTCTACGGCCTGCGGCAGCAATGTCATGTTGCCTGCCGACCACCGGGAAACAGCGGCGAAGGAGATCTGCCGCTTGCAGGTGAATGACGAAACAGCCCGAGGCCCGTCAACCAGGGCGAGGTGAAGGCGCGCCGCAAGGCTCGAATCAACCAGGCTTGTAGCTCCCCCGGTATCCACCAGGAACGGGAACGGCCCGTCGCCCCCGATGCACACGTTGGCGACGATCGCAGACCTGACGACCCTGACCGGCACAACCGACGCCGGACCGGGCTGCGGCGCACAGGATTTCTCAAACACCGGCAGTTGCATGCCCGCGATCACAGGCGGCACCGCACGGGCCGGAGCGTTGCCGCCGCTGCACCCGCCCAGGAGGGCGGCAACGCTGACGACAACGAGCGCGAATCGGGCCCTCAGTCCGGCACTCAACTCCCGTCTCCTGAGCCCAAACTTACGGTATCGTAGGTTACCCGCGCGTAAGGAAGCCGTCCAGGCCCGGTCAAGCGCCCACGGCGGCACGCCGATCTGAGAGGATCTCAGCTATGTCCGCAGAGATTCCGGCCGAAGCGCTCCAGCTGCGATCGCTGGTGAGGGCCGATCAGACGCTCGAGCTTTTCCTTGACGTGGTCCCGGTGCCAGCGCCCGGGCCAGACGAGGTCGTGATCAGGGTTGAGGCAGCACCGCTCAACCCGTCGGACATGGGCCTGCTGTTCGGCGGTGCCGACATGGCCGCCGCGGTGGCCGGCGGGTCCGCCGAGCGCCCGGTCGTCACCGCGCCCGTCCCCGGTGCCGCCATGCGCGGCCTCGCCGGCCGGGTGGGGACGCCCATGCCGGCCGGCAACGAGGGCGCGGGCACGGTCGTGGCGGCGGGCGGGTCTCCCGCCGCGCAGGCTTTGCTTGGCAAGGTCGTCGCCGCGGCGGGCGGCGGGATGTACGCGCAGTACCGGTCGGTCAATGTCGCGCTGTGCCTGGAGCTCCCTGCCGGAGCGACGGCGGTCGAAGGCGCGGCCTCGTTCGTGAACCCGATGACGGTGCTCGGCATGGTCGAGACCATGCGGACGGAGAAGCACAGCGCGCTGGTGCACACGGCCGCAGCCTCCAACCTCGGCCAGATGCTCAACCGGCTCTGCATCGAGCGGCAGGTTCCGCTGGTGAACATCGTGCGCAAGCCAGACCAGGAAGCGATGCTCCGCGCGGCTGGTGCCGTCCACGTCTGCAACTCGGCGTCCGCCGACTTCATGGCGGAGCTGATCGACGCGCTCAAGGCGACAGGTGCCACGCTTGCCTTCGACGCCGTCGGCGGCGGCCGGCTGGCGAGCCAGATCCTGACCGGCATGGAAGCCGCCGCAAGCGCCGCCGCGGGCGGCTACAGCAGGTACGGGTCGGCCGTGCACAAGCAGGTCTACATCTACGGATCGCTTGACCGCGGCCCGACCGAGCTGACCCGCGGCTACGGCATGGCCTGGGGCATCGGCGGGTGGCTGCTGACGCCGTTCCTGCAGAAGGCCGGCCCGGCGCGCGTCGCGCAGCTGCGCGACCAGGTCGCTGCCGGGCTCACGACCACGTTCGCCAGCAGCTACACAGCGCAGGTATCACTCCCCGGCGCGCTCTCCCTGGAAGCGATCGCCGACTACGGCAGGCAGGCGACCGGCTCGAAGTACGTGATCATCCCGAGCCGCGCCGCCTGACCCAGGGCCCGGCGTCAGTCGAGCGGCTGACGGCCGATGCCGGCCGGGTCGCGGCCGGCAAGCAGCCAGCCGAGGACCGTCGCGCCAAGCGGCATGCCCACCAGGATCACCAGCAGGTTGGTCACCGGGATGCTTTGCAGCGACGACAGGCCGTCGAGCGAGTTGCTACGGAAGAAGCCGATCGCCGCGAGGTACCCGCCCACGATCCCGATCACGGCGCCGGTGAGCCCGAGCGCGCCCGCCGTCGCCGCCGCAATCGTGCGGCGCGTGGCGCCGCTCGCCCCGGCCGCGCTCAGCGTGCGCAGGTCACGGGCCGCCTCGCTGCGGACAAGCCCGACGCTCATGCCCAGGATGCCGATAGCGAGCACGATACCGAACAGCGTGGCCGCGTCGATGATCTGCGCAAGCGACGGGATGCTGTTGCGGGTCTCGATGCCCATGCCCGCCGCCGCCGCGATCCGCTGGGCGTTGGTGACCTGGACGGCGGTGAGGCCGCCCGGGACCTGGATCAGCCAGCCGGCGGCGTCGGCCCCGCTTTGCACCTGCAGGTGCAGCGTCTTGATCGCGTGCTCGGTGACCACCGTGTTCGGCGCGGAGGTGCCGGACGGCAGCTGGCCGACCTCCTGGATGACCGGGCTGGCAAGGCAGCTTCCCGCCGGGCAGGGCCACTGGTTGCCGCCGTTGGGTCCGCCGTTCCCCGGGGTGACGACCTGGCCGCCCTGCTGGTCGCCGTAGGTGAGCTGCATCAGGCTCATCGTCGACAACCCTGGCCGCATCGTGAGGACGTCGGCATCGGGGTTGACCTGCGACTGCTTGATGCCGAACGCGGCAAGCAGCTGCGGTGTCGCCACGTAGATCGGGCCGGACCAGGAGCGCCCGTTCGCAGCGTGGACCAGGCTCGCGCTGGTCGCATCCAGCTCGACAAGGCTGGTCGTGCCGAGCGCGGCGGCGATGTCCCGCGCGGCCTTGGGCGCCGCCGCGATCTGAGCCGCCGTCGGGTTGTTGTCAAGGATCGCAGAACGGCCGTTGGTGTTACCAGGCCCGTACACGATGAGCTGGCTGGAGCTGAGGTTCGGCCCGGCGTAGTCGAGGACGTTGGCGAACCTGGCGGCGCTCGCCACGCAGATGATGACCGCGATCAGCGTGCTGAGGCCGATCGCCGCAAGCGCCGGGCCGGACCGTGCACGGTAGCGCGCGAGGTCCCGCAGTGCAAGCCTGATACCGAGCGGGCTCAGCCTCCCTGCGACGGCGACCGCCGAGAGGCAGGCAGGGCCGAGCGCCGCGATGGCGACGGCAAGCGCGATGAAGCCGACGGCGAGTTCCAGCATCCCCTTGTTCTGGCCTGAGCTGTTGCCAGGCGTGGCCCCGGCCGCGCCGAGCAGGAGGAACGCGCCGACAAGGAAGACGAGGCCGACCGGGATCGCCAGGTGGCGGGTCTTCTTCGGTGCGGGCGGCCGGCCGGCAAGCGCGGCCACCACCGGGACCCGCGCGATCGTCTTCGCGGGCCGGGAGGCGGCGAAGTAGGTCGCGATGATCGCCAGCGCCATGGAGATGCCGATGACCGCCCACGGCAGCTGGAACACGCCCATGACGTGGTGCGCGCTGCTGCTCGCCTGCGGCCGGTAGGCCAGCCAGGCCAGGAAGCCGAGCACCGCGCCCGCGACCGCGCCGACGATGCCGGTGGCGGCGCCGTTGGCCCGGACGACCAGGCGGATGTGCCGCTGGGTCGCGCCCTGGGCGGCGAGCATGCCGATCGACCGCAGCCTGCGCTGGGCGAGCACGGTGAAGCCTCCGACGCCGACGAGCGCGATCAGCAGCATACCGAGCACGGCCGCGGCGATCGAGATCGTCTCGGGGTTGACCTCGTTGGTGTCCGCGACCGTCTGCCCGGTCGTGACGTTCATGGTGCTGGTGCTGAGGCTGGACGCGGTCCGGCCCGGCGCGTCGAACAGCACCGTCACGTTGTCAGGGTTCGTCACCTGGCCGGGGATGACGAGGGCGAACGCGTCGAGCAGGCTCTCCGGGTTCTGCACGATCCCGGTCACCGTCCTCGTGGTGCCGTTCACGGTCCAGCTGCTGCCGGTCCGCAGGTGGTAGCCGACCGCGACCCCGCTGGTCACGGCGACCTGGCTCGCCGTGGCGGGGTACTGGCCGCTGACCAGGCTCAGCAGCGGGCCACCGAACGGACCGCGGGGATCCTGCGCCCGCAGCTCGAACGTGTTCAAGGTACCAGGGATCTGGACGCTCTCGTTCTCGATCACGTCGACCCGTCCCCAGCGGCGCTCTAGGTCTTTGACCTGGGCGTTGACCTGTGCCGGTGACCCGGAGACCGTGGCGGCGTCCTGTGCGGTGCCGAGCACCCCGGCTGCCGGGGCCGGCGTGTCGGTCGCGACCGTGGAGGCCACGACGGTGGCACCGACCGCCACGGTGATCAGCGCGAGGATCAGCAGCTGCTGCCGCCATTCGTGGCGCAGCAGCCTTATCGCCCACCTGGTGACCGCGCGGCGGGCGGGCACCCCGCCGTTCGGCATCCTGTGCGCGGGCCGCTGCGTCACCGCCGTGGCGCTCACTGGTTCCGCTCCGGGGTGAGCAGGGACTCCGGGCCCGGCGCCGGGACGGTCTGGTCGGTCACCCGGCCGTCGCGCAGGAACACCACCCGGTCCGCCCAGGACGCGAGCTGCGCGTCGTGGGTCACCACCACCGCGGCCATCCCGCCTTCCTTGCACGCGTCGAGTAGCAGGCGCATCACGGCCTGCGCGTTGGCCGAGTCGAGCGCGCCGGAGGGCTCGTCGGCGAGCAGCAGCCTCCGCTCGCCCGCCATCGCGCGCGCGATCGCGACCCGCTGCCGTTCCCCGCCGGAGAGCTGGTCGGGGTAGTGCGCCGCCCGCCCGCCCAGGCCGAGCCGCTCCAGCCCGCGCTGGCCAGGCACGCGCGCCTTGCGGGCGGACAGGCCGTCAAGCTCGAGCGGCAGCGAGACGTTCTCCCCGGCGGTCAGCCCGGGCAGCAGGTTGAAGTCCTGGAATACGTAGCCGATCACGCGCCGTCGCAACCGCGCCCTGGCGTTGCGTGACAGCTTCCCGACCGGCTGCCCGGCGATCAGCACCTCGCCGGAGGTCGGCTCCTCCAGCGTTCCCGCGATGGTCAGCAGCGTGCTCTTGCCCGAGCCGCTTGGTCCCATCACCGCGACCATCTCGCCTTCCGCGGCCGTCAGGCTGACCTCCCGCAGGGCGTGCACCTCGGCCTCGCCCTGCCCGTAAGACTTCGACACCTCGCGCAGCTCAAGCATGTTCATCGCCGTACTCTCACTTCCCGCCGGTGCCGTGGCATCGGCGCTCGGGTTTGGTTTCGCATGCTCGCCTGGTCCGCCCAGGCCATCGCCTCGTCGCCTGCCGCGCGATTGACGCGGGCCTCGGCGGCGTCCAGCCACCTGACCACCGAGTCAAGCCGGAACAGCTCGGCATCGATCGCCAGCTGGGCGTTCAGGTCGTCAGCGTCGTCTTCCCTGATCCGGGTCCACCGCTGCATCAGCTCCACCAGGTAGCGCCGGTGGGCCTGGATCACCGCGTGCACGTCGGTGCTTGGCACGTAGAGCGCCACAAGCACCTTCATCACGAGCTCATCGCGCGGCGGTGAGCTCAGGTCCGGCGGCGTGCGCAGCCAGCTGGCTAGCTCCCGCTCGCCTTCTGCGGTGATACGGAAGCCCTTCTGCGGTCCCTGATCGCTGGTCCCTTCGGACTCCACGAGCCCGTCACGCTCCAGCCGCCCCAACGTCTGGTAGACCTGCCCCACGTTCAGCGGCCAGACCTCACCGGTGCGCGCCTCGAACTCCTCGCGAAGCTGCAGGCCGTACCTGGGACCCTCGCTCAGCAGCGCGAGCATCGCGTAGCGGACGCTCACGACCAGCCCCTACTCGACATCATGTCGGGTAACATACTGAGTATCGCGCTGGAGCACAGTGGCGCTGAGTCCCCAATTCCAGGGTGGAGCTAGCTCCACCCCCACGTGTCGCCGGAGCCTTGCCGGGTAGTGAGCAGGGCGTGACGGTGCCCGGCGCCCGGGGTCAGCGTGCCCACGGCTGGTTCGTGCTCATCGCCGGCTGGCCGGGATCTGGCAAGAGCACCCTGGCGGCGGCGCTCGCCGCCGAGCTGAGCCTGCCGCTGCTGGCCAAGGACGAGATCAAGGAAGCCCTCATTGACGGCCTGGGCCAGCCGGAAACGGTGGCCGCGTCGCAGCGGCTCGGCAAGGCCGCCGTGCTGGTAATGCTGCGCGCCGCGCGCACCTGCCCAGGGGCAGTACTGGACAGCACCTGGTTCGACTATGCGCTCCCGCTGGCGCGCGCGCTTCCCGGCCGGCTCATCGAGGTGCACTGCACCGTCCCGCTGCAGCTAGCCAGGGCCCGGTACCGGGCCCGCGCGGGCCGCCGTCATGCGGGCCACCTGGATGACGCGCGCAGCGACCAAGAGCTCTGGGGTAAGCCATCACGCCCGCTGGGACTCGGTCCCGCCCTCGTGGTCGATACCTCAGGTCCAGTCGACATCGCGCAGCTCGCCGCCACCATGACTCAACTGCTCGCCACCACCATGACTCAACTGCTCGCCACCACCTGAGACTGCCAAGGAGACCCGGCGACTTGCGGCATCGGCCGCAAGGGGGATATTTGAACCACCCCTGGGCATGACGACCGGGGCGGGTGACGGCGCCTAGCCTTTATTTCCGTGGCGGCACATGCCGGGGTCGGCGGCCTGCGTGACCGGCGGGCCTGGTGGGCTTGGAGGGCCTGGCGGAAGCCAATCCCGTCGCTCGCGCTGTGGGCGCTGTGGCTGGTGAGCCGCACGGTTCTCTTCATCGCCGGCACGGTGCCGCGCCTCGCCGGCGATGTGGGGCTTTACCAGCACTGGTACGTGTGCTGCCTGTCCCGTCACGCCTTCCCGTCGGCCGATCCGATGTGGCAGTACCCGCCAGGCGCCGGCCTTGTGCTGTGGCTGCCCGGGCGGCTGCCCGGCAGTTACCTGGACGATTTCGCGTTGCTCGCCACCTGCTGCGACCTGGCCGTCACCATCGTCTTGAGCGCGGCGTCCCGGCGCGGCGGGTCGCCGGCCGGGGCCTGGTACTGGGTGTGCGGCGTCCCGGTCCTCGGCCCGCTGGCCGTGGACAGGCTGGACATGATCCCGGTCATGCTGTCGGTCGTCGCGCTCAGCGCGGCCGGCCGCGGTGGCGTCCGCGGCGTGATGCTCGCGGTCGCGACGGCGGTGAAGGCATGGCCGGTCACGCTGCTTGCCGGTACCGCGCCCGGGCAGTGGCGCCGCGTTCTCGCGGCCCTCGCGGCGGTGCTCACCGCCCTTGCCGTGCTGCGCGGCCCGACGATGAGCTTCCTCGCGCACCAGGACGCGCGCGGCACCGAGATCGAGTCGGCCGTCGCGGTGCCGTTCATGATCTGGCGGCTGGCCGGCTGGCACGGGTCGGTCGTCTACCGGTACGGCGCGTGGCAGCTCAGCGGCGAGCACGCCGGGCTCGCGCGGGACGCGTCGAGACTGAGCCTGGTCCTCATCGCGGTGGCCGTGACGGCCTGGTGCGTGCTGACCGCGCGCGGCCGCATCCGGTGGCGGCCGCAGTTCGCGGCCGACGCGCCGCTGGCCGCGACGCTGCTCGTGCTGGTCGCCAGCCCGGTACTCAGCCCGCAGTACCTGCTGTGGGCCATCGGCCTGGCCGCCGCCTGCCTCGCGGCACGGCAGACGACCCAGCGGCCGGCCGCGCTTGCCATCCTTGCCGCCGTCCTGCTCACCGCGATCGTCTTCCCCGCCGGATGGCAGAGCCTGCTGCGGGGATCCGCGGCCATCACGGGCATCCTGGCCGCGCGTGACGCGCTGCTGGCCGCGGCCGCGGCCGCTTCCTGCCGGCGCGTGCTCCGTGCCGCCCGTTCCGGCGGCCAGAACCGCGGGCAGCTGACCCGCGATGCCGCCGACGGCACGCCGGCCGCCGCGGGCCCCGGCCCGACCCGGCCGGCCCGCACCCGACGATGACCCGTCCCGCGAGCGGCTCGGCCGGGAGCGGCTCGGCCGGGAGCGGCTCGGCCGGGAGCGGCTCGGCCGGGAGCGGGGAGTGACTAGCCGCCGATGTCCGCCTGGCCGTTGGCCGCGAGCCAGGCCAGGGCCTCGCGCAGCGCGTCGAGCGCGCTGTACCGCGGCGCGTAGCCGAGCACCTCGCGGGCGCGGGCGATGCTCGCGGTGATGCTGCGGGTGGTGTGCTCGCGGGTGACTTCGGCGTGCTCGGGCCCGGCCAGGCGGGTGAACTCCGCCCAGCCGACGAAGTCCAGGTCCGGCTCGCGGCCGAACCAGCCCGCCACGCCGGCCGCCAGGCCGCGCTGCGTCATCGCCTGCTCGGCGGTCACGTGGAAGCTGCGCCCGGCCGCCGCCGGGCGGGACAGCGCGAGTTCGAATGCCTGCGCTACGTCGTCGGCGTGCACGTGGTGCAGCACGCCGAGCCCGCTGTCTGGCAGCGGGAGCGGCCTGCCCGTCGCGAGGGCGGTCCACGTGGCGGGGTCGAGGTTGCCTGCCGGGGTGATCACCGGCCAGCCCGGCCCGCTGATGTGACCCGGGTGCAGCACCACGGAAGGGAGGCCGCCCGCACTGGTCTCGGCGTGCAGCAGGGCCTCGATCTCGGCCTTGCCCGTGCCGTAGTCCCCGTAGGCGGTGCGAGGCTCGTCCTCCGTCACCGGTACCCGCAGCGCGCGACCGTGGACCCAGATCGTCCCGCAGTGCAGCAGCAGCGGCCGCGTCGGGCGCAGCGCCTCGATGAGCTGCCGTGCCGACGCCGCGGTGAAGCAGATGAGGTCGATGACCGCCTCCGGGCGCAGCGCCGCGATCCGCTCGCCGAAGGTCCCCGCCGCGTCCTCCGCGTCCCGGTCGGCGGTGACCGTGGTCACCGCGTCCCACCGCGGGCTCGCATGGTAGGGCCCGCGGGTGCCGCGGCTGACCGCGGTCACCTCATGGCCGGCGTCCACCAGCCGCGGCACGAGGTACGTGCCGATGTGGCCGGTCGCTCCGATGACGACCACTCGGCTCATTCCCGCGCTCCTTATCCAGTGCCTGCCCTGCTCCATTCTCCCACGGGAGCGGCATCGTCACTCGGGGCCGGTGTTCAACCGCCGCCGCCGGCCGGGAGAGGGGGACGGGAGCGGCGTCCCGGCGGTAGCCGCCGTCCTGGCCGGCGTAGCCGGGTGCCTGGGTCCCCGTTAGCGGCACTGCGGCACCACGTGCCCCTTAATTGCACGGCTTTACCAGTAAATTTCTATCATCGGGTAAATTTTTCACCCGATGTAAATAAAAGCCACCTCAGGCGTCTTTTGTTTACCCGTTGTGAAATGTTTACCGGTTAATCAGGCCTTGGCCACCCGGTGCCGGCGGCCGGGCCCGCCACCCGGGCCCGCCACCCGGTGCCGCCACCCGGGCCCGCCACCCGGGCCCGCCACCCGGGCCCGCCACCCGGTGCCGCCACCCGGGCCCGCCACCCGGGCCCGCCACCCGGTGCCGCCACCCGGGCCCGCCACCCGGTGCCGCCACCCGGTGCCGGCGGCCGGGCTGGCACCAGTGGCAGACGCCCGGCCGCCGTATGTACCTGCGGGGCCCGTACCGCTATCCGGTCTGCTCCGGGCTCGAGGCGCCCGCCGACGCGGCGACCACGCACGCGATGCCCGACCA
>Ga0335078_10015246_pt1 | contig 11408 bp, 10 predicted proteins | sample Lox_Sample_32_FD_206711 | JGI IMG/M metagenome (GOLD analysis project Ga0335078, IMG submission 206711) | Soil microbial communities from Loxahatchee National Wildlife Refuge, Florida, United States - Lox_Sample_3.2 | ecosystem: Environmental > Terrestrial > Soil > Wetlands | place: USA...
CGGCGCTTCGTGCCCGACGAGGTCGTCATCGAGTTTTCCGCCAACACCTCCCAGGAAGCAATCGACAGGATCGCGCGACGGCTGGATTTGACGCGCGTCGAATCACAGAGCTTTCCGTTGATCGGTGCAACTCTTTATCGCTGGCGCGTCGGCGGCGGCCGTTCGGCGCTGGACGCGGTGAGAGAACTCCAGAGCCAAAGCGCCGTCGCCAGCGTGCAGCCCAACTACATGTTCTCGTTGCAACAGGATGCTGCTCAGACCGCCGCCGGTCCGCAAGGCGATCCCGCTCAATACGTGCTGAGCAAACTGCAAATCGATCGCGCGCATCAAATCACAACAGGAAAGGATGTCCCGGTTGCCGTGATCGATTCAGAAATTGACGTTGCGCATCCCGACATGAATGGCACAACGGTCAAAAGCTTTGACGCGCTCGGTGGTGACGTCAAACCGCAACAGCACGGAACCGCCATGGCCGGCGCCATCGTCTCCCACGGAAAGCTGGAGGGCATCGCGCCTGGCGCCGAGCTTCTGGCGGCGCGAGCGTTCGACGACAATTCAAATGGCACGTCCTTCGCCATCTATAAAAGCGTGCAGTGGGCGGCTGACAACGGCGCCCGCATCATCAACATGAGCTTTACGGGTCCACCCGATCCGACGCTGCATCGCTTGCTGGCGGCGGCGTACGGCAAGGGAATTGTGCTGGTCGCCGCTGCGGGCAACGCGGGGCCGAAAGCTGCGCCACTTTACCCGGGCGCCGATCCCGATGTGATCGCAGTGACGGCGACGGACGACAATGATGGCTTGTTCGATTCGGCTAATCGCGGTCAGTACATTGCGGTTGCCGCGCCCGGCGTTCAGATTCTCGCCCTTGCACCGGCCGATTCCTACGCGGTCACCACCGGAACGTCAGTCGCTGCCGCGCACGTCAGTGGGGTAGCGGCGCTTTTACTGCAACGCGAGCCCGAGCTTAAGCCCAGCGCGATTCGCTCGATTCTGATAACGACGGCCAAGCCGCTTGGTGTTCCAGACGATCATGTGGACTTTGGCGCGGGCTTGGTGAACGCCTATCGGGCAGTGACCTCGCCGGAAGAAAAATCTGGCGAGCAGGCAAATCGCTGACGCGACGGGTATCCGCCGTCCGTTGAGCTATGGCCGGAACGCGCCGGGAATCATCCGACCATGGATAAGTGGCGTAGCACGGTGGAAATGTCCGGGCAGAGTGGTAAGCGCGCGTTTACATCAACAGCAATGTGTGGGCTTACTGATCGTTGAACGGACGGTAACGGCGCGTTCGGCGGGGGTAAGCGAGCAGTGCGTCGAGAATCCGCGACGACACGAGGATTTAGGCTCGTGCGGCGGGCGACATCTGCTGTCGCCGCCAGCGTTGTTGTTTTTGCCACTTCGCCCGTAGGCGCCGCGCCATGCATTGCTTTTGGCTGTGTGTCTTCCGGATCGTCAGCGAGTAATTCTCCGAGCCTGTTTCTCCAAAGCCTCGGGTACATCAGCCAGCAAGTCTCGCAGGTCAGTGCGACTGGCATCCAGCAGCAGATCTGGAGCATCGAAGACCGTTCGCAGGGCAAGGCAGTGACTGCATCCCGCCCGATGGGTTTTGCCGAGGAGGATTCAACCGGGGATCCGGTAATAGACTCTGCTTTTCCCGCATTGGGCTATAACGGCGATCCGCGCGACCCGAAGAGCCCGTTGGCTGTGAAGGCGCCGGCCGCGCAGCCGTCGGAAGTCTCCTACTCCGCCTGGGTCCAGGGCTTCGTCGATTACGAAAACCGTACTGGCGCGTTCGACGGCATCGATATCGGCCGCAACACCCTGATCGGCGGAGGAATCGCCGCCGCCGACGTCACGATCCAGCACCTCGCCTCCGCCTCCGACGCTCTCGTGTTCGGGCTTCTTACCGGCGACCTCACGGCCACCATTCGCAATGCCGATGGGTCCACTGCTCTCGTGCACGGCCCCTCGGCGGGCGTCTATAGCGCGTACGTGAACGGTTCATTTTCGATGGATGGCACGTTCAAGACCGACTTTTTTGCGCTGACGGAAACCGACCTTGGCGTCGTGACGCCTCTCGGTTTGAACAATTATGTGACGACCGGCAATGTGAATTACAAAGTGGACGTGGGGACCTGGTGGTTCCAGCCGACTGCCGGGGTGACCTACACGCGCACAGCGTGGAACGGCGAATCGATTGCGGACGGCTTCAGCGATGGCACCGATGTTCGAGTGCAAGGGGGTACACGCTTCGGATCGGGGTTCGACTGGTCCGGCGTGCACTTCGACCACTCGCTGACGGTTCTCGCCTACGATGACGTCATGATCTCTGGCGGCACGCTCGCTGTGGCGACCGGGGTGCCAATGGCGCCGACCGATGAGGGCAAGATCTTCGGCCAAGTCATCGGCAAGCTCGAAGCGCAACTGACCCGCAACTGGTCCGTAAACGTCGAGGGCGAGTTCCGCGGGAGCACTGACGTGTACGGTGTGGCCGGCCGAATCGGCGCCACTTATACCTTCAATTGAGCGAAATCGCCGCAGAAGACGGCAGGGGACGACGCGCCCGGTGGCATTGCGGCATCCGCCGCGGCGATGGTATTAGTGTCGGCCTGTGGTGAGCTGTTGCGTCTCTTGTCCAAACCTTCCCAAGAGAGGATGCATCACAACCATGCGCGCTCCAAACATCCTGTTTTTTCTGCTAGCGTTGATCCTGGCGTTTGTCGGAGTGTGGGAGCACCTCGGCGCTCCGGTCAAAATTCCCGATTTTTCCCTGCCGCTGATCGGATCCAGCAAGGACCTGATGCCATTCCTGGCAGCCCATTCGTTCTGGCTGGTATTCGCGGCCTGGGCGCTGCTGGCATTGGGTGCCGTGTACCCGAGGCGAGCGCGGGGCAGGGTTGGCGGGGCCGCGTTAGCGCGAGCCTGACGCAGCGAGTGTGGGCATTCGACGGCGTAATCACTCCGCCGTCGCGGGGGCTCTATTCGCATAGCGTGACTTTGGATGTTGCTTGGAGCGGCGGTCACCTGACCGCTGCTGCGGTAGGATTCTTGTCGTCGTTAGGCGTCGGCCAGCAGGCAAGCGGGGGCGTATCTCATGCAAACTTCGGAATCGGCACACTGGTCTGGTAACGCGGCAAGAGGCCCCGTATCAGGCCAAAGCCGCCAAGCGCCAAGCTCATCCACACCGCCACACTGAAATACAGAGACATCCAAGGGATTTCGTGCTGCCAGCGGATGATGTCGTAAGTGACGATCCAGTGCGTGGCGACATCATGCACACCTGAAACGAGGCCCAACAGGTTGTGTCCGCTGATTTCTTGCGAGAGCTCATTGAACGGCGAAGCAGAGTTCCGCCTCGGTCGCGACGCTACGGCCGACCAAAATGCTCGAAAGCCAAGTGTTGAATAGGCAAATTCGTTGCACATCGGCGCGCGGCAGAATGGACCGGAACGCGCATACGGTCACATAGGCGTACTTAGCAACAGCAGCAGCTCAATCGCGAATGCGCCGGCGGCCCGCTGGGCTGCACTCTTGCGGAAGCGGACGTGGAGCGCCAGCAGCAAGGCGATATTCACGGCGCTGACGGCGACGAGAGATACCCACCAGACCGCGACCGGATTTGACCAACTCAGCCAATTCATCTGCTTAATCCGCAAAATTGTAACGAGATCGCCGCCAAGCGCAAAAGGCCGCGCGAACCGTGGAATCCTGCGACGGCGGGGGAATTGCGTCGGTAATTGCCCGAGTTGACGCCTCATTAAAGGAATTTACCTAAACGCACGCGGCCGGTGGGGTTGCTTTGGCGAGTCGCCTTATTTGTGGCGCACGAAGCTGGCGTACCCATGGGGAGCGTAGCGAATTCGCATTAAGGGGCGAGGCACTTCTCATGGCACTTCGCCGCCATGCTACTTTGATCATCCCTCAGCTCGCGAGATTCGCGCGTGCGGTAGGCTGCAGATCAGGCAGCGTCGCTCTGGTTGCGGCTGCGGTCGCGCTCGGCGGCTGTAGCCTCGCGACCGACGGCCTGGCTTCGCTCGCAGTCGATCCCGCGCGGTATGAGGGCTATCACTGCAAGGAGCTCGTTTCCCAGTGGAATGGATTGGTCAGGCGCGAGAAGGAGCTCCGCGATCTGATTAACAAGGCGGGAGAAGGAGGCGGCGGCACGGTTGTGGCGGCGCTAGCCTACCGCAGTGACTATGACACGGTGCTGGAGCGCCAGAAGGTTCTCAAACGCACGGCGGCGGAGAAAAACTGCGATTTGGAGCAGACCTACAACAGCGACCAGAGCATACGCTGACCACGCGGAAACTGCGGTTAGCCGAAGCAGTGCGAGCCGCATACTAGCCCGTCGCCATCAATATTCCGATCGCCACGCCGGCTGCGGCGAGGGCGACAAGCGCTGCCGCGCTTGTCGCCGTTGTTCGGCCTCCAAAGGAGACGGCGTAAAACGCCTTGAGCATGTTGTTGGACGAGGCAGCGATAAGAATCGCGGCAGCAATTGCCGTGTTCGTTACGCCGGTCGTGCCGCCCTGGACTAGGTTGAGCACGAACGGATCGATATCGGTTACCCCGATGATGGCGGCAAGCGCATAAATACCGGATGTGCCGAACTCTGACGTCGCAAAGCTCGAGGCCAAGGACGTCGCGACAAAGAGCCCCGCGAAGACCGCCGCGGGAATGATCTCCAGGGGGTTGCCGCTGGTCGCCGGCAGAATAGCGGCTTGCGGTTTCGATTCCTCTGACGATTTGCCCAACCAATATTGCATGGCGCAGATGGCGAATCCGATCAACGCCAGGCCGGTGAGTGGGGCCGCCAAAATTCGCGCCAATGTCATGTTGAAGATGGCGACGATTGCCGCGACCCTCAGGTACATGATGCCGGTGGCAAGGGTGATACCCGCTCGGGCTTGCCGCCCAAGCGTCGGTTCGGCTTTTGCTTGGCGGGCGAGCACGACCGTCGCGGCGGTCGAAGAATAGAGTCCGCCGAGTGCCGCCATCCACAATCCGCGAGCAGCGGCCGCCCAATAGCGTTGGGCGAGATAGCTCACGTAGGAGAACGTGCAAACGACGACGAGAGCGAGCCAGACTTGACGCGGCGTAATCTTGGTGAGGGTTGTCACCGGCTCGTTCGGCAACAGCGGCAGGATGATGCCGGTGAGGATCAAAAACTCTCCCGCGGTGATGATCTCATCAAGCTCGATCCGCCGCGCCAGATCATGAAGTTGCGTGCGCCCGGTAAGCAGCAGCACGGGGATAACGGTCGTCGCCACGGCGACCCAGTGGGGCAGGGCCAAAGTAATCGCGCCGAGCAGGTAGGCGTGAACATTTAGCACTGGGACTACGAGGCCGACGTTGGACTCTCCGGCTTCGTCGGGTTCGCCTGCATGCCTTTGATAGTAGATGAAGAGCCACGAGCCGAGGACCAAAAGTCCACCGGTAAACGGTACGAAGTGCGCTGGATCGAACAGGTAGAGGACGCCGCCGCCTATGGCCAGCATCGGAAAGGTGCGGATGCCGCCGGGACGCCTGATCGCGCCGCGATTGAAAAAATCTTCGAACGCGAGCCCAAGAAAAAAACTCAAACCAAGCAGCAGCGCGGCGCTGTCCAATGAGGGCGCTTGCAGCATCAGCTTTCGGCCTCAACGTGGGTCGGGTTAAGCGCACGTCTTGCGAAGTGATTTTGAATAAATGTAGCGGTCAACGCCAATGTGAACAATCTCGCGGTCCCGGCCGCGCTCATTTGCCGGGGGCGGGTTGGAGCGCAATCGAACCCACACGCCTCCCGGTACGTAGCCGGGGCTCGTCCTTTTGCGCTACGTACGCGTAGAACGAATCTGGGTTTGTTTGCTGCGAATCCCGCTGAAACTCCGGCTTTCCAAGGCATTCACGGAATCGTTATCATTTCCGGTGAACCTCGCGCAGAGCAAATAACACTAAGCCGGCGAACGTCCGGACAAGCCGGAGAAGGGGGCTGCGAAGCTCCCCGGGCACCTTTGCGGCCGGCGGGACCAATCTGCCGGTCAATGGGGTGGCAAGATGAGGAGCGGGTCATGGATATGCCGATGATCGTTGTTTTGTTCATTTTATTTCTGATCGTTCTGTTCACGATTTTGGGCAGCTTCTTCACCGTGAACACAGCCCAAGTCGCCGTGATCACGCGGTTCGGCAGATTTCTTCGGGTCGCCAATCCCGGCTTGAACTGGAAAGTGCCGTTCATCGATACGGTCGCCGGCATGATCAGTCTGCGCGTCAATCAGATCAACCTGACGATGGAAACGAAGACCAAAGACAACGTTTTCGTTACCATCCCCATCTCCGTGCAGAATCGCGTGCGACCGGAAAAAGTCTATGACGCGTTCTACAAACTCTCCAATCCGGTGGAGCAGATCCAATCCTACGTCGAGCAAGTCATTCTCGGCCACGTTCCCGGTATGACGCTCGATGAGGTCTTCGCCAGTCAATCCGGCATTGCTGCGGCGGTGAAGCAGGAGCTGGATGCCGACATGGCGACGTTCGGATTTGAGATCGTCAACGTGCTGGTCACCGACATTGTCCCCGATGCCAAGGTGAAATCGGCGATGAACGACATCAATGCCGCGCAGCGCGAGCAGGTTGCCGCCAACGCCCGCGGCGAGGCCGAGAAGATCCTGGTGGTCAAAAAGGCCGAAGCCGAAGCCGAGAGCAAGGCGCTGCAAGGCAAGGGCATTGCGGATCAGCGCAAGGCCATCATCCAGGGCCTGCAAACTTCGATTGAGCAATTCCGCGGCGTCGTCGGCGACGCGACCACCGCCGAGGTCATGCAATTGGTGATGGTCACGCAGTATTTCGATACACTCAAGTCCATCGGCGAACTGGACAAATCCAACACCTTGTTCCTGTCGCATTCGCCCGGGGCGGTGCGCGAGATGTCCGATCAGATCATGCAGTCGGTGCTGATTGCCGAGAAGGCGAAGGGCTAGGTGCTGAGTTCTTTTGGCGCGCCGTACGGAGAACGAACCCACGTTGGCGGTTAGTCGGACCGGTTTGCCTCACGGGAAACGTCAGAGTGGCGCGCGCTGCAGCCGCAACGCGTTGGCGACGACACTCACGGATGAAAGCGCCATGGCGGCGGCGCCCATTGCCGGCGTGAGCAGAAGTCCGAACAGCGGATAAAGGACGCCGGCCGCGATTGGCACACCAGCGGCGTTGTAGAGGAAAGCAAAAAAGAGATTCTGCCGGATGTTGCGCATCACCGTGGCGGAGAGCTTGCGCGCGCGCTTGATGCCGGCGAGGTCACCCTTGACCAAAGTTATCCCGGCACTGGCGATCGCAACATCGGTGCCGTTGCCCATGGCGATACCGACGTCGGCGGCGGCCAGTGCGGGTGCATCGTTCACGCCGTCGCCTGCCATTGCGACGATGCGACCTTTGTGGCGCAGAGCCTCGACCGCGGCGGCTTTGTCCGCGGGCAGCACCTCGGCTTCGACATCCGCAATGCCGAGCTTCCTGGCGATGGCGTGCGCGGTGGCGATGCTGTCGCCGGTCAACATCACGATGGCGATGTTCTGCGCCTGCAACTCCGCGAGCGCGGCCTGAGTTGTGGGTTTGACCGGATCGGCGACCGCGATAAGTCCGGCGAGCTGTCCGTCGATGGCCACGAACACGACAGTGGCCCCGTCGCGCTGCAGCCCCTCGCCCTCATCCCTCACCGCATCGGTCGCGATGTTGAGTTCGGCAAGAAATTTTTCTTGCCCCACGGCCACCTGCCGTCCTTCGACCGTACCGATCACGCCCTTGCCCGCGGTGGCATGGAAGTCCGTAACGGCGAGCGGTTCGGTGTTGCGCTCGCGGGTCGCGGCGAGGATGGCCGGGGCGAGGGGATGTTCGCTCGCGCGTTCGACGCCCGCCGCAAACCTGAGCAAACCTACTTCGTCAAATCCCGGGGCCGGGACGACAGCGACCACCTTGGGCTTGCCCTCAGTGAGCGTGCCGGTCTTGTCCACCACAAGCGTGTCGATCTTCTCCATGCGCTCCAAAGCTTCAGCGTTCTTGACCAAAATCCCCAGCGTCGCGGCGCGGCCGACGCCAACCATGATCGACATGGGCGTCGCCAGTCCGAGCGCGCAAGGGCAAGCGATGATCAGGACGGTCACGGCGGCAACGAGGCCGTAGGCGAGGCGCGGCTGCGGTCCGAAGATCGTCCATGCAGTAAACGCGATCAGCGCGACGGCCAGGACGGCGGGCACGAACCACGCGGCGACCTGATCGGCGAGGCGGGCAATGGGCGCGCGGGAGCGCTGCGCGGCAGCAACCGTTTGGACGATTTGGGCGAGCAGCGTGTCGCGGCCGACCTTTTCGGCGCGCATGACGAAGCTGCCGGAGCGGTTAAGCGTTCCGGCAATTACTTTTGCGCTGTGACCTTTGCTCACCGGCATCGACTCGCCGGTGACCATCGATTCATCGACCGCTGACTGGCCATCGATCAGCACACCGTCCACTGGGATCTTTTCTCCAGGCCGCACACGCAATTGATCGCCGATGACCACGGTATCCAGCGGTACGTCCTCGTCGCTGCCGTCAGCACGCAGTCGCCGCGCGCTCTTGGGCGCAAGCTCGATCAGTGCGCGGATTGCGCTCATGGTCGAGGCGCGCGCACGAAGTTCGAGCACCTGGCCAACCAGAACCAGCACGGTAATGACTGCGGCGGCCTCGAAATAGAGCGCGATGCCGCCATGGGAGTCGCGGAAATCAGGAGGAAAGACGCCTGGCGCGACGAGGGCAACAACGCTGTACGCGTAAGCAACGCCGGTACCCAACGCGATCAAGGTGAACATGTTGAGATTGCGCGTCGCCACCGACTGAGCGCCGCGCACGAAGAAAGGCCACCCACCCCACAGAACCACCGGCGTCGCCAGCACGAACTGGACAAGACCCGGCAGCCTGCCGGAGGCGTGCCACAAGCCGAAATGTCCGCCCATTTCCAAGGCGAAAAGCGGCAGCGTCAGCGCGGCCGAGATCCAGAAGCGCCTGGTCATGTCGGCGCGCTCGCCGCCAGCGTCGTCCTCATCGACACCACCCGCTTCAAGTTCCAGCGCCATGCCGCAGATTGGGCAGTAGCCTGGACCGACTTGACGGATTTCAGGATGCATTGGGCACGTGTAGATCGCGCCCTCCGGCTGCGCCGGCGGCGGCGAAGCCTGCGGACGTAGATATTTCTCCGGATCGGCCGCGAATTTGGTGCGGCAGCCCGCGCAACAGAAGAAGTGAGTTTTGCTTTTGTGGAGGTGACGATATGCGCCGGTCGCCGGATCGACCTTCATGCCGCACACTGGATCGGTGGCCCTAGCCGTTGCGGTGTGGGTGGTGTGCGAGCATACGGCGTGGTCCATGAGAAAAAGTCTCCTTGAAACCGGTACCGGGTAGGGGTATATAGCGGGCATGCAGTCGCTTGCCAAGACATCGGTGCTAAAACGCCTCAAACGGATAGAAGGCCAAGTGCGCGGGTTGTCGCGCATGGTCGAGGAGGACCGCTATTGCATCGACATCGTTACTCAGCTTTCGGCGGCGCGCGCGGCGTTGCGCAAAGCCGAGGAGGAGATTCTCGCCGATCACGTAGCCCATTGCGTCGAGCACGCGATCGCTTCCGGCAATAAAGGCGAGCAGCGGCGCAAAGTCAGCGAATTGATCGACGTCCTCTCGCGCAGCGACCGGTAAAGCCCAACGGTTCTAAGAGCGGCCGAACCACTCAGGCAGCCGCACGACGCGCAGCAATCCCGCCGCACTCGAGAGGCTGTGGGCCGACCATCGGCCAGCCTCCAGCAGCAGGTGGCGGAGCGCCAGCCGGTCCGTGGTGCCGGAAGGTTCCTCGACGAACGAGAGGCGATGCAGTGAGTAAAGGCCGAGAATGCAGGTGATTCCAAAGTAGAACGTCCAGGACTGAAAGTTCAGCACCTGAACGGTGACATCCTTCTCGGCGCCGGTCCAAGTGAATGCCAGCGTGAGTTGGTGCTCGGCGAAGTAATCGGCGAACAGGCCGCCGAGGATTGGCGCCGCCGCGGCGAAGCACGCCGAAATGACGCTGTTGGCCGCAAGATAGGCCGTTGCCTGTCCCACCGGCGACAGCTTCATGGCGATATTGCCGGACGCCAGCCCGACACCGGCCGTGGCGATGCCCATCAGCAGGTGGATTGCGATGAGCAAATAAAGCACCATGGGCTGGACCCAGGATAGGCCCGTGAAGGTCCACGCAAACGTGCAAACAAGATACAGCGGCGCGGCGACCTCGAGCACGGCCTTGTTGCTGAAGCGGTCGCTGAGCGGGCCCCACAGCCCAAGAGCAGCGAGATTGGCGAGCTGGCTTCCGGTTGTGAGAGCGAGCACTGTCGTCATCGGGTAGCCGAGCGATTTCAGCAAATAGACTGTAAAGAACGGCGCGGCCAAGTTGGCCGCGAAATTCCAGGACGACAGAAAAATGATCAACCGGCGAAAATTTGTCTCACGTAACGGGGCGAGCAACACCGCAAAAGGATTCGTCATCTTTTCCGCGGGCATCATGGGGGGATCCGGTGTGATGTGCAGGAGATACACGCCGACAAAGCCGACGACCGCAGCGATGGCGAATAGGAGCGAGTAGCCGAATACACCGTGATTTGGCACATACCTTTTCCAGGTGTCGACGAGCAGGCCGCCGAGCAGTGCCAGCGTGATCGAAAGCGCCGTCGTCGCCATAGTGCGGCGGCCGAAAAATCGTCCATATTGCGACGAGGGCACAAGATCGCGCATCCATGAATTCCAGGCGCAGCCCGCAATCGCTGCCATTGCCTGATAGATCGCCAGCGAGACGATCAAGGCCACGACGGAGAGGGACGGCCCGAGCAACGGGGAGAGCGCGGCGCCGAGGAGAAACGTTCGCCCAAATGAGGTGCTCCAGACACTTATGGCGCGCCGCCCCCGGAAGCGTTCGACCAAAAGAACGCCGGGGATTTGCAAGAGCTGTACGCAGAAAGGGACTGCGGCCAGCACGCCGATGGCAAAGTTGCCGGCGCCAAGCGCGACCGCAAAACCCACCAGGAAGACGCCGGTCGTTAGCGTCCCCATCGCCTCGCTAGCGAGCGCGTCGTAGAGGATTAACCGGAGCAAGCGCTGGTCGCTGGCGCCCGCAGGCGGCGCCTTGATTGCGATACCGCTCAGTTCATTCGTCCCACGGTCTAACACGCCCTAGGCCTCGTCGAGAAATTTGCGCGCACGCCGCGGCATTTTGCGCGCGCGCGCTAGCGTTTGAAAATGCCGTCAAAAGCGTTATTTTGTTGATAGCTTTCAAATGGCGGCGCGCCTATGGTTAGTCAGGACTAAAAACGTCTTTGCCCAGGGCGAGTTCCTTGCCGCCATCGATTGGTATCAAACGCGTTTATGACAAAACCGCCCCG
>Ga0335078_10015247_pt1 | contig 11408 bp, 13 predicted proteins | sample Lox_Sample_32_FD_206711 | JGI IMG/M metagenome (GOLD analysis project Ga0335078, IMG submission 206711) | Soil microbial communities from Loxahatchee National Wildlife Refuge, Florida, United States - Lox_Sample_3.2 | ecosystem: Environmental > Terrestrial > Soil > Wetlands | place: USA...
TCACCACCTGCAGGTTGCCGAAGAGCGCGTTGGCGGAGGTGTCGGAGCCTGTCAGGAAGACTCCCAGCCAGCCGAGAATCGCGCTGAAGAACGGGAAGGAAGCGCCGGTCGCGGCGAACGCCAGGCCCAGCGTTCCGGTGGCGCCCGAATAATTCATGAGGAATGCCAGTCCTAACACAGAGGCCAAGGTGATCAGTGAATACATCAGCTGATGGAGCGTGCTCAGGAAAATCTTGAGGGCTTTCAGCGGTGGAATCCGCAGCACGAAAAGAGAAAGAATGCATGCGATCATGCAGGACGTGCCGGAAGCCGACAGCCAGTTCAGATTGAAGATAGCCGCGTACGGGCTGACTTTGGCGGTAACGGGCGGAATGCGGTCGATCAGATTGTGCAAGCCTGGCCACGCAATCGGAATGCTCACCGAATTCAGCGGCTTCTGCATCGCTTGCCAGCCCCACAGCAGCACGCAGATTACAAGCAGAAGATAAGGGCTCCAGGCCAGGAAGATTTGCCCGGCGGAATGGTGCGCCGGGGGATCGGCGGTTGCGGCGCCGGGTACGGGGCTTGCCACTTCGTCCTTGTCCTTCGGCTTCCAGACCAGAAAAAGGACCACTAACACGCCCAGGGCGCAGAGAGAGGCGATCAGGTCGGTGAGCTGGGGGCCGACGAAGTTGGAAATGAGGAACTGCAGACCCGCGAACGTGACGCCGCACAACAGCGCGGCCGGAAACACGCTCCTCAAGGCTCCCCAACCACCCAGCACGACCACCAGGTAGGCCGGCACGATCAGAGAAACCGGCGCGCAAATGCGGCCCACGCCGGCGCTCAGCCGGTCCAAGGGCAACCCGGTGATGCCCGCCAGCGTGACGATAGGAATCGCGATGGAGCCGAACGCTACGGGTGCCGTGTTAGCCAGCAGGCAAATACCGGCAGCATAGAAGGGTGCGAAGCCCAGCCCCGCCAGCATCGCCGCAGCAACCGCCACTGGCGTTCCAAAGCCCGCCGCACCTTCCAAGAAAGCCCCAAAGGCGAACGCGATCAGCAGGGTTTGCAGACGGCGGTCCTGGGTCAGACTGCGCAGCGAATGTTTGATCGACTCAAACTTGCCCGTGTCCAGCGTCAGCCGGTAGAGGTACAGGGCCCAAATGACGATCCAGCCAATCGGGAACAGTCCGTACGCGGCTCCATACGCCGCGGCGGAGACAACTCTCCCTACCGGCATCCCATATAGGAACAACGACACCAGAACCGTGGTTGCCAGACCCGAAACCGCGGCGATCCAGGCGGAAGTGCGTCTTATCCCCAGCAAGTACAGCAGTACAAGGATAGGCAGCGCAGCCACCACGGCGGAAAGAGCCAAGTTCCCATTGAGGGGTGTATAGTTTTGCTGCCACATGAGGTGAAGTCATATATACCAGAGGCGGCGCATCTGGTTCAAGTGGCGAAGCATTTCTGTGGCTCGATTTACTTAAACTCATATCCCGGCTTCAACTCACAGACGTACAGTCTTGTTTGCTGTGGGGCGATTTGCAAAGTACAGGCTGCCCACGATAGCTTCAGCGCCGGGCCCAGTGGAAAGACAATTCCTGCGCCATTGAGATCCGCAAGAATACTTGGTCCTCCGGCCGTAGCTGGCAGTGTGAAACTCAGGGAGCGGCCGTAAATGGCCGGGTACGCCTGACGAATCACATCGTTTGGCGTCGTGCGCATTACCTCAGCCTCCACCAGGAAAGTAACTGTGTCGGACCAATCCAGCACCCGCACGGTAATTGCGCGGCCAGGGTGGGGAGTTGCGCCCGTTTCAATCTTTGTGAAGGGACAAGGACCCGCAATACACGAGACGCGTATGTTGTCGAACTCCTGACCCGGTTCCGCATCCATGGTGATCCCGCCGAGCGCAGCCTTCCATTTCCCATCTGGCGAGCAGGGCGGCTTCGCATCGCAGGGCACGTTGCCCTTGTTCTGCACGGTGAAAGTCCTGGCCTCGCTTCCCACGCTAGCTACGTTCGAGGTTCTCTCTGCGTAGCGCACGCGAACGTCTTTGATTACAACCGGCGGAGCTCCTGCCGGACTTACCGCTTGCGCCGGACTGGGCGTCATTCGCAACACGTACAGTTCACTTTTGGATCGCTCGTTCAGCTGCTGTCCAATTTCCAAGGGCAGATAACCGGAATCCTGTAACCGCAGTGTCACTTCCTGGTTACGCCAGCCCGGGTTGGGCAGTTTGAGATGAAATAGACCGGAGGCATCGGATTCGCCCATGACGGTTCGTCCGCCTTCTGTGGCTGCGATCTTCACATGAGGAATCGGAAGCTGTTTGTGCGGGTCCGCATCTTGGCGCAGCACGGCGCCGGTCAGGATGACAGATGTGCGACGCAGCATCAGAATCGGCACAATCACGATGGCGGCGAGAGTTGCCGCAATCGCAGCCCAAAGTGAGATCTTGCGCGCCTGCATGGCACCGCCACTTTCAGGATAGCGGCGAAACGCTTTACATTGAAAGTAGTGTCAGCCGTTACGCGCCGCACACTTCTTCGGACCTCGCTCGCCGGAGCGGCCTCACTCGGAACCATCGCCGCGCCGGTCTCCGGTCCAAGTCCCGCTCTCGCCAGCGAAGACGACAATCTACTGGATGAAATCGAAAAAGCCGCATTTCTTTACTTCTGGGAACAGGCCCATCCCGAGACAGGATTGGTGAAAGACCGCTCCAAGGCCTTTACCTCAGACAGCACGATCGTAGCCAGTATTGCGGCGACCGGCTTCGGACTGACCGCGCTCTGTATCGGCGAGCGTCGCGGGTGGGTGTCCTACTCGAGCGCCCGCGACCGCGTGATTGCGACTTTGAATTTCCTGGCTCGAAAGATGCCGACGCATCGCGGATTCTTTTTTCATTGGGCTAACATCACCACGGGCGAGAGAATCTGGGATTCCGAAGTATCTTCGGTGGACACCGCCATTCTGCTGTGTGGAATGCTGACCGCCCGACAGCACTTCCGTCATCTGGAGATCACCCGCCTCTCCTGGGAAATCTTTTCGCGCGTCGATTGGAGTTGGATCGCCGAAGACACTTCCATGCTGTCGCAAGGCTGGACGCCGGAAGTTGGGTTCTTGCCGTATCGCTGGGATTACTACAGCGAACTCATGATGATCTACTTGCTCGGCTTGGGTTCGGCCGCCCATCCTCTGCCCGCCGACGCCTGGAATTCGTGGAAGCGCACCGTCTTCGATTATGACGGGCTGCGCTACATCGGCTCCTACGCGCCTCTGTTCGTTCATCAGTATTCGCAGGCGTGGTTCGACTTCCGCAATAAACGCGACCGCTACACCGATTACTTCAGGAACTCGACGGTCGCCACCGAAGCTCATCGTCTATTCTGCCTGGAACTCGCCAAACAGTTTCCCGACTACAGTGATGATCTGTGGGGGATCACCGCATCCGATTCCCAGAATGGCTATGTGGTATGGGGAGGGCCGCCCGAGATCGGGCCCATCGATGGCACCGTCGTGCCGAGCGCCGCGGGGGGATCACTCCCGTTTTTGCCGGGCGCAGCGTTGCGAGTCTTGAGGAATATCAAGATGCGTTACGGCGCGCACGCCTGGAGCCGGTATGGCTTCGTCAATGCCTTCAACCCGCTCAAGAATTGGTACGACACCGACGTGATCGGAATCGACACCGGGATTACCATGTTGATGGCGGAGAATCTTCGAACGGGCTTTGTCTGGGAAACGTTCATGAAGAATCCAGAAGCGAGTAGAGGGATGCGGCGCGCCGGATTCATGAGTTACCCAGGGGGCGATTGATTATACGGGTCCGGCAAACAAACCGGTGGCCCGCTGGAAAGCGTGTGGCTTGACGCCAATCTGTTCCGCTCCATACAATAGAGGTGTGTCCATAAAGGAGGCCGTATGTTCCGATCAATAGGCTTTCCTGAACTTGTGGTCATTTTAGTGGTCGCCGTTCTGCTGTTTGGCGGAAAGAAGATTCCTGAGGTGGCGAAGGGTTTGGGCGAGGGCATTAAGAACTTTAAGAATGCCCTGAAGACTGAGGAACAAAACGTCGACGAAAAGAAGCAGGCGTAAGGCTTCCTGGGCCGGCTCGCACTTTGGGCGGACCTAAATCGACTTTTCAACAAAATAAAAGCCCCGCGAGGTCCATCGCGGGGCTTTGTGGTTTTCGCGCCTGCCTACTTCTTCTTCGGCGGAACGATCGCGTCCTTTACAGCCTTGGCGACCCGGAACTTAACGACTTTCTTGGCCGGGATCTTGATGGCTTCGCCGGTGGCGGGATTGCGGCCCATGCGTGCCTTGCGATCCACCCGGACCAGGCGTCCGATGCCGGGAATCACGAACATCCCGTTTTTCTTGGTCTCGCGGACGGCCATCTCGGAAAAAGTGGTGACGAACTGCTTCGCGGCCTTGGTGGTGCTGCCGGTCGCCGCGGCCAGTTCCTTCATGATTTGCGACTGCGTCATCTTAGCTGCCATGTACTTCTCCTTGTAGGGTTCTTCCAATCTTGTGTGCGGCTACCAAAACATAACCGTACCAAATTGTTCCTACCAAAGGATACGCGATGACCCGCCGCTTGTAAAGAGAAGAATGCTCAAAATCGCCGATTTCCCTCAGCTTTTTGAGGGTAGCACGCCCGCGAGCCCGGTAGAACGGCCTTTTGACGGCTTGGATGGCTCGCGAGGCCCGGTTTTATGCGGTCCTGGCCGCTGCCGCAGGGGTAACTTCGCTTTCACTGGCGGTTCCCAAGCCCAGCTTCCGGCGCAGCTCGGCGTCCAGGCGGCTGGCCACCTCGGTGTTTTCAATCAGGAACGACCGGGCGTTTTCGCGGCCTTGCCCGATGCGCTCGCCGCCGAAACTGAACCAGGACCCGCTCTTTTCCACGATTTCGTTCGCCACGCCCAGATCCAGCAGGTCACCCTCGCGCGAAACGCCCAGGCCATAAAGGATGTCCACTTCGACCTCCCGGAACGGGGCCGCAACCTTGTTCTTGACTACCTTGATCTTGGTGCGATTGCCGACCACCGTATCGCCGTCCTTAATCGCGGCCATCCGCCGGACTTCCGTGCGCACCGAGGAATAAAATTTCAGAGCACGGCCGCCCGTGGTGGTTTCGGGATTGCCGAACATCACTCCGATCTTCTCGCGGATCTGATTAATAAAGATAAGCAGGGTGTTGGTGCGGGCGACGGCGCCGGTGAGCTTGCGCAGCGCCTGCGACATGAGCCGCGCATGCAAGCCCATGTGGCTGTCGCCCATTTCGCCATCCAGTTCGGCCTTGGGGACCAGTGCTGCCACCGAATCCACTACCACAACGTCGATCCCGCCCGACCCGATCAGCGCGCCCGCGATCTCCAGCGCCTGCTCGCCATAATCCGGCTGTGAGACGAGCAAGTTGTCCACGTCCACGCCCAGCTTCCGCGCGTAGCCGGGATCGAGGGCATGCTCAGCATCGATGAAAGCCGCCGTGCCGCCGGCCTTTTGCGCCTGCGCGATCACCTGCAGTGCCATGGTGGTCTTGCCCGACGATTCCGGACCAAAAATCTCCACCACGCGGCCGCGCGGGAATCCGCCCACACCTAACGCTGCATCCAGCGAAATCGACCCGCTGGGAATCACATTAACCGGCAGGACGCTGCGCGAACCCAGGCGCAGCACCGACCCTTTGCCGAATTGCTTGTCCATTTGGCTGAGGGCGGCGTCAATGGCGCGCTGGCGCGCGGCGATATCGATGGGGAGACTTTGGTCTTTCACGACCAAGTAGTGGAAAGAGCGCTCGAATCGTCTCAAGCCGTAGCTCTATGAATATAGGACACTTCCAGTCGTAGATAACCTATCTACTTGAATCAATTCCACTTGACGCTTGTAAGGGAATCGGAGATAATGAACTAGGACCATTCCGGTCGGGGTTTAAGCCCGCCGGTTACGACGTATGCTGAAGCTCACCAAGAAAGCCGACTACGGCCTGATCGCTCTGAAGCACTTGGCGGTGCAGACTCCCACCGGTTCGAGCGCCAAGGAGATCGCCGAAACCTACGGCATTCCACTGGCGATGCTGTCCAAAATTTTACAGAAACTGGCCAAAAATGGATTCCTGCGCAGCGAGCACGGGACCAACGGCGGCTACAAGCTGGCGCGCGATGCACGCGAGATTACGGCGCTGGAAATTATTCGGTCCATCGATGGCCCCATCTTTCTGACTGCCTGTTTCACCGAGCACGGCTATTGCTGCCACACCGACAAGTGCATCGTGCGCGATCCGCTGCAGAAGGTGCACGAAGGAATCCTGCGGCTGCTGGCCAGCATCACGATCTCTGACATGGCTCAGGACTCCGCGAAGCCGGTCGACGACTTGACCAAGCCCGGCACGCAACTGTACGACGTGGCGATCACGCCACCGATGTGAGGAACGATTTGAGGACACGAGAATGAAACTGCCGATTTACATGGACTATCACGCGACCACGCCGATGGACCCGCGCGTGTTCGAGGCGATGCGGCCGTATTTCATGGAGACCTTCGGCAACGCGGCCAGCCGTAATCACAGCTTCGGTTGGGAAGCCGAAAACGCCGTCGAGAAATCACGCAAGCAGATTGCGGACCTGATCGGCGCGACATCCAAGGAAATTGTCTTCACCAGCGGCGCCACGGAATCCGACAATCTGGCCATCAAAGGCGTGGTCGAGATGTATGCCGAAAAGGGCAATCATGTCATCACGGCGGCGACGGAACATAAGGCGATACTCGATACCTGCAAGCGGCTGGAAAAGCACGGCGCGCGCGTCACTTATCTGCCCGTCCAGACCAACGGCCTAGTGGATTTGCAGCAGTTGCAGGACGCTATCACCGACAAAACCGTGCTGATCAGCATCATGTACGCCAATAACGAAATCGGCGTGATCCAGCCGGTGGCCGAGATCGGCAAACTCGCAAAATCCAAGGGCGTCCTGTTCCACACCGACGCGACGCAGGCGGTCGGTAAAGTGCCTGTTAACGTGATCAGAGACAACATCGACCTGATGTCGATCAGCGCGCACAAGATGTACGGGCCGAAAGGCGTCGGTGCGCTGTATGTTCGCCGCAAGAGCCCGCGCGTGCAGTTGACCGCCCAGATGGACGGTGGCGGCCACGAGCGCGGTATGCGATCCGGCACGTTGAATGTCCCGGGAATCGTAGGGTTGGGCGAGGCCTGCGCGATCTGTCATGCGGAGATGCCGGAAGAGTCCAAGCGGATGGCGTACCTGCGCGACAAGCTCCGCGGGAAGCTGGAAGCCGCGTTGGACGAAACGTACATCAACGGCACCATGGAGCATCGGCTGCCGAACAACCTGAACATCAGCTTTGCCTACGTGGAGGGCGAATCGCTGCTGATGGGCATCAACGATATCGCGGTTTCGAGCGGCTCGGCTTGCACCTCGGCGACGCTCGAGCCCAGCTACGTTTTGAAGGCGCTCGGCGCCGGCGACGATCTGGCGCACTCTTCCATCCGGTTCGGCCTGGGCCGCTTTAACACCGAGGAAGAGGTCGACTACGTCGCGGCCAAGGTCATTGACGTCGTAAAGAAGCTCCGCGAACTATCGCCGCTGTATGAGATGGCGAAAGAAGGAATTGATTTGACGAAGGTCCAATGGGCCGCACACTAAGAAGGTAAGGACACGATCATGGCTTATTCAAACAAGGTTCTCGACCATTACAACAACCCCCGGAACGTCGGCTCGATGGATAGGAACGATCCAAACGTCGGCACCGGCATGGTGGGCGCGCCCGAATGCGGCGACGTCATGAAACTGCAGGTCAAGGTAAATCCCGAGACGGGCGTCATCGAAGACGCCAAGTTCAAGACCTTTGGCTGCGGCAGCGCCATCGCCAGCTCCTCGCTTGCCACCGAATGGCTGCGCGGCAAGACCGTCGACGAAGCGCTCGAGATCAAGAACACTGATATTGTCAACGAACTCAGCCTGCCGCCGGTGAAGATCCACTGCTCGGTTCTGGCCGAGGATGCCATCAAGGCGGCCATTTCCGACTATAAGCAGAAGACTGCTACCAAGAGCGAAGCCGTCGCATCCAGTTAAGTGGAGATGGTAACTGTAACACCCAAAGCGGTCGCGAAGATTCGCGAACAGTTCGCCAAGCACGGCGTCCAGGGAGGATTGCGCCTGGGCGTATTGGGCGGCGGATGTTCAGGTTTGAGCTATTTGTTCAAGTTTGACGTGAAGCCGCGGGCTACCGACACCGTCTACGATTATGGCGACGTCAAGGTGTTCGTCGATCCCAAGAGCATGCTCTATCTGAATGGCATGACGTTGGACTGGAAGGACTCGCTCATGCAGTCCGGCTTCGAGTTCGACAATCCCAACGCCAAGAAAAGCTGCGGCTGCGGAACCTCCTTTTCCGCGTGACGGATTATTACGCACTGCTGGGCATTCCCCGGAAACTCGATCTTTCGATGGACATCTTGCAGCAGCGCTACTACGAACTGAGCCGCGAGCTGCATCCGGACCGGTTTATGCGCAAGCCTGCCGAGGAACAGCAGCGGGCTTTGGAGATGTCTTCAGCGCTGAATGACGCCTATCGGACGCTCAAGGATCCCTTGAAGCGTGCGATGTATGTTCTTGCGCAGGAAGGGTTTGATATCGGTGAGCAGCGTTCGAAAGACGTGCCGCCGGAGCTTCTGGAAGAGGTCTTCGAGTTGAACATGGCGCTGGAGGAGATGCGGGGCGGCGACGATTCCGCGCGGCCGCAACTCGTGCAAGCTGAGAAGAGTTTCACCAATATGCTGGCCGAAGTGGACACCCAGATCCAGACGCTGTTTGTTCAGTACGACGCGAGCCAAAGCCGCGACGCGCTGGCACAACTGCGCACCACTTTGAACCGCCGCAAATACATCCAGAATCTCGTTGCGGAGGTCGAGCGAACGCTCGCCGCCGGTCACGAGTCACCAGCCACCAGCCACTAACCATGGAAATCGACTTCGCCAGCTCGGACCACATTGTCGGCATTGACCTTGGCACCACCAACAGCCTGGTGGCCTTCATGGACCTTACCGGCCCGCGGATCATCCCCGGCGCCGATGGCAGTCAGCTAGTGCCAAGCGTTGTGTCCGTCGCTCCGGACGGCGGTATCGTGGTTGGCAACCCGGCGCGCGAAATGCTGCTGACGCATCCGGAGCGCACGGTCTATTCGGTCAAGCGTTTGATGGGCCGCGGCCTGGAGGACGTTCAGCAGGAGCTGAAGCTCTTCCCATTCCGTATCGCGCCGGGCAGCGAATCCGTGATCCAGCTGGAGCTCGGCGAGAGGACATTCACGCCACCGGAGATATCTGCCCTCGTGCTGCGCCAGCTCAAGCAAAACGCTGAGGAGTATTTTGGCGTCCCAGTAAGCAAGGCCGTTGTGACCGTACCGGCCTATTTCAACGACGCCCAGCGCCAAGCCACCAAAGATGCTGGACGCATCGCCGGCCTGGAAGTGCTGCGTTTGGTGAACGAGCCGACCGCAGCGTCGCTGGCCTACGGACTGGACAAGCGCGAAAACGGCATCATCGCCGTCTACGACTTGGGCGGCGGCACCTTCGACATCTCAATCCTCAAGCTGCACGACGGTATCTTCGAAGTCCTGGCGACCAACGGCGACACCCACCTGGGCGGCGATGACATCGACAACCTGCTGCTCCGCATCGCGCTGGAAGACGTGGCCAGCGAATGGGGCGAGGACTTGAGCAAAGACAGCGAGGGCGTCCAGCGAATGCGCCGCGCCGTCATTCATGCCAAGGAGCATCTCTCCTTTGTGCCCGCCGCCAGCATTGATCTCGAATATCGCGGCAAGAAATACCAGCGCGAAATCACTCGCGAGCTTTTCGACAAGCTGATCACGCCCATCGTCGACCGCACCCTTGGCCCGTGCCGGGATTGCATCAAGGATGCCGGCGTCAGCGTCGACCAGATCGACGAAGTGGTCATGGTGGGCGGTTCTACGCGCATCCCGCTGGTCCGCTCGGCGGTCGAGAATCTGTTCCGCGCCGTGCCGCATACCGAACTGAATCCGGACGAAGTGGTCGCGCTCGGCGCCGCCGTGCAGGCTGCCATATTATCCGGCGCCGTCGAAAACAAGCTGCTGCTGGACGTCACGCCGCTCTCGCTCGGCATCGAGACTATGGGTGGCGTCGTCTCCAAACTCATTCACCGCAACTCCACCATCCCGGCCAGCGCCACCGAGGTGTTCACCACGGGTGTCGACGGCCAAACCAACGTGCTCATCCACGTCGTCCAAGGCGAGCGCGAGCTGGTGAAGGACAATCGGAGCCTGGCGCGTTTCGACCTGAAGGGCATCGACCCGATGCAGGCCGGAATGGCGCGCATCGAGGTCCGCTTCCTGATCGACGCCAACGGAATCCTGAGCGTGACAGCGCGCGATCAGCGCACCGGCAAGGAGCACACGGTTGAAGTGAAGCCGTCGTATGGCTTGACCGACGAGCAGGTGGAAAAGATGATCCAGGAGTCCTTCGAGAAGGCCGAAGCCGACTTCGCCGCCCGCCAGGTCCGCGAGCAGCGCGTGGAAGCCGACGCGATTTTGAGCGCTGTCGAGAAGGCCCGCCACCATGACGCCTACTTCGAGATGACCGACGAGGAGCGCACGGCGATTGACAGGGCGGTCAATGAGCTGCTGCTGGTTTATAACGCCGAGGATCACCTCCTGATCGCCGAAAAGATCGAGCAGGTGAACCAGGCTACGCTGAAGCTGGCCGAAAATATGATGAACACGGCCGTCCGCGGCGCGTTGAAAGGGACGAAGATCTAATGGCCGGACTCACCTGGGACCACACCGAAGACATCGCGTTCGCGCTGTACGAGAAGTTCCCCGAACTCGATCCCACCCACATCCGCTACACGGACCTGCACCAGTGGATCACCGAGCTGGCCGACTTCAAAGACGACCCCAAGGCGTCGACGGAAGGCAAGCTCGAAGCTATCCAGATGGCCTGGCTCGAGGAATACCAGGCCGACCACCAGTAACGTTGTCTGTGTTAAACTAGTGAGGTCGCAGTTTAATCCAGGAAATTTTAAATGCCCAAGCTGAAGACACATAAGGGTGCGTCCAAACGGTTCAAAAAGACCGGGACGGGCAAGGTGGTACGGCATCATTCCGGTGCCCGCCACATTCTGACGTCCAAGGTGCGCTCGCGGAAGCGGAAGTTAAAGCGGGCAGTTGTTGCCGACGAGACCGATCAGGCTAAACTGCATCGCATGCTGCCGTATTAACCCGGCAAGCAGAAGATTCACCGTGTGAAACGGCGCCGCACGTGCCGTTATCGCCGGTTCGATAACACAAGGAGCAAAACGTGCCTAGAGTAAAACGAGGTCCCAAACGCAGAGCGTACCGCGATAAGACGCTCGCCCGTGCATCGG
>Ga0335078_10015248_pt1 | contig 11408 bp, 10 predicted proteins | sample Lox_Sample_32_FD_206711 | JGI IMG/M metagenome (GOLD analysis project Ga0335078, IMG submission 206711) | Soil microbial communities from Loxahatchee National Wildlife Refuge, Florida, United States - Lox_Sample_3.2 | ecosystem: Environmental > Terrestrial > Soil > Wetlands | place: USA...
GAGGCCGCGTCCGAGAGCAGGAAGAGGATCGCCTCGGCGATCTCCTCCGGCTCGCCGGGCCGCCCCATCGGCAACAACGGCGTGATGCGCTCGAGCCGGCCAGGCTCGTGGATGTCGGTCTTGGTCGGGCCGGGGCGGATGGCGTTGACGCGGATGCCGTCCTTCACCACCTCGCGCGCGAGCCCGTTGGTGAGCGCGTCGATGCCGCCTTTGGCCGCGGCATAGAACACGTATTCGCCGGCGCCGCCCGTCACGCTGGCGATCGACGACAGCAGCACGATCGAGCCACCCAGCCCGCCCCGCGCCGTCGACATATGGCGCACCGCTTCGCGCGCGCAGAGCAGCCCGCCATAGAGATTGACATCGAGCACCTCGCGCAAAGTGTGCGCGGTGGCGGCGTCCAGCTTGGAATTCTTGCCGCCAATGCCGGCGCTGTGCACGAAATGCGTGATCCGCCCGAGTGCCTTGACCGCCTCGTCGAACACGCGCTCAACCGTGGCCTCGTCGATCATGTCGCCTTGGATGGCGACCGCCTTGGCGCCGGCCGCCTTCGCCGCATCGGCCACGCTCGCCGCCGCCTTGGCGTTGGTCTTGTAATTGATCGCGACGTCATAGCCGCGCTGGCTGGCGAGCCGGCAGGTTGCGGCGCCGATGCCGCGGCCGCCGCCGGCAACGAGAAGCACGGGTCGTGACATGCCAATCTCCCTGACGTTTTTAAGGACGCCAACAGATCAGAACGGCCGGCGCAACAAGCCGACAGTGAAAAAATAGATCGCGATCGCCGAAAGCGGCCAGGTGACATAGGGCCCGGGCGCGAGATTGTAAATTACCGCGACCAAGGCGAGCACCGCCCAGGCCGCCAGCAAAACGATGTTGAGCGCCCGCCATTGTCGCACGCGCAGCGGATGCAGGAACTTGATCGGCAGAAAGGTCAGTACGGCAAGCGCGGCGACCATGGCGGCGGAAAGCCATTCCGGCGGCTCCAGCAGGTAGAGATAGAACGCCGCGAGGTTCCACAATCCGGGGAAGCCGCGGAAATAATTGTCCGGCATCTTCATGTGCCGGTCGGCGAAATACAGGGCGCCGGTGATCACCACGACGACGCCGGAGGGAACCGCGAGCGCCTTTGGCAACTGCCCGCTGGCGGCTATGGCGTAGGCCGGCACGAACACGTAGGTAACGAAATCGACGATGAGGTCGAGCGTTTCGCCCGACCAGCGCGGCAGCACCTCGGCCACCTTGAATTCGCGCGCCAACGGCCCATCGGCGCCGTCGACCACCAGCGCGGCGCCGAGACAAAAGAACATCGCCGCCCAATGCCCGCCGGTCGCCAGCAGCAGCGCAAGCAACGCCAGCGCCGCGCCGCAGGCGGTGAAAACATGCACCGCAAACGCGCGAACTGTCTCAAAGCGCGTCGTTGACGCCATGCGCTATTGATTGCCCCAATCGAGTTTGACGATCTCCGCCGAGCGTCCGGCCAGATTCCAGTTGCGCCCGAAGCCGCGGAAACGCGACTTGTCGGCGCGCGAGACGATGACGTCGGGCCCGATCCAGTATTCGCTGTTGCGGATGACGACGTTCTGTCCTTCTGCCTTGCCGTTTACCGGGCTGATCGCGCCGCCGCCGTATTTGTCCAGGCTGATGATGCGGGTATCGCCGTGCGTCTCGTAGGAGATCGGCACCTGGTGCACGCCGAGGAATTGGCCGACCAGGATCGACAGAAGATGCGTGGTGCCGCCGACCCGGCCGGTGAAGATGCGGGTGAGCGCCTTCACCGCCTGGATCGACGCCTTGTCGTCAACGAACAGCGCCGCAGTCCAGTTGCCGCGCGCCATGATGCCCGGCAGGTCCATCATCAGACCGACCTTGATGCCCGAAAGATCGACCGCGTCGAAACGGCCGTCGTCGATGCGGATGCCGGCCCAGGTCTGGCAGCGGTCCTCGGTCGGCGGATGATTGCCGAGCGAGAGCACGCAAGGGCAGAACACCGTGCAGCTGCACGACAGCGCCATCTCGCCTCTCAGGGTCCACGCTTCGGTCACTGGTTCACCCCCGGTCTTCGCTCTGTCTAGCTCAAATCGCGTGTACCGGCCAATGGGCGGCAAAAGCGGAGACGATGAAGGCGCCGCCGGCGGCGATCAGCGCCATGCCGACCGCATACGTCAGACGCTTGCCGCTGCCGATCTTCTCCAGCGTCATCACCGTCCCGAGCCCGGCCATCCACAGCACGTTCATTACGCCGACCGCGAACATCACCAGCATCATCGCCCAGCAGCAGCCGAGGCAGTAAAGGCCCTGTTTGACGCCGAGCCGGAACACGCCGCGCGGCGTGGTCGCCCAGTTGGCGAAGAAAAACGGGAACGGGCTTTGGCATTGCTTGAGACAAGCGTGCTTGAGCGCGGAAAATTGGTAGGCGCCGGCGCCGATAAAGATCGCGCCGGAAAACAGCCCGCTTGCCGAAGCCATGCCGTTATCGAGCAGCGCGCCGCGCGTGAAACCATATTGCGCGAGCGTCGCGAGCGCGGCGAATCCGAGCCACACCAATGTGTAGCCGCCGACGAGCGTGAACGGCGAGACGATAAGCTCGCCTTTGCGCGCCGCGGTGTCGGCGATCTCGGCGTAGGTGAGGATCATCGGCGCCGCGCTCGGCAGCATCATGGCGAGCGTCATCGCCGCCCACATCGACGCGACCAGCGCGAAGCCGTTCGCGTCCCACGCGGACGCGCCGAGCGGGCGGCACAACGCTTCGACCGCGCCCATCCCGGAATACATGAGCGCGAGCGCCAGCCAGCCGAGCGCGGTCAGCGCCGCCACGCAAATGACCGCCAGCATCTTGGGCCGCGCGAAGGCAGCGCCAAGCCGCGCGGCGGCGGGCGGCAGGTGCGGCAGATCGTGGCGGGCGGTCTCGGTCATCGGTTTCGTCAGGCATAGCGCATCGGGCGTGAACGGTGTACCGCAAGCAGCGGTTTCCGCCCCGGCCCGGCGCGTGGTAATCGGCTAGAGCGGAACAGGATCAGGCGCTTTGATGCGGGACAAATCGGGCGGACAGCCAGCGGTCATTGTGGTGGGCGGCGGACCGGCCGGCCTGACCGCGGCAATCACGCTTGCCAGCGCCGGTCTTGCGACGGCGCTGGTGGGCAAGCGCCCGGCCCGCCCCGACAACCGCACCACCGCGCTGTTCGCCGGCTCTATCACCGCGCTGGAGACGCTTGGCGTTTGGCCGCTTTGCGCGGCGCAGGCGGCGCCGCTCAAGACCATGCGCATCGTCGACGACACCGGCCGGCTGTGGCGCGCGCCGGAAGTGAAATTCGCCGCCGACGAAATCGATCTCGACGCCTTCGGCTATAATATCGAAAACTTCCATCTGGTCGCCGCGCTGGAGCGGCGCGCCGCCGCGCTGCCTCGCCTGCGCATGGTGGAGGACCAGGTGCGCCGCGTCACACCGGCCGATGACGCCGTGACGGTGACGCTCGGCAGCGGCGAGAGACTGCACGCGAGGCTCGTGGTTGCCGCCGACGGCCGCCGCTCGCTCTGCCGCGAAGCGGCCGGGATTGCGGTCGAGGCTCGCGACTATCAGCAGGCCGCGCTCACCGTATGTCTGACGCATAGCCGGCCGCATCACGACACCTCGACCGAGTTTCACACGCCGAGCGGGCCGTTCACGCTGGTGCCGTTGCCCGGCTTGCGCTCGAGCGTGGTGTGGGTGCTCGATCCGGCGCAGGCGGAAAACTTTAAGGACCTCAGGGACGACGAGCTCGCCGTGGAGATTGAACACGCCTCGCATTCGATCCTCGGCAAGATCACGATCGAGCCGGGCCGCGGCCTGTTCCCGCTGTCTGTCATGACCGCCAAGCGCTTCGGCGCGCAGCGCATTGCCCTGGTCGGCGAAGCCGCGCACGTGATCCCGCCGATCGGTGCGCAGGGGCTCAATCTCGGCCTGCGCGATGCCGCGAGCATCGGCGAGCTTGCCGTCGCGGCCCATCGCGACGGGCGCGACATCGGCGGCGAAGATGTGCTCGCGGCTTACGAGACGATGCGGCGCGCCGACGTCACCAGCCGCACGCTCGCCATCGACCTGCTCAACCGCACCCTGCTCACCGACTTCCTGCCCGTGCAGGGCATGCGCGGCCTCGGCCTTTACATGATCGATCGCATCGGCCCATTGCGCCGCACGGTGATGCGTGAAGGCGTCGCGCCCGCCGCCGCCGAACCGCGGCTGATGCGCGGGGAAGCGCTCTAGCCTTTGTCGAGCTTCGGCGCCTTCTTGGCGCCGGGCATGTCGCGAAACGCCGGCGCGATCGGCAGCGGTAGCGCCGGCATGGTCTTGCCCGACGCAGTTTCGATCTTGTGGGCGAATAACCCCCGCTCAACAAAATGCCGATCGCGCATCGCCTGTTCCAACGGCGCTACGATGGTCGTGCAGCAATCGGCCGCGGCGAAGATCGGCCGCCAGTCATCCGCCGTTCGCGCGGCGATTAGCCTGGCGACCGCGTCGCGCGTTGCCTTGGGATCGCGGAGGTCGTTGGCGAATTCGGCCGGCAATTCGATCGCTTTGGTGAAAGCCGCCCAGAATTTCGGCTCAAGCGCGCCGCAGGCGACCAGCTTGCCGTCCTTGGTCGGATAGAGCTGATAGCGTGGCGAGCCGCCCACCAGCCACAGCTCGCCTGGCTTGGGGAACTTGCCCGTAGCGGTGCCGATCGCCAGCGCCGCCCAGCCGAACGTGAACATGGCGTCGGTCATGGCGATGTCGATATGGCAGCCCTGCCCGCTTTGGTCGCGCGCGCGTAAGCCCAGCAGAATGTTGATCACCGCCGGGAAGCTGCCGCCGGCGATGTCGGCGGCGAGCATCGGCGGCACCACGGGCGCCGTGACCGGGCCCGGCTGCAGGTCGAGCAGCCCGGTATTGCCGATGTAATTAATGTCGTGTCCAGCCTCCGCGACGCGCGGGCCGCTCTGGCCGTAGCCGGAGATCGAGCAATAGATCAGCCGCGGATTGATCGCGCGCAGGTCGTCGTAGCCGAGACCGAGCCGCGCCATCACCCCGGGCCGGAACTGCTCCAGCAGGATATCGGCGCGCTCGATCAGCGGCCTAAGCTTGGCGCGGTCGGCCTTGCTTTTGAGATCGAGGGTGAGCCCTTTCTTGCCGCGATTGAGCAAGGCAAAGACCGCGCTCTCGCCGCCGATCAGCGGCGGAAAATACCGCGCGTCCTCGCCGCCCGGCCGCTCGATCTTGAGCACCTCGGCGCCGGCCTCCGCCAGCATCAGGCTCGCCAGCGGCCCCGGCAGCAGCGTGGTGAAATCGAGAACGCGCAGGCCTGAAAGCGGCTGCATGTGGATCACCTGAACAGCAGTTGCGGCAGCGTACCGGTTTTCACCATCCACATCACGCTAGTCAGCGTCACCACCGAGACCAACGTGCCGATCAGCACCGCGCTCGAGGCCTGCTCGACCCAGACGTCGTATTGCCGAGCGAACACGAACACGTTGAGCGCCGGCGGCAGCGCCGCCATCAGCAGCGCGGTGTCGACCCAAATCTGGTCGAACGGCCCGAACAACGACATCAGCAGGAAGACCAGGATCGGATGCAGCACGAGCTTCACCCCAGCGAGCGGCGGCACCTCCCACGGCATCTTCTTCAGCGGCCGCAGCGCCACGGTCACACCGAGAGCGAACAGCGCGCAGGGCGCCGCCGCATTCTGCAGGAACTGCATCAGCCGTTCGAGCGCGATCGGCGGCTCGAAATGCGCCGCCGCCGAGACGACACCGAGCGCGCTGGCAATGATGAGGGGATGGCCGGCGACGCGTTTGACCACTTCCCACGCAATGGCACTCACGCTCATCGGCTGGTTGCCGCGTAGCGCCATCAGGAACGGCACCATGGTGAACAAGATGATATTGTCGAAGCAGAAAATCAGCGCCACCGGCACTGCGGCCTGCGGCCCGAGCGTCGCCAGCGCCAAGCCCGGCCCCATATAACCGATGTTGCCGTAGCCGCCGGCGAGCCCCGCGATCGCCGATTCTCCGATATTGCCTTTGCGGATTGCCATGCCGATGCCGAACGACACGGCGAACGCCCAGAACGTCGCCAGCGTCGTGGCGAACACGAAATCGATGCGGGCCAGTTGCTCCAGCGGGGTCTTGGCCAGGATGCGGTAAAACAGCGCCGGCAGCGACACGTAGACGATGAAGAAATTCATCCAGCCCATGGCCGTGTCGGGAATCTGCTTGATCCTGCCGCAGGCAAAGCCGATGAAGATCAGGCCGAAAAACGGCAACGCGAGATTGAGGACTTCAAGCATTTATCGATGGTTCCGGCAGGCCGCTGAGGGACTAGTTTAACGGCCCGGCGCCGCCCACTTGGCGCAGCCTTTGCATTGCTCTAAACGCCAAACGGCTCCTTTGAAAGGACTTCCCGGTGAAGCTCCCCCGCCAGTTCTTCGCTCCCCTCGCCATCGGTGCGCCTGCCCCCATGCGCGAATTCCCGGTACGGCTCGAGCGCATGATCCATTTCGTGCCGCCGCATCTCGACAAGCTGCGCGCCAAGGTGCCGGAGCTCGCGCGCCAGGTCGACGTGGTGCTGGGCAATCTGGAAGACGCCATTCCGGTCGAGGCCAAGCAAGCCGCGCGCAAGGGCTTCATCGAGATGGCGAAGAGCGTGGACTACGGCGCGACCGGCTTGTGGACGCGCATCAATGCGCTCAACTCGCCTTGGGCGCTCGACGACGTGATCGAGATCGTCGGCGCGGTCGGTGACAAGCTCGACGTCATCATGCTGCCCAAGGTCGACGGACAGTGGGACATTCATTACCTCGATCAGTTGCTGGCGCAGCTTGAGGCGCGCCACAAGATCAAGAAGCCGATCCTGATCCACGCCATTCTGGAAACCGCGCAGGGCGTTAACAATGTCGAGGCGATCGCCACCGCCTCCCCGCGCATGCACGGCATGAGCCTTGGCCCCGCCGATCTCGCCGCCTCGCGCGCGATGAAAACGACACGCGTCGGCGGCGGGCACCCGGAATACAAAGTCCTCGCCGATGCGCAAGGTGATGCGCCACGCGCATCATACCAACAGGATCTCTGGCACTACACCGTCGGCCGCATGGTCGACGCCTGCGCCGCCGCCGGTATCAAGCCGTTCTACGGCCCGTTCGGCGACTTCTCCGACCCGGCCGCCTGCGAGGCGCAATTCCGCAACGCCTTCCTCATGGGCTGCCTCGGCGCCTGGTCGTTGCATCCTTCGCAGATCGCCATTGCGAAGACCGTGTTTTCGCCCGATCCGGCGGAAGTGGCGTTTGCGAAGAAGATTGTCGCCGCCATGCCGGACGGCGCCGGCGCCGTGATGATCGATGGCAAGATGCAGGACGATGCGACCTGGAAGCAGGCCAAGGTGCTGCTCGATCTCGCCAAGCTGGTCGCCGCCAAAGACCCGGACATGGGCGCGCGTTACGCCCTGTAAAGGGGGTCTGGCGAAGCGCGCCGCGATGGATTAAGTGGTCGCCGACATGGAAAAGATACGCATCGCCAAATACAAGATCGGCCAGGTGGTCAAGCACCGCCTTTATCCGTTCCGCGGCGTAGTGTTCGACATCGACCCGGAGTTCGACAACACCGAAGAATGGTGGGAATCGATCCCCGCCGACGTACGCCCGCGCAAGGACCAGCCATTCTATCACCTTTACGCGGAGAACGCGGACACCGAGTACATCGCCTATGTGTCCGAGCAGAATCTGTTGCCGGACACCTCCGACAAGCCGATCCGTCATCCGCAGGTCGACGAAGTGTTCGTGCAGGACGACAGCGGCAGCTATCGCCCGCGCAATAGCCAGTTGAACTGAAATAGCCGGGTCGCCGTCAAAACAAAAAGGCGCGGCCGAAGCCGCGCTTTTTCTCATCAACCGCTAGGCCGATTACTTCTTGTCCGCCGGGGCAGGCGCCGCGGCGGCTGCCGGAGTTTGCGCCTCGAGTTTCTTGCGCGCCTCTTCGGCTTTCTTCTGCAGCTCTTCTTGCAGTTTATGCTGCTGCTCCTCGACCACCTTCGGGTCGGTCGGCGGGCCGTCATAAGCTTTGGCGAAATCGTTGAGCGGCAGCGGCAGGCTGATCGGCGTGCCCTGCATATTGATCGCCTGCAAGACGATCTGCTGCCCCTTCTTCATCTTGGCGATCATGTCGTCGGTGACCGGGTAGTCGGACATGCAGCCGACCGGGAAGCAAATCTTGTACGGCTCATTCACCGGCTGGCCCTGATCGATGATCACGCGCGTGCCGTGTTGCAGCTGCATGCCGAGCGGCACCGTGACACGTAGTACCTTGGGCAGGCCTTCCGGTTCGAACAGCTGCACGATCGCGACCGGCATACCGTTCTCGAGCCGTCCGTCCTTGGTGACGACGCAGACCTGCTTGTTGTTGGTGTCCTGCCCCTTGCCGCAGACCTTCATCCACGGCGAATACATGAGCTGCGGCGCGGCCTGCTCCTGCAACGGCTGGGGTTGAGCCTGAGGCTGTGGTGCCGGCGCCGGCGCCACCGGTTTGACCGGAGCCGGCTTGGGCGCCGGCTTGGGCGCCTGCGCCAGCGCGCCGGTACCGAGTGCGGTCAATAGCCCAAACGCCGCGGCAGCGGCCGTCAGCCCCCGGCGAGCCTGCCGCGGCGTTGCGTTCCAAAAATTCATTGCGATCGATCCTTTGTTCCCAACCGCCCGCAGCCCCTTGCCAATGGACGGTCTCCGCTTGCTCGGCTCTCTCCCCGTCAAATGCGGCGGGAGCGTGACCCAAGCTCGGCTGCCTGATAACCGAAATCGCCCCGTCAATAAAGCCACGAATGCGCCGAAAATACGGGGCGAAGCGGCCCTGTGCTAGATTGCGCGCAACCAGGCAAGCGAATCGAATTGGCCTTGCTTTCGCATCTTCGCTCAAGGCAATGGATGCCGTCGCGGCGCGCGGTGATGCTCGGCGCGCTCGCCGGCGCCACTCTCCCCTGTCGCGCGGCCCGCGCGCAAAGCGCCGCGCACGCCATTGCCATGCATGGCGCGCCCGCTTGGCAGACGACTTTCACGCACCCCGACTACGCCGATCCCGCCGCGCCCAAGGGCGGGCAGCTGGTGCAAGGCGTGCTCGGCACTTTCGACAGTCTCAACCCCTTCATCGTGCGCGGTCTGCCGGCGGTGAACATCCGCGGCTACGTGGTCGAGAGCCTGATGGCGCGCGGCTACGACGAGCCGTTCACGCTCTACGGCCTCATCGCCGAGACGATCGAGACCGATGCCGCGCGCAGCTATGTCACCTTCACCATCAATCCCGCCGCGCGCTTCTCCGACGGCAAACCCGTCACGCCTGACGATATTGTCTTCACGTGGCAACTGCTGCGCGACCACGGCCGGCCAAATTTCGGCATCTACTACAAGAAGCCGCGCCAGGCGGAGATCGTCGGCGAGCGCAGCGTGCGCTTCGATCTTGGCGACTCCGATGATCGGGAATTGCCGCTGATCCTCGGCCTCATGCCGATCCTCGCCCGTCACGCCATCGACCTCGACCGTTTCGAGGACACGACTTTCGCGCCGCCCATCGGCAGCGGACCCTATACGGTGAGCGCGGTGCGACCGGGCGAGAGCGTCACTTTCACGCGCGATGCCAATTATTGGGGGCGCGATCTCGCCATCAATCGCGGCTCGTGGAATTTCGACAGCGTGCGCTTCGATTACTACCGCGACGGCAACACGCATTTCGAGGCCTTCAAACGCGGCCTCTACGACGTGCGCGCCGAGACCGACCCCGGGCGCTGGCAGACGGCTTATGATTTCCCCGCCCTGCGCGAGGGGCGCGTGGTGAAGGAGTCGTTCCCCTACGGCTTGCCAAAAGGCATGCAAGGCCTGGTGATGAACACGCGGCGGTCGGTCTTTGCCGATATGCGCGTGCGCGAAGCCATGCTGCAGCTGTTCGACTTCGAGTGGATCAACCACACTTACTTTTTCGATCTCTACCAACGCACCGCGAGCTACTTTGACGGCTGCGAACTGTCCGCGCACAAACGCCCGGCGAGCGCACGCGAACGCGAGCTGCTCGCGCGCTTTCCCGACGCGGTGCGCGCCGACATCATGCAGGGGCAATGGTCGCCGCCGGTCAGCGACGGCTCCGGGCGCGATCGCGACGCGCTGCGCCGCGCCTTCGCCCTGTTCGCGCAGGCAGGCTACGCGATCAGAGGGACTACGCTCACTCATCTCGCCAGCGGCGCGCCTTTGACCTTCGAGATCATGACGACGACGCGCGATCAGGAGCGCGTGGCGCTTGCCTTCGCGCGCAGCCTCAAGCGCGCCGGCATCGATACGCGCGTGCGCAGCGTCGACGCCACCGAGTTCACCCGCCGCGGCATCGCCTTCGATTTCGACATGATGGAGTACCGTTGGGAGCAGTCGCTGTCGCCTGGCAACGAGCAGCTGTTCTATTGGGGCTCGGCCGCCGCCGACGAACAAGGCAGCCGCAACTATATGGGCGTCAAGTCGCAGGCGCTCGACGCCATGATCGCGGCCCTGCTCAGCGCACGGACCGAGGAGGATTTCGTCGCCGCCGTGCGCGCGCTCGACCGCGTCTTGTTGTCCGGCTTCTACGTGGTGCCTCTCTATCACCTGCCGGTGCAATGGGTGGCGCGCTGGAAGCGCATCCGGCACCCGCAAAAGACCTCGCTGTTCGGCTATCTGCCGGAAACCTGGTGGCAGGGGGCGGCATGATCGGCGATCCCTTTATTGGCCAAGGCGTCCACATCACGCTTGACCATCTGTTCCGCCGCGCCGCGCTGCGCGAGCCGCAGCGGCTGGCGCTGCGGGGCACAAGCCTCAGCAGCGGCAGGCCGTGCCTGCTCAGCTTCGCTGAGATGGATCGCGCTGTCGGCGCTCTCGCCGCGCGGCTGCGCGAGCTCGGCCTGCCGACCAACGCGGTGGTCGCAATCCAGCTGCCGAATACGATCGAGGGCGTGATCACGCTCATGGGCGTGCTGCGCGCCGGCATGATCGCCGCGCCCTTGCCGGCATTCTGGCCCAGGCGGGAGATCGTGGCGGCGCTCGCCTCGATCGGCGCCAAGGCGATCATCGGCACGGCGGCGAACGCCGACACACTCATGCACGCCGCCGCCGAGCTGTTTCCGGTGCGCTACGTCTGCGGTTTCGGCGACCATCTGGCGGACGGTATGGTCTCGCTCGCCGCAATCTTGGCGCCGGGCGGCGCGACATCAGAACCGCCGGCGCGGACCCGCTATGCCGCCGATCAGATCGCGGCGGTCACCTTCGACACGACCGCGCACGGCCTCGTCGGCGTGGCGCGCAATCACGGCGAGCTCATCGCCGGCGGCATCGAGGTCATGCGCGCCGCCCAGCTCGCGCCGAACTCGACCATGTTGTCCACGCTTGTGCCCGGTTCCTTCG
>Ga0335078_10015249_pt1 | contig 11408 bp, 9 predicted proteins | sample Lox_Sample_32_FD_206711 | JGI IMG/M metagenome (GOLD analysis project Ga0335078, IMG submission 206711) | Soil microbial communities from Loxahatchee National Wildlife Refuge, Florida, United States - Lox_Sample_3.2 | ecosystem: Environmental > Terrestrial > Soil > Wetlands | place: USA: Florida...
CGCTGTGGGAAAACAACATCTATTTCGAGCGCGCCATTGCCAACTTCATCTCGTTCCTTAATCATCACGAGTACACACCCGACGAAGTGCGCGAGGTTCTGTACGACGTCGAGCGCGAGAATATTCGCCAGCATGGCTACGGCATGCGCAGCTTCGCGCTGGCGCTGGTGAAGTGCTTCGAGCAATTGTCGGTTGAGCCACTCACCCCCGCGCTGCATGAGGCGATTCACGGCATCGCCTACGCCATCGCCGAGCATCCCATGGAGTTGCTGCCCGGCGTTCCCGAAACCTTGACCGAACTGGCGCAACGGCACCATCTGTTCGTCGTGACCAAGGGCAACTTCACCGAGCAGACCGGCAAGTTCGAGCGCTCGGGCCTGAAGGAACATTTCACGGCCATCGAGGTCGTTGCCGAAAAAAACGCCCAAGCCTACAGCGGCCTGGTCGAAAAATACGGCCTGGTGCGGGAGCAGACGTGGATGATCGGCAACAGCCCCAATTCCGACATCAATCCCGCGCTGGAGGCGGGCCTGCATGCGGTGTTCGTGCCGCACCGCAATACCTGGATGCTGGAGCGCGCCGAACTTCAGCCGGGGATCGGCAATGGCCGCCTGCTTCAGGTCAGCAGCTTCGGACAGTTACGCGACTACTTCTAAGCCGTATAAACCCGAACCAGCCAATGGCGGACTTGCAACCCTTCTCGTCTGAACTTCGCTCCAACTATTGAAGGCGAAGGAGGTGGAGTATGAGACGTGTGCTTTTGCCGATGGCATTCACCATGCTGGCGGGGATATTTGCGCTAGCCCAGGACACTGGCAGCAAACCCAATGGCCAGGACCCGCAGAGCAACAGTACGGCCGGGAGCGCGCAATACCAGAATCCAGATGTAACCACCAAGTCCGCGCCGGCCTCACAGAGCGTGATCCGCGGCTGCCTGAGCGGCTCGCCGGGAAACTATACGCTCACCGATCAGAACGGGATGCAGTACCAGATCGCCGGTGACGATGCCACGCTGCGCTCGATGGTCGGCCGCGAGGTTGAGGTCATGGGTATTGAGAATCAGACGGGCCAGGCTGCCGATTCGACCAGCCGCCTCGCCAATGGTGTGCAGGCCTCAGATGTGCGTGCAGTATCCTCGACCTGCAAGAAGGGAAGTTCTGCGACCGCACTCCCGTCCGTCGAGAACAACGGCACGAACCCAAAAGGAACTCCAGAGAGTGGCGAACGACCCGAACATCAGTAGAGTGGTATGTCCTCGCCGGGGCGACCGATACGAGTAGCAGGAACATGACACTCCTGCGGTCAGTCCAACGCCAACGGCCAATGCGGCAGTTCTATGACGACGGCGAACTGCCGCGATCGAGCGTCTGACGTGCGAATCGGAGCAGGATTTCCCGCAAGCGTTGCTTTCCCACGTAACTTTTTCAACTAACGGCCTGTGCCACCATCCGCATTCTTTTCATTAGCTTGCACCGTTAGGTGGAATTAATTTGACAGTTCACCAGGAAGGGCGCAAAACAGGCTGCACAGCCGGTGCCGATGAACGGCACTCACGCGGCCGCCGAAGCTGTTGTTTAATGACGCCTCGGGCGGACGCCTTGGTACGAAGGAGATCAGTCGATGACGAACCCAGAGCAGCCAGGCAGATGCAGCATGGAAGTCAGTGAACCCACGGCGACCTTGCGGATCACATTCACATTCCTGTTGGTGGGAGTGATTGCTGTTGCCTGCCTGCCGATGCATGCGCAGACCTTCACCGTGATCCACAGCTTCACCGGTCATGACGGATCCAATCCGGTCGCGGGCGTGACTATGGACCAGGCGGGCAATCTCTGGGGTACGACGGAGTTAGGCGGGGGTGCCAACTGCGACATTGGCGGATGTGGCACGGTCTATAAGCTGACGCATGTCAAATCAGGCTGGGTACTCTCGCAGCTTTACGCGTTTCAAGGCGGCGATGACGGCCAATATCCCAGCTCCAAAGTGACGTTTGCTCCCGACGGCACGATTTACAGCAACACTCAGGGCGGCAGTGTGGGCACGGTTTTCAGCCTGCGACCTCCCAGTACTTTTTGCCACTCGATTTCGTGCCCCTGGACCAAAACGACGGTGGCCTCGTTCGGCGGCGGGAATGGCTCGTACCCGTCGGGCGATCTCACCTTCGATGCAGCGGGCAATATCTACGGCACCACCGGGTCTGGTGGACGGTTCAAGAACTGCGGCGGAGGAGGCTGCGGCATTGTCTATGAGTTGACGCCATCCGGCGGTTCCTGGACAGAAAATGTCCTCTACACCTTCACCGATGGAGCCGATGGCGGTCATCCCGAAAGCGGCGTCATCTTTGATCAAAGTGGGCACTTGTTCGGTACCGCTACCATTGACAATCTCATCGGCGGCGGCGACAACGGAGGAGTCATCTTTGAATTGGTCCCCTCCGGCTCCGGTTGGACTGAAACCGTCCTTTATCATCTGCAAGACCCCGCGGACGGCGGTAAACCTTATGGTGGCCTGATCTTCGATGCTGCGGGCAATTTGTACGGCACCAACACCTACGGAGGATCGGGTGATGGCGGCACGGTATTTGAATTGTCGCCCTCCGGCGGGTACTGGAACCTCAACCTTCTTTACAGCCTGACCTGTCCACCGGGAGGATATATCGGGCCCTATGGGAAACTCGTCCAGGACAGTTCCGGCAATCTCTACGGCGCCAGCGTGAGCGGCGGCACCTACAACTATGGTTATATCTTTAAACTCACGCCCTCCAATGGTAGTTGGAGCTTCACTGACCTGCACGACTTCACGAACGGCGATGACGGCGCCTGGCCGTACGACGGCCTCACCCTGGCCGCGAACGGCAATCTCTACGGCACAACATTTGTAGGCGGCCAGCCTGGACAGGGTTGCTACTACGGCTTTAACTGCGGCGTCATTTTCGAGATCACGCCTTAGGACGGACAACGTCAGGCCAGCTCGTTATTCAGGCCTATCCCACAATGTGGGATAGTAGAGATTCTTAGCACAATCCCAAACCCAAAAGGAATCAACGAACCGCCAGGTTTGCGGTGTTCAATATCGGAACGGCCGCGGTATCACTCGAAGATCAGGATCGCGGCAGCGATGACGGTGGTCCACAGGCCGCGCTTGTCGCCAACGGCGCTTTGCGTGACGTTCGCGGTGCGCACGATCTTGTTCGACAGCCGGTAGACTTCCTTCTTTTCGTCCCACGACTTGTCGGCGTCGAACTCCACGTCCAGCGTCGTAGCCAACATTTCGGCAGCCAGTTCCTCGGCGTAATCGCCGGCGACATTGTCCGTCTCGCCGAAGGAGTGGTGCTCGCTCAAGTAGCCGTAGGTGCTGCGATCGGCCGGAATAGCCACGCCGATGCTGGAGGCGACCAGACGATGGGGCTCGCGGGTGGAATTCTCGGCCACCACGGCGAAGGTCACCTCACCGTGGGAAAGATACTTGAGCCCATCTTTGCGCGGGATCAGCTTGCAGTTGGGCGGGAAGATGGAAGAAACGCGAACCAGATTCTGTGCGGCGATCCCGGCATCGCGCAGTGCCAGCTCAAATGAGGTGAGCCGCTCCTTGTGTTTCCCAACGCCCTTTGTCAAAAAGATGCGTCTGGGGACCATGTCTTTAGACAATTTGTGAATGCCTCCGGCACGGAGTAGTCGTTCAACGAATTTTCAAAATAACACATTCCGAGGAGGGGGAAAGGTGAAATCGGAAAAAATATCTGATGACAGGTTTGGTCTCCGGTTTCCGGTCGTTCCGCCTTGAAGTACCACAACGTGGGAGTACAGAGAACTAACAGGCGATGGCATAAACCACGCTAATCTCTCCGTCGATCGATATGCCACAGTGTGGGACATGAGGAAAGCCAAAAGTAGCCGTTATCCGACGGTGAGCGCCGAGCCGGCAGTCTTCAACTTGACCGCGATGTCGATGAACGCCAGGGCCGCACGGCTGAGGGCTTTGTCCTTGCGAAAAACCAGCGCCAGATCGCGCTGAATGCCGGCATCAGCCAGCGCCACTGCAGCCAGTACCTTGGCCCGCAGATCTTCCACGACATTGGAGCGAGCGATGAAACCGACTCCTACGCCCACGGCGACAAAACGCTTCAGCAGTTCGCTCGAGTCGAGTTCCATGGAAATTGCGGGCTTGAGCCGTTTTTCATGGAAGAGGTTCTCTAGAGAATCGCGGGTGCGTCCGACCTTTGGCAGCAAGAGCGGAAATTGGACCACTTCCGCAATCGTCGCTTTGTCGCGGCTCGCCAGAGGGTGATCGGGCGGCGTGATCACGATCAACTCATCGCGATGGATGGGGACAACCGTCAGCCGCTTGTCGTTCACGGGCATGGAGACGATGCCGAAGTCGCAGGAGTTGTCCATGATGGCCTCCAAGGTCTTGTTGTGCTCCATGCGCTTGATGCCGACTCCCACATTGGGGTACTGACGTTTGAACTCGGCAAAAACCTCAGGCAGGATGTGGAGGCAAGTGCCTTCGTTGGCGGCGACCACGATTTCGCCACGTGGTACGCGCTCCATTTCCGCCAGCGAGACGAGTACGACGCGGCGCTGCTCGAGTGTATCTTCCGCGTACCGCTGGAACACTTTTCCGGCTGCGGTGACTGACACCTTACCGCCGCTGCGGTCGAGCAGGCGCGCGCCCACTTCCTCCTCCAGCGCGCGGATTTGCGCCGAGATCGCAGGCTGAGTGCGGAAACGGCGCTCAGCGGCACGTGAGAAGCTGCTCAGCCGCGCCACTTCCAGAAACGTTTCTAGTTGATCGAAGTCCATAAAGCAGCAGTTAGCAATTGGCACTTGGCATTTAACAAATGCCTCGGCTTCGGGCTATCGCCCTTACTAGAGCATGTTCCCTACCGATTGTCATCCTCCAAGGGACTAGAATTCAATCCAGAACCGGATTCGTGGGGTGCCAACCTGTGACCACCGTTCTGACAGCTCGACAACTGCTCACCCCGCTGGAGCGGATCGAGAACGCTGCGCTCACCATCAAAGACGGAATTATCGCAGGCGTGTGTAAGCGAGGGGACCTGACCGTTCCGACCGGCGCGCGGGTGTTCGATTTTGGCGATGCGATCCTGGCCCCCGGTCTGATCGATATCCACGTCCACGGGGGGGCCGCACACGACGTGATGGACGCCTCTGACGATGGACTAGCGGCAATCGAACGGCTCATGTTTCGCCACGGAGTGACCAGCTATTGCCCCACGACGGTGACGGCGCCGATTGATCGTACCTTGCAATCGCTGGAGGCATTGGGACGCGCGGTGCAGCAAAGGAATACGACGGCTGATCGCGCCCGCCCGCTGGGGATTCATCTGGAAGGACCGTTCCTCAGCCATGCCCGCCGGGGCGTTCATTCGCCGCTGTATCTGCAGCGAGCCTCACAGCATATCTTTGACCAGATGTGGGAGGCAGCCGGCGGGCAAGTCTCTATGCTGACGATCGCGCCTGAGTTGGCAGGCGCGCTGGAATTGATTCGTAATGCGACGGCGCGCGGCATTTGCGTCAGCATCGGACACTCCAATGCGACGCTGGAGCAGGCGGTTGAGGGTGTTCGCGCCGGCGCCAGGCACGCTACGCATACGTTCAACGCAATGCGCCGCCTGGATCATCGCGATCCGGGATTGCTAGGCGCGATCCTCACCGCCAATACCTTGACGGCTGACATCATCGCCGATGGTCAGCACGTTCGCCCTGAGGTCGTCGATGTTTTTGTCCGCGCCAAGGGCCTTGATCGTGCAGTCCTGATCACCGACGCAATCAGCGCCACCGGCATGCCTGACGGCACCTACCATCTCGGTTCCTACCAGGTAGAGGTGAGCGAAGGACGCTGCGAGTCGCATGGCAAGCTGGCGGGTAGTGTGCTGACTATGGATCGCGCAATTCACAATGTCATGACATTTTGTGGCGTTCGCTTCCAGGATGCGATTCGATTGGCGACTCTGAACCCGGCACGCGTGCTGGGCATCGAGAACCGCAAGGGCGTTTTGCAAGTTGGAGCAGACGCCGATATTGCAGTGTTCTCTGCTGCGGGAGAAGTTCGGCAGACCATCGTTGGAGGAGCCCTGGTTTAAAAGAACGGGTTTGAGACAGCTGTTGCCGGTTGAAGCCGGCTCGATATCCGTAAGGGGACGTCAGTCCGTCCGCCTACAGGCCGGCGCTTTCACGGATTCTGTGCGTCGCGAACTGTTCTCCGCCCACCCATCACGTCCGCAAGTGATGGTCATCACTGCCGCTGTGTCCATAGTGAGCGAAGGTCATAGAGGAGAGGTACATGGTCCTCTCAGCCTTTCTCGATCGCCGCGCGCGGATGGCCGCCAAGCATACGCTGGGCCTGCGGCTGACGCTATTCCTGCTTCCGGTTCTCCTATACTCGCCACCAGCGGCCGCGACCATTGGCACACATCTCCCAACCGACAGTGGCGCCTGGAGCGGTGTCGCGTTCGGGCTGGTTCTGAGCATCGTGATCGCGGTGTTTTCGCGGACCAGGGTCAAGTCGGCCGAGAATGAAATCGCCCGGCTCAAGGAACTCGCCAATCATCGCGAGTACGAACGCAATGTGGCGCAGCAGGAGCTGGTGCGGCGGCTGGAAGAGGAGCGCGAACTCGCCAAAGAGAAGATGCAGTTCGAGTCGCAGCTCTCCGATTACGAAAAATATGCGTCGCTGGCACAACTGGCGCTGGGTGCGGCGCATGAGATCAACAATCCGCTGTTGGGGATTTTGTCGCATCTGGAGCTGGAGTGGCGCGATGCCAACGACGAGCGGCGCGAAGAGATCGAGCAGTGCATTGAAGGCGCCAAGCGTATCTCGTCGGCGGTGCGTGGATTGCTGGACTACGCACGGCCGGGACCGCTGACGCTGAGTAACATCAATCTTTGGCGGCTGGCGGATGAAACGCTGAAGTTCGTCGCGCACCAGCCGATGTTTCGCCAGATCGAGTTGCATAACTGCGTGCCGCCCGACCTGCCCAATATTACGGCGGACTCGAATCAACTCTCGCAAATCCTGATGAACCTGCTGCTGAACGCGGCGCAGGCGACGGCACCCGGAGGAAGCATCAGCGTGCTCGCCGACAAAGTGAGGTTCGCCGACGTGATTGAGCTGCGAGTGCACGACACCGGCTGCGGAATTCCGGCGGATATTCTGCCGCATGTCTTCGAACCGTTCTTCACTACCAAGCGCGGGAAGGGAACTGGCCTGGGGCTGAGCATTTCGCAAGCGTATGTACGCAGCCACGGTGGCGATATTCAAGTGGAGAGTATTCCGGAGCGCGGGACAACCGTGCGGGTGACGATGCCGATTCGGCAGGCCGGCAAAGTCGTGCAGCATAGTGAGGAGGTAATCGCCTGAGATGGCGCATTCGATACTGATCGTCGATGATGAAGCGCTCACCCTGAAAACCATGGGCCGGGCGCTGCAGGCCGAGGGCTATGAGGTGTTGCCGGTGGGCAGCGGCGAAGAGGCGCTGGAGGTCATTGCCGAGGAGAAGCCGGACCTGGCGCTGCTGGATGTCGTGCTGCCTGGGATCAACGGGATCGAGGTGCTGCGGCAGGCGAAGAAGATTTCGCCGGCGATGATCGTGGTGATGATGAGCGCGTATCACATGGTCGATCGCGCGGTGGAAGCGATGAAGCTGGGCGCGTATGACTACCTGATAAAGCCCTTCCACCTGGCCGACATGGTGAACACGATTCAGCGCGCTGAAGAGATGCTGGCGCTGCGGGTGCGGGTGCGCGATACGGTGGAAAGTGCCAAGGGCCGATACGATTTTGGACGCGTGGTGACGCAGAGTCCCGCGATGTGCGAGGTGTTGGAGATGGCGCGGCGCGCGGCGGAGAGCGATCACACGACCATCCTCATCCAGGGCGAGAGCGGGACCGGCAAGGAGGTTTTGGCCAAGGCGATTCACTACAACAGCCCGCGCGCGCAGGCGCCGATGATTGGATTGAATTGCGCAGCGCTGCCGGACACGCTGCTGGAGAGCGAGTTGTTCGGTTATGAGCAGGGAGCCTTCACCGACGCGCGGCGGCGTAAAGAAGGGCTGATCGAGAAGGCGTCGACTGGTACGTTGTTCCTCGACGAGATTGGCAATACATCGGCCAGCCTGCAAGCCAAACTGCTGCGCGTGCTGGAAGAGGGGAATTTCATCCGCCTTGGGGGGACCAAGCCGGTGCAGGTGGATGTGCGCATTATCGCGGCGACTAACAAGGTCCTGAAGGAAGCGGTGACGAACGGCGAGTTTCGCGAGGATCTGTATTACCGCCTGAACGTGGTGCCGCTGTTCATTCCGCCGCTGCGCGAGCGGCGCGAAGATATCCTGCCGCTTGCGCTGGACATCATGCAGTTCTTCAACAAAGAGTTGAAGAAGAACTTTGTCGGCTTCACGCCGGCGGCGGCCGAGTTGCTGCAACGATATCCGTGGCCGGGAAATATTCGCGAACTGCGCAACGTGATCGAGCGCACCATGATCTTGTCCACGGAGGAGCAAATCGACGAAGATGGCCTGCCGGAAGAAATTCGCGACTACCACGACGAGCCGGAGCTGGAGGAGAAGTTCTCGTCATTCGATGTCTCGCCGACCGGCGATCAGTTCGTGTCGCTGAAGGAATTAGAGGATCACTACATCCACGAAGTGCTGACCGCTACGGGGCAGAACAAGACCCACGCCGCGCGCATTCTCGGCATCCATCCTACTTCGCTGCTAAGAAGGCTGAAGAAGACCGGGGCGATGACCTAAAGCCGGAACCTCACTGGCTTGGTTTCACATCCTTGGCATTCACATGGATGTCAGTGAACTGGACCGAGGCGAGGAGTTTCTCCAACTCGGCTGCGTAGCGGTCAAAGGTGTCCAGCGGAGCCGACACTGCCAGTTCATAATGCAGGTCGCCGGCGCTGAAAGTTTCAACCGTCATGTGATAGTCCACGCCCTGGTGGGTGAAGTTGGCGGCCGTGCGAGTGCCGGAAATGCCGTCTCGGACCACGCTTCCGGTCGAGAGCACGTGAAGGGACTCGTTGCTCCTCAGGTTGGACTCGATGATTTTGTTAAAGGTATCTTCCGACGCCTCCAGGTGGTATCGCAGAACCAACAATGAGCAAAGAGTATTTTTCTTGGTGAAAGCGAGGGAACTCGGGTGGCCCTCCGTGGCTGCTTTCTCGCCGGACTTCACCCAGCCCTGAGGCAGGCTCAGCGAGATCCCAAACGACTCCGACGAGTAAACGCTAGGGTTGGTGACGGAGGCGGTAGCTCCACTCTTGACCTTGCTTCGCGCCTCCTCGTAGATAGCCTGGCGAGCAGTAAGCAGCTTGAGGCTGCATTCCGCCTGTGCTTGAGGGCAGTTGAGAACTGCCCAGCGCGCAACGTCCACACCGTCGTTGGCGGGGACGGATAGGTGGGGCATGGTAGACGCGATCGTCGTGCCGAAGCTCTTCAGGTTGTCCTCGCCGGCCATCAGGCGAGCTTGCGGAGTAGATTCCCCTTGTTTCTGCAGAACAGCAAACTGTGCGGTGCCGGATTGTTTAGCGGGATTCGGGATGGCAACCGTGCTCTTATCGCGTAACTCCTGCGCGGCTTGCTGGAGCAGTTTCTTCGAGCCGCCGGAGGGATCGAGCCGGGCGATTCGTTCTCGCGAAGCCGACGCTGCGTCGGTGTCCGACTGCTGCGGGGAGTCCATGAGCTGCAAGGCAGCGATCGTATAGCCCGAGTATTTGAGCGCATCCTCCTTGCGACCGAGCTTTTCGTAGAGTTGCGCCAAGTGATCGCTTACCGTCGGATCCTGGTTCATCGTCCACGCGGCGAGCAGATACTGCTCAGCGTTAGTGGTGTCGCCGCGGAGGAAATAAATCCAGCCTAAGGTGTCCCAGGTTGCTGCCAGCGAGTTGAGTTTTCCGAAGATGTCAGGCGTCAGTGGATCAAGCGTGACCGACATCAGGGTCGCCGACTCCATGGAGATAGCCAACCTGGCATAGCGTTCGGCGTGATCGAGCTGCACATAGTGATCGGCGAGAACCCACGCAAGACTGTTCCAGCCGGATGCCGAGGTGATAAGGGCGGCGGCCTTGTCGGCGGCCTGTAACGCCTCATCCCGCATACCTAGTTCCAGGTAGCACGCCGCCAGGTCCCTGTAATTGGAGTTGATCTTGGGTAGTGTCCTAAGACGCTGTTGCGGGTACATCAAGAACCAGGAAGCGGCTAAACGCTTCAGGCAGGGAAACGGCTAAACCTCAGTTCAGTTTGTTTTCGGAGAGGGTTGTTCTTCGTCAACGAGTCGCAGCAATTCCGGACTGGTTGAGAGAAACAAGTGCGTCCAGGTGTGGGCAAATCCAGAAGCGCCCCTCAATTCATTCTGCATGGTTAGCAGTACGTCACCTGTGGCAGTCGTGTATTTTTCGTAGGCTTCCTCCTGAGCAGGCGTGGGCAGGGAAAGCGATATATAGGCATCGGCTAAACCCGAACCTGCTTGCCGCTGTAGGGGAATCTGAATCGTTTTCTTATCTATCAAGGGTTGGAACCCTGTGGCGTATAGGCGACCGAGAGGCCACAGTACTAGAACGTGGATATCTGTGGAAGCTGATCGTTGGTTTAATTCGGCAATTTCTGTTTCCCATTGCGGATAGTCCAACGGCTCAAACTCTGGCTTATCTGGCATCGCCGCCTCCTTCTCTGAGCGAACAAGCAAGACAGCGGGAAGCAATCAAGTGTCTCCCGCTGTCTCCTGTACTGAAAGATCATCTTTGCCGCAGCCCGTTTACTCCGGGCTGGCAGTTAGTAACTCTTCCAACTTCCAAACGTGATCCGTTAGCCCCGCCTCCATCGCGGGAGTGACTTTCAAGGTTCCGTGTACGCGGCAGAAATTATGCCATGCCATGTAAAGGGCGACGGCGGCTTTCAGGTTCTCCAGCTTTTTCGAGAACGCATTGGTTAAACGGGTAAAGCGGCGCAAGTGCATTCGCAAATTCAAATTCGATCTCTCGACGTAGCTGGTGCTGATGTGTTCCGGGTCGGGCGTCCCTATGATGTCGTTTGGGATAAGATCCCGAATCTTGCCGGTGCCGTACCAGTCCGGGCCGCTGTTTGCCGGTGTCGCGAATACCTTTACCAGCATGGCGTAATCGACGCGCATACCCAAGACCGTTTCAACCGGCTCCAGATAGGCGGTGTGGCCGTCTGTGGTGAGTTGGAAGCGGTGCTTAACACGCCTGTCCAAGTCCTCAATGAACTTGAAAGCGTCCGCATGGCCGCGTTTGCCAATGTGGTAGGACAGCACCAGTTTGGAATCAGCGTCGAGCGCGACCCATACGTAGGTGTGGCCCCATTCGGTCGGTGCGTCGTTTCGCAAGTGGGTTTCCTTGGTGTGCGTAAAGCACCAAACTTCGTC
>Ga0335078_10015251_pt1 | contig 11407 bp, 11 predicted proteins | sample Lox_Sample_32_FD_206711 | JGI IMG/M metagenome (GOLD analysis project Ga0335078, IMG submission 206711) | Soil microbial communities from Loxahatchee National Wildlife Refuge, Florida, United States - Lox_Sample_3.2 | ecosystem: Environmental > Terrestrial > Soil > Wetlands | place: USA...
TGCTGCTGAAAGAAACCGGGCTGGGGGCGGTGGTTCCCGACATGATTTATCTCTCGATTTTCGCGGTGGTGACTCTGGCGATTGCTACGCCGCTGTTCAAGAGGACTCTGTAAAAGCTTGAACTGCAAAGGACGCAGAGTTCGCTGAGAACCTCCTGATTTTGCCTTCGAGTATTCTGCGGCCTCTGCGGTTTTGCTTTTTTTCGGGAACTTTCTGAAGGCCGCCGGTTTCCGTTATGCTTATGGGAGCTATGACGCTGCTCGATGCCCAGGAATTCGATTCGGCCCGGGCCCGCCGCCGCAGGATCTGGATTGCGGGAATCATCGTTGCGGTCCTGTTCGGGTTCTGGGCTGTCTACCACTTGCGCGATCACCGGGAACGAGCGGCTGTGAACCGATTCTTTGGCGCCTTACAGAAGCAGGAGTATGAAGACGCCTACGGCATCTGGTTCAACGATCCCGGCTGGCGGCAGCATCCCAATAAATTTCCCAACTATCCGTACAACGAGTTTTACCGCGACTGGGGCCCGGGCGGAGAATGGGGCCTGGTGAAGTCGCACAAGGTGGATTGCTCCCTGGTTCCCGGCGGAGGCAGCGGAGTGATCGTGCAAGTCACGGTGAACGGGCGAGCCCAACACGCTTACGTGTGGGCGCAGAAGACCGACGGGACATTGTCGTTTTCGCCGACCGAGATTGAGTGCGGCAACTGGTGGACCTGGGTTACGGAGTAGGGTCGACGAAGCTGCCGGGCTGATAGTCAAAATCAAGAACAAAATCAAAAGCAACGGCGGCGGACAGGAATGTCCGCCCTACACGGGCTTGGGATTTCTTACGAATTGACGCTGGTGCCAGTACGGGTATACCGGGGTCACATCGCTGGCCGCGTCGAGCCGCGCGACCTGTTCGCTGGTCAGATTCCATCCCACCGCGCCCAGATTCTGACGCAATTGTTGTTCGTTGCGCGCGCCCATGATCACGTTGGCCACGGTTGGCCGCTGCAGCAGCCAGTTCAGGGCGATCTGCGGTACGCTTTTCCCGGTTTCGCGGGAGACTTCGTCGAGCGCGTCTACCACCTTGTAGAGATATTCATCCGCGACCGGCGGGCCTTGTTCGGCGGTGCTGTGCAGGCGGCTCACTTCCGGCAGGGATTTGCCGCGCCGCAGTTTGCCAGTCAGACGGCCCCAGCCGAGCGGGCTCCAAACGATGGTCGCGACTTTCTGGTCGAGGCCCAGCGGCATCAGCTCCCACTCAAAGTCACGGCCAAGCAGCGAATAGTACGCCTGATGGGCGACGTAGCGGGCCCAGCCATATCTCTCGGAGATGGAGAGTGACTTCATCAGGTGCCATCCGGAAAAATTGGAGCAGGCGATGTAACGGACCTTGCCGCTCTCGACCAGGGTGTCGAGCGCCTTGACGGTTTCTTCGATCGGGGTCTGCGCGTCGAAGCCGTGCATGTGGTAGACGTCGATGTAATCGGTGTTGAGGCGGCGGAGACTCGCCTCGCAGGCGGTAATCAAGTGATAGCGCGAGGAGCCGACATCATTGGGGCCGTCGCCCATGGCGAAAGTGGCTTTGCTGGAAATGAGAACCGAGCTGCGGCGGCCGGCGATGGCTTGACCGAGGACCTCTTCGGATCCGCCGCGGGAGTAAACATCAGCGGTATCGAAGAAGTTGACGCCGGCGTCAAGGCAGATATCGACCAGGCGAGTCGCCTCTTTTACGTCGGTGCTGCCCCAGGCCTTAAAAAAATCGCCGCGACCGGCGAAGGTGCCGGTGCCGAAGCTGAGAACGGGAACTTTGAGTCCGGAGTTGCCTAGCTGTCGAAATTCCATAACGACTAGATGCAGGGGGTAGGGTCTGAGATGCGGGGCAAGTTTGGGTGGATTTTGCTCTTGGGCGTTATCACTTCGTTCAGGTTCGAAGAAAAATCAAAGGCGGCAGACAGGAATGTCCGCCCTGCCCACGCTGAAAAGTGGGTAGTGGTGCTGCACCACTACCAAAAAGTGACCAAATTCTGCGTTCAAAGTCCATTATGATAGGAGCTGAGCGACTGGCTCCTTCGGAGTTGCCATGAGACGTCGAGAGTTTATCGTGCAGGCCGCGTGCGGGTTGGGCGCGGCGTGGATCGGATCGAATCAACTGGCCGCGTGGGCGTCTGCTCTGCCCCCACTCACACAAAAATTCAATGCCTCGGATATGGTGGTTCTGGGGAAAACCGGCATCAAGACCAGCCGCCTGGCAATGGGCACGGGCACGGTGGGGTCGGGTCATCACTCGAACCAGACGGCGCTTGGAGTTAAAGGCCTCTCTGACCTGCTGCTGAACGGCTACGACCAGGGGTTGCTCTTTTTCGATTCGGCGGATAGCTACGGAAGCCATCCGCATGTGGCCGAGGCGCTGAAGCATGTGCCTCGCGATAAGGTGACGGTGCTGAGCAAGACCTGGGCACGCGATCCGAAGTCGGCACGCGCGGATCTGGACCGCTTCCGGCGCGAGCTGGGCACCGATTATCTCGACGTATGCCTGATGCACTGCGTGACCGAAGGCGACTGGACCACCCGCTACGAGGGAGTCAGGGACGTTCTCTCGGAAGCCAAACAGAAAGGTATTATTCGGGCGCACGGGTGTTCCTGCCACAGTATTGAGGCGCTGCGGGCGGCGGCGAAATCGCCGTGGGTGGAAGTCGACCTGGTGCGCATCAATCCCATCGGCTCACATATGGACGCCGACCCCGACACAGTGGTCAGCGTAATCCGCGAGATGAAAGCCGCGGGCAAAGGGATTGTGGGCATGAAGATTCTGGGACAGGGAGATTTACGCAACCGGCAGGACGAGGCGTTGAAGTACGCGTTGTCGCTCGGGCTCCTGGATGCGTTCACCATCGGCGCCGAGAGCAAAGTGGAGCAGCAGGACTTGATCCGGCGGATCGGGATGGCGGCGTAAGATTGTGTAGAGCGGACATTCCTGTCCGCTGATTTTGATCTAGAGCTGTCCGCCGGTGCGAGGTTTTGGCGGACAGGAATGTCCGCCCTACACGGGTCTATTTGTTCAGCAGGTCGCGCAGCGCTGCGACTTCTGCCGCGATGGCGGTGTGCAGGGCAGGATCCACGTCGGGAGCGAATAGGGAGGAGTGATTGGAGGGAAGAAGTTCTCCAGTCGCTTGCGCTCGCGCGTACTTTTCCGGATTGGCGCCTCCCAGGTTGAAGTAGAACGACGGGATTCCAGCGGCAATGAAGTAGGAATAATCCTCCGACACCATGAGCGGAGCGGCAAGTAGGACGTTGTCCTTTCCCAGCGCCTTCACCAGTGCAATCTGCAAACGGTCGGCTAAAGCAGGATCGTTGTAGACGGCGTCGGTTGCTTCGTAGTGTTCGATCAGCGGCTCGCGCGGAGCGCCGGCGGCTTCGGCTTCGGCTTTGGTGATGCGCGCGATGGCGGCGAGCATCTGCTTACGCACCTCCGGGTTGTAGGCACGGACGGTCAGGCCGAGTTCGGCATAATCGGCGATGATGTTGTTCTTGACGCCCGCCTGGATGTAACCCACCGTGACCACCGCGGGTTCGCCGGGCTTGACTTCGCGGGCCACGATGGTCTGCAAAGCGACGACGGTCCGGGCGGCGATCACCACTGGGTCGATAGTAGTTTCGGGCCGGGCGCCGTGGCCGCCTTTTCCGAAGATAGTAATGCGCAGCGAATCCGCGCTGGCATAGCGATATCCGCTACCCACACCGATTTTGCCGGCGGGCCGTTCGTTGTCGACGTGGAGGACGACGCCGAAGTCGGGTTTGGGAAAACGCGTCAGGAAGCCGTCTGCGAGCATCATTTTGGCGCCGCCAATCGTCTCCTCCGCGGGCTGGCCGATCAATACCAGCGTGCCGTGCCAGCTGTCTTTGCTATGAGCCATGATGGCGGCGGTGGCGTAGAGCGCGGACATGTGCAGATCGTGTCCGCAGGCATGCATGGCGGGGACATCGCGTCCGGAATCGTCTTTCGTCCGTACTTTGCTGGCGTAAGGCAAACCAGTTTTTTCTTCGACCGGAAGGGCATCGAGCTCGGTGCGCAGCATCACCGTGGGACCAGAACCGTTCTTCAAAACGGCGACAATGCCCGTGCCGCCGACGTGTTCGGTGACGTCATAGCCGAGCGCTCGCAGATGGCCGGCGAGTTTTGCGGCGGTTTGAGTCTCATGGCCGGAGAGCTCCGGACTCTGATGCAGATCGAGATAAAGCGCGTAGGCGTCGGGATACACGGCGTCAATTTCTTTGGAGGCGGGAGTTGTTTGCGCGACGGCGGACGTGGTCAGGAGAGCAAGTAGAAGAATTCTGGTCCATGGCATGATCCCGGATGATAGCGACAGCGGTCTGGCAGCGCAAATGTGGATGGAGTTCGGAGATCGACGCGCGATACCTTCGTGCTCCTTTGGGTTATTCACCGCGAAGGTAGATTGCTGGCATAATGCATGGTAATGCTGGGATTCATTTCTCCAACCGTGAGCGAGCGCTGGCTGCCCAAGTCAGTTTTGTGTCTGCGGGATTACAACCGCGACAAATTTCTGCGCGATGTCATCGCGGGAATCACCGTCGGGTTGGTGGCCCTGCCGCTGGCGATGGCCTTCTCCATCGCGTCCGGGCTTACACCGCAAGCGGGAATTTACTGCGCGGTAGTGACCGGATTCTTGATCTCCGCACTGGGAGGATCGAAGACACAGATTGGCGGGCCCACCGGAGCCTTCGTAGTGGTGGTGGCAGGCATTGTCGCGGCGCATGGAGTGGACGGGCTCTTCATGTGTACGGTGATGGCTGGCGTCCTGCTGGTGATTCTTGGTGTGACCGGCATGGGAACGGCGGTGAAGTTTATTCCGCGACCGGTGGTGATCGGCTTCACCAATGGGATTGCGGTGCTGATTGCCAGCACCCAGGTGAAGGATTTCTTCGGGCTGCAACTAACGAAGGTCCCGGGTGATTTCTGGAAACGCATGGAAGCGCTGGCCGCCGCCTTTCCTACCTGGTCCACCAAAGCCACGCTATTGGCGGGTGGGACGGTCGCGGTAATGTTGCTGTGCCGAACCGTATCGAGCCGGATTCCGGGACCGATTGTGGCCATGCTGGGAGCGACCGTGGTGGCGTACGCCTTCAAATTGCCGGTGGAGACGATCGGAACGCGCTTCGGGGGAATTCCCAGCGGGTTGCCGCATCTGGCGATCCCTCATTTTCGCGCGGACCTGATTGTCGGCCTTATCGGTCCGGCATTCACGGTCGGCATGCTGGGAGCGATTGAGTCGCTGATGTCGGCGGTGGTGTCGGATCGCATGAGCAACGACCGGCACAATCCCAACGTCGAGCTGATCGGCCAGGGAGTCGCCAACATCGTCTCGCCCATGTTCGGCGGATTGCCGGCGACGGGAGCGATTGCGCGAACCGCGACCAACATACGCTCCGGCGCGCAGTCGCCAGTGGCGGGCATGATTCATGCGTTGACTTTGTTGTGCATCCTGCTGTTTGCCGCGCCCCTGGCGAGCTATATCCCCATGGCGGCGCTGGCGGGGATTCTGATGATCGTCGCCTACAACATGGGCGAGTGGCGAGAGATTCCGCAGCTGCTGAAGCTCACGAAAACCGATATCAGCGTTTGGCTGGTTACGTTTACGCTGACGGTATTTGCCGACCTGACGGTGGCGGTGGAAGCGGGAATGATCCTGGCGGCGCTGCTGTTCATCGCGCGCGTGGCGGATACAACGACCGTTTCGCAAGTCACCGATGAATATGTCGAAGACGGGCGCGTACACATTCTGCAGGACAAAGACATTCCATACTACGCCACGATTTTCCGCATTCACGGACCATTCTTGTTTGGGGCGACCGAGAAAATCGCGGTGGTGACGGAGGAGATGCACACGCTGCCGCCGATCGTGATCATCCGATTGCGCAATATGACGGCCATGGATGCCACCGGACTGTTCGCGTTGGAGGAAGTGGCGCGGCAACTGCATGCCACCGGACGCACGTTGATTCTATGCGGAGCGCGCGAGCAGCCGGCGCAAATCATGCAGCAGGCTGAATTTGCCGAAGTGGTGGGACGCGAGAATATTTGCGCGAATGTGCAAGACGCTTTGCGGCGAGCAGAAGCAGTGTTTGAGAAGATTGAGACTACGGGAGCGGTGGGGAGGTCGTAGGATCTCCGCTCCGGTGTTATGACAGTTGCGCTCTTTCGGCGCATGGCTGGACCGGGGCTTCGCCAGAAGTCCAGTGGTGCTCTAAGCGGCGAACAGCAGATTCCTCATCGCGTTGCTCCTCGGAATGAGAAGAGGGTTAAGAGTCGGGCCCGCCGCTAGAACAGCGCGGTGGGGCGGCGTTTCCACGTTTTGCCTTTTTCCTGGGATGTCTTCTCCATGTCGGCGACGTAGGCTGCGCCCTGGGTCAGAATGTGGTGCAGGTCGTTGCCGACGCTGATGAAGGTGAATCCCTTTTCCAGAAACTCACCGACGCGAGCGGTACCGAAGAGAAAAATTCCGAGGATGACGTTATTCTTGCGCGCGTTCTGAATCAGCTTTTCGGTGGCCGCGCCCAGCTCCGGCGACGTGTACATGTGCGGAAACTCGTATTTGTTGTAGAGACCCATCGACATGCAGAGATCGTTCTGGCCGAGGAAGAGAATATCGACGCCTGGGACGGAGGCAATCTCCACGATATTTTCGATGCAAGAGGCGGTCTCGACCTGCAGAGCGACGATACCATCGTTGTTGAAATTGCCGGCGTATCCGAGCAGGCCGGCTTTGTTCATGCTGCGCTGGGGGAAATAGACCGAGCGCGTGCCGACGGTGGGATATTTGGTGCAACTGATGGCCCGGCGGGCTTCTTCGGCGGTATTGATGTAGGGGATGAGGACGCCGTCGGCGCCGAGGTCGAGAGCCTGCTGAATGCCGGCGCGATCGTTGTATCCGCTGACGCGAACCATGGATTTAGCGCCGCCATTGGCGATGCCACTCAGCATGGCGGAAAGATGCTCGCTGTGCATGGGGCCGTGCTGGGTATCGACCAGTAACCAATCATAACCACTGTAGGCGAGCTGCTCGGCGGCAGTCGAGCTGTGCGCGTTCAAAAATAGCCCCATCTTGGGCGTGCCGGCGCGCAACTGCTTCTTGAATTCGGCGCCGCTCAGCGTGCTTTCGGGCATGGGAGAATCTCCTTCTTAAGATTAATGCGAAGCATAGTGTACCCGAAGCCCGGAGAACGTGCTGGCGGCTTTTTCCTGAAGTGTGACCGCCGGGCAGCTGCTTGATGGAGGGACGGGCTTACGATGCGCGTTTTGTGGAGCTGAAGCACGAGCGGGGTTCCTAGCCTGCCCTGAGCGGCTGAGCCAAGCGAAGCTGTCGAACGGGCTCGCGCCTACATCTATTCGAACATCTTTTTGAACTGCGACATCTCTTGTTTTAGTTCACTCACTTCGCGACGAAGTTCGATGACTTCCTGCTCGAGTTGCGAAAGCCGGGCGGCGTCATCTGAGCTGGCGGCAGACGCGAATTCTTCTGTGGGCGGAGAAATTGTGCGCGGATGATCAGAGAGCAGGTGATCGTAGCGGGCTTCTTTGGTGCCGGGCTGGCGCGGCAGCATCATGGCCAGGGGCGGTTCGCGGTCGATCAGGTGTTGCAGAGTGGTTTGTACTTCGTCGAGAGCTTCGAAATGGTACATACGCTCGGTACGGCTGCGAAGCTCGCCAGGTGTTTGCGGGCCGCGTAACAAGAGCACGCAGAAAATGGCGATCTCGCGCCGATCAAAATTGAAGACTTCCTGGAGCCAGTGCGCATACTTGGTGACCCGGCTGTCGGCGCCTCCGGCAGGGCCTGCGAGCCGCTTTTTCTGGAGTGCGCTGAGCGCTTGCCGGACCGCATCTTCGTCCAGGTTCATGACCGGATCGCGATTGTTTTTCTGATTGCAGGCGTTGACCAGGGCATTCAGCGAAAGCGGGTAATAGTCGGGAGTGGTGATGTCTTTTTCGACCAGCGAGCCGAGGACACGCACTTCGACGTCAGTGAGTTGGAGGGCCATGCGTAGGCAATTGTACAGACTGTTCCACTCGACGAAATCCCACCCAAGCAAAAGGGCTTGGGTGGGGCACCCGTCGGCTTGTGGGATGAGTCACTGTTTCACCGCAACGTCCGGGGTTGCAGATGCGGGAGCCGGTGTCGCAGCCGGAGCTTCGGCGACGGCGGGGGCTTCTGGTGTGCTGATTTTCACCGTCGCCAGAATTCTTTCCAGGCGGCGGAACACCTCTTCGCGATCGACCGGCATCCGGCCGTCTTCGTCGCTATCGGATTGAGTGGAGAGCCCGAGCGCGAATTCGTAGCAGGCGCCATTCTCAAACAGGTGATAGTACTTGGCGTCGGCCTGTTTGCCATCGGGGCCGCTGATGGCTTCCATTTCCTCCAGCTGCTGGCCGGCGAATTTTACTTTAGCGGGCTGCACCGAGAGCTCATCCGACGAAGCCAGCTGCAAGAGGGTGAACTGACCGCATTGCTCGGCGGAAATCGCCTTGTTTACGCTCACATTGAACGACGCGAAAGCCAGATCGGTGCCGGGATAGGCTCCCTTCGGCAATTCGACCGACGCGACTTCCACGCCGCCGGGTTGCACGAAGTTCATATCGAACGCAGGTAGCGTTGCGGCATCCGGCTTCGCGGGGTCGGGAGTTTTCAGCGCGTATTTTCGCGGATAGCGGAAAGAGACTCCGTTTGCGGGATCGCTGTACGCGAGTGTTGCTGGCCGCGCCTTTACGATTTTCTTGGGCGCGAGTGCGGGCGCAGCGGCCGACGTCGTTGAAAAATTCGATTGACTCGAGACCGGTGTCGCGGGCGGATTGAGCAGTGCCTGGTTCGTGGGCGCGACTATCGCTGCTTTGTTGCTCTCTTTGGAGCAGCCGCTGGTCTGCAACAAAACGATGGCCAGGAGCGATCCCAGCACTGAAGAAGCCACGAACGCTGCGGTCTTCTTGGAACCGCCGCCGCTGGGCTTTTTGCCGGGGAGCGGCGGTTTTGGCGCGGGAATATTTGGTGACGGTTTTACTTCTGGTTTCTGGTTAAGGCCGAGTTGTGTGAACTTTTCCATAGGTCATCTCCGTGGGCTGGTTTTCCCAGTCGCAGGGAGTAGAGGCACGGGGCGGGCCAACGGAGAGGTCGCTGATTTCATGGGACTTGGAAGAAGGTTGATTCGGGTGGATTGCGGCACTGCGGACACGGCGTGGAACGCGGGACACGCATCGACTCGAGAATGATTCGGCGCCTCGGTCAGTAGGACGGCGCCGCACGCGACGAACGAGTGATTCAGTGCGTGCACAAGAATCCCCACCCAAGTGTGGATCAATGCTGAAGTTGGCTGACCGATTGAATTGCGGGTTGACCGACCAGGCGCACCAACGCGGCGCGAAGATCATCCGGGTTAAAGCCGAAGGGGCCGGGTTTGGTTTTGAAGGCGACGCGGCCGTGCTGATCGATCAGGTAAATGCGGTCCGGCCAGCCGGTATAGTCTTTTTCGACGCTGTTGCCGAATTCGTCGAGCACGGCGGGAAATTTTATTCCCAGCTTGCGCACGCAGGCTCCGGCGACGAAGGCGCGTTCGTCTTCATCTTTCGGACTGGCAAAAACTACTTTGTCGCGGATATTGCTTTGCATCTGCCAGACGTCGCTGGGATGGGCCTCAAGAATGTAGACCACCAGAAACGAGACCTGACTGTTGTACTGATCGTAGAGTTTATTGAGAGCAGGAACCTCCCGCCGGAAGGGCGGTCAAGTGTAACTTCCGAAGACCAGCACCACCGGCTGGCGCGCCGTCAGGGCCGAGAGCTGGACGCGTTCAGACTTGTCCAGCTTCATGAGAGCGAAGTCGGGAGCGGGATCGCCGGGATGCAGCGTGCCGGCGCGCGCGTGCATCCAGAGGGTCTCAAAGGGCGCGAGCAAAAACACGACCGGTCCGGGCATGTACGACATGACGCGCCCGAAGGTTTCCGGCGGCTGCTGCATGGCCCACCAGACCGTTGCCACGAAGCCGACGTATAAAACCAGAAGCGCGGACAGCCCTCGGAGCAGCCACGGGTTGCGCAACCACTTCATCAGGCGGACATGATAGCGGAACAATCTACGTTGTTGCTCTAGTACTTTTATATGAGGGGCGGATCAGATCTCCTCTGCGTCCTCTGTGGTTACGATTTAAGAACAACCACAGAGGGACGCAGAGGATTTGTCAGGGATGGGTCGAACACGATTGCGCCCGCGCCCCCGGGCTAGTGGTGGTCGTGGTCACCATGGCTATGGCGCCAGTTCCAATAGTCGCGTTGCTCATCTTTGTTGAGGTGAGCATAGTCACGATACTGGTAGTGGCGCTCGGTGATCCATTGGCGGTAGTAGACGTCCTCGTCGGGCGTCCAGACGTGGTAGTCGCTGTAGTAGGGATCGTAGACGCGATGGTAGTGATGCGCGCAAGCGGTAGTCATCAGCGGGATGGTAAAGGCGCCAGCGAGAATCATGAGGCTGGCAAATCGGTGGCTTCGGCTCATGCCGGTTCTCCTCGAGGAACTAACGTTGACAGAAAAATGAACCCTGCAAACTTCACTTTGTTGCGCTCGGGCGGGAGACAGTTGCCCGGTTGAGCGGATCGCAGTACTGCGCGACCGTTGGTTAGAATGCTGCCGTGAGTATGAGTCCGCATGCGTATCGCGGGCGGCTGGCGCCGTCTCCTACCGGACTGTTGCATCGCGGGCATGCGCGTACTTTCTGGATGGCGGCACAAAGGGTCAGGACGAACGGGGGCAGGCTGGTTCTGCGGAATGAAGATCTCGATCCGCAGCGTTGCCGGGCTGAGTTCGTTACGGCGATGCTCGAGGATCTGAAATGGCTGGGAATGCAGTGGCAGGAAGGTCCTGATTGCGGCGGTCCGCACGCGCCGTATTCCCAGGGCGCGCGTAGAGGGCAGTATCTTGCGGCTTGGCGGAAGCTGCGCGACGGCGGTTTTATTTATCCCTGCACTTGCTCGCGCAAGGATCTGGCATCAGCAGCGTCGGCGCCCAATGAGGCGGACGATGAACCGATGTATCCGGGCCGATGCCGCGGGCGCAATGATGCGTCGCAATTCGCGGAAGCGGCTGGCGTGAACTGGCGTTTTCGCGTGCCCGATGAGGAGCAGGTACGCTTCGTCGATGGTCACCTCGGGCAACAGCGGTTCGTGGCGGGGAAAGATTTCGGAGATTTCGTAGTCTGGCGGCGCGATGATGTGCCGGCATATCAGCTGGCGGTAGTGGTGGATGACGCCGACATGCAGATCAGCGAAGTCGTGCGCGGCGCGGATTTGCTGAAGTCCACGGCGCGGCAGCTGCTGCTGTATCGCGCGCTAGATCTGACTGCGCCGGAGTTCTACCATTGC
>Ga0335078_10015252_pt1 | contig 11407 bp, 7 predicted proteins | sample Lox_Sample_32_FD_206711 | JGI IMG/M metagenome (GOLD analysis project Ga0335078, IMG submission 206711) | Soil microbial communities from Loxahatchee National Wildlife Refuge, Florida, United States - Lox_Sample_3.2 | ecosystem: Environmental > Terrestrial > Soil > Wetlands | place: USA: Florida...
CGCTCCGGACCGCCTCGACGAGCGAGCGGAAGCGGGTCGCCGCCGGGGATTCCACCGGCCGCACGAAGGACTCCGCGGCGGCGAGGTCGTTGCGCTGGAGCGCGCGCTGCGCCAGGAAGAGGGGGGGGTCGTCCCAGGCGTTGTCCGCCGTCCAGGCCTGCTGGGCGGCGCTCACGCACTCCTCCTCCCGCTGCATCGCCGCGAGGATGCGCGCCTCCGCCATCCAGGCACGCCCCGAACCCCACCCGTCCCCCAGGCGGGCGAAGAGGGCCCGCGCGTTCTGGAGCCAGGGGAGCGCCTGGCTCGGATCGGCCCCGTGGGCGAGCAGCTCTCCGGCCGTCCACTGGCTCACCGCCCTGGCGTCCAGGTCGAGCTGCTTCGCCGCCTGGAGCGCCTCCTTCACTTGCGGGCGGGCGGAGGCGGGGGAGCCGCTCCTCATGGCGGCGCGCGAGCTCCAGTGGAGCGCCAGCCAGCGGAAGGAGAGGTTGGGCGGAGGAGCCGCTACCAGGGGGAGGAGGATCCGCCCTGCGCTCACGCCGTCGCCGGCCACGGCGCTGCCGATCCCTTCGAGCAGGATCCTCATGCAGCGATCGAGCTCTCGGGCCTCGAGGGGCTCGCCGCCCGGCTCGGGGCGAGGGCTCGCCGCTGCCTCGCGGAGCGAGGCCTGAATGGCCGTGGCCGGGGTGAGCTGGCCGCGCGCCAGGGCCCGCCGCAAGCCGGCCCAGCCGACGGGGTGGGCCGGAGTGGCCTGGGCGGGGGCCGGCGGGGCCGTCCGCGCGAGGGGAATGGGCGGAGGGGTCATGGAGCCCAGCCCCTCGTGCTCCGGCGGCGCGGCGACTCGCTCGGGCGCGCGCGCCGCGGGGCGGGTCCAGGAGCGGAGCGCCTTCTCCACCTTGGGGAGGCTGCTCGACGGGTCCACCACCGCGGCGACGAGGGCGTCCGGGTGTACCGCGGTCAGGACCGCCTGCCGGGCGCCCCGCACGGCGATGGCCTCGAGCCGGGCGAAGCCGACCGCGCTTCCGGCCGCCGCCAGCTCGCGCACGGCGGTGGCCAGGGAAGCGGTCTGCTCTTCCGTCGGCGGGACGGGACCGGCCGGCGCCTCGAGGGGACGGCCCTGCAGGTCCACGGCGATGACTCCATGCACCGTGGTCGTCTCGTCAAATAGTGAAAGTATGCCCATGGAGTTCGGCATGCGGCGTAATTCACTACGCAATGCTGGAATTGCGCCAACGGCATAAATTGCGATCGATAGGACTCCCTTCCGCCTCGTCGTTCCGTGAAGTGCAGCGATTTCAGCGTAGAAACGCCTGAAAGTAGGGTCAAGGACCGGCAGGCGACCGGCGGCCACCTCCTCCTCCGACGTGTGGAAAGGTGTACGCGCGGCGCGCAGAAGAGAGCGCGCAAGGGGAAAGCGGAGCGCGCAAAAAAAAGGCGATCGCCCTCTTCCGGGGTCTTGGCCGGGGCGCGGGATCGGTCGAGGTCGCCCGGGCGGAGCGGAGCCGCAGGCCCGGACGCCGGCGCGCCTCGCCGTCGCTCCGAGGGAGAGGACCGGTGCGAATTCCGCGGCTTAGTCTCGCGCGTATCGGCCCCGCACCGGCCCAAGACCCCGCGGGTTCTGGAAGGACCGCGCCCCGGCGGCAGGAGGGGCGACTCGAGGCTCGCGGAAACCGACGGGCGTCTCGGACGGCCTCGAGCGCCGGTCGGCCTCGGGGTGGTGGGCGCGACCCCGGGTCTAGGGTTCCCCGCCCCGGCTGCGGATGGGCGACACGAATCGGTAGTCGATGTCCCAGGGGAAGTAGATCCACTTCTCCTGCTTGAACTCCTTCACGAAAGTGTCGACGATGGGGCGCCCCAGGGGCTTTGCGTACAGGGTGGCGAAGTGGGCCTTGGGCAGCTCCTCGCGGACCGCGCGGGCGGTGCGGCCGGTGTCGACGAGGTCGTCGATGAGGAGGAAGCCGTCCCCGTCGCCGGGGACGGTCTTCAGCCAGCGGAGTTGGCCCTGGACCTTCTCGGCGTCGGCGCCGGTGGCGCCGACCGCGCCGTAGCTCACCACGCAGACGGTGTCGATGAGGCGCAGGTCGAGCTCGCGGGCGATCAGGGCCGCGGGCACGAGGCCGCCCCGGGTGATGGCGATGATGCCCTTCCAGTCCCCGATCTCGTGGAGCAGTCGGGAGAGGTAGCGGGCGTCGCGGTGCAGCTCGGGCCAGGAGACGATGATCTCGTCCTTGTACGGGTTGCCGGGCGTGGGCGCGGCTTCGCTGTTCGCAGGATCGGTCGGCATGACGGCTCCTTCGAGGGTTGGGGGGGCGGCCCTCACCGCGCCGCGCCAGAAACTACCACTGCCAGGCTTCCCGTGGCCGGCGGGGCGACGAGGGCGCCCGCCAGCCCGCTGGTGCCGGTGGCGGAGGCGGATAGGCCCGCGTGGCGGCGGACGAGCTGCTGGGCGCGCGCCAGGGCGTCTTCTCCGACGATGACCGGATGGCCGCCACTCCGCCGCATCCCGTCCAGCACGGCCCACCAGTCGTAGGTCTCGTCGTCCAGAATGCCCTCGGCGAGGCTCGCGGAAACCGACTCCCAGGGCCACATGTAGTGAGACCGCGCCCGGGTAGCCTCGGCGAGCGGCAGGTCCCGGGAGAGCCGCCAGGCCCTCTCCAGGGGCGCGCACGCGCTCGTCTGAACGGCCACCAGCCGGGGCAGCCGGTCGAGCACCCCCCGCGCCACCGCCGCGTGGAAGCCCTGCGCCAGGGCGCTTGCCAGCGCTCCGCCGCCCACCTGCGCGTAGAGGCTTCCGCAAGCCGCCTTCGCCTGCCGCAGCTGGTCGGCCATCTCGAAGGCGAGCGTCCGTCCGCCCTCGATGGCGAGGCCGTTCGCGCTCCCCTGGACGCCGAAGGGGAGCGCCCCGCGCGACACCGACTCCTGGAAGCGGAGGTAGCAGGGGTCGCCGGCCTCCCCGGGCCGCCGCTCGCACACGGTGATGGCGGCGCCGAGGTCCCGGAGGCGCTTCACCACCGCCCCGCTCGCGCCCGGGGGGATGTAGACGTCGAGGGCCCATTCGGCTGCCCGCGCGATCACGGCGGCGGCCAGGGCCGCATTGCCACAGGAAGCGATGGCCAGCCGGCGGTCCCGGAGGCCGCGGCCGGCGGGGAGGCCGGCGACCTCGAGGACGCGAAGGTAGAGGATGACCCCCATGAGGTGGCGCGCCTTGTGGGAGCCGGAGACGTTCCCGGTCTCGTCCTTCACCCAGAGCTCGCCGTCGAACCCGGCGGCGCGTGCCAGGTCCGGCGCCGACCCCATGGGCGTCACTCGGAAGCCGCGCCCGTCGACGGAGGTGAGCGCCCGATCGAGCCCGCCCACGATGTCGAACCAGGCGGACTCCGGCAGGCCGGCGGCTCGCGCCAGGCGGTACGGGGACAGGAGCGTGCGGTAGCGAAGGAACGGGTCGGGCTCGCCTCCGCCCGGGAAATCGGCGCCGCCGTCGTCGGGGACGAGGACGTGGTCTCGGTCGTCTCCCTCCGCGCCCGCGCCCGGGCAGCGGAAGGGCAAGGCCTGCGCCGGGTCGACGGCGGCCTGGCAACCGTGGCAGCGGAAGCGGACGCCGCCGGTGCTCATGCCTTGGCCGCCGCACCGCTTCGGGCGTTGAACTCGCCGATCAGGGCGTCCCAGGCCGGCACGAGCGAGAGCAGGCCGTCCCAGAAGGATTGGCTGGCGCGGGCGTTGAACTCGGGCAGCGTCACCCCCTGCTGCTCGACCCAGGTGAAGTAGCCGAGGTTGAAGATGCGCTTCCGCTCGACGTGGGTGAGCTCGAGCAGGTCGTCGGTGGCGGCCCCGGCCAGCGAGCGGCCAAACGTCTCGCCGGCGGTTACGGCGTCGAAGCGGTCGTGGAAGTGGAGGCGGAGGGCCTTCTCGAGCTCGCTGCCGTACATGGCCGCGCCGTCGGTGGCCACGGTCACGATCACGTCCCCGGGGCCGAGGTCGAAGTACTTCGCGGTCTTGACGGCCGCGAGCACGTTGCAGAGGCTGGAGAGCCCGAGGTGCTTCAGGTTCGCCACCAGGCCCGCGTCGAGGCCGTGCCGCTCCACGAGGTAGCGTTGCCCGACCTCGGTCTGGAAGAGAGTGAAGAGGGTGTCGGTGGCCCGGTCGCTCACCGCGGTCACCACGTCCGTGTTCATGACGTTGTGGATGAAGGGCACGTGCTTGTCGCCGATGCCCTGGATGTTGTGCTCGCCGAAGCCGTTGCAGAGCAGGGTGGGGCACTCGGCCGCTTCCACCGCCACGATGCGCGCGCCCAGGGCCTGCTTCAGGTGGTCGCCTGCCGCCAGCGTGCCGGCGGAGCCGGAGGCGGAGACGAAGGCGGCGAGCCGCGCCTCCCGTCGACCCTCGGCCACCGAGCGATAGAGCCGCTCGAGCGCCGCCCCGGTCACGGTGCGGTGGACGACGTAGTTTCCGAACTCGCAGAACTGGTTGAAGATGATGTTGGCCGGGTCCCGGTCCATGGCCGCGCAGGCGTCGTAGATCTCCTTCACGTTGCTCTCCGAGCCGGGCGTGCGCACGATGTCGCTCGGGTCCTGCACCCAGCGCTCGAGCCAGTCGAAGCGCTCCTTGCTCATGTTCTCGGGGAGCACGGCCACGCCCCGGCAGCCGAGGATGCGGGAGATGGCCACCCCGCCCCGGCAGTAGTTGCCGGTGGAGGGCCACACCGCGCGGTGGCGAGTGGGGTCGAACTGGCCGGTCACCACGCGCGGCACCAGGCACCCGTACGCTGCGAGGACCTTGTGCGCGTGGATCATGGGGAAGCGGTCGCCGAGCGCGACGACGATGCGGGCGCGGACGCCGGTGAGCGCCGAGGGCAGCTCCAGGTGCCCGGGCACGGAGGCGATGCCGGTGCGGGCGGAGTCGTTGAACCAGTGCACCCGGAAGAGGTTCAGCGGGTGGGCGGCATCGGGGTCCACGGAGGCGAGCCGGCCTCTCACCGGGGCCGGGATGGTGGAGGGGTCCTGGAGCTGGCGGAGCGTGGGGAGCAGCACCCCGGCTTCGCCCAGGCGCTTCAGGGTGCGCTCGTAGGTGTCTCGGTCGACGACGCTGCGTTCCAGTCCCAGGCGTGCCATGTGAGCCCTTTCCGGTTGATTCTCTGTCAGTGAATGCTGGCCATGCGCCGCCACAGGCGAGACGCCTCGCGCTTCGAGGTCTCGACGATGGCGTCCCAGTCGGCGGCCAGGAGTCGCCCGTCCTCCACCACCACCCGCCCGCCCACGACGACGTGGCGAACCCGCCCCGCCTCTCGCACCACGAAGTCCCCCAGCGAACCGGGCGAGTAGGGGATGGCCGCGGTCCCGAAGGCCTCCGCGGCGAGCACCTGGCCGGCGGCGAGCCGCCCCGCGGCGCCGTCGTCTCCGGCCGCGCCGGCGAGCCGGAGGAGGGCTTGCTCCTCGACGGCCATGTCGGCCTCAAAGCCGTCGGTGCCGAGCGCCACCCGGGCCGAGGCGCGGAGCGAGCTCGGGTACCCCACCCGGTTCCCCTCGTTCGACCGGGGGTTCTGGACGAGCCACAGGCCGCAGCCGTCGGCCAGGGCCACCTCCTCGGGCGTGAGGTGCACGCCGTGGGCGAGGACGGACCCCCGGGGCAGGGCCTCGAGGGCGAGGAGGCGCTCGAGCGGCCCCGCGTACCCCCGGGCGCGCGCGTCCTTCACGTCCGCGCCGTCCTCGGCGACGTGCACGTGCACCACCGTGCCGAGCTCTCGGGCGAGACGACCGGCCTCCCGCAGGGTCTCGTCGGATGCGGTGAAGCTCGCGTGCACGCCCACCAGGCGACGCACGAGTTCCGACTCCGGGACGCGCCGGCACTCGGCGAGGCCGCGGCGGGCCTCGGCGAGCCCGGAGTTGCGCTCGGTGGCCCCGTAGCAGAGGAGCGCTCGGGCCCCGAGCTCCACGCAGACCTCGGCGAGGAGCTCGAGCGATCCCTCGACGAAGGCCGGAGACTCGTGGTGGTCGACGAGGGTGGTGGTGCCGGCGAGGAGAGCGCGGGCGACGGCGTCGCGCGCGGAGGCCCGCAGGCTCTCTCCGTCCAGGGCGCGGTCCAATCGCCACCACACCCTCTGGAGAATCTCCAGGAAATTCGAAGGAGTAGGCTTGGGAGCCGGCATCCCGTAGGGGGCGAGGCCGCTGTAGAGATGGGTGTGGGCGCAGACCGCGCCGGGGGCGATGTCGCCCGAGGCGCAGGGGAGCACCCGGGCGCCCGGCGGCGGCGCCGCGGCCACCCGTCCCCCGGCCACCGCGACCGTCCTGCCGGAGCGATCCGGCCCGATGACGAGCGAGCCCTCGCCCGCCGCGGAGATGGGGTGGACCGAGAGCACGGTGCCGCAGTATCAGGGGAAGCCCGGGCGTATTCAAGCCGGGCGGTCGAGCGAGTCGGGAGGAACTCCATGGCGGCGACCTTGATTCGCGGCGGCACGGTGGTCACGGACGGCGGGCAGAGGCGGGCGGACGTGCTCGTGCAGGAGGGCCTCGTGGCGGCGGTGGGCGAGGGTCTCGCGGCGCCGGCAGGCGCCGAGGTCATCGACGCGGGCGGCTGCCTGGTCATGCCCGGGGGAGTGGACCCGCACACCCACATGCAGCTGCCGACCATGGGCACGGTGGCTGCGGACGACTTCCTCACCGGCACCGCGGCCGCGGCGGCCGGCGGGACCACCACCATCCTCGACTTCGTGGGCCCGGAGAAAGGGCAGTCCCCCCTGGGAGCGCTCGAGCAGTGGAAGGCGTGGGCCTCTCGCGCCACCGTCGACTACGGCTTCCACATGACGGTGTCCTGGTGGGGGGAGGGGTACGGGCGGGAGATGGACGAGCTCGTCCGCCGCCGGGGGGTGGTGAGCTTCAAGTTCTTCCTCGCCTACAAGGGCGGGCTCATGCTCCCGGACGAGGACATCCTCGCCGGCTTCTTGCGGTGCCGGGAGCTCGGCGCGCTTCCCCAGGTGCACGCCGAGAACGGAGAGCTCATCGCCTATCTGCAGAGAAAGCTCCTCACCGAGGGCAAGACCGGCCCGGCGGCTCACCCGCGCTCGCGGCCGCCCGAGCTGGAGGGGGAGGCGACGATCCGCGCCATCACCATGGCGGAGACGGCGGAGGTGCCCCTCTACGTCGTGCACGTCTCCGCGGCGCAGGCGGCCGAGGCCATCGGGCGGGCCCGGAGTCGCGGCGTCAAGGTGGTCGGCGAGACCCTTCCCGGGTTCCTGGCCATCGACGACTCGGTCTACGAAAGCCCGGACTTCGACCAAGCCGCCGGCCACGTGATGAGTCCCCCGTACCGCCCCAAGGGGCACCAGGAGGCCTTGTGGAAGGCGGTGGAGGCCGGCGCGCTGAGCGTCACCGGAACCGACCACTGCTGCTTCAGCAAGGCGCAGAAGCGCCTCGGGCTCGAGCGCTTCACCCTCATCCCCAACGGCTGCGGGGGTGTGGAGGATCGGCTGCACGTGCTCTGGCACCTCGGGGTGAACAGCGGCCGCCTCTCCCCGGAGCGCTTCGTCTCGCTCACCTCGACCGCGGCGGCCAAGGTCTTCAACCTCTACCCGCGCAAGGGGTCCCTCGAGGTCGGGGCGGACGGCGACGTGGTGGTGCTCGACCCGCAGCGAACGAAGACTCTGGGCGCCAAGACCCAGCACCAGAACACCGACTTCTCGGTGTGGGAGGGGCGCGAGGTCCGGGGCGTCGTCGTCCAGACGCTGGCCCGCGGGCGCCGCGTCTGGGCGGACGGGGACCTGCGGGTGGAGCCGGGGTGGGGCCGGTATCTCCCCCGGCCGCCGTTCGGGGCGGTCTACCGAGGAGCCGTCTGAGGGGCGACGGGGGCGCTCTGCAGAATCCGTCCCGGGAAGGGGCGCGGCGCCATCAGGCGGCCGTGGTCGAGCACGATCTCCCCGTGCACGAGGACCATGTCGACGCCGGCCGGGGGGACGAGCGGGGAGTCGTAGTCGTTCTCCTCCCGAACGCAGGCAGAGTCGAAGAGCACCAGGGAAGCGTCGGCGCCCGGCCGCAGGACGGGGTCCGGCAGGCGCAGGAAGCGGCAGGGGAGCGTGGCGAGGCGCCACACCATCTGCTCGAGGGGGATGCCGAGCTCGCGCCCCATCCGCAGCGCCTTGGGGAAGGCGCCCAGGGCGCGCGGGTGCGGGCGCTGGCCCGGGCCGGGCATGAGCCCGTCGCTGCAGATGGCCATGGAGGGGCGCCGGAAGAAGCGCTCCACGGTGGCCTCGTTGCCGTTGTGGGTGATGATGGCCACCTCGCCGGCGTTCGCGAGGAAGAAGTCGAACACGGCCTCGAAGGCCTCGTCGGAGCCCGGGTCGGCGGCCCCTCTGGCGCGCGCCACGTCCGCGAGACGCCGCCCCAGCCAGGCCTCGCCGACGCCCGGCTTCACGCCGGCGATCTGGATCCCCTGGAGCCCGCCGCAGAAGGAGACGAAGTTGTCCCAGCTCAAAGTGTCGTTCCGGATGCGCCGGGTGATGGTGCGGCGCGCTTCGGGGTCGGCGAGGCGAGCCAGGAACTCGGCCCGCGAACCGGCGCGGACGTCCGGCGGGAAGATGGCGTCCCCGGTAGTCGACCCCGCCGTGTAGGGGTACATGTTCTCCATGGTGGGGATGAGCGAGGCGGCGTCCGCGAGCAGGCCCTCGATCTCCCCGATGCGGTCGTAGTTGGCCGCGCCGGCGATCTTCGAGTGCTCGTTGCAGTATCCGCCCCCGCCGTCGACGGCGGCTCCGATCACCTCGCGGAGGCTCCCCACGATGGCGTCGCTCTCCGAGCGCAGGTGCGGGAAGAGCGCCCCCGGCTTCACCTCGTTGAAGGCCCGCACCAGCGCCGTGATCTCCCGGGTGTCCGAGTAGACAGCGGGGTTGTAGACGAGTCCGGTGGAGAGCCCGAGCGCGAGCGGAGCCTCGCGCCGTACCACCTCCGCCATGGCGGCCACCTCTGCGTCCGTGGCCACACGGGCCAGGTTCTCCATCACCACGCGGCGCACGGCGCAGTGCCCCAGGTAGAGCCCCATGTCGGTGACCGAGCGGCCGCGGTGCCACGTCAGGAACTCGGCCACCGACGTCCAGCTCCAGTCCCCCACGATGGACCCGTCCAGGGGGAGGAGCTGGGCCGCGTACTGGGAGCGCTGAGCCTCGGCGACGGGGGCCGGGGAGAGCCCGTCCACGCCGCAAATCCGCTTGGTCACGCCGCCCCGGATGGCGAGCTCGCACGCCAGCGGGAGGCCGCTCTCCCCCATGGCCGTCCCTCCCAGGGCGCCGTGGTTATGGGTGTCGACGAAGCCGGGGGCGAGCGCCCTCCCGCCCGCGTCCACCACCCGGTCCGCGGATGCGACCTCGGAGGGGGGGACGGAGCCGAGGTGCCGGATCAGCTCCCCCTCCACGAGCGCGTCGCCCGCGAAGGGAGCGCGCTCTCCGTCGCCGCAGACGATGAGGGCGTTCCGAAGAAGGAGGCGCATCACCCCGCCAGCTCGCACAGGAGCCGCAGGAGCACTTTGCCCCCGGCCTCCAGGTCGGCAGGGGAGGTGAACTCCTCGACGTTGTGGCTCACTCCGCGGGCGCTCGGCACGAAGATCATGCAGGCCGGGCAGATGGAGGCGAGCATCTGGGCGTCGTGCCCGGCGCCGCTCGGCAGCCTCCGCACCCGGTAGCCGAGCTCGCCGGCGATGGCCTCCACCCGGGCGACGAGCTCCGGGGCGAAGGCCACCGGTTGGAAGCGGGCCAGCGCCCGGCGGGCGACCCCGACGCCCTCCGCGGCGGCCGCCCGGTCCGCGAAGGCGAAGAGGCGCGACTCCGCCTCCTCCAGGACGCGCTCGTCGGTGTTGCGGAGGTCCACGGTCAGCACCGCCTGCTGGGCCACCACGTTGACGAGATTGGGGGAGAGGGTGAGCGACCCGACGGTCGCCACCTGGTGGCCTCCGACCTCGTTTGCCAGGCGCCGCGCGAAGGTGGCGATCTCGGCGGCGACCAGGCCGGCGTCGTGTCGCATGCCCATGGGCGTCGTTCCCGCGTGGTTCGCCTGCCCGGTGATGGTGAACTCGGTCCAGGAGATGCCCTGCACCCCCTCGACGGCGCCGATGGTGTACTTCTCGGCGTCGAGCACCGGGCCCTGCTCGATGTGCAGCTCCACGTAGGCGTGGACCTCGGGCGACCCCGCGGTGGGCCCCGCGCCCGCGTAGCCGATGCGAGCGAGGTTGTCCTTCACGGAGGTCCCGTCGATTCCCACGGTGGCGAGCGCCTTCTCGAGGGGGAGCCGCCCGACGTACACGAGGCTGCCCATCATGTCGGGCTGGAAGCGACTCCCCTCCTCGTTCGTGAAGAACGCCACGGCCAGGGGGCGCCGGGTCGTCACCCCGGCGTCGTTCAGCGCCGCCACCACCTCCAGGCCAGCCAGCACGCCGAGGTTCCCGTCGTAGCGGCCGCCAGTCCGCACCGTGTCGATGTGGCTGCCGGTCATGACCGGAGGGCCGTCCTCGCTCCCTCGGCGCAGGCCCACGGCGTTGCCGATGCCGTCCACCGTGACGGCGAGCCCGAGCTCCCGCATCCACCCGACCACCAGGTCTCGCCCGGCCTTGTCGGCGTCCGTGAGGGCCAGGCGCGAGACCCCGCCGCCCGGGATGGCACCCACCTGTCCGAGGCGCGCGAGCCGCGAAGAGAGCCGCTCCCCGTCGAAGCGAAGGTCCTTGCCCATGGGGTCCTCCCTGGCCGAGACCTAGTGCCAGCGATCCCGCTCGGCGTCGGGAATGCGACCCACGTTGATGGCCCGCGCCGCCGGGGAGTCCTTCATCGGAAGGCGCACGCGGCGGATCCCGTCGAAGGCCTGGAGCGCTCCCGCCACCGCGCCGGCGGTGGGAACGAGCCCGATCTCGCCCACGCCCTTCGCCCCGAACGGCCCCTCCGGCTCCGGATCCTCGACGAGGACCACCTGGACCGCCGGCATGTGCTGCGCCCGCAGGACGCCGAGGTCGCGCAGCTTGAAGGTGACCGGCATGCCGCCCTGGCAGGGGAGCTCCTCGGTGAGCGCGTAGCCGAGCCCCATGTGGATGGACCCCTCGATCTGGGCCTCGGCCTGCTGGGGATTGATGGCGCGTCCCACGTCGTGGGCGGCGACCACCCGCTCCAGCTTGCCGGCGGCGTCGAGCACCACCACCTGGGTGGCCCAGCCGAAGGAGGTGTGCGTCTTCACCTTCCCGTTCTTCGTCTGGCCCGGAGCGGTGGTGTCGTCGATGACGATCTCGCCCGGGTACTCCTTCCCCTCGAGGTCGGCCAGGGTAGCGCCGCCGTCGAGGTCAGCGCGCAGCTTGCGAGCCGCCTCGACCACGGCCCGACCGCCGAGCAGGGTGGCGCGGGAGCCGGTCGTCTGGCCGGCGCCGAGCTCGAAGCGGCTGTCCACCCGCGGGG
>Ga0335078_10015253_pt1 | contig 11407 bp, 11 predicted proteins | sample Lox_Sample_32_FD_206711 | JGI IMG/M metagenome (GOLD analysis project Ga0335078, IMG submission 206711) | Soil microbial communities from Loxahatchee National Wildlife Refuge, Florida, United States - Lox_Sample_3.2 | ecosystem: Environmental > Terrestrial > Soil > Wetlands | place: USA...
CGAAATACGCCAGCAGGGTCTGTCGCCGACAGCGCGGTGCCTCGCAGAGCGCGATCAGCGCGTTCAATTTCTGGCGCTCGATGCGCTTGCGCGCTTCGGGCGCGCCGCTCTCCTCGATCTGCAGCCGGCGCAGCCGCATGTCGTCGAGGCCATAGAGGGTCAGCGTATCGGCCGGCAGGCCGTCGCGGCCGGCGCGTCCGATCTCCTGGTAATACGCCTCGACGTTCTGCGGCAGGTCGGCATGGCCGACGAACCGCACATCCGGCTTGTCGATGCCCATGCCAAAGGCGACCGTCGCGACGATGACGACCCCGTCATCCTGGAGAAACACGTCCTGATGCGCGTTCCGGATCTGCGTCTCCATCCCGGCGTGATACGGCAGCGCCTTGTGACCGGCGTCGCGCAGGGCGGCGGCCAGTTCCTCGGTGCGGCGGCGCGAGGCGCAATAGATGATTCCGTTTTCGCCGCGATGGGCGGCGGCGAAATCCAGGACCTGGCGGCGCCCGTTGGCTTTCGGCCGCATCGCCAGGCGCAGATTGGGCCGGTCGAACGAGCGGATGAAGGTGCGCGGCGGTGCCGCGAACAGCTTCTCGCCGATGTCCTGGCGGGTGGGGGCATCGGCGGTCGCGGTCAACGCGATGGTCTGGACGCCGCCGAGATCATCGCGGACTTTTCCAAGCGACAGGTACTCGGGCCGGAAATCGTGCCCCCACTGCGACACGCAATGCGCTTCGTCGATCGCGAGCAGCGCCACGCCGGCACCGCGGAGCAGGGCCGCCGTGTCCGGCCGCCCGATCCGCTCCGGGGCCACATACAACAGGCGCAGCTTTCCGGCGCGAAGCATCTGGAGGATGCGGGCGTTCTCCGCCGGATCGTTGGTCGAGTTGAGGCTGGCCGCCTCGACTCCGTATTCCCGCAACTGGCCCACCTGATCGCGCATCAGCGAGATCAGCGGCGACACGACCACGGTCAATCCCGGACGCACCAGGGCCGGGAGCTGGTAGCAGAGCGATTTGCCGCTGCCGGTCGGCATGACGGCCAGCACGTCATCGCCGGCGAGGACAGCCGCGACGACTTCTTCCTGGCCCGGACGGAACGAGGCAAAGCCGAACACCGTCTCGAGGCAGGATTTGGCTTTGCTCAGAAGCGCCGTCATAAGGTGAGGAAGCCCCGATGCGTTGTGGGCGCCGCGCCGCGACTCGCGGTTGCTCCAGTGCGCAAGGCATAACATGCCTGAGCGGTGAAGAGGCGCGCCGGCGCGACGGGCCCCGCAAGGGGCGGCGGGTTAACGGGCCCAGCCGCGAGTCACCCGCCGGCGCCGCTCCCGCTGGCCCGCCTCCATGGTGGCGGCGAGCGCCTCGTACTCCCGGGCAATGGCGAGGTAATTGTCAGCCTCGACCGGAACCGCGAGTGCTTTCACACGCGCCTTGGCGGCCAGCAGGCGACATTGCTGCGCCGTATTCACGGGCGGTCCTGCCGGCGAAGGCCTGCGCCTCACGCGGCACCCCGACCGTCGTCGGAACGTCGGAACAGGCGCGCGAAGATGGACGGTGCTTCCGTGCGTTCATCGCTGCGGCTCTGATCGCTCTCGATCATCACCTGGACCTCGTCCCACAGATCCGGATGACGTTCCTCGAAACGGCGATAGGTGCTGGTGCGGCTTCTCGACATGTCCCCCCCTCTCGCGAACCGGCTTGCCTCCTCGTGTGCGGAGCGGAACGTACAGGTGATTGGCCAGCTCGTAAGTGATGGGTGTCACCGGTTTGGCGTGACCCGCGTCACAGGGGTCCTGCGCCGGCCCGCGCGTCCGTCCGTGCGCGGCGCCCCGCCGTGACGAACAGGTGTAGTATTGCGCGAGTTGGGCTCGGCACATCGCCGGGCCGTTCGAGGGAGACCGAGCCGTGAACGCCGACGAACTTCGCGCCCTGCAAGCACCCTGGAAAGCCCGCTACCAGAGCGACCCGGGCGCCGCCCAGATCACGCTGCGCGCCCGGGGCTCGCTCGATGGCGAGGGCATGGCCTGCCGCGTCGAGACCGGGCGCGCCCTGGTGGAGGCCGGGCTTCACCCGGCGACGGGAGGTACGGGCCTGCAGGCGTGTTCGGGCGACATGCTGCTCGAAGCGCTCGTGGCGTGTGCCGGCGTTACGGTGCGGGCCGTCGCGACGGCCCTGGGAATTGCGCTGCGCGGCGGCATGGTCAAGGCCGAGGGCGATCTGGACGTCCGCGGAACGCTCGGCGTCGCCAAGGAGGCGCCGGTCGGGTTCAAGGACATCCGCCTCACGTTCGAGCTGGACGCCGATGCCACGCCGGAGCAGCTGCAGGCGCTTCAGAAGCTGACCGAACGCTACTGCGTGGTGTACCAGACGCTGCGACGTCCGCCGCAGATCGCGGTATCATTTGATGCGGCGTAGCTTGCAAGCCGGTGAGGCGGCCATGGTTGCCGATGCATCGTCCCAGGCGGGGATCGCGCCAGAGCTGATCGCGCGGGCCGCGGCGCTGGCGCCGGCGCTCAAGGCCCGCAGCGACAAGGCCGAGGCCGAGCGGCGCCTGCCCGACGAGTCCGTGACCGATTTGTCAGACGCGGGCCTTCTCAAGATCTGCGTGCCGGCTCGGTTCGGCGGCTATGAGCAGCCGTGGGACGTGCTGTGCCGGGTGAGCCGCGTCCTGGCTCGCGGCTGCGGCTCGCAGGCCTGGTGCGCCAACATCTACAACGACCATTGCCAGCTCCTGGGCATGTTCCCGCTCGACGCGCAGGACGAGGTGTGGGGAGCCGGCAAGCCGGCGCGGATCTCGGCGTCGATCGCGCCCGAGGGCAAGGCGAAGCGCGTGCCTGGCGGCGCTCGTCTGTCGGGCCGGCTGCGCTATTCGAGCGGCGTCGACCACGCGCACTGGGTGGTGGCGGGCGGCATGATCGTCGAGGACGGAAAGCCGCCGCACCGCGCGTACTTTCTCGTGCCGCAGCGCGACTACACCATCATCGACGACTGGCACGTGGTGGGGCTCGCCGGCACGGGCAGCAAGAGCTTCGTCGTCGACGGCGCCTTCGTGCCGGAGCATCGCATCCTCGCTGGCGTGCATAACGACGAGGGCACCGGCCCCGGCACGCTCGTCAATACCGCTGCCGTCTATCGCATGCCGCGGTTCGACGTCGCCGGGACCAGCTTCGCCGCGGTGGCCCTCGGCGTTGCCGAGGCCTTTCTCGACGACTACGTGGCCTATACGCGCGGACGCCAGGGCCTGTCGGGGCCGGTGGCCGAGCTGCAGGGGACGCAGATCGGCGTCGGCGTCTCGGCGGCGGAGCTGATCGCGGCGGAGCGGCTCATCTTCGGCGTCGCGCGCGACGCCATGGCGGCGCTGGAGCGGGGCGAGCGCCTCACGGCCGAGCAGCGGCTGCGCACGCGGCTCGGCGCCGGATTCGGCGCGCAGCTTTGCCTCAGCGCCGTGCAGCGGCTGTTCAACGCGGCCGGCGCCCGCGCGCTCTTCGCCGACAGCGCGATGCAGCGCCTGATGCGCGACCTCTACGCCGTTGCGGCGCATCGCGCGCTTGCCTGGGATTCCTCCTCCTCGGCTTACGGCGCGGCGCTCCTGGCGGGGCGGTAACGGCGGCGGCAAAATTTCACGGCACGTCAACGCGCAGCTTTGATCTCGCACAAAGTTGCGCGGGCGCACGTGGGGCGTGAGCCATCTTGGCACCAGTCAAATGTATGGCTCATCGTGTCACCGCGTTCGAGGCTCGCCCCGAGCCCATGGATTGTGTATTTAGGTTTGACGGGACGCCGAGGATGATCGGGGCTTAGTCGCGGTGTAGCGCGATGATCGACGAACAAAAGCTCGAAGAGCGCCTGGTCGCGCTCGAAGCGGCCAAATCCTGGAGCCCGCGCGTCGTTTCGCGGCTGGAGATGCTGCTGCGCTCGGGCACGGACGATGCACTCTACCGCATCAATCCGATCCAGTTCGCCACGGAAAAATCGATTGCCGAAGCGGAAGGGATCGATCTTTTCCTCCATGCCTGCGTGGTCGGGCTATTCGACATGGACTGGCTGCTCGTTTGTCCGATGTGCTCGGACGTTGTCGAGAGCTTCCGAAGCCTGGGAAAACTGCACACGCATTTTCACTGCCATCTCTGTCAAAGCGATTACGACGCGGCACTCGACGATTACATCACGGTGACGTTTACGGTTTCGCCTGCCGTGCGCAGCATCCGCTTCCATAAACCGGATGCGCTTTCGGCCTGGGATTACGTCTTTCACTGTAAAATGACGCCGGGGGGCGTAACGCCCGAGGGCGTGCCGTGGAGCGAGGCTGCCAAAGGGCTGGTGAGGGCGCTCACCCGCATAGAGCCGGGTGCTGCGGCCAATCTTGAGGTTGATGCCGTCGAAGGCGCGCTTCTGGGCCAGGACTTCGAAAGCGACGCCCATTTTTTCTCCCCGGTCGCGCCGGGGGCGGGTGTAACGCCGCCCCGTGTGCCGGTCATACTCGACGGCGGCAAATGCGCGCCCGCCACGGCAACCATCGCGCCCGGCAAGGTCGTGTTCGACGTTCGCAACGCCGGCAAACTGCCGGCGGTATTCGGTGTCCTGCAGATCCCGATGGCGACGTTTCAGCGCCCGAAGCTTCGCTTCATGCCGTCCTTGTCCGGCAAGCGGCTGTTGATGACACAGACCTTTCGCGACTTCTTCCGCTCGGAAGTGATCCGTGCGACGGAGGGCATTTCGGTTCTCGACGTGACCCTCGTATTCACCGATCTCAAGGGCTCGACGGCGCTCTACGAGCGGATCGGCGACCTTAACGCCTACATTCAGGTGCAGCGGCACTTCCAGCATCTTCTCGACGCCACTGTTCGGCACAACGGCGCCGTCACCAAGACGATCGGTGACGCCGTGATGGCGGCGTTTTCGACGTCGGCCGATGCGGTGCAGGCGGCGCTGGAGATGCGCGAGGCCGTGGATCAGCTGAATCGCGACCGCCCGCAGCGTGATTTCATCCTGAAAATCGGCGTGCATCGGGGAGCCACGATCGCGGTCACGCTCAACGAGCGGCTCGATTATTTCGGCCAGACGGTGAATATCGCAGCGCGGGTGCAAAGCCTCGCCGAAGGTGACGAGATTTGTATCACCGAAGAAGTTTACGGCGCGCCGGCTGTGGCGGAAATTGTTGCACCATACCCGGTCGCAAAGAGCGAGGCGGAGCTCAAGGGCGTCAGCAAGCCCATGGCGGTCTATCATCTCGCCCGCATGGCATCATCCTAGCCGGCGCACCCGGCCGGGCTGGCCGAACGGGCATTCGAGCGCCGCGCGATCCCAGCGTCCGAGATCGGCCGCCGCCCGATAGGTGCTGTCGAGGAACGCCAGGAGCGCCGCCTCCGGGTCGGGCGATCTCTGCACGACGTCGTACGGGAGGAGGAACTCTCCGAGGGCCGTGTCGAAATAGGCGCCCGCGGGCGCGGCCGGAACGTCGGCGAAGCCCGCTGGCGAGGGATACGCATAGGAATAGAACGCGGGAAATGTCGTCCGCGGCGTCGCCGGGCCAGAAGCCTGCCGAGGAACCTCGTGGCTGTAGGCCTCGCGCGTCACCTCGTCCGGCAGGCTCGGGATGCCCTCCGGATGACGCGGCGCCTGACGGCCCGAGAACCGCGTCACCGCAAGATCGAACGAGCCCCAGAAGAGATGCACAGGGCTGACCTTGCCGAGATACCCGGTGCAGAACCGGCAGAAGACGGAGGTGATGGCCACGAGCGCCCGGTAGAAGCGTTCCACGGCCTCGGCATCATAGGGCCGCGTTTGTCGGTCCTCCGCGAACGGGATCGGGTCGAGGTCGTCCGGCTCGGCCTCGACCAACGACAACGGCGATCCGCCACCCGGGCAAGGTCGACCAGGTCAATCCTGCGGATCGCGTGCGGCCATGTGCTGATCCCAACGCACCTGCATGTCGGCGTGCTTCTTGACCAGGTCTTGCCGTGTCGCCTGCCATAGGCTCGCGGCGCTCTCGTCGGCGATGACATGCTCCAGGCCCGCGCGAATGCCGTCGACCGTTTTCGCGGCAACCTGCTGGGGCGAGGTTTTCGGGCCGCTCGACAGCGCCGCTCCCATATCCGTGTCGATCAGGCCCGCGTAGACCGCGATCACCCGGGTGCCTTGGTTCCTGAGCTGGATGCGGAGTCCGTCGGTGATGGCAAGCGCCGCATGCTTGGTGGCGCAGTAGGTCGAATTGAACGGATAGACGTACCAGCTCACGACCGAGAGCATGTTGACGAGAACGCCGCCACCGTTGCGCGCGAGCACCGGCGCAAACGACTTGGCCATCGCCAGCGGCCCGAACACGTTGACCTCCATCTCCCGCCGCAGCACGTCCTCCGAGTTCGCCGCGAGGACCGGCGTGGCGAACATGGCCCCCGCATTGTTGATGAGGATCTCGACATCCGCGCAGGCTTCTGCCGCAGCTGCGACGTCGCGCGGCGACGTCACGTCGAGCGGAACAGGCGTGACGCGTGGGTCGCGGACCGTCGATGGATCGCGCGCGCCGGCATAGACTTTGGCCGCACCGGCGTGCAGCAGCGCCTCGGCGAATGCGCGTCCGAGACCCCGATTGGCGCCGGTCACGAGCGCGGCTTTACCTCGGATATCCATGAACCTCGACTGCATCCGGTCCGACCGAAGTCCGCTCCGTGCCGATATCGGCGAGGCGCCGCGGCCGCGGCGACGCGCGTGTCGGCGGCGAAGCGCATGACGCCCAGTCTAATGGGAATCACTTGTTCCCCAAATACAATCGTCGAATTCAGCCGCGTGAGAGCCGGCATTGCGGCGCGCGCCGGCGGCGGTCCGCTTGGTGCTCCGGTCGGTGAGCGAGGACCCGTCGAGTTTATCTGTGCTACATGCGCGCGGCGTGCGTGTTCCAAAGCTCGCGATAGACCGCTTCGAGATCGCGGACGAATCGATCCGTATCGAACAGCGGCTCGGTGCGGCGGTGCGCCGCCAGTTTCTCCTTGATCGCCGCAAGGGACGCCGGCTCGCGTGCCAGGCGGACGGCCTGCGCCCGATACTCCTCCCAGCTTTCGGTGACCAGCTCGGGCAGACCGACGGCATGCAGCAGGCTGGCGGCCACGCGCGATGGAAACGTATCGCCTATCTTGGTGATGAGAGGTACGCCGGCCCACAGCGCGTCGCTACCGGTCGTGTGCGCGCCGTACGTTCCGGTGTCGAAATGCAGGTCAGCAAGCGTCAGCCGCCCGAGATGCTCGGCTTTGGGTCGACGCGCCGCGAACACCAGCCGCGCCGGGTCGACGCCGCGCTCGGCCGCGGCGGCTCGTAGGTTCGCTTCGCGGACCCGTGAGCCGCCGAGCAGCCATAGCACGGAGCCGTCGACGGCGCGCAGGATGTCCATCCAGGTGCCGAACACGTGCCGTTCGATCTTTTCTCCGGTACAGAAGCAGACGAAGACGAAGCCATCGTCCGGCAGACATTCGGCGGCGCGCGGCGGCGCCGGGGCGATCGGCTGGTCCCGGTCGTTGATCTGGTAGCTGTGCGGCATGCGCTTGACTGGCTCGAGATAGTCAGCCTCGTGCTCCCGCGGCGTCACGACCGGATCCCCGATAAGCGCGTCGTACATCTGCCCGCTCAGCGTGCCCGCGAAGCTCAGCCAGGAGACTTGAACCGGCGCGGGTCGCAGGGCGACGATCATCGGCCGCATGAGCTGGTTGAAGCCGGCGATGTCCACCAGGATGTCGACCCCGTCGGCGTGGATGCGGCGCGCGGCGTCGGCGTCGGACAACCCGCTCAGATCGGCGACCGAGTCGAATCCGTCCCGCAGGACCGGCCAGCCCGCGTCGTCCGGCGGTGCAACCGGATAGGCGTTCACGCGGAACCGCCTGCGGTCGTGGCGCCGGAACATGCCGCGGCTCAGGTGAAGCATCGGATGCTCCCGAAAATCGCCGGAGACATAGCCGATGGTCAGCACCTCCTTCGGCGTTCGCGGGAACGTGAATCCCAGACGTGCCCGGACCGGGGCCACGTCGCGCTCGTAGTCGGTCGACTTCACCGCGGCGATCGCCCGCCGCTCGGCCCGTGAGAAGGGAAGGCGAAGCGAGTACCAGGGCGTGATGGCGCACGGCATGGAATTCAACGCCTTCTCGGCCTCCTTGTGCAGCGACGGCATCAGCCGGTCGCATTGCGCCCAGTCGCACACGGCTTGGTAGGCTTCGGCGAGCACGACCGACGCGCGGGCATGAGCGGGCCGGAGCTTTGCCGCGGCCTCGAGATGCGCGATCGCCATGGCGTGTTCTCCGGCGTGCAGATACGTGACGCCGAGGTTGTAGTGACCCTCGAACAGATCCGGATCGATGGCCAGAGCGCGCTCGAAGAACTCGACCGCTCGCGTGCCCTCGCCGAGGGCCCGCAGCGTCAAGGCGATATTGATCAGCGGTTGCGTGAGCTCGGGCTTGGCGCTGTGCAGCTTGCCCCACAGCGCGATCGCCTCGCGTCGCCGGCCGCTCTTGCTCCATAGCCTGGCGACGCAGTTGAGGAGCGCAGGATGATCGGGAAACGCGGCCAGGAGCCGGTCATAGTACGGCTCCGCCTCGGCATAGCGGCTGCGCCGGAAGAGGAACTCGGCGAGCTCGAAGACCGATGTTCCGTCGCTGGGGTCGGCGGCGAGCGCGTCCCTGAGATGTCGCTCGGCGCCGCCGATGTCGCCGTCGTCCTCGGCCTTGCGGGCGGCCACGCGAAGCCCCATGACGTCGACGAACGCGCTTTGCGCGACTGCCTTCGGCGCATCTGCTGGACACCGCCTTTCCGTGGGCAGGCCTGTCGATCGGCGCCGGCGGTCCAATGCAGCCGCCGCCGCTATTTGCCGCGCGGACATCGAAACACGCCTCCGCGGCGGGCATGGACCCGCGTCCCGGCCTCGTATGCTGACGTCATGCCCCGCCCCCCGACCCGCAGATTGCGCGTGCGTTGATCGCACGGCCCGATGTCCGCCCGGCGTTCCGAGTCGTCTTCCGCCTTGGGCGACGAGATCCTATTGGGGTTTTGGGACCGCTCAAGCGAGCTTACGGCCAGCTTACAAAGGCTTAAGCCTTTGTGTGGGCCGCGCGCTCATCGCTCCGGTCATGCCCATTTTGCCGGCCTGCGGGGCCGAGCCGGGTGACATTTTTTGTAAGACGAGTAGATCGGCGGCAGGCCTTGGTCCGCGGCACGGCCGCGAAGGCCGACAGCACGTGCCTCCCTAGCTCTTCATCCACCGCTGTGCGGCGGCATCGTCGCGCGCGTCGGCGGCGACCCACTTCGCACCCTGGTCGGTGTCCTCGAGCTTCCAGAACGGCGCCTTGGTCTTGAGCCAGTCGATCAGGAAATGGCAGGCCTCGAACGCCGCCTCGCGGTGCGGCGAGGCCGTCACCACCAGCACGATGCGCTCGCCCGGCGCGAGCCGCCCGTAGCGGTGGATGATCAAGGACGCCGACAGCTTCCAGCGGCGGTTGGCCTCGGCCTCGATCTCGGCGAGCTGCTTCTCGGTCATGCCCGGGTAGTGCTCGAGCGTCATCGCCTTGATCGACGCGCCGCCCGCCAGATCGCGCACCAGCCCGACGAAGCTCACCACCCCGCCGATGTCGTGATTGCCTTGCGTCAAGCGCTCGATCTCGGCGCCGACATCGAAATCCTCGCGCTGGACCCGGATCATCGCAAGCCTCCGGTTACCGGCGGGAATATGGCGATCTCGTCGCCAGGTTTCACCGGGTGGTCCGGCTGCACATAGGTCTGGTTCACGGCCACGCGCACCACGGACAGGTCCTTGAACGCTTCGGCGTGGCCGGGCGACCGGGTCTTCAGCCAGTCGAGCAGGGCGCGCACGTCGCGTACGCCGGCGGGCGGGCTCACCTCTTCCTCGGCGCTGCCGACCCGTGTGCGCAGCCAGGCGAAGTAGAGGACTTTCACTTAGACCCCCACCTCGCTGAACGGCAGGAAGTCGACCATGGCGCCGGCGGTCACCTGGGTCACGTTCTCGGCGAGCTCGATCAGCCCGTCGGATTCGACGAGCGAGGTCAGGATGCCGGCGCCGTCGCGCGGGAAGCGCTGCGCCACCGGCATGCCGTCCTCGCCCGCGGTCAGCCGCGCGCGCACCCATTCGCGGCGGCCGAGCTTTTTCTTGGCATCGAAGCCGGCGCGCACGCGGAACAGGTGCGGCTCGATGTCCGCCGCCCCGCCGAGGCGCAGCAGCACCGGCCGCGCGAAGCGCAGGAACGTCACCATCATCGCGACCGGATTGCCCGGCAGGCCCGTGAACGCGACCCCCTTCACCTGGCCGAAGGCGACCGGGCGGCCCGGCCGCACGGCGAGGCGCCAGAAGTGGATCGAGCCCAGGGATTCGACCGCGGCGCGCACGTGGTCCTCTTCGCCCGTCGACATGCCGCCCGACGTGATGATCGCATCGCAGCGCCCGGCGGCGGTCGCCAGCACCTCACGCACCGCCTCGCGGCGGTCCGGCACGATGCCGAAATCCTCCACCGCGCACCCGAGCTGGCCGAGGAGGGCCAGCAGCACGTAGCGGTTCGCGTCGTACACGGCCCCGGGCGGCGTGGGCGCCCCCGGCTCGCGCAGCTCGTCGCCGGTCGAGAACACGCCTACGCGCAAGCTGCGATAGACGTCCAGGTGGGTCGCCCCCACCGATGCGGCGAGTCCGATATCCTGCGGCCGCAGCCGGTGGCCGCGGTGCAGGATCGTCGCCCCCGACTTGACGTCCTCGCCGGCCTTGCGCCGGTTGGCGCCGCGCTTGATCCCGGGCGGCAGCAGCACCGCGTCGCCGTCGGCCCGGCAATCCTCCTGCATGAAGCAGGTATCGGGCCCGGCCGGCAGCGGCGCTCCGGTGAACACCCGCAGCGCGGTGCCGCGCGCCGGCGTGTGCGCCGACTGTCCGGCGGCGACGCGCCCGCTGAGGGGGAGCCGCGTCTCGCCAGCGGGGTCGAGGTCGTCGAAATAGACCGCATAGCCGTCGACGGCCGCGTTGTCGTGCGGCGGCACGCTGCGGCCGGCGACCACGTCTTCGGCGAGGATGCGGCCGCGCGCCGCGGCCAGCGAGACGCTCTCGGGGGAAGCGATCACCGACACCCGCGCCGCGAGAATGCCCAGCGCCTCGTCGGCGCGCATCAGCTCGCCGCCGAACGCAAAGCAGTCGTCGGAGAGCTGGGCCATCAGCCGAACCCATAGTCACCTTCCCCGAAGGGAGAGGTGAGTAAGTCGTGGCCTGCGAACCAAAACATGCCTACGCCCTCAGCGTGCGCTTGGCGGCGGCCCCCAAGCCGCAATGCGCCACGATGAAATCGGCGATGGCACCGATATCGTTCAGGTCGAGACGCGGCACCGGCAGGCCGTGCATCGGCGCGTCGCTTGCCACGGCGACGACGTGCCGGTCGTCGGCG
>Ga0335078_10015254_pt1 | contig 11407 bp, 13 predicted proteins | sample Lox_Sample_32_FD_206711 | JGI IMG/M metagenome (GOLD analysis project Ga0335078, IMG submission 206711) | Soil microbial communities from Loxahatchee National Wildlife Refuge, Florida, United States - Lox_Sample_3.2 | ecosystem: Environmental > Terrestrial > Soil > Wetlands | place: USA...
CATTGTTGATGGTGACGTAACCGGTGTCGGGATCCACGTAGCGGGCCCGCATCGAGCCTTGCGCGCCCACCGACCGGATTACATCGCGCTCGTTGACTCCGGTGTGCAGCAATTGCAACGCGCGCGCGCCGTCGCGCACCTGAATGCCGTCGCGAGTGGACTGCACGACGACGGCATCGACCGGCGGATACCCCTGGCGCGGAATCGGATGCTCCAGCACGACGCCGGTGACCAGTACAGCCACCAGGCTAGCCAGTGCTACGGCGATGCGCGCGTGAGAGAACAGAGCCTCGCGCAACGGCTTTTCTTCGGCGCGAACACAAGCGCCGGCGGCCAGCCCCAACCGGATGTTCGCCTTCATTTCCGATTCCAGGCGGTTCCACGCGACTTCCGGAATTTCGTTGAGATCGGGCGTCACGGCGCGCACATCCGCGAACGCCTCGGCTTCCTCGCGGCAGCGCTCGCAACGCGCCAGATGCCGGCTCGTCAGCCAGCGGGCCATCCAGCCGAGATCGCCGCCCGCGTGCAACGCCAATGTCTCCAGGCTCGGATGCTTCATCGCTTCCTTCTTTCGACGTACTTGCGGAATTTGATCCGGGCGTTGGCGATGTGGGAGCGCACCGTGGCTTTGGAACATTCCAGCCGCTTGGCGACTTCCTCGGCCGGCAGGCCTTCGACGTCGCGCAGCATCAGCGCCGCCCGTTCCCGGGGGCTGAGCAACCGCAGCCCGTCTTCCAGATAGTTCCGCTCTTCGGACCGGAGCAACGCCTGTTCGGGGCTATCGGAATGGCGTTCGGGTGCTTCTTCCAACTCGCAGAACGTGGCGCGGCCGTTGCGCCGCAGAAAATCGATGGCGGTGTTCGTCGCGATCCGCGACAGCCAGTGCGCCGCCTTTTGTTCGTCCTTCAACTGGTCCTGCCGCTGGAAGGCCTTGATGAAGGCCTCCTGGGTCAGGTCCTGAGCATCGGCGACGTTCCCCACGATCCGGTAGATCTGGATGAAAATCCGCCGTAAGTGTTCGGAAGCAAAGCGGTTTTGCCGTTCCAGGTCCAGCCCGGGCTCGGTGAGTTCACTCATCGGGTTATAAACGGCGGTACTCACAGGTCCTACTGAGATGACGCACAGACCTGCAAAACGTGGAACGAAAAGTGCCCCGTTCCGCCAATCGACATTTTAACCCGGGTGCCTTGATAAGCTGAAAAGATGCTGATGGTTAAGGTGTACTTTGGGGGCATTGGTGAAACTCGCTGAGCGAATCGGGCGGCTGGGGGTGGAATCGGCTTTTGACGTACTCGTGAAGGCGCGCGGCCTGGAGGCGAAGGGCCACAGCGTGGTGCACTTGGAGATCGGCGAGCCGGACTTCCCGACGCCGCACCACATCGTCGAGGCGGCCAAGAAAGCATTGGACGAAGGTTGGACCCATTATGGGCCTACCCAGGGTTTGCCCGAGCTGCGCGAAGCGATCGCGGCGTATATTTCGCGGACCCGCGGAATTTCGGTGGAGCCGCAGCACGTGTGCGTGGTTCCCGGCGGCAAACCGATCCTGTTTTTTCCGATGCTGGCGCTGCTCGAGCCGGGTGATGAGGTGATTTATCCGAATCCCGGATTCCCGATCTACGAATCGATGATCCGGTTCCTCGGCGCCAAGCCGGTGCCGATGCCGCTGGAGGAATCGCGCGGTTTTTCGTTCGATCTGAACCTGTTTCGGGACCGGCTGTCGGACAAGACCAAATTGATTATTCTGAATTCGCCGCAGAATCCGACCGGCGGCATCATTCCCCGCCAGGACGTGAAGGCCATCGCGGAGATGCTCAAAAATCGCGATGTGATGGTGCTGAGCGACGAAATATATTCGCGCATCTGTTACGACGGCGAGCCGGTTTCGATCACCGAATTTCCGGGGATGCTGGAGAAGACCATCCTGCTCGACGGCTTCTCGAAGACCTACGCGATGACCGGCTGGCGCATGGGTTACGGGGTAATGCCGGAGTGGCTGGTGGCGGCCGTCAACAAGCTGATGGTGAATTCGAATTCGTGCACCGCAAGTTTTACGCAGCGGGCGGGCATTGCGGCGCTGACCGGGCCGCAGGACGACGTGACGAAGATGGTGACGGAATTCAAGCGCCGGCGCGACGCGTTCTGCGCGGGCCTGAACCAGATCCCGGGTTTCCGCTGCGCGCTGCCGGGCGGCGCGTTTTACGCGTTTCCGAACGTGGCCAGTACGGGGATGGATTCGCACAAGCTCGCTGACTTGCTGCTGGAGGAAGGCGGCGTGGCATGCCTGAACGGCGGCGGGTTCGGGCAATACGGAGAAGGATACATTCGCTTCAGCTACGCCAATTCGCTGGCCAACTTGATGGAAGCCGTGGAGCGGATCAAGAAGGTATCGGTGCGCTGGCAGGCGGTGACGGCGTAGTGCGGGAACGGATCTGCCGGGCCTCTTCCCTCTCGGGCAGTATCAGTTTGCCCGGAGACAAATCGATTTCACACCGGTATGCGATGATCGCGTCGATCGCCGAAGGCGCGACCCGCATCCAGAACTATTCGACCGGGGCGGATTGCCATTCGACGCTGGGCTGCGTGCGGGCGTTGGGCGTCGAGGTGGAAGGCAGCGGCACGGAATTCGTGATTCACGGCAGAGGGCTGGAGGGGCTGCGCGCGGCGGCGCGCGACCTGGATGCGGGCAACTCGGGCTCGACCATCCGGATGCTTTCGGGAATTCTCGCGGCGCAGCCGTTTCGCAGCCGGATCGGCGGTGATGAATCGCTCTCGCGGCGGCCGATGCAGCGCGTCATGAAGCCGCTAGCTGAAATGGGCGCGCGCATCCGGGCGCGCGAAGACAAATTTCCGCCGCTCGAGATCGAAGGAACGCGGCTGCGGCCGATCGAATACAAGCTGCCGGTGGCCAGCGCGCAGGTCAAAACGTGCGTGCTGTTCGCGGGGTTGTTCGCGGAAGGGAAGACCGCCGTCATCGAGCCGGTACGGTCGCGCGATCACACGGAAATCGCGCTGCGCGAGTTCGGGGCGGAGATCACGGTCGAGCGCCAGAAGATCAGGGTGGAAGGACGGCCGCGGTTGACCGGAAAGGAGCTGGTGGTGCCGTCGGATCTCTCTTCCGCCGCCTTTTTCTTAGTCGCCGCGCTGCTGGTGCCCGGATCGCAGTTGACGATTCACGGCGTCGGCTTGAATCCGACGCGCTCGGCTTTGCTCGATTTTCTAACCGGCATGGGCGCGAAGATCGCGATCCCGAAACTGGAGAGCGTCAACGGAGAGCTGGTCGGCGAAATCCAGGTGGTGCACTCGGAGCTCCGGGGCGGCATAGTTGAAGGCGCCCTCACCGCAGCGTTGATCGATGAGATTCCGGTGCTCGCGGTGCTCGGCGCCGCCACGGAACAAGGATTGATCGTGAAGGATGCCGGCGAACTGCGCGTCAAGGAAACCGACCGGATCCAGACGGTGGTCGACAATTTGCGGCGGCTGGGCGTAGCAGCCGAAGAAACGCCCGATGGGATGGTGATTCCCGGCCGGCAGAAGTTTCGCGCGGCCGAGTTCGATTCGTTCGGAGATCACCGGGTGGCGATGGCATTCGCGGTGGCGGCGCTGCGGGCCGATGGCGAATCGGTCATCGAAGGGGCGGACGCGGCGTCGGTTTCGTTTCCCGAGTTCTGGGATACGCTGGCGCGGTGCGTCCGCAGCTAAGACGCCGCCGGCACGCCGGAGAGCGCCCGATCGACACAATCCTGCACCGCGGCCACGCTGAAGGGCTTCGGCAGGAACAGCGTGCCGGGCGGCAGAGCTTGCCCGCAATAACTGCTCATGCAAATGATGCGCGCGGCCGGTTTGAGTTTGCGGATCCGGTGCACGGCTTCGTAGCCGTTCATGATCGGCATGCGCAGGTCGGTAATTACCAGGTCGATTTGGTCGCTCTGGGAGCGGAACACGTCCAGCCCATCGCGGCCGTTGGCCGCGGTCATGACTTCATATCCCATCAAGGCTAGGATTTGAGAGATGACGCGGCGAACCGAGGTATCGTCATCGACGATCAGTACTTTCCGCATATCTGTTGGAAGGCGCGGCGTCGCGGAGCGTTGCGCCGGAACGATGGGCAAATAGGGCCATCGAGAAATTGGAACTCGGCGGCCCGGCTACTTGATCAGAAGCTTCTCGTAAACGTCGCGCTTAGAAAGGCCTCGTTTGCGAGCCACCTGTTTAATGGCGTCCATCCGGGGAATCCCGGCGCGAACCAGGTCGGCCACTGCCTCGTCAAGCGGCGTAGTATCGGGCGCAGGCTGCATCGCCTTGCCAATCAACAGAGTGATCTCACCTTTGATGGCATCGCGCGCGGACAATTCCGCCCGCACTTCGCCGGCCGTGCCGCGAATGAACTCCTCGTGCACTTTCGTCAATTCACGAGCCACCACGACCGGCCGCGGGCCGAGCACCTCTTCCACCGCTTCGAGCGCTTCGAGAATGCGGTGCGGCGCTTCATAGAAGACCAGGGTCGCGGTTTCGTCCGCGAGCGTTTCCAGAACCCGTGCGCGCGCGCCTGCCTTGGCCGGTAGAAAGCCTCCGAAATGGAAGGCGTCGGTGGCCAGGCCCGAAGCCGAGAGTGCCGCCAGCGCCGCCGACGGCCCCGGCACCGGCTCGACTGGAATTCCCGCCTCGAGCGCTGCCCGCACCAGACGGTATCCCGGGTCCGAAATCAGCGGCACGCCGGCATCCGATACCAGCGCGATGGTTTCGCCGGCAAGCAGCCGCTCCGCCAACTCCGCGCTGCGCTCCTGCTCGTTGTGTTCGTGATAGCTGATGGTGGGCTTGCTGATGCCGTAATGCTCGAGCAGCTTGCGGGTCTGGCGCGTATCCTCGCACGCGATCCGGTCCGCTTCTCCCAGCACACGCACTGCCCGGTAAGTGATGTCTTCCAGGTTCCCGATCGGCGTCGCGACCACGTACAGCCGGCCCGCCACGGCTACGATCCGCTCCCTTGCTCCCGCGCGTGCCGGCGGCGCCATTCGTCGCGCGTACAGAGGCTGTTGCGGTCGAGCGCGCGGTCGATGGCCAGCACGCCCTCCAGGTGATCGATCTCGTGCTGCAATAATTCCGAAAACGCACCGCTCGCTTCCAGAATCTCGGTACCTCCGCCCCCGTCCTCATAGCGCACACGGACCCGCTCGGCCCGCTCCAGCCTCACCAGCAGATCGGGAAACGAAAAGCAGTCGTCCCACAGCTCGAACCGCTCCGGACTTTGGAATTCGAATTCGGGATTGCGCAGCCGGTAGGCGCGGCCGTCGAGTTCGATATAGATCAGCCGTTTCGCTTCGCCAATCTGCACCGCGCTGATGCCGCGCCCGAAACCGTGAGTGCGCTGGAATTCGTGCAAGGTGTCGCGGAGGTCCGCAAACACGGACTCGGCTTCGGCGGCCGTGGCGACCGGGGACGAAACCGCCCGGAGCAGCGGGTCGCCCAACTGAAGGATGCGGCGGACGGGCATATTCAATGAAGATACCAGCCTGCCGCGGCGCCGAGAGCAGGCCAGCTTTTCGGGAGACGCTCGCGGAGGCGTCAAGCCTCCATCACCCAGCGGTGATTGCAGCAATCGTGGCCCTGCATCAGGGTCTTGGTGCGGGTCAGCCGAAGCTTGGGATGGAACGCGGCCGACGCGGCGTAATCCGCATGGCAAATCGCGGCGTACCCGAGGTCGGCGGCTTCCTGCGCGCGCCACGTCTTGGCCCAGAGGCACTGAGAGACGTGAATTTCGAACGCGGACGCGCTCTGTTCGACAACGTCATACACGAGAGCGGAGCGGTAAATCGGTGTAGTCTTCATCCATTGCTCGAACATGCCGAGGTCGCGCGGGGCTGCGGCCGGCAGAAGCGCGGCCACGCGCTCCGCCGCCGCTTCGGAGGATGCCTGCCCGAGCGCTTCGAGAACTTTTTCGGGACCGATCTGCGCGGCGAGTTTCTTCATGACGCGCGCGTATCCCTTGTACGAGAAATCGAAGACCTGCTGCCAGGTCAGATCCGCCTTCTCGCCGAAACCGGCGGGAAGGGACCGTGAACTGTCGCGGACCGCGGTTTGCGCCGCGCAAAGGGCCGCGCTGGTGCAGCCGAGGCAGGCTGCCGCGCCGGCAGGAAGGATGTGGAACAGGTCGCGTCTGCGGAGCATAATCGGACGCCTCCACCTCTGGGACGGGTCGATTCCGCCGTTATTAGTAAGTTTAAGGGCTCTTTATCCTTACATTTGGCCCGGCAGGAGAACAGCCTCTCACCGCGGCTTGTAGGCGATGGCGTCGATTTCCACTTTGATGTTCGGGATCGCAAAGCCAACCACCACCGTGCTGCGCGCGGGCTTGGCATCTCCGAAGAACTCGGCATAGACCGCGTTCATGGCGGCGAAGTCTTTCCCATCCGCCAGGAACACCGTGCACTTCACCACGTCCGCCAGGGTCGCGCCGCAGCCTTCCAGAATGCGCTGGATGTTGTTCAGCACCTGGCGCGTCTCGTGGCCCACCTCGCCCGGTTCGGGCGGCACCTGGCCGGAGACGTAAATGAAATCGCCGGCGCGCACGGCCGGCGAATAGGGGCCGCGCGGCGCGGGAGCACCTGGGGGATTGATGCGTTCGATCATCGCTAGTGTCCTTCGGCTTCGAGATAACGCTCGGCTTCGATGGCGGCCATGCACCCAGCGCCCGCCGCGGTGATGGCCTGGCGGTAGACGCGATCCTGCACGTCGCCGGCGTGGAATACGCCGGGAATGTTGGTGCGCGCGCCGCCATGCGAGAGGATGTAGCCATCGGGATCGGTGTCAAGTTGGCCACGAAACACCGCCGTGTTCGGAATGTGCCCGATGGCCACGAAGAAACCATCCACCGGCTCATCCCACGTGCGGCCGCTCTTCAGATTGCGGAGACGAACGCCAGTCACCAGGTGCGCGTCCTGATCGTAAACTTCTTCCACCACGGTGTGGGTGAGGAACTTGATTTTGGGATTGTGGAGCGCGCGGTCGAGCATGATTTTCGACGCCCGGAATTCCTCGCGCCGATGCACGAGCGTGACTTCTTCGCCGAAGCGCGTCAGGAAATTGGCCTCTTCCATCGCGGAATCGCCGCCGCCGATCACCATGATCTTCTTGCCCTTGTAAAAGAAGCCGTCGCAGGTGGCGCAGGAGCTGACGCCGCGGCCGATGAGCTTCTGCTCGGACTCCAGGCCAAGCCAGCGCGCCGAGGCTCCCGACGCGACAATCACGGTGCGCGCTTCGACCCACTCGCCTTCGACGCACAGGCGAAAGGGGCGCGAAGAAAGATCCGCCTCGAGCACCGCGCCATGCCGGTACTCGGCGCCGAAATGCTCGGCCTGTTTTTTGATGTTGTCGACGAGGTCGGGGCCGTTGATGCCTTCCGGGAAGCCTGGGAAATTTTCAACCAGCGTCGTCAGCGAGAGCTGCCCGCCGGCTTCGTGGCCGGCAATCACCAGCGGCTTGAGATTGGCGCGCGCGGCATAGACTGCCGCGGTGTTGCCGGCGCAGCCGGAACCAATAATCACTACATTGCGCATGGAATTTTTCACTGTAACAAACTTTCATCGAAACGCGGCTGCCAGGCGCGCGTGGTGGAAATAGCGGGCCTGCTCGGGCGCCGTCCGGCCGTCTGCGTTGCGGATGTTCGGGTCGGCTCCGGCTTCGACCAAAGCCTTTACCAATCGCATGTCGCCGAAATCAATGGTGGCAGCGTACATGAGAGGCGTATAACCATTCTCGTCGGTGGCGTTCAGCGAAACGCCGGCCTTGGCCAGGACCGGAATCATCTCAGGACGGTCGGCGATCACGGCCCAATGCAGCAGGTTGATGCCGCTCGCTTCGGTGCCGCGAACCGAGGCGCCCGCCGCGATCAACGCGCGCACCACGTCGCCATAGCCGAATGTAACAGCCGCAGAAAGCGCCGCGCCCGAGGCATCCGCACCATGTTCCAGCAGCAGTTTCACATTCTGTAAATCACCCGTCATCGATGCGAACACCAGCGGCCCATTGCGCACATGCACGCCAGCCGGCGCTTTGACCTCCGCGCCGGCTTCCAGCAGCACCTTTATTGATGCGGCAGTGCCCCGATACGACGCAGCGAGCGTCAGAGCGTCGCAGCCGGAAGCGGACCGCGTCTTCGGATCCGCACCGCGTTTCAGCAGCAGCCGCACTTTTTCCGCATCGGGCGTCGCCATCATCAGCAGCGTCGTGCCCTTCGCGGTGTGCGTGTTCGGGTCGAGGCCGGAATCCAACAATGCCGCCAATTGTGGCGGTGTGCCAAACAGGGCCGTTCGCACCCAGCCCGGCGCATTGTTTTGCGGCTTCCCCGTTTCGAGCGGGACCGGGGTTTCCGGAAGCGCCGACAGTAGTGCCATCACCGCCCAACAGGTTCCGGCGTAAGACAGATACTCGTCTTTCTGATACGGGAACCCGGTGGTGAAGTAAGGCGGGCTGACTTCGGCAGGCGAAACCATGCGAGTGCGCACCCGCCAGGTCCCATCCGCAGCTTGCGTCGAGATCAGAAATCGGACCCCGCGCCGCCAAGCGGCCGCCGTATCGGGCATGCCGGATTCGCGCAGCGCATACAGAGCCTCGCCGGTGGAGTAGGCATCGGGCTGATAATCCGGCAGCTCCGGCCAGCCGCCGCCCTGCAATTGCACGGCGAGCAGATCTTTGCGGCCCGCCTCGATTTCCGCGGCGGCCGCGCCCGCCCAGACCAGCCCCAGCACGCGGAACGAAGCATCCTCAGTGGAAGCCGGATGTGCTGCCATCAGCCACTCCCGCGCGCGACCCACGCACGCATCGCCTTCCGTGCGCATCTCCTCCGGCAAGTACAAACGGATCGCGCGGATCGCCGTGGCGGTCGCGGTGAAAACGCTACTCGAATGCGGCGGCCGGAAATCGGACGTCACCCAATGGCCGTCGCGCTGCCAGGCCAGCAGCCGGCGGGCATACACCTCGGTGGTGAGATCGCGAGCCATGCCGGCGGCGTGCGCGGCCATCAGCAGAAAGCTGTCGTTGGGCGTCGGATCGTTCAGCGTGGCCGCCTGGATGGCGTCATCGAGCGCGTCCGGACCACGCAGAGCCCGAAAGGTTTTCGTTTCGACCGCGCTCAGCACCGCCGCATCCACGCTGACGCCTCGCTCGCGAGCCTCGTGCAGCAGCAAAATCGGCAGAATGTTGTGGTGGCACGACACACAGGCGCGCTGGCTCACGAACGAGGAAGCCGAACGCTCGATCATCGGCATCGCCCGCGCCAGGGCCGCACGCGCGTCGGGCGCGGATTGCGCCGACAGCACCGGCGACGCCACGATCGCCATCCAGACTGCCATCCGCATCGCTTTCATCGTGGCATACCGTTCCCGTCTTGTGCAGCCGGGCCTCGGTGTGGCACAATCAGGCGATTCTGAATCGGGCGGAATTCACACTGAACGGCGATCTCCACGAATTGAAACGGCTGGCCGAAATGGTCGCCGCGTTTTGCAAAGCCAACGCGCTCGACAATGAAATCGAATTCGATCTGAACCTCGCGATGGAAGAGTTGTTCACCAACGCGGTGCAGCACGGCGGATGCGCCGGGATGAAAGACGCGGTGCGGGTGCGGCTGGAGCGGATCGGCAGCGCCGTGGAGGCCGAGTTTGCCGACCGCGGCCGCGCATTCGATCCCGCGGCTGCGCCCGTTCCTGATCTCTCGGCGCCGCTTGCGGAACGCCCGGCTGGCGGGCTGGGTCTGCACCTGGTGCGTCAGTTGATGCGCAACTTCACCTACGCACGCGCGGGAGACTGGAACCGCGTCACCATGAGGAGGCCGATCTGATCGCGTTACGGCAGCGGGTGGAATCCGGGTGGTGCGTCGTCGAAATCCAGGGCCGCGCCGACGCGGAAGCGGCCGATGAACTGGAACTCGCGCTACGCGGCGCGGTGGAGCAGCATCTGAAAGTGGCCGCCGATTTCGAAGCCGTCGAGTACATTTCCAGTGCCGGTCTGCGTGCCGTGTTGCAGGCAGCGCGCGCCGCGCAGGAGCAGCGCGTCGAGTTCGTCGTCTGCCGCTTGCCGCGGCCGGTTCAGAAAGTTTTCGACATGAGCGGCATGCACCACGTCTTGCGAATCGAAGGGAGCCTGCCGTGTTGAGCATGCTGGAGGAGGTGGTGCTGCTCGCGGTCGAGGAGAAGACCGGAGAGCTGGCCGCGCCGCGCGCATTCGGAATGGCCTATGCCCTGGTCGGCGGCGTGTTCTTTGACCTCGCCTTAGCCCGCAAGATCGACACAGACACCGAAGAGATTCTGATCCTCGACGCCAACCCCACCGGTAACCCGATCTGGGATCGCGTTCTGGCGCACATGCGCGCGCGGCCGGAAATCAAAACGGTGCGCGATTGGATCGAAGCGCTGTTCCGCCGCAATGACGATCTGGAGGGCGAAGCCCTGGCCTTGCTGGTCGGCCGCGGCATCCTCCGGCACGAAAAAACCAAGCGCCTGTGGATCATCGACGTCGAGCGTTTCCCGCTGGTCGACAATCAGCCGCAAAGGCAGGTGAAAGAGAGATTGCGCCAGGCCATCCTCACCGACCAGATTCCCGACACGCGCGACATCATGCTGGTGAGCATCGCGGAGGCCTGCGGGCTGCTGCGTTGCGCGCTCGCCGATCCCCAGATCGAAGCGCGCCGCGACCGCATCGCGTTGCTGTCGAACCTGGAAACCATCAGCCGGAAAGTTTCGGCTGCCATCGCGGGCCTGGATTCCAGCCTGCGCCAGGCGCCGGTGCGGATGAGCTGACGGCGTCTAGGCACCGCGCACGGCGCCGGTGGTCGGGATCAGCCGCGTGCGAATCTGGTTCATCACGTCGGAGGCCAGGAACGGCTTCCGCAGCACCGGGAAGTTGTGCTCTTCGCACATGGCTTCTTCTTCGGGCGGCAGAATGGTCCCGGTCATGATGATCACCAGCATGCTCGCGTTCGCCTGCAGAAAATCGGCGCCCAATTCCACGCCGTTGCCGTCCGGCAGCATGAAATCGAGCAGCGCCGCGTTGGGTTTGTGCTCCTGAACCAGCCGCCGCGCTTCGGTCGCCGATTCGGCCGTGAGCAGGCTCCAGCCGGCGTCCGCCATCAGGCGTTCGAGGAAGTGCAGCAGATCGCGGTTATCGTCCACCAGCAGCACGGTCGGGTTCGCCGGGGCCGTCGCGGTCGTCTGCTCCACGTTGCGCAAGTTCAGCTTTTCGCTATCGTCAGACACATCGACCCGCACGCGCCCCCCGGCCGCCACCTGATTGGTGGCCACCATGGTCGCCAGCGGCTGCGTCAAATTGCGGTGGATGGTGCGGTTCAGTTCGCGCGCGCCGTACTCCGGGCTGGTTCCCTTTTGCAGCAGCCATTGCCGCGTCTCAAAGGGCACCT
>Ga0335078_10015255_pt1 | contig 11406 bp, 5 predicted proteins | sample Lox_Sample_32_FD_206711 | JGI IMG/M metagenome (GOLD analysis project Ga0335078, IMG submission 206711) | Soil microbial communities from Loxahatchee National Wildlife Refuge, Florida, United States - Lox_Sample_3.2 | ecosystem: Environmental > Terrestrial > Soil > Wetlands | place: USA: Florida...
GCTGCTTGACGGTGCGCGGGCTGATGTTCAGTCCCGCCGCAATCTCCTTATTGCTGCAGCCTTGCACCAGCAAATTGAGAACCTGTTCGTCCCGTTGCGTGATCTTCATGTCGATAAGATTGGTCATTGTTTCCTCTCTTGGCGGAAACCGTTTCGGTATCCGAAGCGCCCGCATCATTCCGGAAAGCACGTGCTTCGCCATACTTTCGCCCAGCGCGGGAAAGGGGTAGGAACCTTTGGATTTCGCGGCTTGCACACGCCAGGAAGAACCGTTGGGCTCGAGGACAAGACCAAAGTTGGGACAGACGGTCCCGGAACGGGCACGCCGCCATGAGACGATCAGTCTATTCGTAGCCGCAGCGTCGGATCGACCTCATCGCCCGCTGCGCCAGGCTCAGGGCCGTCTTACGGGCAGCGCTGCGGATACAAGTTAGTCAGAACCTGGTCGGCGGCCCGGCTTCGCTTCTTCACCGCCGCCAAAAGAAGCAGATGCGCCTGCTCGCAATTCTGCGCCACGCCTTTGCCGTTCAGATACAACTCAGCCAGCGCGACTTCGGCGTCCGAATTTCCTTTTCGGACCCGATTCCACAACTCCGCCGGATCATTGGTAGCTGCAGCCCGCGTCGCGGTCGGGGCTGCCAACATGACGGGCTTCTCAACCGCGGCTGGGGGTGGTGCGGCACTTTCTTCAGGAGCAACCACCGCCGGTTGAGCCGCGGCGAGGGGCGTGGTTGCCGCAATCGCCGGCGCTGGAGCAATCACATCCCGGGCGTTGCGGGAGCGGAGATAAAGCAGCGTACCCCCGGCGATCAGCAAAAACACGGCGACAAATAACGGTCGCCGCATGCCTCGTTTCAGGGAAGCCGAAAGCGCAAGCTGGCGGGCCGTCCTGCTTTTGCCTTCCACCGGACGTGGACCGAGGACGGCCTCGCCGGGTGCGGGGGCAGCGGTTCCACACATGGGGCAAAATCCGCGAACCTCGGGATAGCTGAAGCGACAGGAGACACACGTCACCCTTTGGTCGTGCTGGGGGAGAGCCGACACAGGTATTTCCCTCCGAATTGACTTGGTGGCGTTCCGACATTGTACCGCGTTTATCTGCCGAAACCTGCAAAATGCATGAGCATCTTCGCTTGCTTGTCTCTGCATGGCCCATCACGGGAAAAAGGAATTCAGAATCCGTCCCACAAATTGCATATCGCACCGATCGCGCGCTGGCGGCAACAGTGTAGTGGGCATAAAATCCCTGCCGTAGTCTCTTTTCTCGCGGGAGGGACATTGGCCACCATCTCGAGGGCATCGTTTTTCGTCGCCCCACTTCTTTTGTTCGTTTCGCTGGCATGGTTTAGTCAGACCATGTTCGCGTCCTCTGACAATCCGCCGGCCAGCGTTACTCGGGGCACGACGGACACCTCCAGTGATCCCTGGTGGGAGCACGCCGTCATCTACGAAATCTACCCGCGCAGTTTTCAGGATTCGAATGGCGACGGCGTCGGCGACCTCAACGGAATTACCGAGCGCCTCGATTATCTGCAGGCGCTCGGCGTGGACGCGATCTGGATCGCTCCGATCTATCCCTCGCCGCAGGTGGACTTCGGCTACGACATCTCCGACTATCAGAGCATCGATCCGCAGTACGGCACGCTGGCCGACTTCGACCGTCTGCTGGCCGAAGCCGGGAAGCGCAATATTCGCATCGTGATGGATGCGGTGATGAACCACACCTCAGATAAGCATCCCTGGTTCATCGAGTCGGCCAGCTCGAAAACTAACCCCAAACGCGACTGGTACATCTGGTGCGACGGCAAAGGTCCGGGGCAGCCGCCCAACAACTGGCTCAGCCTCTTCGGGCATTCGGCATGGGAGTTCAGCCCGCCGACCGGTCAGTATTATTACCACTACTTCTACATTCAGCAGCCGGACCTGAACTGGCGCAATCCTAAAGTCGAGACCGCAATGTTCAACATGCTGCGCTTCTGGCTGGATCGCGGCGTGGCCGGATTCCGCCTGGATGCGGTTCCCACTCTGTTTGAGGATCCGTCTCTCAAGGACGAGGAGGTGCTCGGCGGCACCAACAGATTCGGCGATCCCATCCAGTCCACCAGCCTGCAGGAAAATCTGCCGGAGGTGCATGAGGTCATCCGCCGCATGCGCGCCATGGTGGATACCTATCCCAACGATCGTGTCCTCATTGGCGAAACCTATTTGCCCAACATCGAAGAACTCGACAAGTGGTACGGTGGCGCCAAACACGACGAACTGCAACTGCCCATGGATGTGCAAGTGGGTATTCAGCCGAAGCTCGATGCGGCTGAATTTCGCCGTCGCATCAACGACGCGGAGACCAAACTGGACGGCAATCAACCGCTGTTTGTCTTCGATAATCACGATAACCCCCGTACCGCGTTCCGCTATGGAGATGGCACTCACGACCAGGCCATCGACAAAATGCTGGCGACGATTCTGTTCACAACTCGTTCGACAGCGTTGATGTACTACGGCGACGAGATTGAAATGCCCACGACCGAGCCCACCAGCAGGGATCAGGTAAAAGATCCGATCGGCATAACGGGATGGCCGAAGGAAAAAGGCCGCGACGGCGAGCGCACACCCATGCAGTGGAACAGTTCGGTGGCAGCCGGCTTCAGCACCAATCCGCAGACCTGGCTGCCGGTGGCGCCCGACTACAAAACGGTTAACGTTGCGGTGGAATCAAAAGACCCCGACTCCATGCTCCACTGGTACAAGAAGCTGATCGCGCTGCGGCGCAGCAATCCGGCGATTCATGAGGGCACGATGACTATGCTGGATAGCGGGAATCCGCAAGTCGTGTCCTGGAGCCGGACTTCTCCGAGCGAAAAGATCGTTGTGGTGGCCTGCAACTTTACCGCGAAGCCACAGGTCATCTCACTCGCGGCAGCCGTTGGCGTATCGAACCAGCAAGCGACGGTGTTGGCCGCGAGCGGCGGCGAGCAGAAGAAATCGCTGGAACTAAAAGCGATTTCGCTGCCGGCCTATGGCAGCGTCATCGCCGAATTGAAGTAGGGGCTGAGGGATTCCCGTTGTGCACCTTCGTGCCCTTTGTGGTGGATCGAATTTTGCAGTTCCTCTAATTCACCGTCTGCTTCAAGGTTGCCGAACTGGTTGTAAAGCTTGGGTTGCCGTGATAGGTCGCAGTAATCGTGTGCGTTCCTTCCGCCAGCGTGGCGGTCGAGTACTTCGCCACGCCTGCGCTCAGCGTGATGCTGCCGAGCGTCGTCGACCCATCTTTGAAAGTCACCGATCCGCCGGGCGTTCCGGTGAACTGCGGTGTCACCGTTGCCGTGAAAGTCACAGATTGCCCTACGGTCGACGGATTCGCAGACGACAGCAGCGCGGTCGAGGTGCTGGCCTTGTCGACCACCTGGCTCACTGCGGTCGAGGTGCTGGTGGTGAATGAACCATTCCCGTTGTACACCGCTGTGATCGAATGCGTGCCCACAGCCAACGTGCTGGTCGTGTAACCAGCTACGCCGCCGCTCAGCGTGACCGTTCCCAGTGTCGCGGTACCGTTCTTGAAGGTCACGGTTCCCGCCGGTGTGCCGCTGAATTCCGATGTCACCGTCGCGGTGAAGGTGACGGACTCGCCAAAGATCGACGGATTCAGCGACGAAACCACAGCCGTGGTGGAGCTGGCCTTTCCAACCACCTGACTCACTGCGCTTGAAGTGCTGGTGAGGAAGGAAGTCCCACCGCTATAAACCGCCGTGATCGAATGCGTGCCGACGGTGAGTGTGGTGGAGGAAAAGGTCGCGACCCCTGCGGTCAAAGTTTTTGTGCCGAGGGTCGCGGTTCCGTTCTTGAAGGTTATCGTCCCCGCAGGCGTGCCGGTGAATTCCGGCGTCACCGTCGCGGTGAAGGTGACCGATTCTCCAAAGGCCGACGGATTCAGCGACGAAACCAGAGTCGTCGTGGTGCTGGCCTGATCGACCACCTGACTCAGCGCGCTGGAGGTGCTGCCGGCGAACGCAGTGCTGCCGCCATAGACTGCCGTGATCGAGTGCGTGCCCACGGCCAATTTTGTGGTGGCGTAATGCGCTACGCCGCCGCTGAGCGTTCCCGTTCCCAGCGTCGTCGTCCCATTCTTGAAGGTTACCGTTCCGGTCGGAGTTCCGGTGCCGCTTTGCGGCTTCACTGTGGCGGTGAAGGTCACCGATTGCCCATAGGCAGAGGGATTCGGCGCTGCGGTCAGAGTCGTCGTGGTGTTGGTGACCGTGGTGGACGATACGATCTCGAAGACCGTTCCGCCGATGGTGCCGGTGTCGCCGGCGCCGTGCGAGCCGCCGTAGGCGGTCGTGCCGTAGAGATTGCCCGCGCCATCCAAAATCAGGCTGGCCGAGGGACTCGCGCCATCCGTGCTGCTGAGGGCGAAGTTATGCACCACACTCTCGATCCACCCGCCGCCGGTCTGTGGGGTCATCTCGAAGACAGTGCCATAGCCGTTGGTGCCGCCCGAGTAGGTGGTGCCGCAGAGATCGCCGGCGGAGTCGAACACCAATCCGGCGAGCGGACTGATTCCGTCGCCTTCGTAGGCGCCGAAGCTGTGCAGCACCTGGAAGGTCCATGTGCTACCTGTGCCCGGGGACAACTCGAAGAGCGCGCCGTCGATACCAAAGCCGTTTCCGCCGTAATGCGCGGTGCCGTAAATATTGCCGGAAGCGTCCAGTACGACGCCGCCATCGATCTCGTAACCCTGCGGGCTGCCGCCGCCGAAGTTGTAGAGAACTTTTTCCGTCCAGCCGCTGGCTCCCGCCGGCGACAACTCGAAGACGGTTCCACCGCCCTGCAGATCCTGCGCCGACCCACCATCGGCGGTGGTGCCGTACAGATTGCCGCTGGCATCGAACACCAGTCCGGCGGCAGGGAAGTAGCCGTCGTTTTGGCTGAGATAGCTGAAGTTGTAAATGATCTGCTCGGTCCAGGCGCCGCCGCCCGAGCCTGGAGACAGCTCGAACACCGTACCGTAACCGCCGCCAAAAGTTGAATCAGAGGCGCCGCCAATGTTGGTGGTGCCGTAGAGATTGCCTTTGCTGTCGAAGACCAGGCCGCCCTCCGGGCTTTTGCCGTCGGACAAGCTGGCGCCGAAGCTGTAGAGAATCTTCTCTGTCCAGGTGCCTCCTGAATCAGACAGCTCGAAGACAGTGCCCAGACCGAAACTGCCGCCGGCCAGCGTGGTGCCGTAGAGGTTGCCCTTCGAGTCCAAAATCATGTTGGTGATGGGCAAAGCGCCGTCGCTGCTCGAGGCCCCGAAGTTGTAGATCACCTTTTCGGTCCAGCCGCCGCCGGTCGCCGGCGATACCTCGAAAGCCGTGCCTGCGGTCGTCGTGTTTCCCGAGTACGTGATCTCGTTTGGTCCGCCGTACTTGGTCGTGCCGTAAAGATTGCCTTTGCCGTCGATCGCCAGGCTGGCAAGTGGCACGCCGCCGTCCGCGGAAGTCGCGCCGAAGTTGTAGAGAACCTTTTCGGTCGGAGGAGTGATTGGCGTGATCGTGTATTTGGCGGAAGCCACGCTGCTGTTGCTATATCCCGAGGCGACCGCAAGAGCTTCAATGGTTTTTGTCGATGTCACCGAAATCGGTCCGGTATACACGGTAGACGAAGTCGTCGGAGTGGTGCCGTTGGTGGTGTAGTAAATCGTGACCCCGGGGGCTGCGTCGTGGATGGTCACCGATTGCGCCGCAGTGTAGGTGCCGGCGGGCGGGGAGAACCATGGCGTCGCCGCCACGCTGCCAATCTGGTAATTCCCCACGGCCGGTTGCGACTGCGCGAGTGAGGTGGAGATCGCGTAGGCAGTGATGGTCTCCGAACTCGATACCTTGATTGGCGTCTTGTACTGCGCAGGCGAGATGCCGCCATTAATGGTGTAGTAAATAGTCGAACTGGCGGTAGCGTCGCTGATGGTAACCGTCTGGGTCGAGCTGTAAGCGCCCGAAGGCGGAGAGAATTGCGGCGCCGCTGTCACCACGTTGGCGATCTCGAAGACCGCTCCGTACAAGCCGAAACTATTCGAGCCGCCTGCAGTCGTTGTGCCGTAAAGATTGCCGGCTGCGTCAAAGATGACGCCCGCGTAGGGAGCATGCCCGTCGCTGCCGAGGGCCGAAAATGGATACAGCACCTGCTCGCTCCATCCACTCGCCGAGCGGGACATCTTGAACACCATGCCTACAGCGGGGATGCCACCGCCCATAGTTGTGCCGTAAAGATTGCCGGCTGCGTCGAAGGTCATTCCCGCGACCGGATTGGCGCCATCGCCGTTGGTGAGTCCGCCGGTGAAGCTGTGAAGAATCTCCTCGGTCCATGTGCCTTCTGCGGTCGGGGACAACTCGTACACTATGCCCAAACCGCCGCCGCCGTACTTGGTGGTTCCATAGAGATTGCCGGAAGGATCGAAAACTACCGGCGCAGTAGGATAGGCGCCGTCGGTGCCGTCTTTGTCGAAGCTGTGCAGGATTTTTTCCGTCCAAGTTCCACCCGACCCCGCGACCAGCTCAAACACGGTTCCATAGGGATACGCGCCACCGGCGTAGGTAGTTCCGTAGAGATTGCCTGCGGCGTCGAAGACGACGCCGGCCGTTGGGCTGGCTCCGTCGGTGGTGCTGGCGCCAAAGTTGTACAGTATTTTCTCGGTCCAGCTTCCGCCCGACCCTGCGACCAGCTCCCACACTGTTCCCACGCCGTTGGTGCCGCCTGCATTGTTGGTGCCGTAAATATTTCCTTTAGCGTCGAAGATCAAAGTGCCGTAGGCGGGCTGTATCCCATCCGTGGTGGTAGCGCCGAAGTTATACAGTATTTTCTCCGTCCACACGCCGCCCGTGCCGGGCGACAGCTCAAACACCGTCCCGGAATTATTATTGGCGCCACCGCTATAAGTGGTGCCGTAGAGATTGCCTTTGCCGTCGAAGACGAGAGCGGCGATTGGGTTGATGCCGTCGCCGCTGAAGCTGCCGAAGTTGTAGATGATCTTCTCGGTCCAGGTGCCGCCGGTGGCCGGAGACAGTTCAAAAGCGGTCCCATAGGTACCGAACGGCGAGCCGACCGCGCCGCCCTGGTAGGTGGTGCCGTAGAGGTTGCCGGCTCCGTCGGAGACCAGGCCGCCATAGGGGTACAGTCCGTCGGCCGTTCCATAGTAAAAGCTATAGATAACCGTTTCCTGCGCGGCGGCCGAATGCATGCCAGTGGCAAACAGGGCCACGGCCATCAGGATAATCACGATTCCACGGTATTTCATGGCAACTCCCAGGAAGCGGGCGGTTTTGGGGCGAGTTGATCCTAGGGGGAAGGTTGAGAGCGGGGCGGTTCGTCGGGGCCCCGCGTCTACGGCGTTCCCTTGCTCGCGGACGCGGGACTCCCAACCTCCCCTAGTAAAAGCCGGGATTTCCGTCCTGGCCCTCGACATCGGCAGCCATGCTTGCTGGCTTGCTCGGACAGCTATGGAGTGCCAAGTAGTCATCGCAATTCTCCGGAAAGAGTCTTGCGTCGAACTCTCTTTCAGGATCCCAACCCCAAGGCATAGGAAAGGAGCCACCCGGGAATCGGGTGGCGAATCTCCTCCGGCTCGCATATACTTAGCCGCTGCCGTTCCCCGCGGCAACAGGTATTACCCGACACAACCGGAAACTTCACGACAATGTCTGCCAGTAGCCCCTCAACCGGACGCGCCCGCCTGGACTCCTGGAAGGAGATCGCTGCCTTCTTCGGGCGTGACCAGCGCACGCTCAATCGCTGGGAGAAAGAACTGGGTCTCCCGGTACATCGTTTGCCGGGAACCAAAGGGAGGGTTTACGCCTACACCGACGAACTCTCGGACTGGTTGCAGGCTCCCCACAACGGCGTCGTCGCCACTCCCGAGTTCGGCGTCGAGCACTTGCCGGAAGTCCCAGGCTTAACCCTGCTCCCCGGACGGGAAGGCCCGGTTGACTTCCGTCCTCTGGAAGTTCCCATAAGCCAAGTGGCGGTTCCTTCGGCCGGAGATTACCGCATTATCGGAAGACTGCTGGCGGTGGCAATCCTGGGGATGGCGGCCGCAGCTCTGTTGCTGCTTTTCCACGCGGGTGCGAGTCAGAGCTTCAGAAAAAAAAGCCAGGCGTCGCTGCCTAGGCAGAACTCGTCCGGTGGCGTGGTACTGGCCTCGATGCCTTCCCATGATCCCGACGCCGAGCAGCTGTATCTCAAGGGCAGGTTTTACTGGAACAAACGAACCCCGGAAGATTTGAACCGCGCCCTCGACTACTTTATGCAGGCCGTGGTGCACGATCCCAATTACTCGCAGGCATATGTGGGGCTGGCGGATTGTTACAACCTTCTGCGGGAATACACGTTAATGCCGTCGAGTGAAGCCTATCCGCGTGCTCTGGCCGCGGCGAAAAAGGCGGTGGAGTTGGATGATCGGTCTTCGGAGGCGCATGCCTCCCTGGGCTTCGTCTCTTTCTTCGGAATGTGGGATCTGGCAAACGGCGAGCACGAATTCCGCCGCGCCATCGATCTCAATCCCAACAATCCGGTGGCACATCACTGGTATGCCAATGCGCTGCTGGCTCTTCACCGTCTACCCGAGGCGCAGGTCGAGATCGATCGTGCGCAGCAACTGGATCCGGCTTCGAGCGCCATCCTGGCAGACAAGGGAAATCTTCTCCTCGTAGCCGGCCAGCGAAACGAGGCGCTGACCCTCTTGAAGCAGATGGAGAGCCGGGATCCGGCATTTCGCTCTCCTCATCTTTACCTGAGAAACGTCTACTTGAGAAAGCAGGACTATCCCAACTTCCTTGCCGAGTTGCGTGCCGATGCTCTCTTGATGCATAACGACTCGGCCGTTGTCATCGCGACGGCCGCTGAGAAGGGTTTCGCCGCCGGCGGGCCGCGGCGCATGTTCGAAGGCATGCTGCAGGTCCAGAAGAGGCTCTATGCCAAACACTCGCTTTCGCCAACCGACCTGGCCGAGACCTGCGCGCTGCTCGGCAACAACGACGACGCTTTACTCTACCTGAAGGAGGCGTACGAGCAGCACGACGAGAAGCTTCTTTTCGTCGAAATCTTGCCGGAATTCGACCACCTGCATGACCAGCTGGCCTACCGCGATCTGATTACGCGGATGAATCTTCCGGCCACCAGCGCTCCATAAATCTGCCAGTGGCCGAAGCTGTCCCCAGGCAAACTGCAAATCATTGCACACCACAGCGTGGTAACTGCGGAAGTAACCGTCCTCGTGAGTCTCGCCGTCAACTTGCCCGACTGCGCTCGCCAGTGGAAATCGCAGATTTTCCAGACACTTGACAGGTACCGACGGAACGTAGTTTCGTTTGACCAACGCTGCTAGAATCGGGAGCTTGCAGGCTTTTTCTCCGCGTTTGGATGGTGAATTGCATCGTAGGACGGAGTTGGTAAGTGAAACGGGGAGCCGGGGGGAAATCCACGGAAGTGGGCCCGCAGACCGCAAAAGCACACGTTATGCCAGTCCTGGACGAAGGTACGTTCCAGCAAATTCTGGAAGCGGCTTTCGTACTTCAGGAGCAGAACGCCGCGCGTCGCGTGGTGCGGCCCCGGTCGGACGCCAGTGCCACGCTGGCGGAGATCGCCGAAACCCAGCAACTGCTCCGCTCACAGCTCTACGATCTGCATACCGCCGCCGGTCTGATTGCGGAGCGATTGCAGAAGATCACCAACGCCACCGCGGTTATTATTGCGCTCATCCGCGAACATCAGCTGGAATATTACGCAGCCACGGGAACGGCGGCCAGCCTCACCGGCTCCAGCGCGCCCGTCGATCCGAACCTGGCCCAGTTTCTGCAGGAAGGCGACGTCATCCGGCGCTTTCAGGTCAACGCTCAGCTATCCGCTGAATTCCTGCAGATGCAGGGAGCAAAATCTCCTACTCTTTTCCCCATCTACCACGACGCGAAAGTCGCCGGTATCCTGCAGCTCAGCTTCCCCGAGACCATTCCCATTCAGGAATCGGAGATTCGCAGTTGCCAGGTCATGGCGGGGCTGATGGGTGAAGTCATCGGACGCGCAGCCGAAATCGAGTGGAAGCAGGCGCTCGCCGCCGAGCGCGCCACCATGATGGAAGCTCTGGAGCAGCTTCGTCCGCAACTGGAGCGCCTGGCGATGGAGATGCCCAAGGCCATTGAGCAGGGCGCGGCCGAAGTGTCACCGCCAGCTTCAGCCCCACAACCGCCGGCTCTGCCGGCGCCGGAAATACTTCCCGCGAGTAGCGGCACTGCTCATCCCGCCGGGAGCACTACCTGCGGACAGTGTGGCTACCACTTTGGCAACGGCGAATTATTTTGTGGGCGTTGTGGAACCCCTCGCGCCATGAACGTCTCCGCGTCCGGTGATTTGCCCTCCGACTGGGATGCACTCTGGCAATCGTTGCAGCAGCCGGAGAAAGAGGAGGCTGCGGCCCAGCCGGTGGAGAGTGCTGCCGCACCTGTGGTTGAAGCGACGCCGGAAGGCATTCTTCCCGCCGACTTGGAAGCGGCGATCGCGGAATTAGCGAAGGAGATGTCCCCGCGGCGGCACGAAGCCAATCCGATTCTTCCATTCGGGGAACCGAGCGCCCCTGAGGAGCCTCCGCAAGCGGAAGCGAAACCGCTGGAGATAGTCGAGCTCCGCAGCGAAGCCGTCGTCCCGCCGGTGGAAGAAGTGCAGAAACCCGTAGCCGTCGAACCGGAGAGCGTGCTGCACGGGAGCCTTTATCAAGAATTTCCTGTTCCAGAAATTTCAGCGCTCCCAACCGAAGCCACCGTAACCGAGCCGGAAATCGAATTGCCTCTGGTGGAGACGCACGCGATCGAGCCGCAAAAACCGGCTCTTGAATTTTCACAGGTGGAAGAGCCGCAGCCGGAAGCGACTGTACCCGCAGAAGAGAAGGCAGAACTTCAGCTGGTGAAAGCCGAGGAAAAAGAAAAGCCGGCTTCGCCGTGGGGCTCTGCCGCCAAGGCGCGCAAATGGCTGGACCAGCTGGAGGAGGCGAATTCTCCCGCCAGGATCTGGCTCACTCGGCATCGCGCCGATCTCTGGGTGGGGCTTTCGATTATTCTGTTGCTGCTGGCGCTTTCGGGGTGGGGGTCGCACTCGACCTCGTACCCTAACGCAGCCAAGACTCCTCCTCCGCCGTCGTTGAGTCTTTTTGAAAGAATGTTAGTGAGCTTCGGACTGGCGGAGCCGCCTCCGGCACCGGTTTATCTTGGGAACCCGAACGTCCGCGTCTGGGTAGATCTGCACACCGCACTCTATTACTGCGCTGGTTCCGAACTCTACGGCAAAACGCAGGGAGGTAAGTTCACCACCCAGCGCGATGCGCAAATGGACCAGTTTGAGCCCGCGGCTCGCAAGACCTGCGAGTAGATGCCAGACACGTCGCGCGATGAT
>Ga0335078_10015256_pt1 | contig 11406 bp, 11 predicted proteins | sample Lox_Sample_32_FD_206711 | JGI IMG/M metagenome (GOLD analysis project Ga0335078, IMG submission 206711) | Soil microbial communities from Loxahatchee National Wildlife Refuge, Florida, United States - Lox_Sample_3.2 | ecosystem: Environmental > Terrestrial > Soil > Wetlands | place: USA...
CATCGAAGCTCGTGACCGCCGCCTGGCTGGCGCGGCGCTGGCGCTCGGCGCCGCTACTCTTGCGGGCGCCGCTCGTGTTCATGATGTTATTGCTGATGCTCCTGACCGCGATCGGTACCTTCGGCTTTCTCAGCCGAGCCCACCTCGAGCATCAGATGACCGCGACGCAGGCGATCGAACGGGACGCCGCGCCGCTCGGACAACGCATCACCTTGGCGGAAGCCCTGGTGAAAGACATTGACGGCCGCATCGCTCGGCTCGATGAGATGGTGAGGGTCGCGACCGCACACGGCCGCACCAAGATCGCAATGGCGCTCGTCGGCGATCAATCGCGCAGCCGCGACGATCTGATCGCACAGCGCCAAGCCGCGGCGGAAAGGTTGTCCGGCCTGCGCGTCGAGCAGGCCGATGTGGAAGCGAAGCGCGCGCGGATCGCCGGCGAGGCCGGTCCCGCCCTCTATGTGGCGAAGCTCTTCGGATCCGACGACACGGAGGGCACGGTGCGGCTCATAACGGCCCTGCTGGTGATCGTTCTCGATCCGCTCGCCGTGCTGCTCACGATCGCCGCGTCGTGGCGGCAGGTGAGGGTGGCCTGATCCGATCGCCGATTGGTGCCGGGGTGCGAAGTTCCTGCTCGCTGCTAATGGCGGTCCGGCGCGACTTAGCCGCGCTGGCCCCGCGGCTCCGCGGCCACCCGCGCGAACGTCGTTATGATGCGCAGCCCGGCGCGAAGCGAGCCGCTCACTGTGCCGGCGACCTTCGACTGTCCGCCGCTGCGCCGGCGGTAGGCGACCGGCAGCTCGAGAACACGCAGGCCCGCGCGCGCCACCCGCATCTGCATCTCGAGGTTCCAGCCATAGGTCAGCTCGCTCATGCCGAGCGCGAGGAGGGTACCGCGGCGGATGGCGCGCAGCGCCGCCATGTCCGTATAGCGCACACCGTAAAGCAAGCGAATGAGTGCTCCGGCCAGATGACCGGCGAGGATCTGGTGTCCGGCCATGCTGCCCGGCTCGCGCTCGCCGCGCGCCCGCGAGCCGATGACGAAGTCGTAGCAGCCGGAGCGAATAGGCGCGATGAGTTCGGCAACCGCCGACGGGTCATCGGCGCCGTCGCCGTCCATGAACACGAGGATGTCGGCAGTGTCGGCCGCCTTGGCGCCGGCCAGGCAGGCGAGGCCGTAGCCGCGCCCGACGAGCAGCACCTCGGCGCCGGCATGGAAGGCCTGCTCGCGCGTGTCGTCAACGCTGCCGCCGTCGACGACGATGACGCGGCCGACGACGTCGCGAGGCAGACCAGCAATGACGGCGCCGATCGAATCGCCCTCGTTGAATGTCGGGATGATGACCGCGACTTCGCCCAAAAGCGGTGCCGCCTGCGGTAAGGTCGCGGTCATCGCTACAAGCTCCAGCGCAGGCCGCAGCTCGCGCAGGCGGGCGGCGGCTGCGGCGACACAAGCGCTTTGCGGAACTCACGATAGGCCGGTCCGGCCCAGATTTCGCGCAGGGTCTGCTGGGTGGCGTCGCCGAGCGTGTAATTCTCGTAGCCGCGCTGCGAGAACGGCGCGATGCAACAAGGCAGCGCGCGCCCGTTCGCGGTGACGTACATAACGGTCCAGGGTCGCCGGCATAACGACCAGGGCGATCCGTGATCGCTGCGCTTGAGGCTCATGCCGGGCTCGCTCGCTGCGCCCGAGGCGCTGAACGTGACGCCCAGTGAAGCCGCGAGCGCCGCGGCGCGATCGATATGGGTGGCCTCCTCGCGCGAAAGCTGTTCGTAGAGCGCCTGGTCCGGCCGCGCCATGCCGATGGCGTCCTGTTCGAAGAAGACGAGCCGCTGCAGATAGACTTCGCGCACGCCCGCTTCCGCCGCGACGCGCACGAAATCCGCCAATTGCGCGACGGTCTCGCGCATCCCTGTGAGCCACGCCGAGACGCGCGGCTTGGCGTGGCCTTCCCGATCCTGTAGCTCGCGGAAGGCGCGCACGTTCCGCAGGATGCGGTCAAAATAGTTCTTGCCGCGAATGAGCCTATAGGTCTCGGCGTTGGCCGCGTCGAGCGAGACGCGCAACTCGTCGAGCCCCGCCCGAATGAGCGCGCGGCCGTTCCTTTCATTGAGCACGGTGCCGTTGGTGTTAAACAGCACGTAAGTGCCGCGGTCTTTGAGATAGCGGACCATACGCGGTAGATTTTTCACCAGCATCGGCTCGCCGACGCCATGCAGCACGGCGCGAGGCAGATTGGGAATCTGGTCGACGATCGAGGTGAACAACTCCCAACTCATGTCAGCCGGCGGCTCGAGCTCGGCGTAGGTCCGCGGGCAGGTCGTACACAGCAGGTTGCAGCGGTTCGTGGTCTCCAGATAAAGGCAGACCGGTTCGCGCTCGGCGACTTCGCCGTCCGCCTGGGCGCTTTCGAAATAGCGGCGCGGATCGATGGCCGGTTTAGCGGTTGCGGTCTCAGACACAGGCCGTCTCGATTGGAGGGGGCGCTTCGCACGGGTGGTCGTCGTCAAGACGAAGACCGCTCAACAACGCCGCCGTTCGCGGCGGATAATGCGGCTCGCGCGAATCGATCCGGTGCGGCCGCGAGCGTGCGCGCAGCTCCCCGCTGAGGCGTCGCAAATCGCCGATGTCGTCGACGTCGTACCAAGGCGGGAGAATGTGAACGTCGAGGCCGCTCTCGCGCGCGCGTTCGAGCGTCTGGGCGGCGACGCGCTCGGTGCTCCACGCGATATCGTCGAACATGCGTCGGTGCGGCGCCTTGAGGCCGAGCAAATAATAGCCGCCGTCGCTCGAGGGGCCGAGCACCGCGCGGTCGCCCGGCCTCGCCAAGACCTCGGCGGTCTCTATCAGAAGCGCCGTGGGAAGCGTCGGGCTGTCGGCGTTGAGCACCACTGCGGAGCTGTGACCGCGACTGAGAATCTCCGTCACGGCGCGAAATAGGCAGTCGCCAAAATTCGGCAGCCACGCGTCGATCAGGCCGATGGTTGCGGGCAAGATGGCGCCAAAGAAGTCCTCGGAACCAGGCGGGCCGTATGCGGCGTAACCCGCAATATCGGCATGGCGCGCAGCCCGGAGCAGATTGTCGGCGCCGTCCTGGAGGAAGGCCGTGTTGAGGGCCGCAGCTTGCTCGTAGGTCAGGGGCGGAACCAGCCGGGTCTTGGTGCGTCCGGGCGCCGAAGCCTTTGCCATGATGGCGATGCCGCAGTCCGCTGGCGCAGCGGACTTTTGATCAAGCTTCTTGCGAGCGGATCGCCGCGCCTTATCCGCATTGGGCCTTGACGAAACGGACTGGCAATTGACGGAGTTCGCGACGCTCATCAGCAGTTCCCCCGAAAACCCGATCGATCAAGCAACGCGTCGCGTGAAAGTGTTTGGCAGAACGGCGTTGCGCGCCAATCAATTCCGGCTCACTGCCTACAAGTCGGCAGACACCAAAAAGTTATCGATCTCACCAAGTCGTGATCGCGATGATCAATTGCGACCGAGAGCGATTCGGATGGTGGCGTCGGGCGGAAGCACGTCGGCGCCGGTTCCCAGCCACGTTGGCGCTCTCGCGTATTCACTCCGTGGCATATCGACGGAGGCCAGCTCGCGACCCTCGATGGCAACGACTTCGATCGGCACCGCGATCAGGCGTGCTCCGAAGCCGAACCAGCCGCCATAGGATACGACGAGCTTGACCTTGTCGTCCTTCGTGCGAACCACCTGCCGCACGCGAGCGAGCGTGCTGCGGCTTTCGTCGAGGACCGGGAGGCCGATCAGATCGCCGACGCGTACCGGCTGCGGAAAGCGCGCCTCCATGCGCTGTTCGGGAGTTAGCTGCGTCGGCGCGTCGTCGGCAACGACGGGCAACAGCAGGCCAAATGTTAGGCCAATGGCAATCAGCGTCCGGCTCATCGTGTAACTCCCGATCAAGCGCGCCGCGCGACTTTGTGATGCGCGTTTGCTTGCGAAGGAATCCCTGCAACCTTAGGGTTGGCCGGCGCACATCGGCCGGCGTGAAGGAAGATGTTGATGCCGACGGCGAAGATCAAATCACATGCGCGCAAGGAGCGCCGCGTTCACCCGCCGGCGGTACGCGTGATGCATTGGATCAACGCGGTCGCCATTTTCATCATGATCGGGAGCGGCTGGAAGATTTATGACGACGACGTGATATTCGGCTGGCTGCATTTTCCCGACGCGGTCACGATCGGCAAATGGGCGCAGCACGGTTTGCAGTGGCACTTCTTTGGCATGTGGATTTTCGTGATCAACGGCTTGGCTTATCTCAGCTACGGGATCGCGACCGGACGCTTCCGCCGGAAGCTGTTTCCAATTTCGCTGGGCGAGCTGTTCGCTACCATCGGCGATGCGCTGCGGTTCAGGCTGCGACACGATGACCTTACCCATTACAACGCCGTGCAGAAGATTCTCTATCTCGGCATCATGCTGGTCGGCGTCCTTATCGTGATCTCCGGACTTGCGCTGTGGAAGCCGGTGCAGTTCTCCGAGCTGGCGGCGCTGTTCGGGAGCTTCCAGACCGTCCGCCTGGTGCACTTCCTGTGCATGACCGCAATCGTCTTGTTCCTGGTCGTGCATGTGACGCTCGCAGTCATCGTGCCGCGAAGCCTCCTGTCCATGTTCACCGGCGGGCCGATCGTGTCCGGCCAGCCGGACGTTCCGGCCAGCGTGGCCCCCGAGTTCAAAGCGACGCCATGATGGGGTGACCGAATGTCCATCCGCCCCCGCACTCCCTCCGTTTTCCGCCCACGCCGGCCGATCGACCAGGGCGTGCTGACAGAGCACCGCCGGCTTATCGAGACCATCGATCGTCGCAAGGTGATGCGCGGCGCGATCAGCCTCGGCGCGCTTACGCTCCTGAGCGGTTGCGACGTGACCGAAGAAGAACCGGTGCAGAAGGTCCTGCGCGCGGTCTCGGCGTGGAACGACCGCGTTCAGGCGACGCTGTTCCGGCCCGGCCATTTGGCGCCGACCTTCAGCCCCGCCCAGGTGGTGAAGCCGCCGCGCTTTAATGCCCATTTCGACATCGAGGATGTGAAGCCGGTCGACGGCGCGACCTGGAAGCTCGAACTGGCCGGACGGATTGCCGACAAGCGGCCGTGGACTGCGCAGCAGCTCTACGAACTCCCTGAGCAGGAGGTCATCATCCGGCACGTCTGCGTCGAAGGATGGGACTATATCGGCCAATGGTCCGGGCCGAGCCTGCGCGGCTTTCTCGAGCGTGTCGGCGCCGATCTCGATGCGAAATACATCTACTTTCACTGCGCCGACGACTTCACCGAAAGCATCGACATGGCGACGGCGCTGCATCCGCAAAGCATTCTCGCCACCAAATACGCCAACGAGGTCATCGCCGATCCGTTCGGTTATCCGTTGCGGCTGCGCACTTCCACCAAGCTCGGCTACAAGAACGCGAAGTGGATCAAGGCAATCGAGGTGACGAACGACTTCACCGAGACGTTTTGGAGCAAGCAGGGCTTTAACTGGTTCGCGGGCATTTGACCCGCTCAATTCACCTTGACGTAGATCCGCCAGCGGCCGTCGGCTGTCTCCGCGAGTCGGTAGTGCGGGCTTGCGGTAAAAGGGTCTGCGTTCCACGCCCGGTCCTGCGCAGTCAGCACGACGACGTCGCAGCCGTATTGTGCGGCCATGTCCGCGACATCCTCCGGCGTGCCGTGCCCGTCGAAGACGCGGGTGAACTGCGCGCCGATCTCGTCGCGTCGCTGCGCCGAGAGCGGCGCCAGGGCGAGCACCAGTTCCCGGCCGGCAAAGCATGAGTTGCGGTTCGCGAGCAGGGCCCAGGAGATATTGACGGGCCACGGCGTTATGTCCCCGAACAACAGCGGATTGTTGGCAACGCGCGCCGTCGGCGCTGCATGGCGGCGCACCGCGGCCCACAGGTCGGGCGCGTGCAGGAAGGCGCTGCCGCCGTCTCTACGGATGCCGATTGCGTTGTCGCGCACACTCTCCGCTGCGTCCGGGAGACAGAGCACGAGCCCACCGATCGCCGTCGCGGTCATGAGAATGCGGCGCGGGAAAAGCGTCATTCCCGCCGCGGTGCTGGCGATCAGGATGATTTCCGCCGGAATGATCGCGCGCAGGCCGAGATCGTTGTTTTCGCCGAACGACGTCACCAGCAGCCACGAAATGCCGAGGCTGGCGACGGAGAAACAGGCGAGCGCCGCCAGCGCGAATTTCTCCGGCCGCGCCATGGCACTGCGCAACGCCATGGTGATTGCGATCATTCCGGCGAAGTACGTCGCCGGCAGCTCGAGCGGCAGGAGGATCAGCCAGTAGCCGGGAAGGTCCAAGAGCCGGCGCAGCGGGCGCGGAAGCGCCTCGCCGAAAACGGCGTAAGGATCGATCGTCAGCGGGTTGATGCCGCGCGCATGCACCGCCGCCAATTGATCGATCATGAAAGGCGCGGCGAAACAGCCGACAAGTGCCGCGGCGGCCGCCATCTCGGCGGCAAAGCGAAGGCGCCCGCCCGGCCCGACGCCGGCTATCAGAATCGGCGCCGTGGCCAGGGCTCCGATCGCGAAAGTGACGCCGCCCACATGTGTCGAGCTCTCGAATCCGGCGACCACGACCAACACCAGAATCGCGAACAGCAATGCGCTGCGGCGGCGCGCAAACCGGTGAACTGCGACCAGCGCGGCCACCGCGCAGGAGGCGGACATCACGTGTTGCGGCGCCCATGTCGCCTGGGACAGCCACCCGGCCATTCCGATCGACGGCCATAGAACGGGGGTGAGATCGTCGGCATTGAATATCAGATCGAGAGTGAGCCACAACGATCCGGCCGCGGCGAAGATGACGGTCCAGATGGCGGCGCTGGATCGTCTGCTGAGCCAGACGGCGATCCCCATCATCAGGCTCAACGACGCGAAAGCGGTGAACCACGTCAGCCCGATATCGGCTTCCCAGCCGGTCGTGCCGAGCGAAAGGGCAAGCTCGGCTGCCGTGAAGTGCCAGAGATAGTAGTAGGCCAGGCAATGTCCGGCGCCGAAGTGCGGAAAGCACGCGCGGCCTGGTCCGCCGAAGGCCGGATCGACCGGGGGCAGGCCGAGGCGCCTGATCGCGTCGATGATCCCGACCTTGGAGTGGTCGAAGATGGCGTCGGCGAACTGTACGGCATCGCCGGAATACTTCGGTAGTATTGCCGCGGCTGGCTCTAGAGCGAGCGCCGCCACGGCGAGGATGGCCCATGTCGGTATCGTCGCTTCCGCCTCGGTTTCCCGTTGAGCCGGACGCACCAGCAAGGAAAGGCCACTGGCGAGGGCGCACAGCGCGCCAACGCCGATGATTGTTGGACGGGAGAGACTGATCGCGGTGAAAACGGGCAGCGTTGCGGCGCTATGGACCGCCCAGCCGACGACCGCCGCCGCACCGAGAGCAAGTGCGCGAGGAAAGAGACGCCGCGTGAGCGCGTAGCCGAGCAGGACCCAGAACGCCGTTGCGAGCAACGCGCAGAGTGCAGCATTGACGGGCGATGCCATGGCGGGACCGAACAGCGGACATTTCTGAACCCAGACCGGTCGGATGCTGCCTTTTGCACTGCGCCGGAATGGGTGATGGGAGTATCACGACTTTGGTGTCGGCGTCTCCCCGCGCCCAAACCGCGCTGCCTCAAGCATTTATGAATTGGACGGCAAGAATCGGTGCGCGACGGTGCAACACAAACGGCGAGCGTTTCGGCGGCCAGCCCTTCTCGCCGTTGACCAGAAGGAAAAATGACAATGTATTTTCGTGTTCTTGATACGGCGGCCGAGCGATGCGTCTGGTCGGTGCCGCCAATCGACACCGTGCCCTGGAAGCTGCGCACGCGGGAGCTTGTCGTTCGTTCGATCGATAGCGATGGCGCTGTGTTCAAGGTTGCGACCACTGAAGGCCCGAGACTGGAAGACCTCGTCAGGCAGCTTCTGGTCGATCAGCGGGCTGCGCGCCTGGATATTCACCTCGCCATGGACGACTCCTATGCCGGGCACGCCGTGCGTCTTCCTGGTTCGATTGAGGTCGTCCGATCGAGCGGGACGGAAAATGACCCGTCCGTAGGTGAAATGCAGGAAGAGCCGGAATTGATTGGTGCCGGGTGAGAGGATTGAACTCCCGACCAACGGTTTACAAAACCGCTGCTCTACCGCTGAGCTAACCCGGCGCTTTCAGTCTTTTAGCATCGTCTGACGCCAATCTGGTACGGGATTTCCGTTCGTCAACGGTAAAGCCGCAGCGGCGCGAAGGAGGGGCAGCGGTTCGCAGGGGAATCAAGCCCGCCGCCGCCGCGTCTTATTCGCCCGCTAAGCCAGATTGCACGTTCGGCGCGAATTGCGGAGACTGCCGCGTAGGGGCGCCTGACGGTGCGGCGCGGCAACGCGCTGCCGCCGGCAGACGCGATGCACAGCGCAGAGGGAGAGATGGTCATGAGGTCAAATTTTGCGTCTCGTCGAAGCCTGCTTATTGCGATCGCGATCGGCGTTCCCGTCGTCGCACTCGCAGAGACCCCCGCTCCACGCAACGCCTCGGTCTATATCATCAGCCCGAAGGACGGCGATACGGTCACGAGCCCATTCAAGGTGCAGTTCGGCTTGAGCGGCATGGGCGTTGCGCCGGCCGGTGTGGAAAGGCCCAACACCGGCCATCACCACCTGATCATCGATGCCACGCTATCGCCGGAAGAGCTCAAACAGCCGATCGCGAGCGACGCCCAACATATGCATTTCGGCGGCGGCCAGACCGAGACGATGTTGACCCTGCCGCCGGGCACGCACACGCTGCAACTCGTGCTCGGCGACTGGACGCATGTTCCGTTCAATCCGCCGATCATGTCGCCGGTGATCACGGTGACGGTGAAATAAGCGCGCCCTCGCAGCGGGGGCCCGGCGGGCAAGCCGGCGGCGCGGCAGCCGTCGCGGGTCCGCTCAGATTCGCTCCTCGCGGACGTAGGGCTGGCCCAGCGCTGCGGGTTCGTCGGAGCCGATGCTCGCGCGCATTCCCTGCCAGACCATCACGGCTAGCGTCGCGAGATACGGCGTCATCAGCATGAAGTATTCCGGCACCCGGATGCCGGCGGCGGCGACCTGCGGAATAAGCGCCTCGATGGCCCCGAACAGCAGTGCGCCCGCCAATGCACGCCAGGGATGCCAGCGCGCGAAAATCACCAGCGCGACCGCGATCCAGCCGCGGCCGCTGGTCATGCCGGCGATCCAGATTTTCGCACTGACGACAGACAGGTAGCCGCCGGCAAGCCCGACCAGCGCGGACCCGCCGACCACCGCGGCGAAGCGATAAAGGTAGATGCTGAGGCCGGCGGCGTCAGCCGCCTCCGGGCTTTCGCCGATGGCGCGCAGCCGCAGGCCGGCGTTGGTACGATCGAGGAACCATGACGCCAAAACAAAGATCGGAATGGTGAGATAGACGACCATGTCGTGCGCGAAGAACAGGCGGCCGATTACCGGCAGCTCCGACAGCGGATAGAGCGGCAGCCCGCGCAGCCCGGCAATGGTGTGGTTCGACCAGTCGGCGACGGTACCGACGAGATTGGTCATGCCCTGACAGAAGAAGACCAGCGCCAAGCCGGCGATAACCTGATTGACGCGCAACAGCACGACCAATACGGCGAAGAGAAGCGACACCACCGACGCGGCGATCATCGCGACGACCAGCGCGAGCAGCGGATAGCCGCCGAACGAAAGGTAGGCGCCAACGCCGGCGACGGCGCCAACCAGCATCAGACCCTCGGCGCCAAGCGACAGCACGCCTGAACGTTCGCCGATGATCAGTCCCAGCGCCGCGAGCGCATAGGGAACGGCGAGCGAGGGAGTATTGAACAGCCAGCTCAGCACGATATCGCGCACGATCGGCCTCAGCGCTGAAGGTGAATGCGGTGGCGGATGAAGAAGTCGGACGCGGCGACGCACATGACGATGATCGCCTGGATCATCTGCACCATCGCGAACGGTATCTGATAGAAGATCTGAAAACTCTGCCCGGTCACGAACAGCATCGCGATAAGGACGGCGACGATCGCGGCGAAAAGCGGATTGTTGCGCGCGAGAAACGCGATGAGGACCCCAGAGAAGCCGTAGCCCTCGAAAAAACCCTGCGTGAGCCGGCTTGCGCTGCCCGATGGAATGACGAAGCCGGCGAGCGCGGCGAGCGCGCCGGAGATCAGCACCGCGCCGAAAACCACCGAACCGGTCGGGACGCCGACGAGCCGCGCCATCGTCGCATTGGCGTAGATGAATTTCAGATAGAACCCGAACCGGCTGAACTCGGTAAGCCACCACACGATCAGCGCGAAGGCGATGGCGATCGGCAGCGCCGCATTGGCGAGGTAGCTGATGTCGGGCAGTCGCTCGGCAGCGGCGTATTGCGGCGAATGCGGATAGGCGTCGCCAGGGTCCTTCCAGGGGCCGTAGAGCAGATCGTAGAGGAAGTAGGTGGCGACGTAGTTGAGCAGCAGCGTCGAGATGATCTCGTTGACCGAGAAGCGCGTCCGCAGGAACGCGGGAAGCGCCACCCAAGCCATGCCGCCGATCATGGCGGCGAGCGCCATGATCGGCAGGTGCAGCGGTTCCGGACCGATGTGATAGATCGAGATCGCCGTCGCCGCGATGCCGCCCCATACCATCTGGCCCTCAAGGCCGAGATTCCAGAAGCGGGCGCGAAAGCCGACCGAGGCCGCGATGCCGACAAGGATGAGCGGCGCGGCCTGGACTAGCACGGCGTGGAAGCTCTGCCGATCGAACACGGCGCCGGCGAATTCGCCGACAAGTTCGGTTGTGGGGACGCCGGCGACCACCAGGATCGCCGCGGAGATCAGCATTCCGGCTATGATCGAGCAGCCGACGATGAGGGCCTGCCGCCAGATCGGCATGTCGAGCCGCACTTCAAGGATGAACCGCGGCAGCGGGAAACGTCCGCCGACGAGCCGAGGAGCGCCCTGCGCCGCAAGCGGCGGCAGCACGGCATTGCGATCAGGCATGATCCACCATAGCACGCCCGACCGCGTGACGGTCGGCGGGCGCCGCGAACTCGGCGACGATGCGGCCGCGCGTCATCACGCCGATGCGGTCGGCGACGCCGAGCACCTCATCGAGGTCCTCGCTGATCAGCAGAACCGCCGCGCCGGCGTCGCGGGCGGCGAGGAGCCGCCGATGCACGGAGGCGCAGGCACGCACGTCGAGCCCGCGGCTCGGGCTGTGCGCAACGATGATCACCGGCTCACGGCTCAATTCCCGCGCCAGGATCAGCTTCTGGGCATTGCCGCCGGAGAGGAGCGCGGCGCGCTGCGACAGGCTGCGCACGCCCTGAACATCAAACGCCGCGACCGCCTCGCGGGTCGCGCGCCTCATGGCCGCGCGGTCGATGCGCACCACCGACCCAAACCGCCCATCATGGAT
>Ga0335078_10015257_pt1 | contig 11406 bp, 15 predicted proteins | sample Lox_Sample_32_FD_206711 | JGI IMG/M metagenome (GOLD analysis project Ga0335078, IMG submission 206711) | Soil microbial communities from Loxahatchee National Wildlife Refuge, Florida, United States - Lox_Sample_3.2 | ecosystem: Environmental > Terrestrial > Soil > Wetlands | place: USA...
GCTCGTGTCCGGGCGTCGCTGCGCACCCTGGCTCCCGCGTTTGCTGCGGGACGCATGCTCGAGGACTACGTCGAGCGGATGTACGCGCCGACTCGACCCTTGATGTGAGCCGGTTTTACGTGCTGGGCTCGATCGCATCCGGGCGAGCCTCGTCATAGGCGTCGTCGCGTAGCGGTTCGATCGATGCTTGTCCGGGCCAGCCCGACGATCTACGAGATCAACACCGCCGCGTGGTTGCAACGGCTGGGACGTAAGCTGGGACGTCCGCTGGGACTCGGCGAAGTGCCCGGACCCGAGTGGGACGCGCTGGCTGCGCTGCCGGTCGACGCGGTCTGGCTGATGGGCGTCTGGCAGCGCAGCCCGATCGGCCGCAAGCTCGCCCTCAGCGTGCCGGAGCTGCGCGCCGCCTACCGCTGTGCGCTGCCCGACCTACGGGATGAGGATGTGCTCGGCTCGCCGTACTGCGTGCGCGACTATGTGGTGGACGAGCGCTTCGGCGGGTCGGCCGGGCTGGCGGAGGCGCGGCAAGAGCTTGCGGGACGGGACGTCGCTCTGATCCTCGATTACGTACCGAACCACGTCGCGGCCGACCATCGCTGGGTCACGAACTGCCCGGATTACTTCCTTACCGGCAGCCGTGCGGAGCTTGCGGCGCATCCCGAGGAGTTCATGGAGATCGAAGGCGTGGTGTTCGCGAAGGGGCGCGACCCATACTTTGAACCTTGGCAGGATGTTCTACAGCTGAACGCGTTCTCGCCCGCGCTGCGCAAAGCAGCCGCCGACACGGTGATCGCGATTGGAAATCAGTGCGATGGGGTGCGATGCGACATGGCGATGCTGATGACCAACGAGGTGTTCGCGCGGACATGGGGCGAGCGCGCCGGCCCAGCGCCCGACGCCGACTTCTGGCCGACGGTGATCGCCGGCTGCCAGCAGGTGCATCCTGATTTCTTGTTCATGGCCGAGGTGTATTGGGACATGGAGTGGACCTTGCAACAGCAGGGCTTTGACCTGTGCTATGACAAGCGGCTGTACGACCGCCTCGTGCGCGACCCGGCCGACTCGGTGCGCGGCCACCTCCAGGCCGACGGCGCCTACCAGCAGCGCCTGATCCGGTTCATCGAGAACCACGACGAACCCCGGGCAGCGCTCACCTTCGGGCCGGCACGAGCGCGCGCCGCCGCGGTCGTGATGTCCACACTAATAGGCGCGCGCCTGTACCACGACGGCCAACTGGACGGACTCCGGGCGCACCTCCCGATACAGCTCGGACGAGGGCCGGACGAGCCACCTGATCGAGACCTGCGCGCGTTTTACCGGCGGCTGCTCCGGGCCGCCGCAGATGCGCGAATAGAGTATGGGGATTGGCGGCTGTGTGACTGCACCGGCCGGTTCGGGGATCCACACCCCCAGCTCGTCGCGTGGTGCTGGTCGAACCCGCGGGCGTTTTATCTGGTGGTGGTCAACCTGTCAGCCGCCGAAGCCGAGGGCTGGGTGCGACTGCCGTGGCGCGACCTCGCCGGACGGACCTGGGGCTTTGTCGACCAGTTGAGTGACGAGTGCTTCACGTGCTCGGGCGACGAAATGGCCCGCGATGGCCTGCCCGTCACACTCGACGGCTGGGGATTCCGGTTCCTAAGCGTCTGAGACTTGACCCGCTTACGCAGCACCCCGATCGATCCACCACCCTAGGCTTGCCGAAACCACGTATCTCCATCGCGGCAAACCGCGGATGTCCCGCGCTGGCGGGACGGTTTCAATGAGGACTGCAGCCAGCGAGCTGAGGGGGGAGACGACGTGCCCGATTGGCACCCTCCTGCGGGTATACCGCGTCTGGCGATTACCGGGCGGACGTGATGGCGTACGTGTTTCTGGAACATCCTTCGTCGCTTGACCACGACACTGGCCTGTACAGCGCCACCGCGTCGAACGCGGTACATCCAGAGCAGGCCGGTCGGATCACGGCGATCGACCGGGAGCTGTCCGCGCGAGGCTGGCTGGGGTTTGAGCGGGTGCGTGCGCCGGCGGTCGCTCGCTCGGTTTTGAGCGCGGTCCATCCGCAGGCGTACGTCTCATGGATCGAGTCGGCGTGCCGGTCGGGCGGGGCGTTCCTTGACCTGGACACCGTGGTCAGCGGGGGCTCGTTCGAGGCGGCACTTCATGCGGTCGGAGGGGCGGTGCGGATGGTTGATCTGCTCCTCGATAAGGAGGCCTCGGCGGCGTTCAGCGCGCATCGTCCGCCGGGTCATCACGCCCTCCCGTCGCAGGCGATGGGTTTTTGCCTGTTCAACAACGTCGCCGTCGCCGCACGGTACGCGCTGGATGTCCGGCGCCTCGAGCGGGTGATGATCATCGATTGGGACGTCCACCACGGCAACAGCACCAACGAGATCTTCTATTCCACCAGGCAGGTGCTGTACGTCTCCATCCATCAATCGCCGCTCTATCCGTTCACCGGGTCGCCCCGCGACATCGGGGAGGGCGAGGGCACCGGGTTCACAGTCAACCTACCCGTCCCGGCGGGATCGGGCGATGAGGTCTGGGTCTCGCTGATCCAGCACGTGGTCGTGCCGCTCGCGCACGCGTTCGAGCCGCAACTCGTACTGATCTCCGCCGGATATGACGCGCATCGTGACGATCCCGCCGCGGATTGCACCGTCACCGAAGTGGGATACGCGGGGATGACGCGCGCGATCGCTCGAGCGTGCGCACACATGGCCGTGCCGGTCGGCATCGTCCTGGAGGGGGGATATGCGCTCGGCGCGCTGGGACGCTCGGTCGCGGCTACGCTGCACGCCCTGTCAACGCAGCTCGCGCCCGATACCACCTTGTCGCCGGCGCCACCTCTCACGCCGATCGCGCGCCAAGCGCGCGTACGACTCGCCGAGTTCTGGCCGCGGCTGGCGATCGCCCCAAACTGAGCGTGGGGGTTTCCTTGGCGCCGGTTCGGCGGTTGGCCGCCGGTTGGCCAAATCCGCACCCAGCGTTGGGCTGGAACTCGCGATCCTCGTCGTTAGCAGTGCCGCGCGTCTGTGCAGGCGTTCGTGTTACAGGCGGTGCCTGCAGGAGATTCCGAGTCGCTCATGCTCGAGGAGCCGCTGGTATGCGTCGCGGACGATCAGTTCGGACGGGCGTGTGCCGGCGATCGATCTCGCTTGGCGTCTGGCGTCAGCGAGCGTTGCGTAGACCACTCGCATGCGTTCGCCGGGCACCGTGACCTCCCAGGCGCCGCGTCGGTTCATTTCGACGCGTACTGTGATTTCGATTGTGCGCGCACGAATGCACTGATCGTCGCCGAAGTCGACCGAGGACACGAGTTCACCTCTCCAGTTTCGTGGAGAGTGTGTCCTGACTATTCGCCGGGCGTATCCGTGGGCGCTCCTCGTCTCGTCTCGGGAAACTACGGTCGGCACGACGTCTCTGACCGTAAGCACAACACGACGGCGATTGATCCATATCGGCCGCGTCCCCGGCGTTTGGCCTTCATCGAGCATGCAAGCACACATCCCCGGAGCGATGCCATAGTGTGCGGCCAATCGAGCGGAGGAGGAGAAGAAGATGACTGAAAGCGTGTATCGCGTGACCGAACTGATCGGCGTCAGTACCGAATCCTGGGAGGCAGCGGCCCGCAACGCCATCGAGACCGCCGCGATGACCCTGAGGGACCTCCGTATTGCCGAGGCCCACCGCTTCGACGTCACTATCGAGAACGGCACCGTCAAGAACTACCGTGTGCGCCTGAACGTTTCGTTCAAGTATGAGCCGAGCAGCACTGGGTCGCGAGCCGATCAGGCTGAGGAATGGGAACACACCCGCCACGAGCTGCAATAGCCCTGCCACCTGACCGTTAGCCGGTGAGAGTCACGGCTTGAGTGTCGGCTCGGCGTGTGGGTCCGGAACGCCTATTGGCCTACAGCGCCTGCACGATCAATACGACGATCAGGATGAACAGCGCGGCGTAGAAGAGAAGGAAGAGGCCAACCCACAGGACGCTCGGGAGCTCCGCGATTAGTCGAACCGCGCTCGGTCGCGGCCGACCCTGCGGTTCCCCCGGACCTGCCGCTGTCGGGCGGATTGGCTCCGCAGCCGGCTCGGGCGGCTTGTGAGCCGTCGCTGGGCCGTGGTGCGGCCGCAACACAACATACTCGGCCAGCGTGTGCGCTGCCAGTTCCTCGGGGGTGATCGACTGGCGCGCGGCTTCCTCGGCGAGGCGTCCGGCGACTTCGTCGGACAGGTGAAGGGTTATGCCGGTCGCCGTACTCCTCCTTGGTGAAGCGGGTCTCTTGGGTCCCAGTGTTCGCCAGACGCTACCCGCCGGCATCCGGAATCTTCCGCGCGAGCACCACGCCTTTTCCCTGACGTCAGAGCGCCGGCCGCGTCGACAAAGCCCGCACCAGCCGGGCTTTCCGCTGGGCGCGGTGCCCCCGCGGCGGCGGGATGAGGCGCCCCAGGCATTACGCGGCGCTCAACGTCCTCGCCGGCACGCGCGTCGCCGCGGCGAGGTACTTATTGAGCTGCTGGGGGCGCTCGCGCTGAGGATGGTGTCCCATGCCCTTCCACACGGTCAGCCTGGCTTGGGGCAGAGCCTCGCACACGCGAGCGGCGTGTGAGAGGGGCATGAGGACGTCACCGGCGCCCCACAGCACCGATACCGGCCCGTCGTAGCGTACGCCGCGGTGCGCGAATCCGTCCGGGTCTCGCGCGGCAGCGACGATTGCCTCATTGGCGGCGACCGCGCCCGGCGCTGTGGTGAAAGCGCGGCGCATCACGCGGCCGAGCAACTGGCGCTCCGGCGGCCGCCCGCGGGAAACGGCGGCCATGTAGATGCCCGCAGCAGTCAACGGGTTTGACAGCGCCAACGGAACCCCGAGTCGGACGAGGCGACCGAGGGCGTTGCCGTCAAGCAGTTCGGCGAGGGGCACAGGGCCGAAGCCAGCGGGTGCCAGCAAGGTCAGGGTGAGGGTTCGTTCGGGCGCTCGTTCTGAGAGCTCGGCGGCAACCGCCCCGCCGAGGGAGTGGCCGACAAGCGAGAAGCTGCGCACACCGAGGATTTCAAGCCCGCAAAGGATGTCCTCCGCGTAGCTTCCGAAACGGTTGTGTGCGGGCATCGCCGAACTGCCAAACCCCGGTAGGTCGAACGCGACACACGGTCGGCGCGTTGTGGCGGCGAAGTGCTTCCAGCCCAGCGAACAATCGAACAGGCCATGCAGCGCCACTACTGGCGCGCCCGTGCCCGACCAGCGCCTGCTCGCGAGCAGGCGTCCACCCGGGAGCTCCACCACCTCGGTTACCCCGTCGGGGTCCTGCCGGGTCGAACGGTGCTTATGGCTCTGGCGCAGATCGGGCATGGTTGACCGTGGGGACCCCGCTCATCCCGTCAAATTGTGCCCAGACGCGGCCCTGCATAGCAATCGCAGCCACTACGCGCATCGCATGGGCAAACTACGGATGACCGCCCAGACGCTCTGCCGGCGGTCACTAGCCCCGACCGCGCGTCGGTAGTTTCCCGTGACCAAGATTGCGGGCAGCAACCGACGCGCGCGGCGACCGCCGGACCGTACGGTTTATCGCATGAGCGGAAGGGTGCTTTGGGCGTGTTGCCGCAAGGTATGACCCTCGAGCAGGCGCTGGCCGAACGGGGCATCAGCCGGCGGCGCTTCCTGCAGTTCTGCACCGTCATGACGGCGGCACTTGCGCTGCCCGCGCGGTACGCAACCGATGTGGCCGAGGCGCTAACTCAGACGAAGAAGCCGGTGCTCGTGTGGCTCGAGTTCCAAGATTGCGCCGGCAACTCGGAATCGATCCTCAGGTCCCCGGCGCCGGACGTCGCGGAGATCGTCTTGGAGACGCTCTCGTGGGAGTACCACGAGTTGATCATGGCGGGCGCCGGCGCCCAGGCCGAGGCCGTCCTGCAGACCGTCGTGCGCGAGCAGAAGGGCAAGTACATTGCGGTCGTCGAGGGGGCGATCCCGATGGGAGCCGGTGGTGCCTACTGCACGATCGGGGGACGCAGCGCGATCGACATCGCGCGTGAGGTGTGCGGGAACGCCGCGGCGACGCTGGCGGTTGGGGCGTGTGCCTGGGACGGAGGATTCGTCCAGACCGGCCCGACGGGTGCGGTGGGCTTGCAGGAGGCCGTTCCGGATGCGACCGTGGTCAATCTCGGCGGCTGCCCGCAGAACTCGGCGAACACCGTGGCGGTGCTGGTGCATTACCTCACGTTCGGCACGATGCCGGCCCTCGACCAGTACAACCGGCCACTGTTCGCGTACGGCGACCTGATCCACGATCAGTGCGAACGGCGCGCCTACTACGACGCCGGGCTGTTCGTGGAGGAATGGGGCGATGAGGGCCATCGAAAGGGCTACTGCCTCTACAAGATGGGCTGCAAGGGTCCGGCCGCCAACTACAACTGTCCGAACGTCCGCTGGAACGACGGCACGAGTTGGCCGGTACAGGCCGGGCACGGGTGCATCGGTTGTGCCGCTCCCGAGTTCTGGAAGCAGATGAGTCCGTTCTACGGCCAGCTGCCGAACGTGGCCGGCTTCGGCGTCGAGACGACTGCCGAGCAACTCGGCGTGTACGCCGTCGCCGGCGTGGCGGCGCTGAGTGCTGCGCACGGGATCGGTAAGGCCATCCAGCGGCATCAAGAGGGGGGCCAAGCGCCAGCGGTCGACGTGCCTCAAGGCCCGCAGGAGGAAGACGGTGCGCATCAAGATTGACCCGGTCACCCGGATCGAAGGCCACCTGCGACTCGAGGCCGAGGTTTCGGGTGGAACGGTCTCGCAGGCGTGGGCCTCGGGAACGATGTTCCGTGGGATGGAGATCATCCTGCGCGGAAGGGATCCGCGTGAGGCATGGATCTGGGCGCAGCGCATCTGCGGCGTGTGCACGACGGTCCACGCCCTCGCCTCGGTGCGGGCCGTGGAGAACGCGCTTGGAATCGAGATCCCACCGAACGCGAACCTGGTCCGAAACCTGATCGCAGGGACCCAGACCGTCCATGACCACGTGGTCCACTTCTACCATCTGCATGCGCTCGACTGGGTGGACATCACCGGCGCGCTGAAGGCCGACCCGGTGAAAACCTCGCGCTTGGCTCAGTCGATCTCGAATTGGCCGCAAGCCGGCGCCGACGAGTTCGCCACGACCAAGCAGCGGGTGAAGACGCTCGCGGACTCGGGCCAGCTGTCGCTGTTCACAAGTGGCTACTGGGGACATCCCGCGTACCGCCTGCCACCAGAGGCGAACCTGCTTGCGGTCGACCACTACCTCCAGGCGCTCGAGTGGCAGCGCGACGTGATCCGGGTGCACGCCGTACTCGGCGGCAAGAACCCGCACCCGCAGACTTACCTCGTGGGAGGGATGGCGACACCGCTAGACCTCAACAGCCCGCAGGCGATCAACCAAGAGAGAATCGATTTCATCCGCGAGCGACTACAGACGATGCGTCAGTTCGTCGAGCAGGTTTACCTGCCGGATGTCCTCCTGATCGCAGCGGCGTACAAGGAGTGGTTCGGATACGGCGGCAACACCCGCAACTTCATGGCGTACGGGGGGATCCCGCTGACCTCGATCAACGACCCCGCCACGTACTTCTTCCCCCGCGGCATCGTGCTGGACCGTGACCTGAGCACGGTCCACGCGTTCGACGAGACCAAGGTCACAGAACAGGTCGCGCACTCCTATTACGAGTACACGGGCGGCGATTCGGTCGCACTGAACCCGTTCCACGGACAGACCGACCCGGCGTACACCGGGCCCCAGCCGCCCTACGAGTGGCTAAACACCGACGCGAAGTACTCGTGGCTCAAGTCGCCGCGCTACGACGGCCAAACGATGGAGGTCGGCCCGCTCGCCCGCACGCTGATCGCCTATGCCTCCGGTAACGCCGCGGTGCGGAGCCAGGTGGACGGCGCTTTGAAGGCGCTCGGTGCGGGGCCGAACGCGCTGTACTCGACGCTCGGGAGGGTGGCCGCTCGGGCGATCGAGAGTGTGCTGCTCGTCCAGGCGATGGACGGCTGGCTCGATCAGCTCGAGTCGAACCTGGGTCACGGCGACCTGCGCAACGCCGATACGACCAAATGGGATCCCGGGACGTGGCCGAGTCACGCCGAAGGGTGGGGATGGCACGAGCCGCCGCGAGGCTCGCTCGGTCATTGGATCGTGATCGACAACGGGACAATCGAGAACTACCAGGCTGTGGTTCCGACGACGTGGAACTCCGGTCCGCGGGACTCGAGCGGACAGCCGGGCCCATACGAGCAGGCGCTGGTCGGCGTGCCGGTGGCGGATCCGACTCGCCCGCTGGAGCTGTTGCGCACCGTCCACTCGTTCGATCCGTGCCTGGCCTGCGCAGTCCATGTACTCGACGCCGAGCATGCGCGGGAGACCGCCAACGTCCAGGTCCTACCGACAGGTCTGGGCTGAGCCGTGTCGGTCGAGACCCTTCCGCCGACCAGCCGTCACCGGCCGGTCGACCGCGCAGGAACCCGCTCGGTCTACGTCTGGGAGCTCCCTGTCCGGATCGCGCACTGGACGATCGTGTCGTCGATCATCGTGCTGACGGTCACCGGGCTCTGGCTCTATAGCCCGTTCTTCAGTCCGCCGGCGCAGTTCGGCCCAGGTCATCCCGGGTTCACGCTGGGTGTGATCCGCTTCATTCACGAGCTGACCGGCGGGATCTTCATCGCGGCCCTCTTCGGTCGGTTGTACTGGGCGTACGCGGGCAACCGGTACGCGAGCTGGCGGGCCCTTCTACCGCTCACTCCCCGGCAGCGCTGGCGGTTGCGCGAGACCGTCAACTACTACGCGTTCCGCCGGCGCGAGCCGCCGCCCTCGATCGGCCACAACCCTCTCGCCGGCCTGGCCTATGTCGGGCTCTACGGCGGTTTCGCCCTCTCCGCATTTACCGGCCTCGCGCTGTTCGCCTGGGTCGCGCCGACCTCGCCATTCCGCGGCCTCATGTCGTGGACGTGGACGGTCGTGCCAATCCAGAATATCCGCATGATCCATTTCCTGCTGATGTTCTGGTTCCTGGCCTTTGCGGTCCACCACATCTACAGCGCGGTGCTGATCGATCTCGAGGAGCGCAACGGGGAGCTGTCGAGCATGATCACCGGCTGGAAGATCGACACCAGCGACGAGGACGACTTTTGAGCGTGGCCACGATCGTGCTCGGCCTCGGCAACGTCGCTCAGGCGGACGATGGTCTCGGGATCCACGCCGTCAGAGAGTTGCTGGCTCGCTACGACCTCCCGCCCGAGGTCGAGGCGATCGAGGGCGGAACCGCCGGGTTGCTGCTGGTTCCGGTGCTGTCCGACGCCGACCGGGCGGTGATCGTCGATGCCATCGATCTCGGCGCCGAGCCCGGGACGCTTCACCGGCTCGAAGGAGAGCGGTGGCCAGCGGCGTTCCTGCAGCGGCTCACTCCTCACGACGTCGGGCTGTCAGACCTGCTCGGAGCGACCGCCCTTGCCGGCGCGCTGCCCACAGAGTGGCTGGTGCTCGGCCTCCAGCCGGAGCGAATCGGTTGGGGCTGTGCGCCGACCCCAACGGTGGCGGCCGCGATTCCGGCGCTCGTCGATGTGCTGGTCGATGAGCTGCGCGAATGGGGTCTGCGAGTCGATCGGCGGTGCGCGCTGTGTGCCTAGCGATACCGGGACAGATTGTCGAATTCGTCGACGAGGAGCGCTTCCTCGCGCGTGTGGACGTCTCGGGCGTGCGGCGGGTCGTGAACGTCGCGCTCGTCAGCGGGGGCGAGGACGCCGCGCAGATGGGCGATTGGGTGCTGATTCATGTCGGCTTCGCGATCTCGATCGTCGACGAAGCCGAGGCGCTGGCGACGCGGCGTCTACTCGAGCAGATCGGATCCGAGTACGAGTCCGAGCTCCAGGAGTTCGAGCAAAGCCGGATCACATGAACCCGGACACCGACCCCAGGCACTGCATCACATGCTCCGACGCCGCCATGCCGATGTGCGTGGAATCGTTGCTGGGGGACAGCGGGCTCGCCGTGTGCGACGGGGCGACCGTAGACGTGACGCTTGTCCTGCCGGTCCAACCTGGTGACGTTGTCCTGGTCCACGCAGCCACCGCGCTAGCTCGCTGCGGCGGAGACTCGCCCGGCGGCGGCTGACCTCGTTCTACACACGCTCTACGAGCGCATCACAACCGGTCTCTGCCTGACGAGAACGCCGCCGCTTGACGATTACCGCTAGGACGGGTACCGATCCGAAGAGTGTTCCGCGGAACCGCGAGGCCGGCGATCGACCCCTATCCCTCGTCGAGTACCAGCAGCGTCTCGGGCCGGACGCCATCGTGTTTCATCGCCTCGGCCGCTGCGTCGGTTTGCATGAACTCCTGAAACTCGTCGAAGTCGGGAATCTCAGCGATGAGACCGACCCGGTTGGATCCTTGCGGGTCGCGAAAGGTGCGCACCTTGATGCCCATCGGCCCAAAGACTTCCTCCCGCGTCGGCGACTGCAGCCAATGCTCGACGTCGTCGACCTCATGGAATATGACGTGCGTTGCCATGCCTTACTCCTCCGTCACGGCGGTCGCCGTGCTCGATGGTGTGAACCAGGCGCCCACCCGGGGGAGATCCAACCACACAACGATGCCGTGCCGCAACATCCTCTCGGAGACGAAAAGCTCCTCGCGGGCGACTGATCTACGAGCGCTACGCGCGCGCCCGCGATGAGTCGGACTGACACCGCCGTCCGAGTCATCAGCACGGCGATCGATCGCCGTCCATGGTGGTCGGCACGCGGCCGGAGATCAGTCCGAACAACGTAGGCCGGCAGCGAAGAACACCGCGACCACCAGGATTGCGGCGAAGGCGAAGGCGCCAGTCAGGAGGCCGAACACCACCGCCTCCGCCCGGAAGCTTGGTCTCCACGGGGCCCGTGCCATCGCGGCCGCGGAGCCGAGGCTAAGCGCGAGCGTTATGAGCAGACGAGGCCCGCCGAGCAGATTCTCGAACGGGCAACCGGCCTGCGGTCCACCCCTGTACTCGTTCTCGGCCCAAACCAGCCATACGATGGCCGAGCCGCTGGCGAGCCCTACCGCCAGCCAGAACATCCGCAGGATCCGCCGCATCGCCGAGTTATCGACGACAGCACCGGTCCTCTTCAATAACAGCGGCGCTCACGCGAGCACGCGGCCCCAGCAGACGGTGATAATTCCTGTCATGGGGGTTCCGGCCAGGCGCACGACCCGGATGGTTGCCCACGCCGGTGTCGTGGCCGGCTGGGAGGCGCAGTTGATCATGCTGGCGGTGATCGCGATCGTGGTGATCGTCGCTGGCGCCTACTTCCTGAGCCGCCCATGATCGACTGCCCGGCACTCTTCGCGTCGACCCCAAGCGCAAGGAGCCGCCTGGTTCCGACTTGTGGGGGGACGACGT
>Ga0335078_10015258_pt1 | contig 11406 bp, 12 predicted proteins | sample Lox_Sample_32_FD_206711 | JGI IMG/M metagenome (GOLD analysis project Ga0335078, IMG submission 206711) | Soil microbial communities from Loxahatchee National Wildlife Refuge, Florida, United States - Lox_Sample_3.2 | ecosystem: Environmental > Terrestrial > Soil > Wetlands | place: USA...
ACAAGGAGCTGTGAGGGGCTATTATCGGAGACTCTGGTGCTTTCTGCCGTCCCTAACCAGCCTCAAGGCAGCCATGTAGCGCGGGGTCTGCCTTTTGGACGCCGCGGCTCTTCGTCCGAACCATCGGAAAAATCGCAGAGTTTCTGGACCGCGAACCCTGCCTTACATTGCTAAGTCCGCATACCCCGGGAAACGGCCAGCCGAGATCCTGAAGGAGTGCAGGCCGTCGGGCCCGGGTCATTTCAAGGCGTGATTTTGAATACGGTTCCGCAATTGTCCGCGCCGCCCAAGATGGTGACGCCGAAGAGGGCGCCGTGGCTAAAGAGCAACCCGGCGGGAAGGCTGCCGTCTAACGGAGGCCCGGCGAACTTGTGAAGCGCTCCCTCCTTGCCCGTTGGGCCAACCTCGAAGAGCACGCCGCAACTGCCACACGTAGTGGAGCCGCCACCGGCTGTGAAGCCGTACAGGTCGCCTCTGCCGTCCTGCACCAAATTTCCGTAAGGCAGATCTCCATTCTGGCCGTTGAAGCTGAAGAGCATGGTCTCGGTCCCGTCGGGCGCCAGCTTGAAGACCATGCCGCACCCCGGGTCAAGTGACAACGTACAAGACTCGTCTCGGCCACCCTCCTGGGTGGTTCCGTAGAGGTTTCCGGCAGCGTCGCGCAGGAGGTTCGTCGCCGGGCTAGCCCCGTCAGTCGGGGCTCCAGCAAAGCTGTAAAGTACCGACTCGTTGCTTTGCCTGTCTACCTTGAAGACTGTCCCGCACCCGTACTGACACGGCCCGTCCCCGCCGATAGTTGTTGTGCCATACAGGTTACCTGCACCGTCGGCTACCAACCCAGCCTGCGGTACCGAGCCGTCGCCGCCGGCAAAATCCTCTTGGGCGAAGCTATGTAACAACGTCTCCTTACCGTTGGGAGAGACCTTAAACACGGTCCCGCCAGTGATGTTAGCGCCGCCCCCGAGCGTGGTACCGTAAAGGTTGCCCCCCGCGTCTCGCACTAAGCCAGCCACCGGCCCGCTTCCGTCGGTCGGGTAAGCACCGAAACTGTAAAGCACCGATTCCGTCCCGTTCGCGGCCACCTCGAATACCGTTCCCTGTCCCAAACCGAGAATCCCACCGTTAGCACCGCCGTACAAGGTCGTACCGTAGAGGTTGCCGGCATTGTCCTGCAGCAATGGCGCCAGAGGTGCGTCGCCGTCTGTCGGGGCGCCAGCAAAGCTATGGAGCACACTCTTCGTCCCGTCGGGCGACACCTCGAAGACGGTCCCGAAGCCAAAATCTCCACCCAATTCCGTGGTACCGTAAAGGTTACCTACATTGTCGGCAATTACCCCCGCTGCTGGGAACTCACCATCAGTCCCGCACTGGAAGGAGTAAACGACGCTGTAGTTCTGCGCGTGGCCCGACCCGGTCGCGGCCACGGTGAGCAAGAGTGCTGCGGCTAGCGCACGCGCACCGCCGAACGGATTTCCAAGCGGCATGTGGTCCCTCATCTTGAACCTCCCGACAGATTGCCTGCCGTCAGCGGCTGTCGTACGGCAGGTTCTAAGAAATCCTCGTTCTTTTGTGACCTGGGTGAAGCAAGCCGCTGCACCCTGAGCCCCCGTACGCCGCGCCGTACACATCGAGCATCGCCCCCGCGGCTAGCCAAGTCGGGGGCTGGGTTTGCACGTAAATCTTCATCGAGGTCCCGCTCGTAGCGATTGAAGTACCGGTCGCAAGCCCCGACTGGTAGCCACCGACGATGCACAAATGTCCCGTGTACGGAACGAACAAACCTTGCCGTACCCCGCCGTGTTGATGTAGGTCAGAGCCGACTGGACGGCCGCCGGGCGTTTGTTCGTGATGTCGAAGTGCCAGCAGCGAGAATCACGAATACTAACACGAAGCGAACGCCGAAGAGCCTGAGTCGATGCGCCATCCATGCCCCCCCCTTGGCCAGGCCGACGCGAATAGACCAGCCGAGTACTGCGCTTCCGATTAGAACATCCCCCTCCCCCACTGTTGCAAGCACAAAAGCGGCTCTTACCAGGGTTGATGATGTCCACGGCTAAAACCGGTGCGAAGCCAGAGAAAATGGCGGGATAAACCCGCCGCTACATCAAACTGACCCACTACTCCGCCATCAACTCAACGAACTCAACGCCTCCGGGTAATGGGGCCCTTTGAGATTTTCCCAGCACTTGGCTACCTGTCATTCCCGCGCAGGCGGGAATCCACAAAGGAAAGAGGCGCTTTAGCATCTGGATTCCCGCCGACGCGGGAATGACAGGTCGGAAGGTGCCGGGAGAAAATTGAAACTGACCCACTACCCGCCTCCGGCTTGAATCTCCAGGGCACGTCTGCTAATCTATAGGGCTGGCGGTGAGAGCACGCCGCATTTAGCATTTTGCAAGCACAAAGGAGTTGGACATGGCTACCAGTTTAGAAATCACACCCTACGCCACCGAGAAGGTAAAAGAGATTATGGCTCAGCAGGAGCCGGCGCCGCTGGGCCTCCGCGTATCCGTCGTGGGCGGAGGCTGTTCGGGTTTCTCGTATCAAATGAACTTCGAAAGCCAGACCAACCCCATCGATAAGGTCTTCGAATTCGAAGGTCTCAAGGTCTTCGTCGATCAAGCCTCGCTGATGTATCTCAAGGGCACCAAGATCGATTTCATCGAGACGCTCGAGGGCTCGGGATTCAAGTTCGAAAATCCGAATGTCAAGTCCACCTGCGGCTGTGGCAGTTCATTCACCGTTTAGCCTTCAGTTTCCGTTGTTGCCAGGCATGCCCCGGCGCTCCCCTCCCGAGGGGAGGCCGGGGTTTCGTGTTTCAGGCGATATTCCGGAATTCCCTTGCGCTCAGTGTGCGGAGGTTAGGTGACGGTGTCGCAGAGCCAGGCCGCGACGGCGGAACGGACTCGCCTTGCGATTATTGCAGGCAACGGGCACTTCCCGTTTCTGGTGCTCGAGGCGGCTCGCGAGCAGGGAATCGATCCGGTCGTCTTCGCCATTCGTGAAGAAGCTTCGTCCGATCTTGCCCGCGAGGCTTCCACGGTTCACTGGCTAAGCTTGGGCGAGTTGGCGAAGCTGTTCCAGTTGCTCGAATCCGAGCGTGTGGGGCGGGTGCTGCTCGCCGGCCAAGTGAAGCACGTGCAGCTTTACAGCTCCATACCGCCGGACGGTGTGGTCCTGGGCGCTCTTCAAGGTCTTGAGCGCAAGAACACGGACGCGCTCATCGGCGCCTTCGTTCAGATGCTCGAAGCGCAAGGCATCGAGGTACTGGACTCGACGCTGTTCCTGAAGCCGCTCTTGCCCGAGGCCGGAATATTGACCCGCCGCGAACTCGACCCCCACGAAACGGCTGACGTGGCCTACGGTCACGAAATCGCACGCGCGCTCGCGGCCCTCGACATTGGCCAGACGGTGGTGGTCGCGGACCGAGCCTGCCTGGCGGTCGAGGCTATGGAAGGCACCGACGCCACCATCGAGCGAGCCGCCCGCCTCGGTAACGGGCGCCGGTTGACGGTCGTCAAAGTTAGCAAGCGAGATATGCGCTTTGACGTGCCGGTGGTCGGCCTCGCCACTATTCAGGTGATGGACCGGTCCAACGCGCGTGCCCTCGCGATCGATGCGGGCAAGACGTTGCTTTTCGAGCGGCAGCGGCTGATTGAAGAGGCCGACCGCCGCGAGATCGCGATTGTAGCCGTGTAGGAATCAGTGATTGGTGATTACACATGGCCTCCGAAGTCGCGCCACAAATCTGCATGCTTGTCATTCTGAGCGCCAGCGAAGAATCTCGGCATTTTCTCGCGCCCCGCAAGACAAAATGCAGGGATTCTTCGCTAGCGCTCAGAATGACAGACCCTTGCGCTGCGGTCCAACTTACGACGCTGTGTATAGAATGAGAACCCCGAATAGATCAGCCGAGAAAGAGTCGAATGAAGAGATTGCGCGCCGAGTAGAGGAATTGGATTCTGGCGCCCTAAAGAGACTGTGTGAAAACTCGTGGATTCCCGCCTTCGCGGGAATGACGTCGTCGCGTGGAAGCTCTGAGTGCAGCGATGTCATCCCCGCGCAGGCGGGGATCCACTCAAAGCCTCGCGAAACGCGAGTTCTCACACAGACTCTAAAGCCCGTACCGTGGGCTGAAGCTCGCCGCGAAATCTCGGCGTTATTGCATGGCCACAGAGCTATGCGTGATTCATCTGCGCTAAGCTGCCGGGTAGCATCTGGCGAGCCTTCGGGCTCACGGTCAGCGGGCTCCTAAGTGATGATCGCTCCCGACCGAATCCCCGTGGCCGTAATCGGCGTAGGCGAGCACGGGCGCCATCACGCTCGCATTCTGAGGGACCTCGCCGGCGCCAATCTCGTCGGGGTCTACGACCAGGAGCATGAACGGGCGGTGTCCGTAGCGAATGAACTTGGGTGCCAGGTGTTTTCGAGTCTGGATGAGGCCCTGGGCTCCCCTCGGGCCGTCAGCGTCGTGATACCCACCACAGACCACGCGTCGGTGGTCCAGCGCGCTTTCAATGCCGGTGTGGACGTGCTGGTCGAGAAGCCGATCAGCCGCACGGTCGAAGAAGCCAGCGAGTTGGTGGAACGGGCGGAGAGCGAAGGGCGAATTCTGCAGGTAGGGCACCTGGAGCGCTTCAATCCCGGGGTGGTGGCGGCCAAGAAGGTCACGCGAAATCCGATGTTCTTTGAGGTCCACCGGCTGGGAGTCTTCAGCAGCCGCAGCCTTGACGTCGACGTGGTATTCGACCTGATGATTCACGACCTCGATCTGGTGCTGTGGATGGTGGAGGCGCCAGTGAGCGATGTGCGGGCTGTGGGACTGGCGGTGCTGTCTGACAAGGTGGATATTGCCAACGCGCGCGTCGAGTTCGAAAATGGCGCCGTGGCGAACCTGACGGCGAGCCGCGTGAGCACGGAGAAGGTCCGTAAATTCCGGTACTTTCAGCCCAGCGAATACATATCCGTGGATTTCTCGCGGCGCGACGCACTGCTGATCAGCGTTGACCGCAGCCAGGAGAACCCTCAGATCGGTTTCAAGAAACTGGAGACGGTACCGGCCGATCCTCTTCGGTCGGAGCTGGAAGCCTTTCTTGACTCCGTGCGTACACGCCGGCCGCCCCCGGTGGGCGGCCGCGAAGGCAAGGCCGCGCTCGCCTTAGCCGAGCGGGTGATGAATTGCATCGAACAACACGCCGAGAACGTGCGGATGCACCTCGCCCGGGCGCTGGGTCAGCCCGGGGAAAGCTGAGGAAATTCGACCTGCGATTGCAAGTCGAGAGCCCGGCAAAACGAAAGGGCCGAGGCTTGCCTCAACCCACGTGGGACGCGGCGCCGGTCGTATCGGCGAGAGCGGCCGGTGGCGTGGGGCACGTCAATTTGGGGCTTGCTCATGCGGCGCAGAACGACGTCTCTGCGCCTCTCTCAACTCTTGACTTTTGACTGTTGTTTCCGCATAGATGGAAATAGTCCAACTACACGTATAATCGATTGAGCCTCCGGAGTGCGGGTCGCGGCCTGGATTGGGCGCGGGTGGGAAAAGGCGAATCTTTTGGAACTTCTGAGAATAACACCGGAAGAGGAGTTGGAACAGGCCGACGTTAGGCCGTCCGCCCAACTGGGCCTTTGGGATCCGCCGAGGAGCCGAGCTGCAGACCCAGGCCCCTCCGAAGATATCAACCTGCTGATCGAACTCGAGCCGGAGTCGGAGCGCTGGCGATTCCGGGCGATTTTCCTTCTCTGCATCCTATCGTACTTTCTTATTATTCCGTTGATGATCGGGATTTCGACTGTGATGCAGCGGCGAGCGCGCTTAATTGCACTCGAAGAGGAATCGAAACCGCCGGAGGAAACATTCCTCCTCCTGCCGCCGGAACTGGTGAAGCCCATTCGGCCGCCGAAGACGAATACACTCTCAGATCAGAACCGCGTGGCGCGGGGCCGCGCGCCCATCGTCACTCCGCAAGCGCCACCGCAGGCCTACTCGAAGGGTAACTCCCCCTTGCCCGAGATCGCAGGCGGCAAGCCGGCAGCTCCTCCACCCGCTCCGCCCGCGCAACCTGCTCCCAAACCATCGGCGGGAGGCGGCAATCCACCAGCGCCTCCGCCGCAGCAGAAGGACGATGCACTCAAGCTGGAGGATGTTCCGAAGCCGGCTTCTTCTCCGGGACATTTGGCGATGGCGACCCCGCAAGAAATGATCGAGGGGGCAGCACAGGCGGCGGCCCGGGGCCGGGCGCGGACACAAGGCACGGGTCCGGGCGACTCGATAGGCCAGTTCAACAACCCTTATTCGAATTTCTCTATTCCGGGCGCGCAGATTCTTTCCGACACGCAGGGAGTAGATTTCGGGCCTTACTTGGCCCGAATCATTTACATGGTGCGGCAGAACTGGTATGCCGTGATTCCGGAGTCGGCAAGGTTGGGCCAGAAGGGTCGGGTGATGCTCGACTTCGATATTCAGAAGGACGGTTCCGTCCCTGGACTCGAATTGGCAGCCTCCTCAGGTGCCGAGCCGCTCGACCGGGCCGCCGAGGCTGCCATCAACGCGTCGGTACCGTTTCCACCGCTGCCCTCGGAATTCCACGGTAACCACCTGAAGCTACGTTTCATCTTTCTGTACAACCTGGGCTATGGCGCTCAGTAACGGACCTGGCCATGCACCAGTGGCGTAACCAACTGCTGGGTTCGCTGGTTCTCCTGGCTGTTATCCTGTGTTTGCTGCTCATTCGTTATCTCCGGGCGCTATGGTGGATACGCTGATCACAGCGGCCGACACGCACCCTCTTGTGGTGGTGTTGGGCCCCACCGCTGCGGGCAAGTCAGGCTTGGCGGTTCGAATTGCGGCTGCTTTCGGCGGAGAAATCATCAATTTCGATTCAGTGCAGGTGTATCGTGGATTCGACGTGGGCTCCGGAAAGCTGCCGCCGGCCGAGCGTGGGGGAATCCCCCACCACCTCATTGACCTCGTTGAACCCAATGCAACGTTTACCGCTGGAGACTACCGGATCGAGGGCTTGCGGGTGCTCGAATCGCTCCGCCGTCGAGGCAAGGTTCCCGTTCTCGTAGGCGGTTCCGGACTCTATTTGCGGGCGCTGCTCCTCGGCCTGTTCAGCGGCCCGCGGCGCTCCCAGGAACTGCGCGGGCGGTTGGGTGAGCTGGCCGGGAGGCGCGGCCGAGAATTTTTGCATCGAATGCTGCTAAGGAAGGATCCGGCCTCAGCCTTGCGGATCCAACCTCGCGACACGCAGAAGATTATCCGCGCGCTAGAGGTCTGCTTTCTGGCGCGCCAGCCTTTTTCCACTCTGCTGGGTCAGGGCCGGGAGGGCTTGGACGGATTTCAGGTTTTCAAGGTCGGCCTGAATCCGCATCGTGCTGAGCTTTACAAGCGGATCGATGCGCGCACGCAACAGATGTACGCGAAAGGGCTAGTGGATGAGGTCCGGATTATGCTCGCCCGCCCCCACGGGACCAGGATCGCTCCGCTCGAAGCGCTCGGCTACCGGCAGGCACGCGCCTTTGTCGAAGGCCAAATCAGCCTCGACGATGCCCTCCGCAACACTCAGCTTGCTACCCGGCAGTATGCGAAGCGTCAGTTGACGTGGTTTCGCAAGGAACCCGATGTACGCTGGTTTCAAGGCTTCGGCAGCGATCCCGGCGTGGAGGGGCAGGTCCTCGAATGGCTGCAGAGCGTCCTTTCGGCTTTGCCGAGACGTCTGCTCTCAGCTTCATCGTCCAATTGAGGCCTGAAGGCTTTATAGTGAGAGCTGGCGCAGGCGCGCGGACCCTTGAAGGCGTGAGGATGAATCGTCGAGAAGGGGGGAATCACTGAGGCTCAACGGCCCCGGTGCTCGCCTCAATCCAAGTTTACTTCGCGATATGAGATAATCCTTAGTGAAATACGGCACATGACTATGAATAGCCCCGCTTTTGAAAAGAGGGAACATCCGGAGAAGCAGTCTCAGAATATCCAGGATGGGTTTTTGAATTCCGCGCGCAAGGAAAGGGCGCTGGTGACCATCTACCTTGTGAGCGGTGTCAAGCTGAGCGGCCGCATCCGGAGCTTCGACAAGTTTTCGCTGATTCTCGAGAGCAACCACCAAGAGCAGCTCATCTTTAAGCACGCCATCTCGACAGTGGTGATGCCGCGGGCTGGCGCGCCACCGGTACCGGCTGCGGCGCCGGCTGAGGGTTAGCACATTCGTCCGGGAACATCGCTGGAAAAGGTCTATCTGGTGGGTTGGGCGCCTGCTCGCCGCCCGGGTTTCCCGGCGCGCAGCGGTGCTGGGCACGTGGAAGAGTCGCTGAGCGAACTGGCGGAACTCTCGCGAAGCGCGGGCGGCGAGATTCTCGGCAGCGTGCTGCAGCGTTCGCCGCGGCCTGATCCAGCCACACTCATCGGCAGGGGCAAGATCGAGGAGGCTCGGGCGCTGGCACAGGGCTCTGGCGCAACTTGCGTCATCTTCGACAACGACCTCTCGCCAACCCAGCTTCGTAACCTCGAGCAGGCACTGGGACTCAAGGTGATTGACCGCACCCAGCTGATACTCGACATCTTCGCCCGCCGGGCGCGCACCCGTGAGGGGCAGCTTCAAGTGGAACTCGCGCAGCTCAATTACCTGCTGCCGCGCCTGGCCGGGCAGGGAACGGTTCTGTCCCGGCTGGGAGGTGGCATTGGCACCCGCGGTCCTGGCGAGCAGCAGCTCGAGTTTGATCGCCGCCGGATCCGGGCGCGGATTCAAAAACTCCGGCGTGGTATCGAGCGCGTTCGTTCCCAGCGCGCCCTCCACCGCGAGCATCGGCGCCAAGCGCGATGGCTGACAGTGGCCATGGTCGGTTACACCAATGCCGGCAAGTCCACGCTGTTCAACGCGCTCACCAAGGCCCGAGTCGAAGCCTCCTCGCGCCTTTTCGCAACGCTCGATCCCACGGTGCGCGCTCTCAAGCTCGACTCGCATCACCAGGTACTCCTCTCCGACACCGTAGGCTTTATCCGGCGGTTACCTCCGCACCTGGTGGCCTCTTTTCGGGCTACGCTGGAGGAGCTGGAGAGCGCCGCGCTGCTGCTACACGTTTCGGACGCTTCGCACCCCGAGCGTGAACACCAGAACGTGGCTGTCGAAGGCCTACTCGAAGAGGTCGGCGTGGCTGGCACGGCGCGTCTTCGAGTGTGGAACAAGATCGACTTACTTGAGCCGGGCGAGCGCGAACGGCTGCCGAGTGGCCCCGCCGATGTCGCTGTCTCCGCGCTCACCAACGAGGGTTTAGACGTGCTTCGCGAGCGCATCGCTGCAGCTACCAGGCAAGGGGTTCGATTTGAAGTTCCAGGATGGTCCGCCGCTGGCGCCGCAGCAACTTTTGTGGGCTAACTCGGCTCCACGAAGTCGACGACCTCTACCAGTTTGAATGAGGCTGGAAACACTCGCGGCCTCGGTGAACGTCGGGCAAAGGGCTTGGGCATTATCCAAATGGTTACCAAAGGAGGCTCTGAACTTTAAACGTGCTTCTCCTTTAGGTACGAGACTCGATCCCGAACTGCCTTAATAAGTTGAGTATCGCCTAGAGCCGGACACGTCGTGCCAAGCGCTTCTCCGTATGCGAATTCAGGGGCTTTTTGTCGGTGGAAATCTCTGTGGAAAAGAGTCGGTACGCCTCGGGGAGGTCGAAGCTTGCCGAAGACCGTCAAACCGAGGGGTTGGGAAATAAATGGCAGTCAAGTTATTGATTTAGAGTAGTTTAAGGATCGGACTCAGGCGCTTCGGGTGTGTTACAAAGCCCTATGTGTGATGTTACATCTTGATGACATCGAAAACGACTTTTGCACAGTGGCGAAGCAGTTATCCTTGCCGACCCCACATCTCGGACTCGAGTGCCGGAGGCATGAAATCAGGCGATTTCGCACTTGGCTACAGTGGTAGTCCAGATTTCAGCGAGCACGCATCGGACCGGGCTGAACGGTCGGGCGCGACCTTAGGGGGGTAGGAACGGGTTCTTACTCAACAGTTATAAAGGCGACGGCGCAGCCTTTGCTTGCGCGCTATCTTGGAGTTGGAGTTTCATCATGGCCAAAAACAAAAGCGTGAACCAATCGTGTTTGGCGGCACTAGCCGTGATCGTTGCGTTCGGCCTCACCGGCTGCCACGGCAATCAGAGCAACGAGCAGAGCACGCAGAATCAGGATCCCGCTCAGGTGAACCAAGCCCCAGCGAGCGATCAAACGGAGTCTGCGAACCAGACCGCGGCCTCGACCGAAAACGCACCCTCGACAGAACCCACACCTGAGGCAACGCCGGCACCTCAGCAGTCTCAGCCGGAAAGTTCAAACTACCCCAGCGGCAACTCGTATCCGCAGTACTCCGAGAATCAGACCGTGGAGGAGGCTCCCCAGCCACCGCCTGCGCTGCCCCAATACGACCAACCTCCGTGCCCTGATCCTAACTACATCTGGACTCCCGGACATTGGGCCTGGAGCCCGGAAGGCTACTACTGGGTACCGGGGGCGTGGGTCGCCGCGCCCTACGAGGGCGCCCTGTGGACACCTGGTTATTGGGGCTACAGAGGCGCTGTGTACGTCTGGCATCCAGGCTACTGGGGGCCTCACATAGGTTTTTACGGCGGGATCAACTACGGATTCGGGTACGTCGGCGTTGGATTCCTTGGCGGCTTCTGGAGCCGTAACGGATTCCATTACAACCGCTCGGTAACCAACGTCAATACAACCACGATTACGAACGTTTACAACTACAGGGTGACGAACAATGTCATCATCAACAACACGCGCGTGAGCTACAACGGTGGCTCGGGTGGTGTGAGTTATCAGCCTAGCCGGGCAGAACTGGCGGCAAGCCGTGAATCTCACATTCGGGCGCTTCCGGCGCAAGTCGAGGTGATTCGCGCCGCAGCCGCGAATCGCGCACAGTTTGTTTCGGTAAATCGTGGACGGCCGCAGCAGATGGCACTGGCGACACCAGTCGCCGCGGAGCGGATCAGTCCTCCGGCCGGCGCAGTGAATCCCGGCGTCCACGGGGCGGTCCGACCGGAGCCCGCTGCCAAGTCTCTGATCGAAGCTAGGCCTCCAATCGAGGCTCGGCCTGAAACGCCCAGTAGTCGACCCGCTGCACCTGCATTCCGACCGGCTGCACCTGCGTCTCGGCCCGCTGAGCACGCGACTCGACCTGCGCCGCCAGAGCATCGCACTGTGCCGCCTTCGAATCCCAACCGCACTGAGCTGCGGCGAGAAGTTCCAGCTGCGAGGCCTGCGCCGCCGGCCGCCGAGAGGCCCACGACGCGATCTTCCGAACAACATGCTATGCCAGGTCACCAGGTCCCGCCTGAGCCACATGAGATCCAGGCCCACAAGGCGCCGCCGCGGCAGCCGACGCATGGGGGAACGAAGCAGGGGCATCG
>Ga0335078_10015259_pt1 | contig 11405 bp, 9 predicted proteins | sample Lox_Sample_32_FD_206711 | JGI IMG/M metagenome (GOLD analysis project Ga0335078, IMG submission 206711) | Soil microbial communities from Loxahatchee National Wildlife Refuge, Florida, United States - Lox_Sample_3.2 | ecosystem: Environmental > Terrestrial > Soil > Wetlands | place: USA: Florida...
CGTGCTCGCCGTCTTCGGAAAGTGCATCTCAGCGATTCGGACTTCGTCTCCCGAGGCTGGGAGATCGGCAAAGCCCTTCCGATCGAATCCGCGAGTCAAACTGGAGCGGTTTATTCCGCTCCGGGAGTACGGTACCCCCCCGACTGCAAGCAAGCTCTTCTGCAATGTTCCCGGCGACGATGATTCATTTGTAAGGCGGTAGAACGTCGTCGCTGACGGAGAGTACAGGACCGCTTTTGTTTCAACGATGTATCGGCTCGACGGCGCCCGAAGCGCATCGAATGGCACCAAGTTTAACTGGCCGTCCCGAACCACGATGAGCAGGTCCTTCTTCGAGAGCTCACCCAACGGCCGAATCAGCGCATCGTACAGCGACCTCGATTCGAATGCGGCGTTCTGCTTTGATTTCACGTTCTTCAAGTACGCAGCTACCGAGGCTTCGAGCTGAGCTTTGCTTTCCAGGTGAACGATCTGTAGGCCTGTTCTTGTGATCGCCAGACAATAGGATTCTGGCTCGGCAACAACATATTCGAGGAGTACGGCGTTCGTTGGAATGGCGGCTCGAAGCGTCGTTATCGGTACCGCTTCATCGGCTTTCGTCTTCAGAATGGTCGCACCTGGTGTGATCCATCTAGCCTGTTCGGCGAGGAAAATCTGATCGCGGAGCTTACGAACCTCATCAATGGATCGAGCGGCCATCAGCTTCAGCCTCAATTGCGAGACTGCGTGTTCTATCGCGGCGCTCTCAGGTTGAGCTACGCTCCCCGCTGACAGAAGGTCTGCCGCCACCCTTCCACGGACGCGTTCGATAATGCCGTAAGCTTTCGTTGGTTCGTTCATCCGCGCCGCTAAGGCGAAATGCTGCGTGAAGATCTCGCTCGATGCGCGAATCGCAGCGGTCTTCGCCAACGCCGTTGACGACTGGCCAATGACGGCATCGATGAACGCTTCGGCTCGGTCATACGACCGGTCGGCGTCCGCGTATTCCCCTCGGCTTACCTGCAACTCCGCAACAGACATCAGCCGCTGCGGAAGACCCCAGAAGTCACCGCTTTCCTGGCTCGCCTCGGCCGCTGATTCAGCAAACTTTTGGGCTGTCTTCAGGTCGCCGGCCTGTCGATACATGTCGGCTGCACTCGCATAAATTTCAGCAAGGAAGCGCGTGAGCCCTTCAGCCTTGCCGATCGCAATCGCTTTCTGCAAACTCGCCAGCGCCGCAACTTCGTCTCGTCGCGCCGCAGCGATTTGGGCCTTCAGCCCCAAAGCGGTCGCCTCATGAGACCCCCTCTGGAACTCGTGTGCGCTTTCCAGCAGCGCATCGTTCACCCGCTGTGCTCGGTCGAGCTGTTTCAGACCAAGGAGCGCCTCGACGCGGAGTTCCTCCGCCGTATACTGGAAGCCCACATCGGGAATCCGACGGGCCAGTTCAGCGGCGTTATCCAAATAGGCAAGCGCCTGATCATACGCTTTTGTCTGAACAAGACCGTACGCGAGAATCGTCAAAAGCCTGATTTGGCCTGCCGCGTCTCCTGCCTTCGTTGCAAGCTGCAAGGCGGTGCCGACGTTCTTCCGGGCCGTTTCCAGGTCACCGTCATAAAATGCCGCAATTCCAAGCTGTGCCAGTGCCCTGTATTGCCACTTCTGATCACCCCTCTGCTCGGCGAGATGTTCCACAGCCTGCCAATCACTCCGCATTGCCCCGCTGTTCGTTTCAGTGTCAATGTCGCCCTTAACAATGAAGGCGAACATCCGCAGTTCTTTGTCGGATTGAAGAAGCGAATTGTCGGCGAGGTCCGTCGCCAGTTGCTCGGATTCTTGCGGCAGCGCGCTCTGGTTGCGCTCGATCGTCGCCCGAATCAGACCCAGCTGGGCGTATAGTGCGTTCCGTTTGTCTCCTGCTTCCGTGAACAACTGCTGAGCTCGCGAAAAATCTGGAGCCGCTTCGGCCCAGTTGTACAGGTTCGCCAACCTGAGAGCGTTCTCAAGTGCTTCATGTGCAGCCGGCGTTTGTGCGTCGAGCGCTTTCCAGCAGACCAGGGCGAGCAGAACGGTGCAAATCGAAAGAGAATTCAGTCGACCGTAGCGGCAGATAAAATATGAAGCCGAGTCCTTTCTGTGAGCCGTATGCATAAACTTCCCATGAGAGCCGTTACCCGATTACAACGGGATAGGTCCGCCAACTCAGGCCAGGTGGACGAACCATCAATCTCCATCCGTGCCCAACTTCTGACGGCCTAAACTCCAGATCCAAGGCGAACGACGCCACACCGCTGCTGAGCTCTACATTCACTTGACGCTCGATCTTCGCAGCCCCAGACGCATCCATCAGGCGAACCGCGTACTCGCCTGGCTCCATACCGGTGGGCAAAAGAAACAGAACATGCACCGCCTTTGCCGGCAACTGAATTTCGTGTTGCGGCTTCTCTGAATCGGCACCGCGCATTGTGGAGAAGAGCGCCAAGTTGACTTCAACTCGCGACGGCGGCTCTGGCGTTGCAATTGCCGACGCAGCCGGAGCTTCGACAGGAGCGGAGCCCGTTTTCTGGGCGGTTGGCATGGGGCTTTGGCCGGGGCTTCTGAAGTATAGGAGTCTGGTCCCTGCCAATGTGGCAGCGGTGATAACCACGACTGCTGCAGCCCATTGCAGGCCACGAAGTGCGACCGTCATACGGCGATACCCAGCGTATTCGTTGAAGCACGGTGAGCAGGTGACGACGTGTGAGATCAGCAGTTCTTCAAGATCCCCTTGGTGATCGCGCTTCGCCATTGCCTTCAACGTCTCGGCACCCGGACACCCGGTGCGCAAAGGATTCGGGTACGCCATACGCGAGTACTTCCTGCCGATCGCTACAGCGTCGTTTGCCAGCTTTCGGGCCGCGGACTCGTCACGGTAGATCATCAGATTCTTTCGTTGGGTAAAACACCATCTGCAGTACAGTGATGATTGGTACGGAGCCGTTCGAGGGCTCGATTAAGCTTCTTCCGGAATTGCACTTCCGCAGTGTGAGCGTCCGCGTACCCCATACGCTCGGCTATAGACCGCCAATCGTACTCCATGACACGAAGGTCGTACATGGTTCGGCAGGCATGATCCATGCAGGCGCGCAGGACTTCAAGCCTCTTCACTGAGTCCAGCATGCGATCAAGATCCAACGAGACCGGCGCTGCAATCCGTTCCAGGCTGCCGTTATCGAGGTAGGAGATCTTCTGATTTCGCTTAAACCGCCGGATTGACTCACGGACGACGGACCTGAAGAGGTAAGCCTCCAAGCACTGAATCGTGTGGTGATTGCCCATTCTTCGCGAGGCGGAATCGACTGCTGCTTCAACGATTTCGGCAGCATCCGTGTCGTCGGCCAGGTAGCGCATGACCACCAGGCGCGCGCGTTCCCAGATCCTGTGGGCAGCCTCAATTAGCCTTGCATCTACAGCATTTCCAAGGCTATCCCGTTTCGGAATCCAGAGTCTCGTCTGCGCGTCGTTCCGCTGGTCCATGGAAAACCGCCGGCGACCGATAGAACGATCCCCCATTTATAAGAGGCTTTGAGACGGGCAAACCTCACCGGGAAATCGTGAATTTCTGCGAGAATTTTCTATTGCCCGAACGACCGTTTGTTCCGTGGGACGGAAGGGGTGAGGTTCCTGGTTTCTGTAGCCTCTTTACCAATAGGAGACCTCCCCCGGCCTCGCAGGGCTCACCGATCAGCCCAGAGATCCTGCACGATCGAGTCCAGTCTCCGGTATTACGGTGTGATTTATCGAAGGAGACGTTTTGATCCTTCCGGCCCTGGGTTCAGTCCAACCATTTGCCGCCGACCCGCACGGCGGCCCCATTCCAGCACGCGTCGCTCGGCGCTACGAGCACCACGGCCAGTCTCAACCTGAAGGAGAGAACTTGCCGCATGGCTTGCCTGTCGTTTGACGGCTTCGTAGAACGGACTGGTCGCAGTCTAAGGAGCGTTGCTCAAGAAAGTATGACGGCTGGGGCGCTGGTTCCCACACTTTGCGAGCACGGGTGCAAAGTCGAGATGCTAAGGCGTTGTGCTCACGGCTGCCCGTCGATTGTAGTGGAGTTGATGCTCGCCGGTCACAAATGGGATGAGATTCCAACGCAACAAGAGTCCGATAAACAAAGCGAAGGGAATCTGCCGTCCATGTCCGCACCACACTCGTTCTAATCTCAGCGCCGAAACGGTACAACCGTCGGGTCTTAATGCGTATTTGGTAGGGACTGGGACTGTGTGTTGGCTTAGTAACCTACGCGAAAACAGCCTGCAGAACGCCGGCCTTTACGAGCGCAGGAAGCAGTATAGGAGCAGGACCATTCCGATCGCAAACAGAACAATGAAGCGATGGAAAAAGCGTGGTCCCATCATCGCAGCAAGAAAGAACCAGAATTTCATGTGCCCTCCTTTCTTCGAGGACTGGCGAACTCAGCGATCCCGCGATTCGGTATTTCCTTTTCTCGTGCTGTTGCCCAGCGGTTGCAGCGTTGCCGGGGTCGAGGGGCGCGCCGAGCGCGCCCCCCGCGAAACAGAAACCGCCGAAGCCTCTGTCGATTTTGTGGTGTTCTGGTCATACGCGCCCCTTGCGCCGGGCCAATCGTTCCGATCGCATCCTCTCAGCGGAGTTCTTTATGGCACGCCACAACAGCGCGTCATACGCAATGAAATGAGAGTCGCGAAGACCCTTCAGACGCAGCACCAGGTGGGCGGGATGAAGCTCGATGACGATTGGGCGTCCTCGATCCAAAGCCGCCGTTTCACGTACCACGATGTTGTCGGGAGTGAGCTTTGTCATAAGGAGCCGTCCTATTAAGAGAGGAGGCGGCTTACGCCGCCCCTCCCTTCGCTGTCGCTCTTTTCGCGATCTTCGTCGCCGCCTTCATCCTTGTTTTCGGTTTTGCAGACGCCCGCGGATGCTTCGCTTTCGACCCACACTTCGAAGCTGGCGACTTCCCGTTCTTTGCAGCCAACGAAACTCCCAAACGGCGAGCGGCGCTGGCCAACGGATCGATCGGTTCCAGTGGCTCATCTGAATACCCAGAGGGCAGCAGCGCCAGTTCCATAAGCATACGGACGAGCTGTGCTTCGGTTGCTTCCTTGGCCTTCTTCCGAAGTTCAAATGCGGCCGCATCAGGCTCGCGGGTCTCGTCAGTGTCGATGCCGTAGCGGTCACAGACGGCTTCCCAATCCTCATACTGCAGCCGATCGACGGTTGCGACCACCAGCAGTTCGTAGTCTGCCCGCGTCAACGTCTTCGGAATGTGCTCCAGCACGGCGTCCAGCAGACGCCGATTGTGATCCCGGTGCTTCTGACGCTGTTCCTCGCGCTGCTTCCATTCCTTTTGGCGCTCGCGCTCAGCGGCCTCTTGCTCCGCTCGGAAGTTCGGCTTGCCATGGACTTCACAGTCCGGATCGGCACAGACATGGACGAGTTCGCCGCGCTTTCCGGGACCCTCGACCACGATGGCATCCGTTGCCCTTGAGCACGGCGGCTGCTTTGCCCCGTCGTCAGCGACTTCGGCGGGCTTTTCCGGCTCGATAAAGGTGTACTCGTTACGGGTGAGAACTTTTCCCTCTCCCTTGTTGTTGGTGTAGTAAGCGCGGGTAATCTGAATCAACCCCGCCGACTTTTCCTTCTGTCGGGCGATGTGTGCGTCTACCTTGGCTTTGAAGCATGCGGCGTCCATACAGCGGTCGTCTTCCGCGAAGTCGTCAAATAAGGCGGTATTCGCGCCAGTTCGTTTCGGGCACGCGGTACACGCCCCCGCCGCCGCCACAAGCTCCGCATCCGCTACATCGAAGACTGCCTCTGCAAGCGTCAGCATCAGATTCTCGCGAATCCACTGCGCCAACTCACGAACCGAGATCGCGTGCTTTTCCTTCGTTCGGTAGTCCTCGCGGAAAGCTGCCGCCAACGCGTCCTTCTGCTGATCCTGAGGCAGCCTCGCTATTAAGACCGCATGCCCCGCCGTGATCTGGTTCGCTTGGAATGTTTCGGCAGCATCTGGAATCAGTTCCGCCAGTCGGAGTCGTTGGTAAATGTGCGTGATGCTCCTCCCCGTTTTTGCTGCGATGGACGCTACGTCATAACGCGGCTCTGAAGTCTCCAGCAGCGCTCTGTAGGCCATCGCCTCCTCGTAGGGATGCACGTCTTCGCGGATGGCATTCTCGATCAACTGATATTCGAGAACCTGCGTGTCTGACAATTGCACGATCCTGACCGGCACAGTCGAAATTTGCGCCAACCGTGCGGCACGGAACCGCCGTGCTCCGGCAACGATCTCAAAGCGATCCAGATCCAGCTTCCGAGCGATCAACGGGACCAGCACACCTTGCGAGCGGATGCTCTGGGCGAGTTCCTGAAGCTTCGTTTCGTCAAAGCTTCGACGCGGATTGGTCGGGGATTCTTGAAGAACGTTCACCGGCAATTCGCGAAAATCGTGCAGCGCCACCGGCGCTTGCGCCTCAGTTTCACGTGCAACAACTTCAATTCGTTCAAGCATTTGCGTTTATCTCCTTTGCCGCTCTTTTTCTGCGCGTAGCTTGCGCGCGCGGCGGCTTCCGGGTTGCCACAGGCCGTGAGGGGTCCCCGTCAAGGCCGCCGGCTTGCCGGCGCCCGGAGGGGCGAAGCGCCTTTACGGGGAGAGGGACTGTGGCACTGAAAGGAAACACATCCCCGCGGCAGCGGTGGCACTTCTGTAGGGGAGGAGCAGGGACTATCGAGGGAGGTTTAATCCACTGCCGCAGGCCGGTCACTGATCATTCTTTCTGGGATAGGATGCGGCCGACCGGAGGCCGGCCGCTTTTTGCGACCCGGCCTAAAACGGCGGGCCATCGGTGGCGTCATCGCCGCGGCCGTTGTCATCGGCGCGCTCGATTCGGTCGAGTTTGGCGATGCGATACGCCCTGCATTCCCAGATGCGGCGCTTCACGCCATCGCGTTCATATTCGCGGCTTCGCAATTCGCCCTCGACTTGAAGGTGAGCGCCTTTCGGGAGGGTCAAGGCGAATTCGCCGAGTTTCGACCAGGCGATGATCCGGTGCCACTCCGTGCGCGACTCCCACTCGTCCTTGTCGTTCCTCCAGGACGTCTTGGTTGCGAGCGACAGCACTGTGTAGGCGACGCCGCCATTCGTGAACTTCTGTTCGGGCTCCTTTCCGCTGAATCCGATGAGAGAGAGACGATTCTGATACATGTCTTTGATCCTTTCTGCCCTGTGTATCGGGGCACCCGAGAGCGAGTGGGCGCCGCTCCCAAGCCAAGGGGCCGCTTTTTACGGTGGGTCCAAAGAATTTCAGCGAGCCGACTTGAGGGAGCGTTTTGAAATTCTTCGGGGGACCGTAAACCGACGGCGCGAAGCGAAGCAGAGGCCCCCGCAGCGCGCAGGGCGCGGCAAAAGCCCCGAAGCAGTGCCCGATACACAGGGCAGAAAGGTCAAGCAGGGAGGATCGAACTTCGAATCGAGATGAGCGGAACGGGAGAAGGAGAGGAGTCGCTGGTAATGGCGGAAAACAGTGTGGGCTCCGCTGTACGGACTGCCCCCCGAGAACGGAGTTGTTGCTAGAGCGGGATTCAGCGAGACCATTGGCCCGAGGTCATTCGCGCCTCACGTCCTGCGGTCTCTTGTCGTCGCGGATAGCGATGAAGCGGCTATGGCGCAGATGTCCATCGGCAGTCCACTCGACGAATTCTAACTGCGCGACGATCTGCGGCTTGATCCAGCGGCACTCGTCCATCTTGGCGGCCGTCAGTCCTGCACCCCAACGCCCGGCTTTCTTTTCAGGCAAATTGTCGAAGGGGCATTCACTAGTTTCCAGGGCCCTGAATTTCTTCAGAAGTTCGGCTCGAAGCTTGGGAGTGAAACCGTTTCGAGTCCGGCCGGCGTACATCAGCTGGCCATCATCGTAATAGCCGAATACAACCGCGTCGAACGTTGCCCCACCGATCGTGTAGCCGCCGATTACGAACTCCTGTCCCTGGTTTACACGCATCTTCTGCCATGCACCCGAGCGGGTGCCAGGCTCGTAACGACTGTCGCGTCGCTTCGCAACCAGCCCCTCAAGGCCCTGCGTTTTCACAGATTGAATCAGGTCGGGCAAACTACCCTCCAGAATCGGGGAATACCGAATTGGCTCGCTCATTTTGGGAAGGACGTGTTTTTCAAGAACCTCTCGCCGCTTCAAGAGCTGCTCCCCGGTTACGTCCTTACCCTTGAAGACCAATAGATCGAAGATGAAGTAATGAAGCGGCACGCCTGCGGAGCCGAAATTCTGGAGTGTGTTGAACGAGGGCTTCCCATTTTCATCAAGCGCCACGACTTCACCATCAATGACAGTGTCGTCCGGCATGGGGGCCAACGCCTTAACGATGGGGGGATATCTGACGGTAAAGTCGTTGTCATTACGAGAACGGAGCTGAACATGGCCGCCCGTCTTGATTGCTTCTGACCGATACCCATCGAATTTAAGTAAGAAAGCGCGAGTACAATAAAACACTTGCATCGTGTTTTGTTTCCACGTAGTATCTATGTGGCTGCGCTCCATATTGCTGTTGCCCACCTTCCGCTGCCCACCTTTTGTGAAGTGAGCGAGGCCACCTCGGCATCATTTCGTCTCTGGCCCCTTGGACCCGATGGCGCTGTTGCAAGGAGTACTCGTGTTGCAACTCGTGCGTGTAAAGGGCTCCAGCTATAGGTATCACGTCGTTCGAAGCGGCGGCCTTCCTGATGAGCCTCTGACTGCGTTCATAGAGGAACAGAGGCACTGCCTGGCTGAAGGGTCAGTGTCCTTGTACGCTCGTGAACTGCTCGCGTTTTTGAACTGGTCTCAGTCGGATCCGATTGCAGTTCGAAACGCCTGGGGGGTGTTGGGATCGACCGCCGAGGTCCGGCAGTTGGTCCGCCAGTACCTCACCGTGGCGGCAAGCTGCAAGGTCGCAATGCGACCAGATCAGCTCGGCCTGAAAGTCGGGTATGTCAACGAGACTTCGGGGACTCATATCAACACGCGGGCATTTTTGTGCGCGTTGCGGCGGTTCTACGATTTCCTGATTGAGCGCTCGGACTACACAGAGGCGAACCCGCTGGCCGTCACGGGCTATTCGGCAGCCGTTCGGGAACTGCATCGTTCCCGACATGCCGCGATGCGCGAGATCGCCGGACGCAATCCTATGCCCGCGGCTAGCGGAGTAGATGCGCCCAGCGACATTCGCCTGTCGTCGAACTATTTTCGCTGCGCCGGACGCGAATGGCTGCCGAAATCCATTGATGACCCCTCCTTTCCGAGCACCGTCTATAAAGCGGGTCGCGAGTACGGTTGGGGTCTTCGGGAGTTTTGCATCGTGCGCACGCTGTTCGAATCGGGCGCCCGCATTAGCGAAGTCATCGGCCTTACGGCCGCGGACTGGGCCGTCAGTCGGTTCCTGAATCAGTTTTCGGCGCGGAACAAGGGAAGCCTGGGGATAAGAACGAAGCGGCTGGTCATTTCTCATGGCCTAGCGAACCTCTACCGGCGATATTTCGATGATGCAAAGTGCGGCCGGCTGGCCTGGGACAAGCATCATCTCTCGATGCATGACATCCAGAAGATTCTCGTTGAAGATCCCGGCCGCCTGTCGACGGTACCGTTGTTTCTCACCGAACGAGGGACGCCGATGCACAGCAACTTGATTCGGGATCACTACTGGTGCCCCGCACTGCGGGCCGCCGGCATTCACGCGCATCCGCACCAGGCACGGCACTGGTTCGTAACTAACGCTCTCCGGAACATCGAAGCCACCGCTTCGGGCGAACAGGATCAGGCGCGCCGTAAGGAGGAATTGATCCGGTATATGAAGTGGCGCTCAGGAGAGAAGATGCTCCACGCTTACGAGCACGTCGATCGCGAGACGCGTTTTATCACCAAAACACTCCCAGCCATTCACGCCGAGATGAATCGGATGGAACGGAAAGCCGCGGATTCGGGAGCAGTGCCGCCAGCGACGCGCGATACGAAGAAATCCTCACCTGAGCGTGCTCTTGATCCCGACCTGGTTCTGCTCACAGGGGTACAGGCATGACCTTGGAAGCACGCGCGGCGCAAATCCAAACCGCCTTGGGCTCGAACCGGCCTCGGAACGACAGGCTTCCCATCGATCTGTTCACGCCGTTTATCGAGGAGCTTTGGAAGGGCGGAACCTTTCCCAGCGCTTCGGTGCTGCAGCGATGGTTCCCGGGTTGCAGTCTCCAAGCCTTGGGTATGGCATGCTTCGAATGGCGAAGCCACCAGGGCTTGCAGTTGGGCCGGCGAAAACCTGGGAAGCCCCCGAGCGCTACGGATCTTGTGTCGTTGCTTGATGTTCCTGTGGCTACCGCCCGGCACACCTGTTTCGATCCAGACAACGACGGACGTTGGCCGGATCTGCCCGACGAGATTGTGCACCTCCTGATGCGATTCAACAATCGCTCCCTCTGCAACGTGCTGGTGCTATTCTCGGCGATCAAGATCCAGACCTGTACCGCAAGCTTCGTCTTGAATAAAGTCCGCTCTTTTGGGCGGACGATCGGCCGGCTCATGTTGGAGGTAGGCATCGAGGATGTGGCCGCTATCAATCCCAATATTCTGCTTTTCCAGGTATGGCGGGGCGAAATCGGCCAGGGATTTAACCGGACCACGAAACTGAAGCTCTTTGGCACCTGGACTGGCATCCAGAATGCACTCGATGAATATGGTGAGTCTCTAAGCGGTCCGCAACTGGAAACGATGCGAGCATATTTCTTAAAGCCGCTCACCAGTCGACACCAGCTTTCTCTCATTCGTCCGGAAGGCACCTATTCCGAGGAGCAGCGCGAGCGGGCGAAGCGTAGGTCGGACGCCGTCCAGGCGCACTTTTATCGTTTGCGGCATGTTGCTGCGATGCGTGTAAATCAAGTCGGCAGGCTGTATCAAGCCGCCTGCAATGCAATCGCTGTCGTGGAGGCTGGCAAGGAGCGACTGCCCTATGCGTTCAGTTACCAGGAACCGAATTCAGCCCGAGATGATCAGGCCTCCACCCAAATCGATCTGAAGTTGTGGGATACCGCGTCGCTGTTTGATCACGCGCTTTCCCGAGGAATGCGTGGCGAACAGCGTGCGTTAGACAGATCGGAGATGAAGGGGTCCTTTGCGCAGTGTCGCAGAGCATTCTTCGTGGAGTATATCCGTCCAGCGGTAACCGCCGCCGAGAGTGTACCGTTCTGGTTTCTCGATGTATTCCGCCACCGGGTGTTCGAAGACATGGAAAATAAGGTCGACGCGGGTGCCGTCGCCGCACGCGCGGAATTCTGCCGTCAGTGGGGCTACGCTAATACCGGAAAGTGGGGCGATAATTCGACATTGTTGAGCTATGGCCGGGATTCTGGCCGAACGATTCGGTTTCTGGAG
>Ga0335078_10015261_pt1 | contig 11405 bp, 12 predicted proteins | sample Lox_Sample_32_FD_206711 | JGI IMG/M metagenome (GOLD analysis project Ga0335078, IMG submission 206711) | Soil microbial communities from Loxahatchee National Wildlife Refuge, Florida, United States - Lox_Sample_3.2 | ecosystem: Environmental > Terrestrial > Soil > Wetlands | place: USA...
CTTCGTCATGCGGTGGGAGCGCCCCAAGGGCGACCTGATCCTCCAGGACGGCCAGGCGCTGTGGGTCTACCTGCCCTCGACCGCGCCGCACCAGGTGGTGCGGACCGCGCTCACCGGCAAGCCCGGGGAGTCCATGGACTTCGTCGAGGAGTTCCTCGACCGCCCGCGCCAGCGTTTCGTCGTCACGTGGGTGGGCGCCGACTCGGTCGGCGCGCGGCCGGCCGACGTGCTCGCGCTCGTCCCGCGCCAGCCGAACGCGCCCTACCAGAAGGTGCTGATCTGGGTGGACCGCGGGGACGGCCTGGCCCGGCGCTTCGAGATCAACGAGGGCTCGGGGGCCGTGCGGCGGATCACGCTCGACCACCTCCAGGTCAATCCCCCGATCGCCGCCTCGAGCTTCGTCTTCAAGCCGCCGGCCGGGGTTCGGGTCATCGACGGCAGCGAGTGACAGGGCCTAGGGTGGCCCGCCGGCTCCGTCCGGCGGCTGCCCGGCCTCCCGCAGCAGCGCCTCCAGCTTCGCCGCCCGTCCCGCGTCCAGGCCGGCCGCCCGCGCCAGCCGAAGCGTCTCCCGCGCCACCGCCCGATACAGGCCGGCGTCGGCGTGGGACAGCGTGGCGAGGTGATGGCGGACGGTGGCCACGTCGCCGCGCGCGGCGGGTCCCGTGAGGGCGCCCGCCGGGCCGCGCGCCGCGACGTCGTCCAGCGTCCCGCGCGTCAGCGCCAGAAGCCCGGGCAGCGCCGCGTCGGGCGCCACGCCCGCCTGCTCGAGCAGGCGCACCGCCACGGCGAGCAGGGTGACGACGGAGCCGGAGGCGAAGACCGCGCCGGCGTGGTAGAGGGCTTTCAGCTCGGGGGGGAGGGTGACGGGCGTCCCGCCCAGCCGGCGCACCACCGCGTCGGCGACGCCGACGGCCGCCAGGTCGCCCTCGAGGGAGAACGTGGCGCCCCGGAAGCGGCGCGACGCGGCCAGCGGATCGGGCCCGAGGGCGGCCAGCGGGTGCATCGAGGCGGTGGCGACGCCCAAGGCGCCCAGCGGGGCGAGGACGTCGTGGGTGAGGGCGCCCGAGAGGTGCAGCGCCGCATGCCCGAGGCCCAGCGCCCCGGTCCGCGCCAGCGCGTCGGCGCAGCTTCCGATGGCGTCGTCGGAGACCGCGACGATCACGACGCCGATGCGATCGAGCCACGGCGGCGCTCCCCCGCTGCTGAGCCGGATGCCGGGAGGCACGGGAACGGCGCGGCGGCCGTGGACGCCGACCACCGGCACGCGGGCCCGGCGCAGCGCCACCGCGAGCGCCAGGGCGGCGCGGCCCGCGCCCACGATACCCACGGGCGGCACTGCCGGCGACGCGACCGGGCCGGCCCCGCGGCGGGTCCGGCCCGGCTCCGTGTCGCCCCCGGCCCCGGTGGGGCGGTGCGGCACTACCGCGGCGGCGCCGGCGTCCCGGCCGTGTCCTGCACCAGGGCCAGCAGGTCCGCCGGCGACTTCGCCCGCGACGCGTACGACTCGGCCCGGATCAGCACCGGATCCTCGTCGAACAGCCGCTGCACGGTCCCCACCCGCCCGAAGCTGAACTGCGCCACCTCGTAGCCGATGTCCTGGTCGAGGAACAGTCGGGACGAGTCCACCGTCGCCGGACTGAGCGCGACGCCGCGCTTGGCGAGGAGGGAGAGGAACGCCCCGCGCATCTGGGGCGTCACCTTGAACTCCGGGCTCGACACGCCGTGCTCGCCGCGCACCTGCAGCGCGTACGCCGCCAGCGCGTCGTTGAACACCGGCGTCTTCCTGCCCAGGACCGCGTTCAACAGCCGCGCCTCGAAGTCCGACGTCGAATCCGGCCGCACCAGCACGTCGGGATAGATGCCTCCGCCTCCCAGCACCACGCGCCCGTGGTCGGTGTGGAAGACCTCGCTCGGCGCCGGCTTCGCGGTGTCCGGCAGGAACGCCGCGCTGTCGGCCTGCGCGACCTGCTCCTCCTCGTTCTTCGCCTTCCGCTGAATCGTCCGCCCGCTCGGCGTGTACCAGCGCGCGGTCGTGATCTTGAGCGCGGCGTCCGGCGCCAGCCGGAACAGCGTCTGCACCAGCCCCTTGCCGAACGTCGGCTGCCCGATCACCAGCGCCCGGTCGTGGTCCTGCAGCGCGCCCGCCACGATCTCCGAGGCCGACGCCGTGGCGTCGTTCACCAGCACCACGATGGGCAGGTCGGGGTACCGGGGCGCGTCCTGGTCCACGAACTCGTGGCTCGAGCCCGGCGCCCGTCCCCGCGTCGCCACGACCGTCTGGCCCGGCTGCAGGAACAGCGACGCCACGGCGATGCCCTCGTCGAGCAGGCCGCCCGGGTTGTTCCGCAGATCGAGGACCAGCGACCGCATGCCCACGCCCTTGAGACTGTCGATCGCGGACGCCAGCTCCACCGCGGAGGAGTCGCTGAAGGGATTCAGCTCCACGTACCCGACGCCGTGGCCGACCAGCATGGAGGTGCGCACCGAGTGCGCATGGATCCGGGCGCGCGTGATCGTGAACGGGATCAGCTCGGCCACACCCGGCCGCTGGATCTTGATGGCGACGGCGCTGCCCTCGGGGCCCCGCAGGTTGCGCAGCGCCTGCTCCTGCGTCCACTGCGCCGTGCTCTGCCCGTTCACCTCCACGATCCGGTCGCCCGTCTGGATTCCCGCCCGCTCCGCCGGCGAGTCGGGCAGCGGCGCCACCACCACCACCGCGTTGTCCCGCACCTCGATCTGGATCCCGAGGCCGCCGTAATTCCCCGAGGTGACCTCGGTGAGGCCCGCCAGGTCCTTCCCCGTCAGGTACACCGAGTAGGGATCGTGCAGCTGCTGCACCATGCCGGTGATGGCCATGTTGTACAGCTGCGCCTCGTTCAGCGTATCCACGTAGTAATCCGCGATGTGCGACAGCACGTCGTCGAACATCTTGGCCTGCTTATAGACGTCCGCATCGCCGGTGGAGCCCTGCGACATGAACCATCCGCCGGACAGGAACGCGACGACCGCGACGGCCGTGGTGACGATGATGCGCTGCCGTGTCATGACTCCGTCCTCTCTGGATACGCTCGATTACCCCGCAGCGGGGGCGAAGATCTCCGGGAAGCGCGCCGCCAGCAGGTCCCACAGCTCCGCGTGGAGCGCCTCCGGCGTCCGCTCGGCGTGGAGGTGAACGATGCGCGGGCCCTGAGCGGCGCGAAAGCCCTCCGCCACGCGCCGGTGGAAGCCGTCGTCCTCCAACTCCATGCGGTCGCGCACCTTCCCCTGCGCCGCCTGGCGCGTCCGCCCCACCTCCAGCGGCAGATCGAGGACCGCGACCACGTCCGGCTCCAGCCCGCCGGTCGCGAGCCGGTTGGCCGCGAGCACCGGCCCCTCGGGCAGCCCCCGCCCCGCGATCTGGTAGGCGCGTGTGGACAGGTCGAACCGGTCGGCCAGCACCACCGCGCCGCGCGACAGCGCGGGCTGCACCACCCGCCGCACCAGGTCCGCTCGCGCCACGAGCATCAGGAACAGCTCCGCCTCCGCGCACGGACGCACGCCGGGATCCAGCACCAGCCGCCGCGCCTCCTCGGCCAGCGGCGTGCCGCCCGGCTCGCGGACGACGACCACCTCGCGCCCCGAGGCCCTCAGCCGCTCCGCGAGCCGCGCGACCTGGGTCGTCTTGCCCGACCCTTCGATGCCCTCGAACGTGACGAAGAGACCCTGACTCGTACCGCCGCCTGGTATCTGGGAACCACCGCCAACGTGGCGCCTGGCAAGTTGCCGGACGACCGCCGCCTGCCCTCTGCTATCCCAGCGTAATGATCCGGCTCTCCGATCCCTTCTTCATCCCGTCCAGGATCCACTCGTTGACCCGGTACATCATCTTGTCGAAGTTGGCCCGCGACGCCACGTAGGTCTGATACAGGGGACTCACCTGGACCTTGCTCCAGAGCGTGTCGAGCGTCTGCTGCTGCTCCGCCGTGGGCGGCTCGCCGCGCTCGGCCTTCTCGGCGGCGGCCATCTGCAGCTGCGCCAGGTGGTCCAGCATGCCGCGCAGCTCGTCGTCGGCCGTCAGCCTCTCCTCCGCCCGGCGCCACGCCAGGTACTCCTCCGACTGGCCCAGCAGCCGGCCCAGCTCCTCCGCCCGCGCGCTAATCCCTTCCATCGGCCGGCCTCCGCGCCCGCAAATACCGCGGGCGACCGCTCAGGTCCTCGATCACCGCGCACCCCGTGAATCCCGCCGCCTCGACCAGCCCGGCGCTTTCCCGCGCCCGCCGCGCGTCCAGCTCCAGCGCCAGCAGCCCGCCGCTGCGCAGCGCGCCCCACGCCTGCGCCACCAGCTCGCGCGTCGCCGCGAGGCCGTCGGGACCACCGTCGAGCGCGTCGCGCGGCTCGAACGTCCGCACGCCAGGCTCCAGGCTCTCCCACTCGGCCGTCGCGACGTATGGCGGGTTGCTCACCACCGCGTCCACGGTCCGGCCGCGCAGCGCGCTCAGCCACCGGCCGCAGGCCAGGGTCACGCGCGCCTCGACCACGTGCGCCGCGACGTTGGTACGCGCCACCTCCAGGGCCGCGCGCGAAGCGTCCGTTGCGACCACCCGCGCGGGCGACTCCCGCGCCAGCGCCACGGCCACGGCGCCGGACCCCGTCCCCGCATCCACGATCCGCGGGGCGGAAGCGCCGGTCTCGCGCAGCCAGACGAGCACGAGCTCCACCAGTCCCTCGGTCTCGGGCCGCGGGATCAGCACCCGCCCGTCCACGGCGAGCCACCAGCCGCGGAAGTTCGCGCGGCCCGCGGCGTAGGCCTGTGGCCACCCCGCGGCGCGCCGCCGCGCGGCCGCGGCGAGCCCGGCCTCGAGCGCGCTCCCGGCCGCCAGCGGCGCGTCGCGCTCCAGCCAGGCCGCGCTCGCCGCGCCCGCCACCAGCGCGGCATACAGCTCCGCCGCCTCGCGCCGCGGCTCCGGCACGCCGGCCGCCTCGAGGACGCGCCGGGTCGACTCCACCGACGCACCGACGGTACCGGGCTGCGCAGCGGCGGACGAGACGCGAGACGGGTGGAGGAGCGGGGACGCGTTGGAAAGCGTGAGCGCGGGCAATGCCGCTCCCGTCGCGGGGCCGCGCCCCCTCACGCCCGCCATCCTCGCACCGCTCACGCGTCCCTCTCGCGCCTCATGTCTCGGCTTCGATTCGCTCTTCCTGCCGCTGCAGCCTCAGCGCCTTCACCAGCTCCCCCAGCTCCCCGTCCAGCACCTCCTGGAGGTTGTGCGCCGTGAACCCGATCCGGTGATCCGTCACCCGGCTCTGCGGGAAGTTGTAGGTCCGGATCTTGGCGGAGCGGTCGCCCGTGCCCACCATCGCCCGGCGGTCCCGCGCCCGCGCCGCCTCCTGCTCCGCGAGCATCCGGTCGAGCAGCCGGGAGCGCAGCACCTCCAGGGCCTTGATCTTGTTCTGGAGCTGCGATTTCTGGTCCTGGCACTTCACCTCGATCCCCGTGGGCAGATGCGTCACGCGGACGGCGCTGTCGGTCGTGTTCACGCTCTGGCCGCCCGGGCCGCCGGAGCGGAACACGTCGATGCGGAGGTCCTTCTCCTCGAGCTTGACGTCGATCTCCTCGGCCTCCGGCAGGACCGCCACCGTGGCCGCCGACGTGTGAATGCGCCCGGCGGCCTCGGTGACGGGTACCCGCTGCACCCGGTGCACGCCGGACTCGCTGCGCAGATCGCCGTACGCGTCGCCGCGCACGGCCACGATCGCCTCCCGGACGCCGCGCAGATTCCCCTCCGAGACCGAGATCGGCTCCACCTTCCAGCCCCGGCGCTCCGCATAGCGCGTGTACATCCGCAGCAGATCGGCCGCGAACAGCGCCGCCTCGTCCCCGCCGGTGCCCGCGCGGATCTCCACGATGGCGTCGCGGTCGTCGAGGGGGTCGCGCGGCGTCAGGAGCTCCGCCAGCTCGGATTCGAGCGCCGCCACCTGCGGCTCGAGCGCCTCCACCTCCTGTCGCGCCAGCGCCGCCAGCTCCCCGTCCTCGCTCCCCGCCAGCTCCCGCGCCGAGATCAGGTCGGCCGCCAGCTTGACGTAACGCCGCCCCGAGCGCACGATCGGCTCGAGGCGCGCGTGCTCCTTCCCCAGCGCTTTGAGCTTGGACGGATCGCGGGCCGCCAGGGGACTCGACCGCTCGGCGGCCACCTGCTCGGCCCGCTCGAGCGCCGCCCTGACGCGGGCCGTCAGGTCAGGCTTCGGACGGGTTCCGGTACTTGGCACGGAACCGCTCGACGCGGCCCGCGGTGTCCACCAGCTTCTGCTTCCCGGTGAAGTAGGGGTGGCACTTCGCGCAGATCTCGAGGTGAATGGCCTTCGCCGTCGAGCGCGTCTTCCACGTGTTGCCGCACGCGCACGAGACGGTGACGGTGTGATAGTCGGGATGAATGCCTGCCTTCACGGCGCCTTGCCTCGAATTCGAAGGTCCAAAGAGACCGCAAATATAACCGGGGCCGCAACTTGCCAACAAGCCGCAGGCCGGCGGCCGATTTGACACCCGTAGGGGGGGGCGGTAAACTAGGCGCACCCGTGGAGTTACGCCCCCTCCACCCGACACCCATGTCCGCGACCGACGTCCTGAGAAAGGTGCCGCTGTTCAGCGACCTCACCGAAGCCGACCTCGCCGGCTTCGCGGAGGCCATGCGGGAGCGCGAGTACCCCCGGAACAGCGTGATCCTGTTCGAGGACGACCCGGGCGACGCCCTGTACGTGGTCTCCTCCGGCCAGGTGAAGGTCGTGCTGATCGGCGAGGACGGGCGCGAGGTGATCCTGTCGGTGCTGGCGGACGGGGACTTCTTCGGGGAGATGGCCCTGATCGACGACGAGCCCCGCAGCGCCCACGTGATCGCGATGAAGGACTCCCAGCTGCTGGTGCTGCGGCGCGAGGACTTCCAGACGCAGGTGGCGGCGCATCCCAAGATCGCGCTGCAGCTGCTGCGCGTCCTGGTCCAGCGGCTGCGGCGGGCGGACGCGAAGATCGGCGGCCTGGTCCTGCTCGACGTCAACGGGCGCGTGGCCCGGCTGCTGCTGGACCTGGCCGAGGAGAGCGGCGGCCCGAAGATCACACGGCGGCTGACGCACCACACCATCGCCCAGATGATCGGCAGCTCGCGCGAGACGGTGTCGCGGGCCATGCGGGAGCTGGTGGACCGCGGCCTCATCGAGACCACCCGCCGCGAGATCGCCATCAAGAATCACGAGGGCCTGGCCGCGCTGGCCGGCTCCCGCACGTGAGGGCCGTCACATCCCGCGGGTGACCCGTTTCCTTGAGACTGCACCGGCCGCCCGGGTACACTTCGACCGGCGCGCCGCGGCGCTCCGGCCATGAGCACGGTCGTCACGTTCTGGGGGGCGAGGGGCACGATTCCCTCGCCGGGGCCGCACACGGTGCGCTACGGCGGCAATACCGCGTGCGTCGAGGTGCGGGACGGCGACGGGCACGTGGTCATCCTGGACGCGGGCACCGGAATCCGCGGCCTCGGCAAGCGGCTGGCCGGGGACGGCGCCGAGGGCGTCCGCGCGCACATCGTGCTCTCGCACGCGCACTGGGACCACATCCAGGGCCTCCCCTACTTCGCCCCGTTCTTCCGGGCCGGGAACGTGATCACCGTGTGGGGGCCGAAGCAGGGCGACGTGGGGATGGAGGCGATCCTGCGGCAGCTGATGCAGCCGGTGGTGTTCCCGGTGCCGCTCGACGCGCTGGCGGCAACGCTGGAGGTCAAGCACGTCAACGCCGAGCCGATCGAGACCGAGGGGTGCACCATCACCTCGATGCGGGTCCGCCACCCCGCGGTCACCCTCGGCTACCGGCTGGAGATGCCGGGCGGCGTATCCGTGGTGTACGTGACCGACGACGAGCTGGGTCCCGGAGGGCAGTACGACGTGGGCCCGAAGTGGCGCGAGCGGTTCGTGCGGTTCATCGGCGGCGCGGACCTGCTGATCCACGACGCGATGTACACGCCCGAGGAATGCGCGGGGCACGCGGGGTGGGGCCACTCGTCGTACGCGGAGGCGGTGGAGCTGGCGCGGGAGAGCGGGGCGAAACAGCTGGTGCTGTTCCATCACGAGCCCGAGCACACCGACGACGCCACCGACGCGATCGCGGCGCAGGCGCGCGCGCTGGCCGCGCGCGGCAGCGGCCGGCTCGCGCTGGTGGCCGCCGCCGAAGGACTGCAGATCACGCTGTGAAGCCGAACCGGCTGTTGGAGCAACCCTGTTCGACGGGAGGTGGCAGCGTATGAATCGGTTGGCAACGGGTAGCATCGCCCTGGCCTTCGGCGCGCTGGTCGCGGGCGCCGTCGGCGTCCGGGCGCAGCAGGCGCCGGCGTCTCCCCCCGCCCAGCAGGACACGCGCCCCACGGTCGCGATCCTGGACTTCGACGTCGGGGCGGCGATCGGGCAGCCGGAGTCGGACCTCGACGCGCTGCGCCGCGGCCTCGCGTCCATGACCATCTCGGAGCTGGCGGTCAACCCGGCCGTCCGCGTGGTCGAGCGCTCCCAGATCCAGTCCATCCTGCAGGAGCAGGACCTGGCCAAGTCGGATCGCGTGGACCAGTCCACCGCGCTCCAGATCGGGAAGCTCCTGAACGCGCACTACATGGTCACCGGCACGCTGTACGCGCTCCACGACGACTTCCGCATCGACGCCCGGATGTTCAACGTCGAGACCTCGCAGATCATCCGGACCGACGAGGTCCGCGGCAAGCTCGACAACGTCTTCGACCTCGCCGCCCAGCTGGCCCAGGACCTGATGCGCGACGCCAACCTGCCGCCGCTCGAACGGCACGTCATGGAAGAGCACCGGCAGCAGAATCCGGCGCCCCCGACGCAGGCCGTGATGGCCTACTCGCGCGCCGTGCTGTACGCCGACCGCGGCGACAAGCAGCAGGCGGTGGACCAGTACCGCCGCGCCCTCGCGGCCTTCCCGAGCTACACGCAGGCCAGGACCGAGTGCAACCGCTTGCAGGCCGATGCCTGCTCGTGATATGCTGATGCCGTGACGTCAGCCGTCGCGGCAATCGGCCGCTCTGGGGCGCGCCAGCTCTCCGTACTCGGGGGGCTGGCGCGCTTCGTTGTGCGCACCGTGCGCGCGTCGGCGCGGTTGACGCGCGCCGGCCGCTGGGTGACGCTGCGCGTGCTGCTCAACCAGATCCGCTTCACCGCCCTGCAGGCCATCGGGCTGGTGGCGTTCCTCGCGGCCATCCTGGCCTTCCTCGTGATCTCGCAGAGCATCCGCCAGCTCGGGCGCCTCGGCGCCCTCGACAGCCTCGGCACGATCATGGTCGTGGCGGTGATCCGCGAGCTGGGGCCGCTCCTGACGGCGTTGATCGTGGTGAGCCGCTCGGGCACGGCCATCGCCGCGGAGATGGCGACCAACCGGGTGATGGGCGAGGTCACGGCGCTCGAGGCGATGGGGATCGACCCGTACATCTACCTGGTCCTGCCCCGGATGCTCGGCGCGATCGTCTCGGTGGCGTCGCTGATGGTCCTGTTCGACGCCGTGGCGCTCGTGTCCGGCTACGTGGCGGCGGCCACCAGCGGCATGGCCTTCACGCGCTACACGGCCATCGTGCTGAAGACCCTGTCGGCCACGGACGTGTGGCTGACGCTGGCCAAGGGGCTGTTCTTCGGGTCGGCGGTGGCCGTCTTCTGCAGCTACCACGGGCTCGCCGTGAAGGCCGGCCCGACGGAGATCCCGCAGGCGGTGACCCGCGGCGTGGTCTCCACGATCGTGGCGATCTTCATCCTGTCGGCGCTGTTCGTCCTGGTGGTCACGTGACGGGCATGCGCCCATCGGCGACGGCCGGGGCGCAGGTCCCGGCGGTGGCGGGGGCGCCACCCCTGGTCTACCGCGACGTGGACCTGCTCGGCCGCGCGGACCGGCCGGACCGCCGCTTCAGCATGGTGGTCGAGGCGGGCGCCGTGGTGGCGGCGATCGGGGACGAGGGCAGCGGCATCGAAGCGCTGGGCCGGCTGGCGCTGGGGTTCGACCGGCCGGCGACGGGCGCCGTGGAGGTGTTCGGCGTGCCGGTCGCCGCGCTCCCCTACGACCGGTTGCTCGTCTTCCGCCGCCGCCTCGGCTACCTGCCCCAGGGCGACGGCCTCTTGCAGAACCTCACGCTGCGGGACAACGTGGCTCTGCCGGTGCGCTTCGCGACCGATCACCGCCTCCAGGAGGTGGACCGGCGCGTCGCGCAGCTGGTGGACGATTTCCGCCTCCGCGCGATCGCGACGCTGCGGCCCGCGCAGGCGACCGAGGAGGATCGCCGCCGCGCCGCCATCGCCCGTTCGGCGGCGCTCGATCCGGCGCTGGTCGTCCTCGAGCTGCCGTTCGTGGGCCTGACGAGCCGGGCGGCGTCCGACCTGCTGGAGCGGGTGCGGCGCAGCGAGGACGGGAGCGCGCGCGCGGTGCTGCTCACGTCGCGGGACCTGTCGCCGTCCGTGCGGCCCGCAGTCACGCGGGTGGTGCGGGTCGTGGACGGCGTCGCGGTGGACGACAGGAAGTGAGGGAGACGGGATGGCGGTGAACGTCCAGCGCAGCGATCTGTACGTGGGGATGTTCCTCGTGGCGATGGCCGCGCTCGTGGCGGTCGCCCTCATCGCGACCAGCGGCTGGGGGGTGAACCGCTACGACGTCTTCGTGCGCACCGAAAACGCGCAGGACATCGCGGTGGACACCAAGATCTACATGCAGGGGCTGGAAGTCGGCCGCGTGGCGGCCATCTCCCCGCGCCCGGTCGGCGCCGCGGGCCGGCTGGAGTTCATCCTCCGGCTCTCGCTGGTGGACCGGTTCGCCGACGGCACGCCGCTGCGCCTGCCCCGCAGCACCAGCGCCGTGGTGACGTCGGCGTTGCTCGGGGGCTCGCAGCTCCAGTTGACGGTCCAGTCGGACACCGGCGGCACGCTGGTGCCGGGGGACACGATCAACATGGAGCGCGCCGGCTCGCCTATCGACGCCTTCGCCTCGCTGGCGCGGGACCTCAAGGGGACCATCGAGCGTGCGCTGGTCTCGGCGACCGGCACCATGGACATGGTGCGGACGCTGGCCGACAGCCTGCGGCTCGCCACCGGCACGGCGCGTCGCCTGCTCATCGCCACGCAGCCGGGCGCCGAGCGCGTCCTCGCGGGCGTGAACGGCAACCTCGACCGGCTGCAGGCGATCCTCGACAGCACCAACACCCGGACCGGGGTCACGTTCCGCCAGGTGGACGCGACGCTCGCGCAGTCGCGGATCCTGCTCGCCAGCGTGGACACGTTGATGCGGCTCGTGACGGCGATGGGCGGCGAGAACCGGCCCGAGGTCCGGGCGCTGATGCTCAACCTCCGCAACATCTCGGCGGAGCTGGGCTACGTGCTCGAGCAGCTCAGCCGGCGCCCGCTGC
>Ga0335078_10015262_pt1 | contig 11404 bp, 10 predicted proteins | sample Lox_Sample_32_FD_206711 | JGI IMG/M metagenome (GOLD analysis project Ga0335078, IMG submission 206711) | Soil microbial communities from Loxahatchee National Wildlife Refuge, Florida, United States - Lox_Sample_3.2 | ecosystem: Environmental > Terrestrial > Soil > Wetlands | place: USA...
CGAGGATCACCGCCGACTGCGGCACCCGGTCCAGCCGCAGCGCATGGTCGCTGCTGATCACCCGCTCACCGTCGATGTCCAGGCCGGGCAGGCTCTTGGGTGCCGAGCCGGTGGACAGCACCACGTGACCCGCCTCGTAGACGGTGCCGTCCACCTCGACCTGGGTCGGCGACACCAGCCGCCCATCGCCGTAGATCATCTCGACCTTGCGGCTGGCCAGCGTGCTCTGCAGGCCCTTCCACAGCCGGTCGACGACCTTGTCCTTGTAGCCGTTCACCCCGGGCATGTCCACGCCGTCGAACGTGGACCGCACGCCGAACGCGGCGCCGTCCCGGGCGTGGTCGGCTATCTCCGCGGCGTGCAGCAGGGCCTTGGTCGGGATGCAGCCACGGTGCAGGCAGGTACCCCCGACTTTGTCCTTCTCGATCAGCGCGACCCGCTTGCCGAGCTCCGCGGCGCGCAGCGCGCAGGCGTAGCCGCCGCTGCCCCCACCGAGGATGACCAGGTCGAAGGTCGTGTTGCTGTCCGCCACCACAAGCTCCTTGCTCCGATCAGTTATGCCGACCGTCTATAAACAGGCCCTGGTTAGGGCCTGCTAAACCAGGCCCTGCCCTAGAGCTTTCCGTCTGCCACGTCCAGGGCAATCTGCACCAGCGCCCGGGTCGCCGCGCCTGTCCCGCCCTTGGGGGTATACCCGTGCGGCGCGCCGTCATTGAAAGCCGGGCCGGCGATGTCCAGGTGCGCCCAGCGCACCCCGGCGGGCACGAACTCGCGCAGGAACAGCCCGGCGACCAGCATCCCGCCGTAGCGGTCCGGTGCCACGTTAGCCAGGTCGGCCACGGCGGAGTCCAGTCCCTTGCGCAGCTCGCCGGGCAGCGGCATGGGCCAGATGGCCTCGCCCGCCCGGTCCGCGGCCGCGACCAGCGCGTCGCGCAGTTCATCGTCGTTGGCCATCACCGCGGCGATCCGCGGGCCCAGCGCCACTACCTGCGCGCCGGTCAGCGTCGCGACGTCCACCAGCACGTCGGGGGAGTCAGCGGCGGACCGGGCCAGCGCGTCGGCCAGCACGAGCCGGCCTTCGGCGTCGGTGTTCAGCACCTCGACGGTCTTGCCGCCGTAAATGGTCAGCACGTCAGAGGGGCGCTGTGCGCTGCCGCTCGGCATGTTCTCGGCCAGCGGCAGGTAGCCCACGACGTGCACCGCCGGGCTGAGCGCCGCGATGGCCTGCATCGCCCCGATGATCGCCGCCGCGCCGCCCATGTCTGACTTCATGGCCTCCATGGACTTGGCCGGCTTGAGGGACAGCCCGCCCGAGTCGAACGTGATGCCCTTGCCGACGAACACCACGGTGGCGCCGGGATGCGCGCCCGGCGGGGTGTACTCCAGCCGGACCAGCCGCGGCGGGTGCACCGAGCCCTGGCCGACGCCCAGGATGCCGCCGTAGCCGCTCTCCGCCAGCGCCTTCTCGTCCAGCACCTCGGCGTCCAGCCCGGACGCGGCGGCCACCCGCTCGGCCTCGGCGGCCAGCGTCGCTGGGTACAGGTCGGACGGGGCGGTGTTGACCAGGTCACGGGCGAGCGAGACGGCGTCCGCGAGAACCTGGGCGCGCTGGCCGGCGTCACCGGGGTCGCTGTCCCCGGTCAGCACAGTGACCGAGGCCGGGGGAGCGGCGGCCCGCCGGTACCGGCGGAACGAATAGCCGCCGAGCAGCGCGCCGAGCGCGGCCGCCTCGGCCTGCTCCGGGTCTGCGGCCGGCAGGGCCAGCGCGATCCTGGGCCCGGAGGTGTCCCGGCCGGGGTCCGGCTGGCTGGCCGCGGCCGACGCGGTGATCGACCGGGCCGCGGCGCCAGCCGCCCGGCGCAGCGCCTCCGGGCGCACCGGCGCCGGGCCGAGACCCACCGCGACGATCAGCGGGGCGGTGAGCTGCCCGCCGCCCGGCAGCCGGGTGATCTCCTCGGCCTGCCCGCTGGCGCCCAGGGTGGCCAGGTTGGCGGCGAGGTCCCCGCCCAGCGCGTCATTGATGTCGGCCGCGCCGGGCGCGAGCTGCGGCCCGTCCGGGCCTTTGAGCACCCCGATGACGACGGCGTCGGCGTCGGCTGACCGGGGCAGGGCGTTACTGAAGTCGAGGGTCGTGGTCACGGCTCCGATGCTAGTCCCTGACCGCGCCCGCCGATCACAGTGTTGGCCGGGGATAACCCCTGGGTGTGCTGCCCGGGAGGCCTGCCCAGGTCCGGGCCAGGGGACCGCTGTTCTAACAGTCGTTACTTGCACTATCTGACAGCTGTTATCCTCGTTGGCAGCATCGGAGCAGCGTGACCGGAATCCAGCAGAGATCCAGGCAGGACATGACGCCGAGGCTGGCCCCTGGTCCCTGGGCGGGACGCTCAGTGACCTTCCTCGTCCGCCGCGTAGACGCGGCCGGCGTAGTCGTCCAGCGACTGCTGGCAGGTCTCCAGCGCCTTCTCCGCGTCCGGGCGGCCGCTGGCGCCGAACACATCGCGCTGGCGCACCCGGGCGAACCAGTTCCGCAGCTTGACCAGATCGACCTCGTTCTCCTCCAGCTCCGCGTAGGTGAAGTGGTCCGCCACGTATTCCTTCTTCAGCTGGGCCAGGAAGTCCTCGCAGCGGTCCACAATCTCTTCGTACTCGTCGTTCCGCGCGGCCAGGAACGCGGCCCGCACCTCGGGCTCGCCCGCCAGCACCCGCGAGGACAGCAGCGCGGCGGTCCCGCCCATGTCCAGGATCTGGCTGCGCAGCTTGCGCAGCGCCCGCTCAGCGCTGGGCCCGGCGGGCAGCGCGGCCGCGGAGTTCTGCAGGTAGATCGCGCCCAGGCTCTTGAGCCGGCGCCACACCGCGGAGCGCAGGCGGCTAGGCTCGGACGGTACCCGGTAGATGAGGACCAGCCAGCCCTCGCCCGGGGCGCTGCCGCCGTCAGCCATGCCGCCATCCTCGCAGACGCCGCGCCGTGCGCCACGTCGCGGCGCCGCACTGCCGCGCCGTCACCGGCGCCACTGGAGGTTAGGTGAATGCCGTCGCGCTCGTCCTGACCGTCTTCGTGGCCTGTGCCGTGGAGGCGGTCGAGGCGCTGACGATCGTGCTGGCGGCCGGCCTGACCCGGGAATGGCGGTCCACCTTCCAGGGCATGGCGGTGGCGCTGGCCGTGCTGGCCGTCGTGGTGGCCGTGGTCGGCCCGGCGCTCACCCTTTTCCCGCTGGGCGTGCTGCGGCTGGCGGTGGGCGCGCTGCTGGCCGTGTTCGGCTTGCAGTGGCTGCGCAAGGCCATCCTGCGCGCGTCGGGCTATCGGGGCCTGCATGACGAGGCCGGTATCTACCAGCGCCAGGTGGCCGCGGCACGGGCGGCCACGGCGGGCGGGCGGCACGGCGTGCACGACTGGTACGCGTTCACCCTGTCGTTCAAGGGTGTGCTCCTCGAAGGCCTGGAGGTGGTGTTCATTGCAATCACCTTCGGCAGCAATCAGGGCAGCATCGGGCTGGCCGCGGTGGGCGCGGCAGCGGCCGTGCTGGTGGTCGCCGCCATCGGCGTGGCCGCCCGGGCACCGCTGGCCCGGGTGCCGGAGAACAGCATGAAGTTCGCAGTGGGCGTCATGCTGACCTCGTTCGGCGTGTTCTGGGGCGCCGAGGGCGCCGGGGTCAGCTGGCCCGGTCATGACGCCGCGCTGCTCGTGCTGATCCCGGTCATCGCGCTGGCCGCGGTGGGCTACACCCTGCTGCTGCGGACGGCCCGCGCGGCGGGGCCGGCCGGGCCGGGCAGCCCGCCGCGGGCCGCCGCCAGCACCCGCCGGGTCACCTCAGGGGAGGGATCATGAGCCGCTGGATCCGTTCGTTCGGAATGTTCTGGTACGACTTCATCGTCGGTGACGACTGGCGGGGCGCGGCCGTGGTGGCGGTGGCGCTGGCTGGCACCGCGCTGCTGGTCCACGCGGCCGGGCTGAACCCGTGGTGGCTGCTGCCGTTGTGCGTGCTCGCCGCGCTCGGCTGGTCGCTGCGCCGGGCCACGGCCGGGAAGGGCTGACCCGGGTCAGCCCGGGCCACCCGCCCGGACCAGGCCGGTCTCGTAGGCGAGCACCACAGCCTGCACCCGGTCCCGCAGCCCGAGCTTGGCCAGTACCCGGCCGACGTGCGTCTTGACCGTGGCCTCGGACACGTACAGCCGCTGCGCGATCTCCGCGTTGGACAGGCCCTGCGCGACGTGCGCCAGGACCTCGCGCTCCCGGGTGGTGAGCGAGTCAAGACCGGGGGCGGCGGCGGAGGTGGCCGCCGGGAACAGCGGCGCGAACCGGTCGATCAGGCGGCGGGTGGTGGACGGCGCGACGACCGCGTCGCCCGAGTGCACCGCGCGGATGGCGAACAGCAGTTCCTCGGGCGGTACGTCCTTGAGCAGGAAGCCGCTGGCCCCGGCCGTCAGCGCGGCATAGGCGTACTCATCGAGGTCGAACGTGGTGAGCATGAGCACCCGGGGCCGGTCGCCGGCCCGGCAGATCCGCCGCGTCGCCTCGATCCCATCCAGTTTCGGCATCCGCACGTCCATCACCACGACGTCGGCGGGCCGGGTCGCCAGCAGCTGGGTGGCGGCCAGGCCGTCGGCCGCCTCGCCCACCACCGACATGTCGTCCTGGGCGTCCAGCACCATCCGGAAACCGGTCCGCACCAGTTCCTGGTCGTCGACCAGCAGGATCCGGATGCTCATGCCGCCCCGGCCCGGTACGCCGCACCGCCCGCCGCGGGCTGGCTGGCCGGGCCGGCGCCAGCGCCCGGGCCGGCCGGCAGCGTGGCCGTGACCTGGTAGCCGCCGCCCGGCCGGGGGCCGGCCTGCAGGGTCCCGTTGTACAGCGCCACCCGCTCGCGCATGCCGGTCAGCCCGTGCCCGGCCCCGTCCGCGGCGGCCGCCGCGCCGTGGCCGTCATCGGTGATCCGCAGCACCAGCCCGTCCTCGCAGTAGCGCAGCAGCACCTCAGCACGGGCGCCCGGGCCGCCATGCTTGCGGGTGTTGGTCAGCGACTCCTGCACGATGCGGTACGCGGCCAGGGCCAGCCCGCCGGGCAGTGGTGCGGGTACCCCCTGCACGGTGAACGAGACCGGCAGCCCGGTGGCCCGGGTCTGCTCCAGCAGCTCGCCGAGCTGGCTGATCCCGGGCAGCGGGCCGACGCCGGTGCTGCGGTCGTCGCTGCGCAGCACGCCGAGCATGCGGCGCATCTCAGCCAGCGCCTGCCGCCCAGTGCTGGCGATGTTGCCCAGCGCCTGCCGGGCCCGGTCCGGCGAGCTGTCCAGCGCGTAGGACGCGCCGTCGGCCTGCACGACCATCACGCTGACGTTGTGCGCGATCACGTCGTGCAGCTCGCGGGCGATCCGGGCCCGCTCGGCGGCCGCGGCGATCTGTGCTTGTGCGTCCCGTTCCCGCTCCAGCCGGGCGGCCCGGTCCTCCAGCGAGGCGTAGTAGGCCCGGCGGTAGCGCATCGAGTCGCCGAGCACCCAGGCGACCAGCGTGGGTCCGGCGAACGTCATCGACCCCACCAGGAGCCAGTTGAGCACGCTGAGCCCGGCTGGGGCCCAGCGGGCGACCGCCACCGCCGAGCCGATCAGGCAGATGCCCAGCCCGGGAATGGACATCCGGCGCGGGCGGTACGCGGCCAGCGTGTAGAGCAGGATGACGATGGCCAGGTCAACCGTGCCGGCCCGGACGTCCAGCAGCACCTGCAGCGCGCCCGCCGTGACGCTGACCAGGAAGGCTCCGGCCGGGTAAGCGCGGCGGAAGGTCACCGGGGCGGACAGCGCCAGCACGAACGGGATCAGCTGGTAGCGGTTCGTGGCGATGGCCTGGGCCAGGCCGAGGAACGTTAGCGCGGTGGCGAGACCGCCGTCCACCAGCCGGGGGTGGCGGCGCAGCCAGACGTAGAGGGCAGCCACCCGACAAGGGTACGGGCAGGCTCCGTGGCCCGGCGTCATCCTGGAGGCTGGCCTGGTCTCATCCTGGCGACGGAGGCCGGCCGGCTGGGCCCAGCACGGGCCCAGCCGGCCGGGCCTTCCGCCCCCGGTGCGACCCGTGAGCCTCCCCTGCCCACGGGTCTTCCCCCAGCGGGACCCCCCGATCCCGCCCAGGGCTATCCCCGCGCCCCGGCCTGAGGCGGCGCGCACCGCCACTCCCGAGTCCCCCAGCCATGCTCAGCAGCCACGCCGCGGCGTGGCTGCCTGGCACTGCTACCCATCGCCGTAATCTCCACGGCACGGATCCACCCGCCGGCCGGGCCGGCGGGCTCTCCGGCTAGCGCAGTCCGCGCTCGCCTCAGGCTCTGCCCAGCTAACCGGCCGCGGGCCGCCGCCGCCATCCCCGGACTGGGGGATCAGGGCGCGCACCGGGCTCGCCCTAGAATGGGCTTCCCTGAAGACGCAGCGGCATGGTGCGGTGCACCCAACATTGCGGGCAGGCAGGAAGGCGATGGCGGTCGAGCCCGGCACGACGGCGGTGGCGCGCGTCAGCACGCCGTCGGGGCTGATCGTCGGCATCCCGGAAAGCAGCCGCCTGGTGTTCGGCCGCGGCCCGGACGTGGACCTGACGGTGGCCGCCGGCCGTGGGCTGTCCCGCCGCGCCGGGGTGATCAGCACGCTCGGGGACGGCATCTGGATCGCCAACATCAGCCGTACCCATGCCCTCTACACCGAGGGCGACGGGTACCGGGTCCGGCTGCCCCGGATGGAGGAGCAAGGCGAGCCGTCGGCCGGCTGGTTCCTGCGGGCCGGCAGCACCCTGGTTGGCTCCCGCGCCATGCTGGACGAGGGCCAGGCGCTGTGTGTGATGATCGCCGGGCAGGCCGCTGGCTGGGCTGACGGGCCGGATGGCACCAGGATCTGGCAGGACGGCGACGCCACGCTGCTGCCGCTGTACCTGGACCCGATGACCAAGATCTTCCTGGTCGCGCTCATGTGGTGCCGTCCCTGGCTGCTGGACCCGGCCGGGACCACGCCGCTGCCGCGCACCCCGGAGATCGCCAAGGCGGCGCTCGAGGTGACCGGCGCTTATCACGAACTGGAGCGGTTCGACACCGACCCGGCGTTCCGGGACCGGCTGTCCGCCCGGGTGGCCGAGCACATCAAGGTGCTCCGCCGCAAGATCTCCGACCGCGGGCTGGTCCGCGCCGACCTGCGCTTGTCCGACGAGGTGGTGGTCCGGGTGCTCATCGAGCACGGCATCATCACCTCCGCTGACCTCGGGCGGCTCAACGACCCGGCCTGGTGCTCCCGCCAGGAGGACCTGTGGTGGACCCAGGAACCGTGATCCGCCCCGCCGCCACGGCCGGCGGGTGGCGCCGGGCCGCCGGCGGCCGGCCGCGCTGGTCCGCCTGGTCTGCCTGATCCGCCTCCCGCGCCCGGCTGGGCGAGCGGCCGCCCGGGCTGGGCGCCGGTCCCGGGGACAGCACCTGGAACCGCGTGTGCGCCCGCCGCCCGCCCGCGCCGAGCACCAGGACCGTGTGCCAGCCCACCGGGATCGGCCCGGGGTAGAAGAGGTGGTCCTCGTCGATCGTGTAGTTGAACGTGCCCTGCCGGTCCACTGTCGGCTGGAACCGCGACACACCCGCGCCGGCCAGCTCCACCCGGACCCGGGTCAGCGGGAGGAAACCGCTGCCGTGCACCACGAACCCGGTGTCCCCGTCGCCGAACGGCTGGCCCATGATCAGCCTGGGGTGCTTGCTGGCTCCGCTGGGCAGAGTGGACGGCGGCGGGCCGGGCGGCACGTACGGGGGGAGGCGCGCCGGGTTCGTCACGGCCGCCGTGCCCCCGGCGCCAGGGCTGGCCGCCACACCGCTGCCCGGCTGGGCCGGGCGCCTGGCCGGGGCCCGGTAGGACGCACCGACGGCGACTCCCACGGCGACCAGCAACGCGCCGCCGACAGCCAGGGCGGCGGCGGTCAGCGCGCGGGGCCGCCGGCGGGCGCGGCCCGGCCCCCGGGCGCCCGCCCGGTCGGCTGGTGACCGGGACCGGGCTGGGCCCGGCGCCGGGACGCTGGTGTACGAGCCGAATGTCGCGTCATTGCTGCTTTCCTCACCGGCTGCTACCGCGTCCGCGGCGGGCGGCTGCGGGCTGCGCCGGTACTCCTCAATCAGCGCCAGCGCGGGCCCGGGCAGATAAGAGTGGGCCACCCCGGGGGAGGAGGTGGCGCCGACGAAAGGCGCCAGGCCGGCCAGCAGCGCGGCCGACGTCGGGCGGTCCCGCGGGGCCCGTGCCAGGCAGGCCGTGACGGCCGGGACCAGCTCCGCGGGCAGGCCGCCCAGGTCCGGGGGCTCGGTGGCCAGCCGGACCAGGATGTCCATCACGGTGTCGCCCTGGTAGGGCGGGTGCCCGGTGGCGGCGAACAGCAGCGTGGCGCCGAGCGAGAACACGTCGCTGGCGACCGACGCCTGCCGGGGATCCCGGGCCTGTTCCGGGGCCATGTACGCGGGGGTGCCCAGCGATCCCCGGGTCACCGTGAGCTGGACCCGCTCGGCCGCCCGGGCCACCCCGAAGTCGATGACCCGGGGGCCGTCCGGCGAGACCAGCACGTTGGACGGCTTCAGGTCCCGGTGCACCAGGCCCGCGTTGTGGATCGACTCCAGCGCTTCCGCGCAGCCGGCCGCCAGCCAGCGCACCGCGGGCACCGGCAGCGGGCCGCACACCCGGATCAGCCGGCTCAGCGCGGGCGCCGGGATGTACGCGGTGGCCAGCCACGGGACGTCAGCGTCGGCGTCGGCGGCGACCACGGCGGCGGTGAACACCCCGCTGACCCGCCGCGCCGCGGCCACCTCGCGGGCGAACCGGGTCCGGAAGCCAGCCTCCTCGGCGAACTCGACCTTGATGGTCTTGACCGCGACCAGCCGCCCTGCCGTGGATCGGCCCAGGTAGACCTGGCCCATGGCCCCGGCGCCGAGCCGGCCGAGCAGGGTGAATGGCCCGATCCGCTCCGGGTCCCACCGGCGCAGCGCGGCTGAGGTCGGCTCCGCCACCATCGTTCCTCTCGCCGCGTCCCCGTGGTCAGGATGCCCATGATGCCCAGTCCGGTGAGCGGCCGGGACCGGTTACCGGCGGTGTGCCGTAAATGGCACCGAACGGATAGCCCGCCCCCGGATACGGCGCCGCTGAGGGGTGCCATCCAGGTTCACGAGAGCATATGGTCGCGTTATGGCCGAGTGGTGGTCAATCCAGGTCGCCGGGCCCAGCGAGGCGGTGGCCAGGCCGCCCTGGTCCTGCCTGCCGGCCAGATGAGCAGCTTGCGGGGGGCCCGCAAAGGCTCACTGCGCCGATTGATGACCCGTTCTGTGAGCTCTGGTCCGCTGGCAGTGCAGGATGGAGTCATGAGGGATACCCGAACCACAGCCATCGGGCTGCGGTCAGCTATCGAGCGAAGCGGCTATTACCCGGGACTGGTGGCGGACGCGGTGTTTTCCGCCCTCGGCGCGGAAGCCGTCGTGTCATATGTGGTCCAGGCCGATGCGCTCTTCGACCCGGCCATGGAGGTGCGCCGGCACATGACCGTGCTGGTGCTGACCCCGACCCGGCTGGTCTACTCGCATACCGACGAGAACCCGGCCGATGAGCCCGGGGCCCGCCCGCAGGCGGAGACCAGCACGGAAGCCGTGCGCTTCTCCCGGATTTCGTCGGTCGCGGTGACCCGTGTCGTTCCCGATCCGGCCTCGTACGTCCCCGGTGTGACCATGCCGACCGAGGTGGTCCTCACCATTGGCTGGAACGTGCTGTCCCACGTGGAGCTGGAGCCAGCCCACTGCGGGGACGAGAACTGTGAAGCCGATCACGGCTATACCGGCACGATCACCGCTGATGACCTGTCGCTGCGGATGAGTGAAGCCGCCGACGGCGACGAGGCAGTGCGGCAGGTGCTCGACTTCGCTGCCGCGCTGACCGAGGCGACCACGCACCCTGGCCGCTGACGGGCACACGCATGACTGCCGAGCCAGTAACTGCGCCCATTGTGCCCAACTACGGTGCGGGAAGCCTGTCTGACCTCGCCACTTCGCTGCTCGCCTCGGTGGGGGTGGGCGGTGAGCCCAACCCGCTGGACCTGCCACCCACCCGCCGGGCCTGCCTGCTGATCGTGGACGGCCTGGGCTGGGAGCTGCTGCGCGACCATCCCGCCGCGGCGCCGTTCCTGTCCGAGCTCACCCTGACCGGCCGCGCGCTGACCGCGGGATTCCCGGCCACCACGGTGACCAGCCTCAGCTCGCTCGGTACCGGGCTGCCGCCCGGCCAGCACGGCATGCTCGGCTACCAGGTGGCGGTGCCTGGCACCGGGCGGCTGCTGAACGGGCTGCGCTGGGACGACCGGGTGGATCCGCTGAGCTGGCAGCCTTCCCCGTCGGTCTACCAGCGCGCTACCGCGGCGGGCATCGACGCGTACCGGGTGGCCGCCCGTGGGCTGGAGAAGACCGGGTTCTCGATGGCCGCGATGCGCGGCGCCAGCTACCGGCCGGCGGACAGCCTGGGTGCGCTGGTCGCCCAGGCGGCAGGCGCGCTGGGCGGGTCTGACCGCAGCCTGGTCACCGTCTACCACGCCGAGCTGGACGGCACCGGCCATGGGTTCGGCGCCCAGTCCGAGGCCTGGTTCTACCAGCTGGCCCACGTGGACAAGCTGGCCGAGCAGCTGGCCGGGGCGCTGCCCGCCAATACCACCATGCATGTCACGGCCGACCACGGGATGGTTGACGCGCCCGCGGACGAGCGGATCGACGTGGACACGACGCCCGCGCTGCGCGAGGGGGTGGCGCTGCTCGGCGGGGAGCCGCGGGCCCGGCACGTGTATGCCAGCCCCGGGGCCGCGGCTGATGTGCTGGCCGCCTGGCGGGAGGTACTCGGCGAGCGGGCCTGGGTGTTGTCCCGGCAGGAGGCCATCGAGGCGAACTGGTTCGGCCCGGTCGACCCCAGGTTCACCAGCCGGATCGGTGATGTGGTCGCGGCGCCGGCCGGCCCGTGGGCGATCGTGGCGACCAAGGCGGAGCGGCTGGAATCGTCGCTGATCGGCATGCACGGTTCGCTTACTCCTGGTGACCAGTTTGTCCCCCTGCTCAGCGTGAGCAGTCTGTGAACCAGGCGGTTCCGGGGCCGTGGGAGCCGGGTTATCCACAGACCGGTCACGGGGAATCCAAGAGCAGACACGACGATTCATCCACAGCTAGGCAGCAATTTATCCACAGGACGAATCGGGCGAGTCTGGATCACCCGGGATGATTCGGCGCGGCCCGGCTCGCTGGTGACGGAGAGGAGCCGCGGTGGACTCGCTGACCGACGCCCGCTCGCTGGCCAGCGCCCTGGCCGGGCCGCAGCCGCCGGCCCGGCTTGACGTGCGCTGGCGGCTGGCCGGGCCGCCGGGGATCGACAGCTACCGGGCCGGTCACCTGCCCGGG
>Ga0335078_10015263_pt1 | contig 11404 bp, 3 predicted proteins | sample Lox_Sample_32_FD_206711 | JGI IMG/M metagenome (GOLD analysis project Ga0335078, IMG submission 206711) | Soil microbial communities from Loxahatchee National Wildlife Refuge, Florida, United States - Lox_Sample_3.2 | ecosystem: Environmental > Terrestrial > Soil > Wetlands | place: USA: Florida...
GCCGGGCGTTTCGGCAACCAGCAACTGGACCCTCTGCATCTGCTGTTGACCTTGCTTGAGCAGAAAGAGGGAATTGTTCCCAGCCTGCTCACCCGCTTGGGAGCGCCGCCGTCTGCGGTTGCAGCCGAAGTGGAACGGGCCATCGAGGCTCTCCCGAAGGTGGGCGGGACCACCGACCATTACCTCTCTCCGGAGCTCAAAGAAGTACTGGACCAGGCCGCCAAGGAGACCGAGCAATTCAAGGACGAGTTTGTCTCGACCGAACATCTCCTGCTGGCGCTGTCGCGCAAGTCGAAAGCGGCTGCGGGCCGCATTCTGGCGCGGCACGGGGTCACCCACGAAGCGATCCTGAAGGCTCTGGTATCGGTCCGAGGCACGCAACGCGTGACTGACCAGAACCCCGAGGACAAATACCAGGCCCTCGAACGCTACGCGCGCGATCTGACGGAACTCGCGCGTCGCGGCAAGCTCGATCCTGTCATCGGGCGCGACGACGAGGTGCGCCGTGTTATCCAGGTACTTTCGCGCCGCACCAAGAACAACCCCGTGCTGATCGGCGAGCCGGGGGTGGGCAAGACGGCCATCGTGGAAGGGATCGCGCAGCGCATCGTGGCGGGCGACGTGCCGGAGTCTCTCAAATCGAAACGCCTGGTGGCGCTCGACCTCGGGGCGCTGGTCGCCGGATCGAAGTACCGGGGAGAGTTTGAGGACCGTCTCAAGGCCGTGCTGAAAGAGATCGAGGAATCGAGCGGCCAGGTGATCCTTTTCATCGACGAACTCCACACCCTGGTGGGTGCGGGAGCCGCGGAAGGTTCGATCGACGCCTCAAACATGCTCAAGCCCGCTCTCGCGCGCGGCGAGTTGCGCTGCATCGGCGCCACGACGCTGAACGAATACAAGAAGTACATTGAAAAAGATGCCGCGCTGGAGCGCCGTTTCCAGCCGGTCTACGTCGGCCAGCCCAGTGTCGAGGACACCATCGCCATTCTGCGTGGACTCAAGGAGCGTTACGAAGTTCATCACGGCGTGCGCATCAAGGACTCCGCCATCGTCGCCGCCGCGGTTCTCTCCAACCGCTACATTTCCGACCGGTTCCTGCCCGACAAGGCCATCGACCTGATTGACGAGGCCGCCTCGAGCCTGCGCATTGAGATCGACTCGATGCCGGCGGAGATCGACCAGATTGAGCGCCGCGTCACGCAACTCGAAATCGAGCGGCAGGCGCTGCGCAAGGAGGACGACGCAGCCTCGCGCGAGCGTCTCGAAGCGCTCGAGAAGGAACTCGCCGAATTGAAAGAGGAGTCCTCCAAGCTTAAGCTGCGTTGGAAAGCGGAAAAGGAAGTTATCACCGAAATTCGCAAGCTCAAAGAGGAGATTGAACAAGCCAAGGTTGATGAACAGCGTGCCACGCGCGAAGGCGACCTCAACAAGGCGGCGGAAATCCGCTATGGAAAGCTGGTGGCGCTCGAGAAGCAGTTGGCCGCCGTGAATGCGAAACTCGAGAGCGTGCAGAAGGCCGGCCGGATGCTGAAGGAGGAAGTTGACGAGGAGGACGTGGCCCGGGTGGTCTCAAAGTGGACGGGCGTTCCGGTGTCGAAGATGCTTGAGGGCGAGGTGGCCAAGCTCGTGCGGATGGAAGACCGCTTGCAGCTGCGTGTGGTGGGGCAGGATGAGGCTTTGAAGCTCGTCTCGAATGCGGTACGGCGCAGCCGGGCGGGGCTTTCGGATCCCAAGCGGCCTATCGGCTCATTCCTCTTCCTCGGACCTACGGGTGTGGGGAAGACCGAGCTGGCGCGGGCGCTGGCGGAGTTCCTTTTCGACGATGAGCGCGCCATGCTGCGCATCGACATGTCGGAATACATGGAAAAGCACGCGGTGGCGCGACTGATCGGCGCTCCGCCGGGCTACGTCGGCTACGAGGAGGGCGGGCAACTCACCGAACAGGTGCGCCGCCGGCCTTATTCCGTGCTGCTCTTCGACGAAATCGAGAAAGCTCATCCGGACGTCTTCAACATTTTCCTGCAGATTCTCGACGAGGGCCGCCTGACCGACGGCAAGGGCCGCACTGTGGACTTCAAGAACACGGTGATTATCATGACCTCCAACATCGCCAGCACCTACATTCATGAGGCGATGAACGCTCGCGGAGCCGATGAACCCGCGGTGATTTCCGACGTCATCAAGAAGCGAATCCACGAGGCGCTGCTCGAACACTTCCGCCCGGAGTTCCTGAACCGCATCGATGAGATTGTGATTTTCAATCCGCTCAGCAAAGAGAACATTAAGAAAATCATCGATCTGCAACTCGGCTATCTCAAAAACCTCCTGGCCGAGCGCAAGATTCAGATTGAGCTCACGCCGCGCGCGCACGAACTCCTCTTCCGGGAAGGCTACGACCCGCAGTTCGGAGCGCGCCCGCTGAAGCGCGCCATCCAGCGGCTCATCCAGGACCCGCTGGCCATGAAGCTGCTCGATGGCGAGGTTCTGCCCGGCGAAACCATCCAGGCGGATGCGGACCTGAAGAAAGGCGCGATGACGTTCGAGCGTGCCCCAGCGAAGAGAGCGAAAGTTCAGGCATGAACGGCAGATGTCCAAGCTTGATGGCGATCTGAAATTTTGATCAATCCTGCCTGCTTTGCACTGCTATACAGAGCGACATGAACTATTGCGTCTTTTCCTGGCACGACCGCCCCGGCCGCGATCACGGGCGGGACGCCTCTGCCACGCTATGCCGCAATGGCGCTCCTGGCGTTTTCAATCCGGCGATTGCAGAGCGAAATCCAGTGCCTTGGCGGCGTGCAGCAGCGCGGTGTTGAAGAGGGGCAAATCGCAGTGCTGAGGTTCGACCAGCAACGGTATCTCGGTGCACCCGAGCACAATCCCCTTGGCACCCTGGCCACGCAGCCGCTCGATGGTGTCGAGAAATAGCCGCCGCGATTCCTGCCTGGTCTCCCCTCGGCACAATTCCTGGAAGATCACTTCGTTCATCCGCTGCTGACTACCGGGCTCCGGAACAAGCGTCGTGATACCCGCGCTCTCCAGCCCATCGCGGAAGAATCGCTGACTCATTGTGTATATGGTGCCGAGCAATCCCACGCTCGGAACCCCGGCCGCGAGAATGGCGTCCGCGGTAGCTTCGACGATGCTGAGCAGGGGCATGTGCACTGCACGTTGCACCTCCTCGAAAACAATGTGCATGGTGTTGGCCGCAATCAAGCCGAAATCGGCGCCCGCCCCACGCAGGCGCTCGAGCGCTTCCGCTATGTCGCGCGCCGCCTCCTGCCATTGCCCCCTGCGCTGCCAGTCCACATATTTCTGAAAGTTCACGCTATAGATCAGGATCTCCGGGTAGCCGTAGTCGCCGAAGCGGGCGGTATAAGATCTGGTGATGTGCTCGTAATAGAGCGTGGTGGATTCCGGGCTCACGCCGCCAAGTATGCCGATCTTCTTCATCTCGCCTCCAGGATCGTCTCGCCGAACAGAGTGCATGATACTAACATACCTCCATCCATCCGGCCCTCCGCCGGATCTTGCCGCTGATGTCAGCATCCGCGAATTGTGCCGGCACTCGCATGTGTAAGGGAGTGATTGGCGCGCAGGGGTATCCCGAATGGCCGCGGGCCCAATGGCAAACAACGTGCTCGCCAAACTGCGGGGAGAACTATGTCAATGGGTCCTAAAAGAGTCTTGATTGTAGGTGGCGTGGCAGGCGGAGCTTCCTGCGCCGCCCGGTTGCGGCGGCTTGACGAGCAAGCGGAGATCGTGGTGTTTGAAAAAGGCCCCTACCCGTCATTTGCAAACTGTGGGTTGCCCTACTACATTGGCAATGCCATCTCCAATGAAGCAAAGCTGCTTGTGGCCACCCCGGAGTTATTCCGCAACCGTTTCAACATCGAGGTACGCACCGAACACGAGGTCATTAGCGTCAATCGTGGAGAGCGGAAGATTGAGGTCAAGGACCTTCGAGACGGTTCCGTCTGCGAGGAGACTTACGACGCACTCGTCTTGTCGCCTGGGGCGGTACCCGCTCGGCCGCCTCTTCCCGGGATTGACCTCGAGGGTGTTTTCACCCTTCGGACCATACCCGACAGCCGAGCCATTCGCGCCTGGATTCAGGAATCCGGGGCAAGGAACGCGCTCGTTGTGGGTGGCGGATTCATCGGACTTGAAATGGCCGAAAACCTGGCGCGCCGGGGCCTCCGGGTGGCAATCGTCGAGATGTTCGATCAGGTTATGCCGCCGCTCGACCGCGAAATGGCTGAATACGCGTACACTCATCTTCTCCAGAATCATGTCTCGGTTCGCCTCGCGGATGCTGTGGTGCGGTTTAACGGAAGCGATGGGCGCGTGACTGCGGCCGAGACCAGGGGCGGCGCGAAGATCCCGGCTGACCTGGTGATCCTCTCTGTCGGCGTCAAACCCGAAAGCAGGCTGGCAAAAGACGCAGGTCTGGAATTGGGCCCGCACGGCGGCATCCGTGTCGATGAAACCATGCGGACCAGCGACCCGCATATTTGGGCAGTGGGGGACGCCGTGGAGGTCAGGGATGCCGTCACCGGCGGGTTGAACCTCGTGCCCTTGGCGGGTCCGGCCAACCGGCAGGGGCGAATCGCGGCGGATGCCATCTGCGGCAGGCCCGCACAATTCCGCGGCGTGCAAGCAACGGCGGTTTGCGGTCTGTTCGGGTTAACCATGGCGATGACCGGCGTCAGCGAAAAACGGCTGCGGCAGGCGAAGGACCTCGACTACGCGGCAGTTTACCTCCATCCCAATGACCACGCCAGTTACTATCCGGGCGCAAGCGAAATGCATCTGAAGTTGATTTTCCGCCCGTCCGACGGGCTGGTGCTGGGTGCTCAGGGAGTGGGCGGCCAGGGGGTGGAACGCCGGATTGACGTCATCTCGTTCGCCATTCAGAAGGGCTCAACGGTCTTCGATCTCGAAGAAGCCGAGTTGTGTTATGCGCCCCAGTTTGGCATGGCGAAGGACCCCGTGAATCTCGCAGGAATGGTGGCGGCGAACGTTGTTCGGGGCGACGTCAGCCTGGCCAGGTGGAACGAGCTGCCGCATTGTAGCGCCTTTCTGCTCGACGTTCGCGAGGAAGAAGAGTTCAAGCGCGGCGCGGTGGGCGCCGCCGTCAACATCCCACTGCATCAACTCCGCAAGAGACTCTCGGAACTCCCCAAGGACCGGCCCATCTGGGTCAATTGCGCCAGAGGCCAGCGGTCCTACTACGCAGTGCGCACCCTGCGACAGCATGGATTTGACGCCAGCAACCTGTCTGGCGGTTACAGCACCTGGGAGGTTTGGTACCCCAAGGGATTGCCCCCGGGCGAGGTCGCCCAGGCTGAACAGACTCCGCGAGATCGCGCGGCATAAAAAGCGGCATGTCACTTCGTGCCCTTTCCGGCATCAGTAAGCTAGCCGATTTTCAACGGCTGCTCGAAGCCACCCACGGGCCTGAGCACTAATACGCCCGTGCCGCTCAGGCTGACCAGGTGGGGACTGGCCGCGCCTCCCGGGTCGCTGGTGGCATTGTCGTTGATAGTCAGAGTGCCCGTGACCGCTCCAGCCGAAGGAGGAGTGAAAGTGAGGCTGACGGTGCAAGTGGCGCCCGGTTGAAGAACCCCGACAGAGTGAAAAATCACGGGCAGCAGGAATCTGGCGGCGCTGGCCAGGCTGGCTCGCCCGGCCAAGGCGCCCGCGGCCGGTTGAAACACGGGACGGAATATCGCGGGGATGCAGGTGTTGGTTTCTGCAAAGTCCGAGGTAATATTGATGTTCGAAATAGTAACTGGGATATTGCCTACATTCCTCAGCGTTACAGTCTGAGCGGCGCTGGTGGTGCCCACGGCTTGGGTGCCAAAGTTAATCGAGGCCGGCGAGATTTGAAGCAGCGGCGCCGGAGTCAGCCAGAACCACATCTGGAAATCGCCGCCCTGCCTTCCGTCGCCGCTCGGCAGGCTCACACCGAGGCTGGGGCTGCCCGATGCGTCGGTTTGAGCCACCCCGAAGGTATCCCCATCCAGATACAACTGGGAATCGGGCTGCGACCATATGAAATTACCTCTCAGCGTTAATCGCGCCAGGATTCCTTTGTCGCCGAGGGGAATGGAATTCGGCAAGGTGTCGAGCCAATCGGCGCGAACGCGGGGCTGAAACGATCCATCGCCGTTGCCGAGCAAAACGGATACCGCGGTATCGCCCTGGTTCACGACGGCGAGGTCCTGGTTGCCGTCGCCGGTGAAGTCGTCGGCAACCACGGCGACCGGGGTCTGGCCGACCGCAAAATCCACATGGGGCCGAAACGTCCCATCGCCATTGCCCAGCAGGACGGCTACGCTTCCCGCAGTCGAAGTTGTGGCGCCGGCCGCCGGCGGCGGGTTATTGATCACCGCCAGGTCCGGCTTGCCGTCGCCGTTGAAATCCGCGGCGGCCACAGCCACGGGCGAGCTAGGGGCGGCGTATTGCACCAGAGGGGCAAACGTCCCATCTCCATTACCCAGCAAAATCGAGATGGCCCCAGGGCTGGTGTTGTCCACGACCGCCAGGTCCTGCTTGCCGTCAGCATTGAAGTCCGCGATCGCAAGCGCAACCGGAGAAGTTCCGGCGGCTGGGGCACCCGGGGGCGCCGCGGTGGCAGTGCTGATGGCGGCACCCTGCGTCGAATTCGTCCCGATCGCGATGGGGGCGGCATTTTGCTTGAAGAAAGTCGACCCGCCCGCCGCGGTGAAATAGAGATTCCACTGGGTTGCGTTACCGGAAGGCGCCGGCGAAGAGACCTGAATGGCTTGGTTGTTCCCGGCCGCGGTGGTAATTGAACTGGCGGGAGAAAGCGGAGACTCGCCCCGCGCGCTGATGTAGGTCACCGCGACCTTATAAGCGCCCGGAGGCGGGGCGCCTCCGGGAACGGCGGCAAGCGTGGGCGCGGCGGGCGTGGCCGCGAATGTGCCGTCTCCGTTGCCCAACAAGATCGACACCGTGTTGTCGGCGTGGTTGGCAACCGCGAGGTCCGGAATGCCGTCGCGGTTGAAGTCGCCCACCGCCACCGCGACAGGCAAACTGCCAGTTGTGTAGCCGACGGGCGCGAGGAAGGTGCCGTCTCCCTTGCCTAAAAGAATGGATACGGAGCCCTGGCTGGTGCTGTTGACTACGGCCAGGTCCAGCTTGCCGTCGCCGTTAAAGTCCCCGGATGCCACTGCGACGGGGGTGCTGCCGCACGCATAATCGGTGTGGGCCTTAAAAGTGCCGTCGCCATTCCCAAGCAGAATCGAGATGGAGTTGCCGAGCTTGTTGACCACGGCCAGGTCCAACTTCCCGTCGCCGCTGAAGTCGCCGGCCGCGACGGCGACAGGCGTATTTCCCGTGGCGTAATCAACGTGAGCCGCGAACGTACCATCTCCGTTTCCCAACAGAATTGAGACGGTGCTTTGAGCCTGGTTCACGATTGCCATGTCGAGGTTGCCGTCGCCATTGAAGTCCCCAGCCGCCACGCCAGCCGGTGTGTTGCCCGTTGCGTAGTCGCTTTGAGGGCGCCAGAAGATGACGTTACCTTGCGCGCCGACGTCTGCCGGCACGGCCATCGGCAGATAAAACTGGCGCAGATTCTGAGTGCCCGACGAGGCATTAGGCCACTCGACGGTAACATGGCAGGTGGGCCGCCGGATGGAAGCAGGCGCCACAGTGTTGTCGCATACAAGCTTGATTCCTCCCAGCAACGATGTCACCGGCAGGGTCATGTCATTCAATAAAGGCGTGGGACTGCCGTTGCCGTCCAGGGCCAGTACCTGCGTGATGTGAATACCGGGCCTTTGCGCGGCCGGCGGAAATATCGCGCGGCAATCCTGCGTCGTCCACGGTGTGGCGCTGAAGTTGACGATTCCGAGGCGGCTGTAATGGTGCACGACGCCCCGCGGCGAGGCTTGCTTCAGGAGTTCCACCGATCCGTCGGCAGTGCGCGCGGCGAAGTTCCAGAAATCGCCGGCATAGAGCGGACCATTGACGGGGTTTGAACCGAAGGCGACGGTGATCCCGTTTTCCAGGAGAAGCGCAGTGCCCACCGGCGGGACCGGGATGTCACCGGTGCTCCCGGCGACTCCAAGGTCCACCCAAACCGTCGCGCCATCGCTCAAGTAGATCTTGCCGGACTGGTCCCAGCGCGTAAGCCGCGTATGACGGCCTGGGTCGGTCTGCCCGCTGCTCGTGGGAAAACTGGCGGAGGAAACGTTGGAGTCTAAAGTTATAGTCCTGGCAGCGACGTCGATGCTGTCGATCAGGTGCAATTCTCCGGGCTGACGATTAAGTTCCTGCCAATCGTCCGTGATCTCGACCCAGTTGCCGGGAGTGAATCCGAGAACCTGGTCGCGTCCCAGGCTCGAGACGGCGAGTTGACTGGCGGATTTTCCAGCCGAGCTGGTGACGGAGACAATCCCGGTCACGGCGGTCGAGACGGAAGCATTATCACGGGACCATTTGAAGGTCGGAGTCGCAAGCTGCCACATCAAGCCACCGGTTCCGTCGCCGATCGCGGCGCCGGGTTTGGTGGACCAGGCGGGGTGCGCGGCGCCGGAGGTTCCGGCGGTGACGGCGGTCTGGAGGTTCCCGTTTGAGTCGATGACCTGCGCTCCCGCGGCATACGCCGTGTTGGCCGCCCAGAACGGCTTCGAACCTTTCGTGACGAGTTGCCAGGTGACGCTTCCGTCCGCGACGGTGCCGCCCGCAGTGGTTGGCCAAACCGGCGCGGCCGCCCCGGTGGTCCCCGCGGCAATGACTCGCTCCAGGTTTCCATTGGAATCGATGGCCGCAGCACCGAGAACGTAAGGGGTACCGGCTTTCCAGCCGTACATGCCGCTGGAATGAATCTCGACGCGATAGAACTGATTCTCCATGCCGGTATATCCGGCGCTTGAACTGAGGCAGCACGGGCCGGAAGCGGCGGCCTGCACTATTCCAGTCGTCAGTTGGGCGGCAGAGGGCCGCGCCACTTGTTCCCAGGGCGGGACGGCCGAGGCTGAGCTCGAACAAGCCACGCCGCCGGCGACGCTGCTCACGTCCACAAACTTCACTTGCGATATCGTCTTGGTTCGGGTGGTCGTGTCGGGGCCGCCCAGGGCGACCTCGAGGATCTGAGGATCTTCAAGCGCGGTGATCGTGCGTTCCCAAACATCCAGATAAACGATGCTGGCGCCGGCGGTGGGGAGCGCGGGCGGCGCCGGGTAGCCGGGTTGAGTCAGATAGGTGACGGGGCCGTTCAGTTCGCACAATATCCCGTCCACATACATGCGCCCGGCGGATATCACCAGGTCGTTCGCGCCAAGCTGCCACTTGAGCCCGGAGGATCCGTCGCTCACCGACGCCCCGGCGCTGGTCGGCCAGGCAGGTGCGGTGGCGCCCGACGTACCCGCCGAGGTCGCCACTTCGAGGTGTCCGTTTGAATCAATAATTCGAGCCCCGACTGCGAAGCTGGTGGAGGGCGCCCACGCGCCGGGCGCCTGGATTCCAAAACCGGCGTTATACTTCGGCGCGCCGGAGGGGCCGATCACATCGCCGGCCTCTGTCGCGGCAAGGTGGGAGGCGATGTCGACCTGTTCGTTCCAGTCTGCGTCAAGACTCACCCGCCCCTGCTGTTGGCGAACGCTGCTGTAGTGCTTATTGGGGTCAAAAGTAGATCGGGAAATATCGCTTCCCATGTTCGCTTCTCCTTGGAACGCCGCTGGCGAGCGGCGTAGAGGCGGCCCGCGTGGCTGCCTGCGGGCGACCACGAGGGTTGCCCCTACACCCGCTTCAGGTTTCGGGTAGTGTCCTGATTTACCCGGTAGCGCCGACTTTCAGAACCTGCCCTGAGCGAAGGGTCGGCAGATGCTGGCCTAAAGGCCAGCGCTACGTCGAGGCCAGGACGCTATCAGGTTTCGTAGAAGATCCCGAAATTCAGCCCGGCCGGAATATACTCCTGCAATCTCACGCGAAGATCGGTCTCGCGCTGGGGCGCCAAAACAAAGTGGAAGGCGCCCATCTCGCCGCTGTCCTCGGCGCCCTGGCGAATCGCCGCATCGGTCGAGGGCAGGAGCTTGCCGTACCCTGGATCGCCATACCGCAGCGAGTAAAACACGGGTTGCGGCGAGCCTTCCTTTTCCTCCACGCATTCGAATTGTCGCGGCGTCACAGCACCCAACGGGAGGAAAGTGAACCGGACGCAGCCTGCCTGCCTGCGATCGGCAACCAGCGGCGCCGCCCACGCGTCGCCTGACGCGAGGGCCGCACAGACGATGCTGTCCGAGACCAATGCCAACACGCCAGTGTGAATCTTGCCGATGACGGTGCAGCCCTGCAGCGAGAGGTCGCCGCCCGCGCTCGAGCCGTCTGAGGCCGAATAGGCCACGTTCGAGCGGGAGGTCGCGTCCAATATGCTGTCCGTCAAACTCACGCTCGCGAGTTCCTCGATGCGCAGAGCGCCGAGAATGGATCGTTGAACGGAAATCTGCAAACCGGCGGGCGCCGCGACCAAAGCGGGGGCCGTCGCGTACTGCGGATCACCGTTTGTCACGAGCGCCCACCCTGGAACCAGGGTGCAGTGGTTGATAGCAAGACTGCCCAACTGATTATTGCTTCCATCCGGCGCGGTGGCTGGCACATGCACGAGGGCCACGGGCGGGTTGCCGGGAGCGATCTTCGAACTCAGCAGCAGGCCATTCAAAACCAGGGAGCTCGAGGCACCGCCGCTAACCGAAATCTCGCCGTCCAATACGAGCAAGGGCCAGGAGCTATCCGCGCCGCGAATTTCCAGGGTGGCGCCGGCGGGAACACTGACCGAAAGCGCGCCCGAGAGCGCATACGCCGCCTGCGATGCGCCGCTACCGCCGAGTTCGAGCGCAATCTGCCCGTTCGCCGAAAGCTGAGCGGCCGCGAAAGTCAACGCGTCCTGGAGCGTGCGGTAGCGAACGGTGGCCTGGGTGTCCGGGAACGGCAGCACGCGCGCTTCGTCTTCGACGACGAAGGTTTGGCGGCGCGGGTATTCTCCGCCGCCCAAATCGGCATTGAACCCATAATGAAACGAAACTTGCACTTGCAGTGCTGAGCCTGTTGTGCCGGCCGGCAGTGCGAGACGGCCCAGTTCGGGATCGACCGCCGCGGCATAAGGGCCCGCGGAAGGCAAGTTGGCCCACGAGCCATCGGCTCCGGAGAGATTGCACACCTGAATCTGGTAGGGGTTCAGAAGCTTCCCGCCGGAATAGATGGCCAGGCTTTTGCCTTCGCCGTAGTAGACGGCTCCGGCGCCGCTGCGCAGATCGTGGCAGAGAACGCGTTGGAGCAGACGATCGGGCACGTTCACCGGCGTCGCGGCCGCGGTGATTTGGGCGCCTTGCGAAACGGGATTCGTGAAGAGAGGAACGTCAATGCCGAGAGG